>WNGB01013574.1_pt1 | contig 13405 bp, 17 predicted proteins | sample 5400681 | NCBI WGS metagenome assembly WNGB01 (sample SAMN13153367, study PRJNA577476) | soil metagenome | isolation source: 115 cm soil or saprolite under grassland replicate 2 | place: USA:California | collected 2016-06-15 | reverse complement strand
TGGAAATCCCTCCAAAAATCCCCTTTTCCAAATGTAAAAACGTAAAAAGCGAACAGCGGGGCGAAAAAGAACGTCTCCCCAACGCCAGCTTCTTCCGGTTCGTTGGAGCTCCCCAGAAGCAATAGTTGTAAAACGGTTGATGCGATCGATATGATCGGCGATATCCCGGTAGGAGAAGTGATACAGCGGATTTCTGAGTCGAAGCACAGCGCCCCTGACCAGGATACGAGGATGGGGATCCAAACCGCCGCAACTTGCCATTCCACGACGAAATAGCCGAGTTTTATAGCCTGGGTACCAACCTCCTCGCCACCACCACCTGCCGAGGTAATGGACTAATCGGGGCATCGAGAAAGCTGCGACTCCAGCTTCGACTCTACCCAATGCTTCTTCGATCTCCTTTCTTTAGAGACCCGTTCATCGGCATCGAGCAGCAAGACCCAATCTCGCTTTGCCTGGGATATGGCAAGGGACACCTGGTCCACGTATCCTTTCCAGGGTCGCTGAATAATCCGGTCGGTATAGCGGCTACAGATTTCCAAAGTTTTATCCGTACTGAAGGAGTCGACTACGATAATTTCATCGCACCACTTGACACTTTCCAAACATGAACCGATATTTTCTTCCTCATTAAAACAGACCACTACGGCTGAAACTTCGAGCTTTTGAATTCGGATAGGGATCTGCTCTCGATCGTTGGCAGTCGGATTCATGCGCCTCGTCTGGTCGTCAACAAACCACGCCGACAAATTTCAACGTTTTGTTGGTTAGTTGCGCGCTTCGCCCGTTATGCTGGAGTTCCGACGACGACAATGCCAAGGATGCCTACTGGTTCTGAATCTTTGTCATTCAAAACGCCTAGATCGATGGCCGTTTCCGTAACTCCCGATTCTTCAACCCATTGAATAAGGACGAGCCGGCCGGCTTGATCGTACAGCTCCATGTACGTCACCGCCTGTTCGCTCTGGGCGCTAGAATAAAGAACGGCTATGCCGTTAAACTCGGCATCATTATTGATCGTAAAGTAGCCCAGTCGCGTGAGGTTGCTTCGATCCGGCGCCGACGGGGGGAGCAGTACGATCTTCCCTGTCAGGTCCGTAGTGGTTCTACGCTGCGGGCTTAATTCACGGATTTCCACCGGCCTTTGTGTGATACACCCGGCAAACAGAATTATTGCCATCAGAAACATTGCGATCACACGTGCGCGCTTGTAACCCGTCATTGCCATGTCTCGTTGGTTGCGATTTGTGATCGAGTTGCTCGGTTTAATAGCTCATGGATTATACTCATCGTCTGACCGTAGAAGCACATTTCGGCGAAACGTAATTGCCAGCGTCCACGCTTGCCTGGTTGCCGGCTCTTGAAGGAGCGTATGGGTCCTCGCCATTAACAAGCAATGCAAGAAAAATGTTCAACCGGCGTTGCCCTCCTTCGCGCATCGGGTACAGATATCGATCTCCATCATGTCCGTATAGGCGCGGCAGCGCGCTTCCTTACCTGATAGGCAACGTTGGCACTTCGTGTTTCTCATGAATTAGCCCAAAATAAATTTTGTTTGGCAGTTAGTCGTCACCGCTTAAAGGCGAGTAACCCCATGCATCGGCTACCACTTTAACGTTTCAAATCCCGCCGTTAGCAGGCCGTTTTCGACCGTTAGCTGTCAACCAACCCATTGGCTAACCAGCCAAAGTATTACCAAGACCGCTCCTACCAGGACGGCCGACCACGAGGTGGTGGTAGCTCAAGTTGGCGGGTGTTTTTGCTCAGACATAAAGGGCTCTCCTTCTCTAAAATCTCTTTGACATAAACAACTAGCGCGAATAAAAGTTCCCCCTTGTTTATATGCAGGGAACCGAGACTTGCACGAAATCAACTCGGATTGGCGTCCTATCTCTGATAATTCGCTGCACCATCCATGATTTCGAAACTTAACTGAGTATTTTTCGCACGTGGAACTATTTCCCAAAACTATTTGTTTATTGAGTGACTGGCGCGGATAAATGACAACGCTGATTCGCGTTCTTGCAGGCCGATGGCTACAATTTCTGCCTTGCTTAGTCTTTCATGCGGTGCACCCACACGCCGGTCTTCTATTCGTGTGAGTGGCTGGATAGGAGCGGGAGAGGAGAAGGTTTGATGTCCCTGGTGGTAAGCGGCATACAAAAAGACACCGTTAAGGACAGAGCGACCGCCTATATTGATCAGCTCTACCGCGTAGCATTTAACTTAACAAAATCCAGAGCGGATGCAGAAGATTTGGTCCAAGAGACGTACCTGCGCGCTTTTGACAAGTATGAACAATTTGAGCTCGGCACGAACCTAAAGGCGTGGCTCACTAAAATCCTTTATAATCTATTCGTCAATCGCTATCATCGGGACCGGAAAACGGTTTCAATTGATCAACCCGTGGACGATGAAAAGACGCCGCCGATAGACAGTATGAAAAGTAGCGCCCCCGGACCAGAATTACAGTTTTTGCAAACGGAGTTGAGAGGAAAACTAAAGGAAGCTTTGAGCGAGCTATCGGAAGACTTCGCGACCCCTATAATACTCGTCGATATCGGAGAGTGCTCGTATGCTGAGGTGGCGGAAATCATTTCTTGTCCTATTGGAACCGTGCGATCTAGGCTGTTCAGAGGAAGAAGCATCTTAGCTGACAAACTGAGGGATTATGTTCGGAATGCCTAATGACTCAAAGTCCTGTGAGCAAAACCAAGAGAAAATCAGTTCTCTTTTAGATGCTGAACTCTCCAGTAGAGAAAAGAAAATGCTCGAAAAGCATTTGTCTGTATGTGTCACGTGCCGAACTCTCGAGGAGTGGCTGCGATGCGTCAAGGACGGAGTAACTAAGTCGGCGAGAAATATTGTGATCTCTGAGGTTACGCGGAATAAGATCTTGGGGCTACTTGATCAGATACCTCGCGAGATCCCGTCGTCGCCATGGTGGCGGCGGCTGCTCAAACGAAACTGAGCCTGGATGCTCTAACCGAAACCTTCGGTGGCTCCTCTATCAATCGGCTAAATTCTGGTTGCAGAAAATTCGCTCGAAATTGCTGTACCCGCGCCGGCATGGTGCTATACGGAATTTTTGCGCCGGCCTACACGTGGCCCAGCTCCAGTCACAACGGGAATACCGTTTCCTATGTCATATGAGAACAGCGCTTGCCTGCCGCGGCTTTGCGATCACTTTGATCGCTCTCACTGTGAGCGTCCAACGATGTAGTTGGGTAATCATAATCATCGCCCCTCAATCCATGCGAGCGAAATCCCTAATCGCCGCGCTTCTACCGCACATGATCGGCAAATATCGATTTCCATCACGTCCGTGTACGCGCGGTAGCGCGCTTCCTTGCCTGATAGGCAACGTCGGCACTTCATGATTTCTCCGGAATCAATTTAAATAGCACCGCTGACAACGAAAAAAAGCGGTGCGTGCGAGATACGCCCGGTCAGCCCGCTGATGATTGCGACGATTACAACGCTGCTATTATTTTCGACACCAAGCGCCTTGGTCATCGAAGAGCGCCTCCTCGTGAAGTGCCTGCCAAAATACCCTGATGATTTGGTCGTTACCGCGCGTTGATGCAGTGAAAAGCGTGCGCCGGATTTTCGCCCAAGTTATCAGTCTCATTTGATGGGACGAGTGTGTTTTATTAACGCGATCCGCGTTTATCGAAGCACGGGTCGCATCGTTAACCTCAACGATACACTTTGCAAAGTTCATATCGCTTTTTTCTCCATTATAATGCTTCGGACTTCGAAACTCAGTTCCACGTTACCTCTCTGTAGATCACGACTTGCTGTCCTTTTTCATCGATTTCCGCCAGCGGCTCGCACCTCGTCTCATTTACATTGACAGAGAGACCTTCTTCCTCATCAATCATTTCAATTTCGAAAGGGAATACGTAGCCGGTGACACCGTTGTCCCACTCCATACTGAAAAGATGGCACCCGATGTTATCGAGATCATACTGGATAGTCCCTTCGGTAAATCTCCTGGTTAATCCCTGGTGGCTCCTGATCTCTTTCGTGGCACGACATCTCCTGCCCGTCAGGGTTGTATTGATCATTTGCGATCACCTCCTTCCAATTGGAATTGTCTTCGCAACGTTATTGAGACTCCCTTGTTTCGCGAAGCCAAAAATTCATTTCATTGAGTTTGATGTAGTCGTCCATCTACCAACTGAACAAAGCATAGGGGAATAAGTTCCCGAAGTACTCCAAGCTCCCGGCCGGAAGCAAAAAGAGAGTGGTTCATGTGTGGCCTTCTCATGAGGGAACTTTTGCTGCGGTTTGTTTGTTTCTTAGGTAGGTTCAGAATGCGCGTGGCGATTTCGTTCGTTAGGAAAGATTTGATGGCATTATTTCTCCATACATGGCCGAGAGAAAATTCTCTTCACTGGTGGAAGTTTGTATCGTTGCTTTTAGTTTTTACTTCTCTTCCAGTTTCCTCCGCTTTCCCCTGGGGGGGCGAGGGCCACCAATACATCAACAAGAACGCAGCCCTAAAGGCTGCCAGTGGTCTGGCGGACTTTTCTTCCTTCTTCCAGTTCCACCGCAATATCCAAATTATCACTTACAACGGCCCGGAGCCGGACAGATGGAAAAGATCTCCGGGCTATACGCGGCGCAACGGCCATGGCCTTGCTCACTATATTAATCTTGATTTGGTCCAGGATCGTCCCCCGGCGCGTGACCATATCGCTGCGATAGAGATGTACCAAGAAAAGGACATCGACAGCCTAGCCGGGGGACTGCTTCCTTACTACATTGTTGAGACCTATGAGAGGCTGAGACTCTCCTTCGCCGAATATAGAGATTCCGTGAAGCGGGGTTCCGACACAACGCCTGTAGAAGCGAACATACTCTACTATGCCGGCCTCCTCGGTCATTATGTGGGAGACGGTTCGCAACCTCTTCATACTACTGCTCATCACCACGGTTGGGTTGGTGACAATCCCAACGGTCATGCCGTGGATGAAGGAATACATCGGCGCTTCGAATCTGAATTGGTTCGAAACATCAAAGCCGAGGATTTCCTGCAGTTGCTTAAGGCCCCTTCTCGTCTCGATGATCCGTTCATAGAGACGATGAACTATCTTAAGAAGACCCATTCCTATTTAGAGCAGGTCTATGAATTCGATAAGGCCGGGGCTTTGTCGGAGGCAACCCCCGAATCCCTCCAGTTTGCTAAAGAGAGACTTGCTGCCGCAAGCCAAATGCTCCTCAACCTGTGGTACACGGCTTGGCTCGAAAGCGAGCGGGCGGAAAGTGGGAAGAATGTCTCAACGACCGACAATTTTGCGAACAGCATAAATTGACGTTAGCGAGCCAGAACCATACAGAAGCTGCGTCAGTGATGACTCAGCAATGTGCCGTAAGCAGTTTACGCGAGCGGCGATTGGCGCATTTAGCAACAATTGCCGCTCCACGCTCTTGTCTAAGGGGCCAACCCCACCGTACACGAGGGACACCCAGAAAGCAGTCATGAATCCTTCAAGTCATTCCTTTAATCTAAGCGCTGAGCAGCGGTTTCAGATACAAGAGAATGATTATCTTCGTCAAACCGTGATTATGTCAATCACTGTGGGCTTATTAACGGTGGCATTCAGCCTGGCCAAGACCGGACGCGACGCTCTGTTTTTTCATGACCGGGGGTTGCTGCAATTGCCAATGGCTTACATGGGAATTGGCATGTCTTCTTTGGCTGCCGCATTTCTTTTCGTTCGCGCGATGAAAATCTGGGGCGCGCGATCCGCGCGTATTGGAATAATGATTTTTGCAGCGGTTGCGTTGGCTGGATTTTTCCCTCTCTTAAGACAAGCTAATCACGGAATCTTGATGTCGAGTTTTGTGTTTATTCCGACAATATTCGGCCTCCTCTTCGCCAGCACATGGCTATTGGTCTCAGATCTTTTCGAGCATGCACCAAAGACGGTGGCCGCACACGCGTTCAGTCGTATTGGCGCAAGCTCTCTGGCCGGAGGAATGGTTGGCGGATTTATATCCAAAGGGCTTGCGCCTCATCTGAATCCGGAATGGCTGATACTGTTGGCCGCCTTAGGGATTCTAGTTGTCGTTGGCGTCGTTATCAAAACTCACGGAGAGTTTTGTCCGCTTGCGTCTACAAACGCGACAAAACAAATTACGGAAGTAAAATCGTTAAGCGTGTTTTCCAACCGGTATTTTCGTATCCTGTTGTTGCTTTCAATGGCCGGCGGGTTGGCTGGCCTGTTCATTGAATTTCAATTTTACGCGGCGGCTACTAGCCTCGGCAATGATTTGCGAGGAAATGCCAACTTCTTCGCCAATTACTATACGATAATTTACCTGGGCGCTCTCCTCGTTGAACTTTTTCTCGCGCCAAAGATTCAAAATAAACTCGGTTTATCGGGGGGACTTGTGATTTTACCTTTCGTTCTGCTAGGCGGCTCCGCTTTCGCTGTCGTCGCCGCCACCACGCTCAGCCGCTCTGTGCTCAAAGTCACTGAAGGTAGCCTCAAAGCATCAATCCACCGACCGTTATGGGAACAAGCTTTTATGCCTCTTCAATCGCCCCAGCGATCCATCAGCAAAATATTAGTGGATGGGATCGCTCCTCGCGTCGCCGAAGGTTTCGGCGCCATAGTGCTTTTGCTATGGGCAATGCGCTTTGACACCGGGGACAAGCAAATTGATCTTTCGAGCATGTTCCATGACACGCAATGGACGATGTGGGTGATCCTGTTTTCCGTAGTGATCTGGTTGTTTCTGATCCACAAATTACGTCAAGAGCTCGGTCACCTGGATTCTTTGCAAGGCAGCGAAACCGATTGCGTCCGATTCCCCGATCAGTGCCCGACTACTACTGAATTGGGCAAAGGCATCCAATGATTTTCACAGTCGATCGGGACAAAGACGGCCATTAACCGCCAACCCGCAGGAGTATGCTACGAACTTTGGGAAACGATGAACCGTCCGGCCACGAAGGTCCTCTTTCTGAAGGACACCTTAGCCCTTGCCCGACCTGAGAACTCACCTATCGCCGCAAGCAAACTTCATATCGAAGATCCACCGCTCGAGTGGAGTCCTTTCGTTCGCCGCTGTGATGCCGCTTAGGCACGGGACGCCTCTTCGCAAAGGTTGCTGCCACGCCCCGTTTAGAGACACTAGATTGTGTGCGGATACGACGTCGACTTTTTAGCGGCAAGAACATTTCCTCATCGACTCTTCCAGCCCTAGCCCATCGAGGTGGAATAGGATTTATATTGATTTTGAAAGCCCTCCGGCAGCCAATGATTGGGGTTGGGAACTAATGAAAGGCAATTTTTGTTATTGGTTTGGGAGGGGTTTGTTCTGAGGATAATCGTCGCGATTCTTTTTGTTTTTCTTTCAGCCACCTTGAAAGAAACCGAGCCGAATAAATGCATCAATTCTTTCTTTTTAGTGTAGGAGCAATGCGAATGAAAACGATGTTATTTGTCCTCACGGCGGGACTGTATTTTTCCGCCAAGTTATGGGCAGCCGATCTCCGGCCAGGTGAAATCGTCACGGTACTGCCGAAAGATGCCATCCCCGCCATCATGTCACCGTCGTTTGACGACGGTAATAAGGCTACGTGGTTACGCAGCAACGACTTGATCGTGGGAGTCAAGATCGGCGATGATGCGCGCGCCTATCCCATCTCGATTCTTAGTCGCCATGAAATCGTCAATGACAAGAGTGGCGTGATCCCATTTGCGGTGACCTGGTGACCCCTTTGCTACACGGCCATCGTGTATGACCGTCGAATCAGAAACAAAGAGCTAACCTTCGGGGTCTCGGGCAAGCTCCACGCGAATTCGTTAATCATGTACGACCACCAGACCGATAGCCTCTGGAGTCATTTAGCTGGCGCAGCGGTGACCGGCCCGATGCAAGGCGAAAAATTAAAACCCTTGTCATCGATGTTCACGAAATGGGAAACCTGGAAAAAGCTCCATCCGAATTCGAAGGTTTTGTCGACTGGCCGGTCGGGTTTTTTCGCTTCGATGCGCGATCCTTACGAGTCGTATTACCGCTCTCCCGATACGGGAATAATTCCAACCCGTCTCTCCGATAAGAGAATCTACCCGAAGGAATACGTCTTGGGGCTGGTCTTGAACAACAAGGCCAAGGCCTACCCCTTTTCGGTTTTAAGCCGACAACCCGTCATCAACGATACCGTTCAAGCATCTCCTCTTCTGGTTGTGTTTGATACGGAAAGCACCACAGGTGTCATCTTTAATAGAAATTTGGATGGTAAGACTCTTTCATTCAAGCAGATCAAAAAGCCTGGTTCGAAAAGTCTAATACTCACCGACGATGCAACCGCATCAGTCTGGGATGGGCTCACGGGCACGTCATTGCAAGGATCTTACAAAGGCAAGAAACTAGAGGCTATACCCATGACACCTTCATTTTGGTTTGGCTGGGTGGATCATTACCCTGATACAGAACTGTTCGCGTTGCAGAGATAATTTCGCGTTGCGATCAGCTCCTTCCCCATACATGGCTATTAGTGCAAGGAGGCGAAACTTAATGTGGATACGACTGCTTCTGATGCTCAGCCTCTTGTCTTCGCTTCTTTTCGCAGAGCGGAGTTCCGTCCACGCACAGAATAATGGTACCGGAGCCATTTTAGAAGAAACCGCTCAAGCCATGGGCGGTTTGAAAACACTACACGCGCTTAAGAACCAGGTAGTGGAAAGCGAGGGCCAGCAATTTGAACCGGAGCAGGCATTGCGACCGGGCGGGCAACCGCGCCATGTTGCCGATTATCGTCTAAGATTAACACGGGACATTACCAAGCCGCGGCTCCGACTCGAGTGGGACGGCAAGACCTTTTATCCCAGAGAGAGCCCTGTGCGTTATCTCGAGATCGTCGATGGAGACGTCGGTATGCTTCAAGAAGGCAGCGTAGCGGGAACTTCCAACCGGACTCGATTGCATCCCGGTCGACTGGCTAGTCGCTTGCGCGAAGAGCGACGCACACCCGCTAGGATTATTCTAACGGCGCCGAGGCAAAAAAGTGTTAAAAGACTTCCCGATGCCAGATTGGACGGAAAACCGCAGCGCGTTCTGGCATTCCAGGATAAGGGTGAGGAATTTAGACTTTACCTCGACCCGCGGACAAACCTTCCGACTCAAGTCGAGATCCTCGAAGACGACACAATCTACGGCGACAGCCGCTACACCCTTCGTTACGCGGACTGGCGCAGAGTGGATGGGATGATGATGCCTTTCAGCCTGCGCTATGAAATTAACGGCATTCTGCTTCAGAGCGAACGCGTACTCTCGGCGCGTCACAACGTCGCGCTCCCTGAGACTTTTTCGATCCCTGAATCAGTGCGGCGCCAAAAAGTTGAAGGAAAACCGATTCCGTCGCAGTGGTTGATGCGCCGTCTAGCAATGAATGTCAGCTACCTGGACTTCGGCAAGGACGTCCCGGTGGACCTCGTCCCGCTGGGCGACGGAATCCTGCACGCTAAAGGAACTTCACACAACAGTGTCATCATCGAGATGCAGGACTATCTTGTGGTCGTTGAGGCGCCGCTTTACGAAGAGCGCTCGCAGAAGGTCCTCGCGGCGATCAAACAGCGCTTCCCAACAAAGCCGATCCGCTATGTAATTCCAACCCATTTCCACAATGACCACTCCGGAGGCATGAGAGCCTACATGGCAGAGGGGGCGACGATCCTCGCGCCTACAATCAGCATGGGACACTACGAACGCATGGCCAGAGCGCCGCACGCTATCCGGCCGGATCGTCTGGAGCAAAGTCACAAAGCGGTCATCGTCGAAGGGGTCACGGGGCGTAGAGTCCTGACCGATGCAAGCCGACAGATTGAAATCTATCCCTATCCAACTGCGCACGCCGACGATTACCAGATAATTTATCTTCCACAGGAGAAACTTCTGATTGAGGCGGACCATGTCAGCGCCCGGCAAGGAGGAGACATACGACCCGGCGATCTGCCCCGTCAGCTTCTGGATGGTATCGAACAATTGAATTTGAACGTAGAAAGAATCGTTGCTATCCATGGAGACGTGGGAACACTTCAGGACTTGCGCAGTGCGGTCCGAGGGCCGGTTCGTTAGTGAGTTTCGGAAACCGGGACGCTAAGAGCCAGAGATAATATAAGCAGATAATATAAAAGGAGGTAAGTATGGCAGAGGATGTCCAGGTTAAAAGGGAAATCACGCTTGAGGCGGATGCGGAAACGCTAGAGAGAATGCGCAAGGAGGGACACGCAAGGGGCTTTACCGTTTATTGCGACGAGGCGGAACGGACAGGAGGAGGCAATACGGCTCCATCGCCGCTCGCTTACTTTGGGCTCTCACTGGCTTTCTGACTTCTCACTCAGATTTCCCGGTACGGGGAAATGATGAAGACTCATATCAGCAAAGCCAAAGTGTTTGTGAAAGCTCGATTCAAAAGCGAAGGTTCGGTACTTCGTGAGACCGTACAAGCCGTCGGCTTGGGTTTTGAAACCCGTTTAGAAATCGAGTCGAATGAACCCGCCGAGCGAGTAGCAGCAGTCGTCCGTAATGCCGAAAATGGTTATTTTATTCTACAAAGTATCCTTAATCCGATGCCCGTAAAACGCAAGTTCACACTGAATGGTGCAGAATTTGACCCCTGAGGGATTTCGCACGAATAAGCGCTAAGTTTAATATCAGAGAGGGAAGCCATGGCTCGCACGTTCTCTATCATGTTCTTTATTGTGCTCATGCTTTTGGTCCCTTTGGTTCTGGTGTGCAACGCGGCCGGTGACGAGCCGTATCCTACTCGCCCGGTCACCGTTGTCGTGCCCTTCCCACCGGGTGGAATCGCTGATCTCACGGCGCGCCCGCTTGCCTCTGTTTTCGAACGCATCTTTAAGCAGCCGGTCATCGTCGCTAACAAGACCGGAGCGGCCGGGGCCGTGGGGATGCAGTCGGCCGCAATCGCCAAGCCGGATGGTTACACAATCATGGTGGCCCTGGTTAGCATCTCGACCATCCCAGAGGTGGACGCATTGTTCGGGCGAAAACCGGCCTTTACGCGAGATCAGTTTTTGGGGATCGCCCGACTTAATGCCGATCCTCCTATCCTTGTGGTTGGTGCCGACACGCCCTGGAAAACCGTAAAGGAACTTGTCGAGGACGGAAAGAAGCGGCCCGGCGAGATCACCTACTCCTCATCTGGGATTTATGGCGCTTCGCACGTCCCTATGGAGATGTTCCTTCAGGCCGCCGGTCTTAACATGCGGCATCTACCGACCACAGGTGGCGCTCCGGCCATGACGGCAGTGCTCGGGGGCCATGCCGCCATGTGGGCGTCGCCGCCAGCCCTCGCCGTTCCTCATCTCAAAGCCNNAGGCAAGATCCGGCCGCTTGCAACATGGGGGGCGACACGGCTAACCGCCTTCCCTGATATTCCGACCATGAAGGAGGTGGGCTACGATATTGAATACTACCTCTGGACCGGGCTGTTCGCGCCCAAGAATGTGCCGGCCAATATCGTGAAAGTACTCCGTGATGCGGCGCGTCAGGCGGCTCACGATCGAGAATTTAAAAATACGATGGAAAAGATTCAGACTCCGATTGCTTACCAAGACGCCGATGAGTTTCGTGCGTGGTGGGATCGGGATGCTCAGATTCTTGCCGGAGTCATTAAACGGATCGGCAAGATCGAGAGCAAATAAGTAGATTTTGACGCCTGGGGCCGACCTTCTCCTTTCCACCACCTCGGGGTTAATCGCACGCGTTGGTTTCCCTTTCATATAGCTAAAAATATTCTCCACGCATTTTCAGCAAAGTCTGCAAACCCTTTGTGAAGAATTTTGCGAGATAATGTCCTCGTCTCAACCCAGTTGGACAAACCTCACCCGCTCAGTTGATGCGTCCGGAAAGTGGGGGCCGCTTGAGATGCTGTTGCATCGCACGAGCGAAATCATCGACAGCTTGCTATCCATCACGCACCAAGCGTAAAACGGAGCCAGTCTTAATCCCTCTTGTTGCCGAGCCCTCGAATCCAGTGGAACGGTAGAAGTAATTCTGCTGCGGCAGTAGACACTACTTTTCGGTGATTGCGTCGAGTATCATGAAAAAGAACAGCCGAGGTGGTAGTCTCAAACTAGATTTTCACACGCCAGGCTGTGTCGAGGTCGCACTGCACGGAGCACAAGTCTAAACAACCGCAGGAGGAGAAACCATGATTCCTGGAATTTTGAAAAACCTCGCGACAGCAGCATTGCTCGCCGGGTCGGTGATGACCAATGCGGCGGTGCTCGCGATGGCGGCCGATTATCCCTATTCCGGCATCGTAACAGTGCCTACGCCGCATAAGTTCGACACGCTACTCACGCGCCTGGAAAAAGCCATCTCCGACAACGGCATGGGCCTGGTGGCCCAGGCGAGCGCAAGCCGGGGCGCCGCTTCTCGCGGCATTAAGATCCCTGGCAATGCCGTGCTCGAGGTGTTCCGCAATGACTACGCGGTGCGAATGCTCGAGGCAAGCGTGCCGGCCGGCATCGAGGCGCCGCTGCGGATCTACGTGATCGAGAATGCCGGCAAGCCCGCCACCATCATCTACCGGCGGCCGAGCGCGGTGTTCGCACCCTACGGGAACGCGAAGCTCGATGCGATGGCGCGCGAGCTCGACCCGATTTTTGAAAAGATTGTTCGGGATGCCGCAAGCAATTGACGCCACAACGTATCGCGCAAAGCAAGCTAGAAAAAGGGCAGTATTAGCGAAACAGCGCTTGACCTTCGACTTGGGCAATGTGCCCAGTGTCTGAGAAAAAAACTAGCATCAGCCTGCCGACCCGCTCGCGAAATTTTTCGCCTAGCGCAGCGAGTTCATGGATACAAGTACGGCGAACGCTGAGCCCATCTGTTTTGAACCGCGGGATAATAGATGCTCCGCTTTGGCACGCGCTCTCGCCAGCATACTTTTACTGAGGTCTGAAGCTATCAGCCGACGAACTAATGAATAATGGCGAAAGTTCTTTCTCGTCCCTGCTGATATTTCTAGAACGTCCCCATGAGCTTGCCAAGCAGATGGCGCCTCGATCTTACGCCGAGAACGTCCGGAACTCCCTCGAACCGATCATGCCCTCGGGCAAACAGATTGTACTTTTGCCTTATCTCTCCTGTGTGAGCTTCGCCACTTGTATCGTTTATCGCGTTGGCACCAAAGCATCAAAATCAAGTAAGCGGCCACTGCTTTTCGTATGGCCAATACCTGGAATACTTCGCGTCGATTGCTTTTTTAATATCTTCAATCTTACGACCTTTTTTGTGCATGGTATAGGCATCCAGCGTAATCTCTTGGCAGATCAGTCAGCCGACGGCGTGACGGTCTGTATAGCAGTCGAGGTTATTACGGTGTCCCGCGGTCACGTCGCACCCGCAATAACAG
>WNGB01009765.1_pt1 | contig 13405 bp, 11 predicted proteins | sample 5400681 | NCBI WGS metagenome assembly WNGB01 (sample SAMN13153367, study PRJNA577476) | soil metagenome | isolation source: 115 cm soil or saprolite under grassland replicate 2 | place: USA:California | collected 2016-06-15 | reverse complement strand
CCGCTTTGTCCCTACCCGCGAGAGTCCGGCCGGACTCTCGCGGGTAGGGACAAAGCGGTTTCCCGAGCGTTCAATCGACCGGCATCACTGCCGGCGGCAGCATATCATTGGCAACGGATGGCATCGTTTTCGCGCGTGGGCGTGCACTTGGGGCTCGCCGCCGCGTCCACTCTCCTCACCCTGCTGGCCGCCGAAGGTGCGCTCCGCCTCGCCGGATACGCGCCCGCGAGCTTCCAGCACACGAACCGCATCGCGAACCGCGGGCGTTCCGTGCTCCTGGACTGCTATCCCAGCAACCCGCGCGGCTACTTCGACATCGACCTGCGCGACCCCGCGACGTTCGAGAAGTACCGCGGCCTGGGACTCGCCCGCCTCGACGATGCCGCGCGGCACACGCCGTACGCCGTCGAGCGCCGGTACAGCGCCCAGCAGTTCCGATCGCCCGAGATCGGGCCGCATCGGCCGGGCGTGGTGCGCGTGGCCGTCATCGGCGACTCGTTCTCGGAAGGCATGGGCGTGAGGGAACAGGACACCTACGGGCGCGTCCTCCATCGCCTGCTCAACACGGGCGCGGAGTCGGGGCGTTGGGAGGTCTTCAACTGCGCCCGCCGCGGCTACGATTTCCCCGCGCTCTACGACCTGTTCCAGACCATCCTCGGCCTCCAGCCGGACGTCGTGATCTACGGAATGGTCCTCAACGATGCCGTCCGGTCCCCGGCCTTCCAGGCGCGCCAGGCCTACCTGAACGACTGGATCCTCGACCGCGGCCGCATGTTCCGCGAGGACGCCGAGGGCCGGCTGCGGCCCGGGGACTTGCGCCTGTTCGCCTTCGTGCGCGATCGCGTCGAGTCGTATCGGGTGGGACGGGACACCACGCGCTGGTACCGGGACATGTACGGGGAGCCCAATCGCGAAGGCTGGGAGCGCACGCAGGCCTACCTGCGCGAGATGAACGGCCAGGCGCAGGCGCGCGGGGGCCGGTTCCTCATCGCGTCGTGGCCCTTGCTCGTCGGCCTCCGCGGCCGCTATCCGTTCGCGGACGTCTCCGAGACGATCGCCCGCTTCTGCCTGTCCGCGGGCATTCCGCGGCACGACCTCCTGTCCGCGCTCTACGGGAGGCCGGACGAGTCGCTGTGGGTACACCCGGTCGACCACCATCCGAACGAGACCGCGCACCGTCTGGCCGGAGAGAGCCTGGTCGAGCCCGTGCGCCGGTTGTGGACGGATGTTCCGGTCGCGGAGGAGGACGGTCCGCGGAGCGGGTTCAGCGGCGGCGCGAGCGCAGGGAAGGCCGCGAAAACACCGGCGGCACCGGCTGCGCCACCGGGGCGTCCAGGTCCATCACCTCGCCCGTGAAGGCGGCGCCCGTCCGGGCGCCGTGGGCGATGGCCTGGAAGAACGCGGTGGAGATGACCTCCTCGCCCTCCGCGTTGGGATGGATGTGGTCCACGAACAGCCGGCTGGGGTCGGGATCGGCGAGCATCGCCTTCTCCACGTCGGCCAGCAGCGCGCCCTGCTCGCGGGCGAGGTCGCGCACCTGCACGTTGACCGCTTCCACCCAGTCTTCCCGCTGTTGCGGCACGCGGAAGTCGTAGCCCACGTTGACGGGCGGGATCGTGGCCAGCACGGGCAGGCTCGACGAGCCCTTCGCGGACAGGATGATGTCGCGCAGGCTCTCGATCGTGAAGCAGGTCGTGGCCAGCTTATCCACGCGATTGCACTCGCTCTGACCCCAGTCGTTGGTGCCGTAGAGGATCAGGGTGTAGGCGGGCCGATCCCGGTTGAGGGGGTCGTCGATGCGAAGCGCGCCCTGGTTGCTCTTCGTGGAGCCGACGCCCTCGTTGATCACGGTGGCGCGCGCGAAGTGCTGCTGCAGCTTGCTGGCCAGCGGCCCGGAATAGGAGGGATCGCCGGTGTAGTTGTTCCCCTCCGTGATGCTGTCGCCGAAGGCCATGTACGTGTTCGGCCGGTTGGAACCGATGGGGAGGACGAGCGGGATCGCGACCTCGCTCGTGGTTGGCACCTGCACGGTCGGCATGCGGCCGACGTTGTAGAACGGCGGCAAGGTCGCGGGGTTGACGGTGGGGATGACGCTGCCTGCGGCCACGCCGTCGATCACGGCGCGGCCGGTTCCTACCGCGCTGCGCGCGGAGCGGCCGCCCAGGCTCACCTCGACGTCGGGAACGCGCGCGCCCTCGGAGGGATCGAGCGTGCCGTTGCCGTTCTCGTCGTAGAACACGACGACGGTCACCGATTGCGTGCCGGTCGAAGGACTGGGGCCGGGTCCGGTCGGCGAGCTGCCCCCGCCACACGCGGCCAGCGGCACGAGGAGGGACGCCAGCAGCGCCCGGCGAGCGGACATGGAGCCGGGGATCTTAGCACGCTGTCCGCGGGCGCCCGTGCGGCCCGACGTTATACTCCGCCGGTGACGGTTCCGCCGCCACTCGAGGGCCCGTCGCGTGGCGAGCGCGTCCTCTGGGTCGTCGTCACGGCCGGGTTCCTCCTCTCCGCGTCCGGAGACCGCCTGCCGTGGCTGCGCGGTCCCGCCCCCTATCCGCCCGAATGGCAATGGCCGCTGCGCGAAGGCGTGGTGAGCGGGCCGCTCTGGCCCGCCCTCGTCGCCGTCCTGGCCATCCTGGCCCTGCTCGCGCTGTCGGGTACGGCGTGGGCGCGGTCCCGGCCCGCGCGCGCGCAACGCGTGCTGCTCGCCCTGGCCTCGGTGCTCGGACTGGCGTTGCCGCTCGCGCTCGTCGCCCTCGAGCCGGACGGCGTGCTCCCCACGATCTTCGGGCGCGTGGCCTATCGCACGGCGACGTCGTACTACACCGTCGCCCTGTCACCCGAGGCCGCCGACCCGCTCGAGTTCCTGCGCCGCCACGACGAGCTGCTGCCGACCTTCCGCAAGGGCGCGAAGCACGCGGCCACGCATCCGCCGGGGCCGGTGCTCGTCTACCGCGGCCTCATCGCCCTGTGCGACCACGCGCCCGGCCTCACGCGCGCCGTGCTGAAGCTGTCCGGCCTCCTCGAGACCAACCCGCTGCGCGCGCGGCCCGAGCATGCCGCCTCCAGCCGGGCGGCGGCCGTGCTCGGGGGCGTCCTGATCCTGCTCGCCTGCGTGCTCACCGCCTGGCCGGTGGCCGCCCTGGCCCGCGGCGTCGGCTGCGGGCCGCTCGCGTCCGCGCGCCTCGGCCTGCTCTGGACCCTCCTGCCCGGTCCGGTGCTGCTGCTGCCGCAGTTCGATCAGGCGCTGGCCCTGCCCGTGGCCGCTTCCGCGGCCGCCCTCGCCTCAGCGCTTCGCGCGGAAAGGCCGCGCCGCGGCGCCGTCTGGGCGATCGCTTCCGGACTCGCGGGCGGGCTCGCCGTCGCCCTCTCCTATGGCGCGCCGGCATTCCTCGCGCTCGGCGGGGTGGCCGTGCTCGCCGCGTCCGTGGCGGGCGGGGTGAAGCTCACGCGCGCGCTTCGATGGTGTGCCCTGGCCGCGCTGGTGACGGCGGGGGTGTTCGCGGCGCCCGCCCTCGTCGGCCATCATCCGATCGCATCCGCGCGCGCGGCGCTCCGCATTCACCGCGAGTTCTTCACCCAGCCCCGTGACTACGCCGTGTGGCTGGTCTTCGACCCCCTCGACCTGGCCGTGTTCATCGGCCTGCCGGTGGCGGTGTCGCTCGTCTTCGCGGCGGTCCGCTCGGCGCGGCGAGGGATCGCTCGCGCGCGTCTGCAGCCGGACGAGGCGTTCCGCCTCGGCGCCCTGGCCGCGCTGCTCGTCCTGCTCGTGTCCGGCCAGACGCGTGGCGAGGTGGGCCGCATCTGGATCCCCGTCATGCCCGTCCTGCTGGTGGCGGCGCTGGCGCGTCCGCGCGATGGGAACGACGGCGCGCCCAGCGCGGCGTCCGCGCTGCTTCTAGCGGCGACGATCGCGTCGACGACGATCGCGATCGCGCTCTGGTGGAGGTTCTTCTAGCCTTTGGGGACAACCGACCTGGCCACAACCTCTCATCTGATAACCGAGTCGATCGTCGTTTCTGGTCTTTCTTGTGGCAGCGTCCACGCGAAATCCGCTCGGTAGACGAAGATCGAGTGCCCGATGGTGGCGAGGGGCGGGCGGGCGCGGAAGAGCGCCATCAGCGGCTGCATCTCGGGATCCAGGTACAGCCCCTGAAGGTGCGTCGCGCTGATCGCGACCACGTCACCCGGATGGACGGCGTGCACGATCGTGGACGGCGGCGGAGGCTGGTAGCTGGGCAGGCGGTCGGCCGCGATCCCGTAATAGGCGGGGTCGGCGGTGCCGAAGTAGCACAGCGTCACCCGCGGGATCCCGCTCGCGTCCAGGTAGCGCTTGAGGCCGGGCAGGTCCTGCCCCCAGTCGACGTTCGAGTCCACGAGCCAGCGCCAACCCTGCGCGGGTCCGCCCGCGGCTTCGTTGAAGTACGCGAGGTAGTTCGGGTGCACGCGGAGGACGCTCACCGCGTACCAGAGGACGAGGGCGGCCACCCCGGCCCTCCCCCACGTGCCCCCGCGCCCCCGCGCCGACCAGGCCAGGCTGGCGACGCGCGCGGCGGCCACGAATAGGAAAGGATAGATGGCGAGGACGTGCCGGTGCCCGATGTTGATGTTCTGCGTCATGGTGAGGGCGAGGAACAAGGCCGGAGGAAGCCAGACGAACCACTGCGCGCGCCCTGGCGCCGGATGCGTCCAGGCCAGCACCGCCGCCGCGAGGACCAGGAGCAACAGGGCGAGCGGCGCCTTCAGCGCGATGGCGACGGGGAAGTAGTACCACCAGCCGGTGTCGGAGTACTCCCCGAGCAGGAACGACGGACGGCTCGCGAACGACTTGAAGCAGTTCAGGAACCCCCACACCCAGGCTTCCGGCAGCAGGTGCCCGCCGCGGGCGAAGGCGGCCCCGACCCGCAGGGCCGCCCCGGCCGGCGGCGCGTCGTGCGCGTGCATGAACGCGTCGACGGCGGCATCGGGAGTGAGCGCGGAATGGAATCCGTACGCCGCCCACACGACGACGAGGGCCAGCGCTCCGATGACGATGACCACGCCCACGAGAACGAGGAGCTTCGTGCCGCGCCCGCGTACTTCGCGCGGCCGTCCGATCGCGACGTTCAGGGGCTCGCGTCGCAGCGCCACCGCCACGGACAGCGCGAGCAGGATCGGGGGCAAGGCGAACGCCGAGACCTTCGTGGCGAACGCCGCGCCGACGGCGAGCGCGACGAGGGCGACGCGCGCGAGGGTGACGCGCTGCGCCAGGCGATCGAACGCGATCACGGACAGGAACACGAACAGCACGACGGGCAGGTCGTTGGTGGCGAGGTGGCCGTGCGCCAGCACGTCGGGATCGAGGACGCAGAGGAAGAGGGCGAGGAAGCCGGCGGGCAGGCCCCAGAGCCGACGGGCCCAGAGAAAGACGGCGACGGCCAGGATCATGGCCAGGGCGACGATCGGCAGGCGGCCCCAGAAGAGCAGGCGGTCCCCGTCGTTCCAGCGGTAGAGGAACCGCTTGCCCCATTCCCACGGGCGCGCGGTGCGCCAGGCCAAGTCGTCGGGATCGACGCGGACGTCCATGAACAGCAGGGGCCAGGCGGCGATCACGCGCGCCAGCGGCGGGTGCAGGGGATTCATCCGGTGGTCGCCCAGCTTCACGATCGCGTAGCCGGGCGGGAGATGGATGATCTCGTCGAAGACGGCGGACTTGTGGCGCTCGGAAAGGGTCGCGAGCGCGGCATAGACGGCCAGCGCCAGCGCCACCCAGGCCCAGACGGCGCGCGAGGTCACTGCGCGCCGAGGCGCGCGGGGGCCCTCCAGGCCAGCAGGAACGCGCAGGCATAGAGCGCCGCGGCCAGCCCGTAGAGGAACCGGAATCCGAAGTACATCGAGTTGTACTCGAGCAGGCCGCCCACCATCGCCCCCAGCAGGTTCACGGCCATCGCGCCCCCGATCGAGACGCCCGTGTCCAGGAAGCGCGCGAACAGGATCCCCGAGAAGAAGATGGGCAGGCTCAAGAGCGCGACGGCGGCGAGCTTGCCCGCGGGGGTGGGCGCGAACCCGCCCGCGCGCGAGACGTACCATCCGAGGCCGAGGCTCGCCAGCAGGAGCACGAAAGGCAGTACCACGCCGCGCAGCCGCAATCGGCTCACCGCGACCGTGGCCAGGAAGGCCATGGCCAGGATGCCGGCGATCGAGATCCCGATTACGTGCCAGGTGTTCCCGAAAGTGAGGCCCAGCTCCGTGATGGCCTTGGTCTCGACGAGCATGAACCCGGCGCCCAGGAAGAAGAACACCGCGTGGCTGAAGGCGGGACGCTCGCGCAGGAAGTTCCCGGTGAGGAGCGCGGAGAGAAGGCTGACGACGAGGCCCATGAACAGGTACGAGCGGGGATAGACGCGCGCGGCGATGTAGAGGAAGGGCCAGTCGTCCGTGGAGACGTCCGCGCGCACGCCCGGGTCCTCGAACCGCTCCATGACCCAGAAGCCCTGGCGGCGGTCGAGGCTGAGGCTGGCGGGGACGGTCACGCCGCCGTTCTTTTTCTGCAGGAAGATGACCGATCCGTCGTAGGCGCCGCGCAGGCACAGCGGCGGGCGGCCGTCGAACGCCTCCGTCATCATCATGTAGATCTTGCGGCCGATCTCCTTCGAGACCACGGCGAAGGACAGGCTGAGCAGGCCGTCCTCCTTGAGGCGCGCGCGCGCCTCGCGGATGCCCTCCACCGTGTACACGAACGACTCGAGACGCACGCTGGAGGCGTGGCTGAGCAGCGTGTGCGAATCGAGCAGGCCGTAGACGATGAGGTCGTACGTCTCGGGCGTGGTCCGCAGGTACGTGCGCGCGTCGTTCACGATGCCGCGCACGCGCGGATCGTCGTAGGGCCGCTCCGGATGGTAGTGCCGGCCCAGGCGCAGGATCACGGGATCGATCTCGATCGCGTCCACGTGCTCCGCGCCCGCGCGGAGCGCCGCCGCCACGTCGTTGCCGGTGCCCGCGCCCAGGATGGCCACCCGGCCGGGCGCGCCGTGCACGCGGTAGGGCAGTTCGTAGTAGAAGCCGATGCGATGACGTTCCTCCGAGCTGGCCTGGGCCTGCGCGGAGAGGTCGTGAACCTTCTGGTAGTAATGGCCGGCGGCCCGGATGACGGTGAGGCCGCGCTCCCCGGGCCCACGCTCGATCACCTGGTAGGGCGAGTAGATCCGCTCCCACTGGAACGAGACCGGCCAGGCCAGCACCACGGTGGCCACCAGGGCCGCGCCCGTGCCAGCGAGGATCACCTGCCGGTCGAAGGCCTGGAAGGCGAGGAGGAGCGCGAAGAGCAGCGCGAACCATACGAGGGGCGGCGTCCACAGCGCGCTGACCACGAGCAGCAGGACGACGCCGGCCAGGCTGCCCGCGAGGTTCAGGGCGTACGCGCGGAGCTGCTCGCGCCGGGCCATCAGCCGCCCGCAGAGCTGGCCGACGGGGAGGAAGGCGAGCGCGCTCAGGACGAAGAGAACGGACAGGAACGCATAGGCGGCGGCGAACTGGGCCGCGCTCTGCGCGGTCGCGAAGCCGATGTTGCGCTGCTCGGGGAAGGGCGTGGCCAGGAGGCTCTGCACCCGCCAGGAGTAGCCGTTGTTCTCGATGGGGGCGCCCGGAAGTCCGTGGCGAAGCGAGGTGAGCAGCAGCATCTGCGCGGCGAGAAGGGGCAGGGTGGCGAAGAGGGGCAGGCGCTCGCGGCCGGCCAGCGCATAGCCCAGGCCGAGGCCGGCGAAGCAGGCGAGCAGGCCGAGGTTCTTGTAGAGGGCGAAGAGCTCGAACACCGATCCCTGCCAGCGGATGACGGCCAGCTCCAGGAAGAGGCTCAGCGCGGCCGCGGCCACGATGGCCAGGTCCAGCCGCCGCAGGGGGAGGGCATCGAGAAAGGCGGCCTGCGCGCGGGACCACTGGTCGAACCGGGCCGTCCCACGGGAGAGCGCGACCGTCACCGCCACGTTGACGGCCGCGATCATCAGGAAATGGAGGAGCAGCTCGCGCATGCGGACCTGGTGCTCGGGACTGGGGAGCAGCCAGGCGCTGCAGAGCGTCGTGATCAGGGGGAGCAGCGTGCTGCCGAAGACGGCGACGCGCACCGCACGCAGGAAGTCCGCCGTCATCCGATCCGCCCCGGGATGGGCCGCGGGCGCGGGCACGACATCGGGCGCGGGGGCGGACAGGGTGGTCACGGGCATTGTTACCACGCCGCTGCGAACGTTGGCAAGGTCGGCCGGACTGTGCGACCTTTCCCGCGCGTGACTTCGCCGGCGACCATTCTTCGCATCACGCGCCTCCTCGGCCCGCGCCGTCGCCGCCATCGCGCCGCCTGGCTGACGTCGGTCTTCCTGATCGCGCTGGCCGTGCGCTCGCTCTACGCCGTGGACCTGGCCCCCGCCCTGGAATCGCAGGAGCAGCCGGGCTCGCGCATGATGCAGCGCTACGACGAAGGCGCCGCCGCCATCCTCCGGGGCGACGGGCTCCTCTTCGTCTCCGGCATCGATCCCTCCGACACCGGTCTCCTCTCGCGCCCGCCTGGATACTCGATCCTGCTCGCCACCATCTATCGCCTCGTCGGCCGCGGTCTCTTCGCGGCCCAGCTCGTGCAGAACGCGCTGAACGCGCTGGTGCCCGTGCTCGTCTTCCTGCTCGCGGACACCCTTCTCGGCCGCCGTCCCGCGATCGGATCCGGCCTCCTGGCCGCGCTCCTTCCGCACCTCGCGTACTACTCCGCGCTGTTGACCCCGGACGTGGTCTGCGCGGTGCCGGTCCTCCTCGCCCTCGTCCTTCTCGTGCCCGTGGCGCGTGGAGGCCGCGTGTCCGTCGGCCGCGCGCTGGGCGCAGGTGCGGCCCTGGGACTGGCGGTGTGGCTGCGCCCGAACCTCCTCCTGCTCGGGCCCACGATGGCGGCCGCCGTCGCGATCCTCGCCCCCGCCCGGAAGTGGGCGCTGGCGGCGGCGGTTGCCGTGGGCGCGGTGCTCGCCATCGCTCCCATCACCATCCGCAACCTCGTCCTCTATCGCGCCTTCGTGCCCGTGAGCACGAACCTCGGGGTCGTGCTGTGGGAGGGCATCGGGGAGGCCAGCGGCAACGCGTGGGGGACGCGCACGGACGACATCGACGTGGCCGCGCAGGAGGCGGAGCGGTACGGCGACCCGCGCTACGGCGAATGGTGGGCCTCGCCGGACGGGATCCGGCGCGACCGCGATCGCGTGCGGCGCAGCCTGGCCGTCATCGCCGCACATCCGGCCTGGTTCGCGGGCGCGGCCCTGCGGCGGGCGGCGCAGATGATGGACTACGCGGGAGCGGATGCACCTCCGGTCGCGGCGCGGGGCGCGGTTTCGCACGAGGTGCTGGAGACGCTGTACGAGCCGGGACAGGGCCGGTCGGCGACGCATCTCTGGGGCGCCGAGCTGCTCGCCCGGCTCCGCCCCCGGATCACGAGCCGGGACGCCGTCCGCATCGGGCGACTCCTCGGCGTCCTGCGGCCCGGCCTGCGTCCGCTGCAGATGGCGCTCGCCGTCGTGGCCCTGCCCCTCGTCCTGGTGGGATTGGCCGCACTCCTCGTGGTGGCGCCGCGGCGCGCGCTCTTCACGCTCGTGGTGCCGCTCTACCAGGTCGCCTTCCAGTCGATCGTGCATTTCGAGCTGCGCTACGTCCTGCCCATGCATGCCTGTCTGCTGGTGCTGGCGGGCGTGGCCCTGGCCCTGATCGGCGGGTGGATTGCGGAATCGGTCGGGCGGCGCCGCCGGAGCGCCTGACGGTACGATGGTGACGTGAGCCGCACGCTGCGTACCGCCACGGTTCCTGCCCTCGAGACCGTGCCCGGCCTCGTCCACGGGTTCGAGCAGCGCCTGGGACCGCCGGGTTGGGAGGACCGCGACGCGACGCGTCGCCGCATGGCGCAGGCCCTCGCGGGCGCCGGCCGCCTTCAGCTCCTCAAGCAGGTGCACGGATGCCGTGTCCAGGCCGCCCCTTGGGACGGGCGGCCGGAAGCCGACGCGGCGGTTGCGGACGAGGCCGGGCTGATCCTCGGCATCGAGACCGCGGATTGCCAGCCTATCCTCCTCGTCGATCCCGTGCGCCGCCGCGTGGCCGCCGCCCACGCCGGCTGGCGCGGGACGGTGGCGGGGGTGGCGCGCGAAGCGGTCGCCGCGCTGGCCGCGCGCGGCAGCCGGCCCGCGGACATCATCGCGGCGCTGGGCCCCTCGATCGGCCCCTGCTGCTACGAGGTCGGGCCGGAGCTGCGGGACGAGTTCGGGCCCGACGGGGCCGCCTTCTTCCGTCCGGGGCCACGGGGCAAGCCCCACCTCGACGTGCGCGCCGCCAACGCCCGGCAGCTCGAGCAGGCAGGACTCACGCCCGGCCACATCCACCACATGGCCGACTGCACGATGTGCCGCGCCGACCTGTACCACTCGTACCGCCGCGAGGGCAAAGGCGCCGGACGCATGGTCAACTTCATCGGGTTCTCGAAGTAGCCGCCGTTCGGTGACGATTGAGGTCTCGGCCATCTGCCCGCAGCCAAGGCCACGGTATCGCCCGTAGCGGGGCCTCTGTCACTGCATTCACCCGCGGGATGCGTGACAGCACTGCGGCCACCAGCGGGCTGATTGGCTGCGGAGCGAGCGCGCGCACTGCTTTACGTGGGGCGAACAGGTTCCAGCGCGCGCGAGCGTCCCCGCGAGGGTGATACCGGGTCTCGGCGGCGGGCAGCCGGTCGGAGCTCGCCATCACGACCGGCGCCTACTCGAGCTTCGAGGCTTTCTCGTCCAGCGCTCGATTGGCCAGGCGGTCCGCGTCCTTGTTCTGCTCGCGGCGGACGTGGGACACGCTGGCTTTCTCGAAGCGTGAGAGGAGTCCCTTCGCCTGGCCGTGCAGGGGGACCATGTCCGGATGCTTGACGCGGTACTGCCCGCTGATCTGGCGCACCACCAGCTCCGAATCGGAGAACACCTTCACGCTCGTCGCGCCTCGGCCCAGCGCGTACCTGAGCGCGTGGATCAGGGCCTGGTACTCGGCGACGTTGTTGCTGGCCCGGCCCAGATAGCCGTACAGCTCCGCGACGGGCGCTCCCTCGGGCGTGGTGACGTACACGCCGAACCCCGCCTCCCCGGGGTTGCCCCGGCTGGCGCCGTCGATGTGGATGTGGAGCGGGTCGCTCAGGGCTCGGGCACGGTGACGGGAACGGGCGGCTCGTAATAGAGGATGCGGTTGCAGGCCGGGCACTGCACGATCTCTTCGTTGCGCTTGAGGTCCGCGTACATCTGCAGGCGCAGCTTGACATGGCAGACCTGGCACATGCCGTCGCGCGCTTCCGCCATGGCCGATCCGCGGAGCTTGGCGATGCGCTGGAACATCTCCAGCGTATCGTCGTCGAGGCCCTTGGCGACCTCATCGCGCTCGGCGCCGAGGCGGGCGGCGTCGCCCTCCAGGACCCGCGCGCGCTCGTCGAGGCCGCGCACGTCCGTGCGGTGGCGCTCCTCGCGGGCCTTGAAGGCGACTTCCTCCTTCTTGACCTCGCCGGTGAGCGACTCCGCCTTCTCCATCTCGGCCAGGACCTGGTCCTCGATGGAGCGGATCTCCCGCTCCACGGCCTCGATCTCGTGGAGCATGGCCGTGTATTCCTTGTTGGTCTTCACCTCCATGAGCTGGCCCTTGTACTTCGAGCGCTTGCCCTCGAGGTCCTGGAGGGATCCCTCGTGGCGCTTGCGCGCCTTGAGCGAGTCGTCGAGAGAGTGGCGGGCGGCGTCGAGGTGGGCCCGATCCGCGGCCAGCTCCGCCTCCAACTCCGCCTTGCGCCTGGGGATCTCGGCCAATCCGGCTTGGGTCCGCCTGAGGTCGCTCTCCACGCGCTGGAGGTGAATCAGTTGTTCGAGGCGGGGGTTCATGCGGGAGGAAATTCTAACACCACGCGGGGAATGCGGCCTGGCGAGCGGGCGTTGTCCCCGGGGATGGGCCCGTCTGGCCGGAGCGTTCGGAGCCCCTCCGGCCCGCTCTGGGCGGGGCGGATCTTCTTGACATGGATCTGGAAACGGAGCATAAGGACACTCCCCGCGGAGGATATACTGGTTAAAGCGGATTTGGGGGTTTCCGAACCGGGGACGGACGGCTAAAACTAAGGAGAGAGCGAATGGACCGGAGAGAGTTCACGAAGGTGATGGGCGCGGTCGCCGCTGGGATGGTGGCCGGCGGCAAGGCATTTGCGGACGAGAAGGCTCCCGTCGCCGCCAAGAAGGATGCGGGCAAGGCGATCGACATGCACGTTTGTAAGGGCCTCAACGCGTGTAAAGGCCATGGTCCCGACGGCAAGAACGCGTGCAAGGGCAAGGGCGAATGCGCTTCGGCCGCGGCCAAGCACGACTGCAAGGGCAAGAACGACTGCAAGGGCATGGGTGGCTGCTCGCCGGGCGACAACGGCTGCGCGGGCAAGAACTCCTGCAAGGGCAAGGGCGGCTGCTCGGTGCCGCTCAACGCGGAGCACGTGAAGGCCATGAAGGACAAGCCGGGCAAGAGCTCCTGCAAGGGCAAGAGCGGCTGCAAGGGCCGGTAACTCGACCTTTTTGCGTCGTCCGCACGGGGAGGAGGCCATGAGGCCTCTTCCCCTTTCTTCTTCTCGATCCATGATTCCTCCACGGGGCTAGACCGCGCTTGGGCAATCGCTTCCACCTTCCTGATCTCGGCGTCGGCGTGGGCCTGCGGACCGTGCACTTCGGCCACATCCTGGAGAAGTGGCCGAAGGTGGACTGGTTCGAGGTCCTGTCCGAGAACTTCATGGACACCGAGGGCCGGCCGCTCTGGGTCCTCGACCGCGTGGCCGAGCGCTACCCGGTCGTCCTCCACGGCGTGTCGATGTCGATCGGCAGCACGGACCCGCTCGACCGCGAGTACCTGAAGAAGCTCAAGGCGCTGGGCAAGCGCGTGCGCGCGCATTGGATCTCCGACCACCTGTGCTGGACGGGAGTGGCCGGCCGGAACGTCCACGACCTCCTGCCCATGCCCTACACGGAGGAGGCCCTGCGTCACACCGCGGCGCGCGTGCGGCAGGTCTCCGAGATCCTGGAGCGGCCCCTCGTCCTCGAGAACCCATCGTCCTACGTCGAGTTCAAGGACTCGACCATGACGGAGTGGGAGTTCCTGACGCGCCTGAGCCGCGAGGCGGACTGCGGCCTCCTCCTCGACGTGAACAACGTCTACGTCAGCTCCTTCAACCATTCGTTCGATCCCCGGGACTACATCGACGCCATCCCCGCCGACCGGGTCGTGCAGTACCACCTGGCCGGCCACACCCACAAGGGCACGCACATCGTCGACACCCACAGCGATCACGCCATCCAGGAGGTCTGGGACCTCTACGGCCGCTCCTGCCGCCGCACGGGCAACGTGGCCACCCTCTACGAGTGGG
>WNGB01009764.1_pt1 | contig 13406 bp, 7 predicted proteins | sample 5400681 | NCBI WGS metagenome assembly WNGB01 (sample SAMN13153367, study PRJNA577476) | soil metagenome | isolation source: 115 cm soil or saprolite under grassland replicate 2 | place: USA:California | collected 2016-06-15 | reverse complement strand
CGTGATGATCACGTCCTTCACCGCGCCGGGGTCGACGCCCAGGCGCTTCAGGCCCTCGTCGGGCGGGGTGATCATCTTTCGCCCGCGGCGCTTCGCGACCGCGGCGTCGAAGCCGGTGTCGATGACGAAGGTGCGGGCCTCCGAGCGCGCCAGCCAGACGTAATAGTCGAGATTGCTCGCCGCCTCGTGCGGGTCGCCGCCGATGAAGTTCTCGCTCGCTTTGCGTGCTAGCGTGGCATACTTGATCGCGTAGACTTCGTAGTCGTCCGGTTTGGACATGGTTTTCGGCGCGGTGTTGGCCTGCAACTTTAGCAGGATAACTGTAGGCCAGTTACAGAAGAGAATCCAAGCAACCGACGAAGGCTACTACGGCAAAGCAGTGGGGTGAGCGGCGGAGGGCACGCCCCGGCGGGGTTTACAACGTTTTCGATTTGACGCCAGCGATCCTAACCGGCCGCGACAAGCCGCGCGATCGCATCGGGACGCACGGGACGCGAAAAGAGGTAGCCCTGCCCCAGATCGCAGGCGTGCGAACGCAGGAACTCCCGCTGATCGTCCGTTTCGACTCCCTCCGCGACCACGCGCAGTCCCAGCGAGTGCGCGAGCGTGATCACCGCCTGCGCAATCGCCGCGTCGCGGCCGCGCTCCTGGACCCGGCTGACGAACGAGCGGTCGATCTTGAGGCAGTCGATCGGCAGCCGCGAGAGATAGCTCAAGCTCGAATAGCCCGTGCCGAAATCGTCCACCGCGATCTGCACGCCGAGGGCCTTCAAGCGCTTGAGGATCAGGATCGCCTCGTCGCGATTGTCGACGAGCACGCTCTCGGTAAGCTCCAGCTCGAGCCGGCTCGGCTCGAGCCCCGTCGCCCGCAAAGCCCGGGTAACGGCTTCGAGGAAGTCCGGGCTGCGGAATTGCTGCGCCGAAACGTTCACGGCGAGCCTGAGCCCGGCGAGCCCGGCTTTGTCCCAGGCTTCGATCTGGCGGCAGCCCCGAACGAGCACGAATTCACCGAGCGGATGGATGAGATCGCAGTCCTCCGCGACCAGGATGAACTGCAGGGGAGAAATCCACCCGCGCTCGCGGTGCCGCCAGCGGATCAAGGCCTCCACCCCGACAGCGCGCCCGCCGGAGAGGTCGACCTGGGGCTGGTAGTGGACTTCCAGCTCGTTTCTTCCCAGCGCGAGGCGCAGGTCATTCTCCAACTCGACCCGATCTGTGGCCTCGCGCGTCATGGCGGCGGCGTAGAACTGGAAGCCGTTGCGGCCCCCGGCCTTGACCTTGTGCATGGCCGCTTCGGCGTTGCGCAGCAGGATGTCGAATTCCGCGCCGTCCCGAGGGTAGATGCTCGCCCCCAGGCTCACCGTAATGCGCAGATCGCGTCCTTCCAGCTCGAAGGGCGACCGCATCGATTCGTGAATCTTGCGCGCAACGGCGAGCACGTCGTCTGCGCGTGCGAGATCGGCTGCAAGCACCGCGAAGGTGTCCGCGCCAAGCCGCGCGATCGTATCCCCCTCGCGCACGGCCCCCCGCAGCCGGTCGGCAACGCTTTCCAGCAGCGCGTCGCCCGCTCCGTGGCTGCAGCTCTCGTTGACGAGCTTGAACCGGTCCAGGTTGAGCACCAGCAGAGCCGCCGGGCGGCCGCTGCGACGGGTGTGCGCGATGGCCTGAGCGGTACGGTCGCCAAGCAGAGTGCGGTTCGGCAGGTTGGTGAGCGAATCGTAATTGGCGAAATGCTGCAGCCGCGCCTCGTAGGCCTTGCGCTCGCGCATGTCGCGCGCGATCGTCGAAAAGAAACGGGTATCCCCGCCCGGCCCCTTGTGAGCGATGATCACCTGGGACACAGGGATCTCGCTTCCATCGGTCCCCAGGAGAACCGACTCGCCCTGCCACAGGCCCTGGTGCACGCCCGGCTGCGCTTCGCCGTTGACGCGCGTGCTGGCCCATTGGGGGTAGATGTCGATCACCGATTTGCCGACATCCCCCGATTCCGGCGCTCCTGCGAGCTTTCGTCCCGCAGCATTCATGTAGATGATTTTCCCGGCCGGATCGGAGATGCCGACGTAATCGCTCGTCGCTTCCAGGACTTTCACCAGCCGCGCGCGCTCCTCCTCCGCGAGACGAATGTGCTCGCGCTCGGCGGAATCGGAAAGCGCGCGCTTTACCGCGGTCCCGAGCCGTCGCATGTTGTTTTTCAGCACGTAATCGGTCGCGCCGAGCCGGATCGCATCGATGGCGCGTTCCTCCCCGATCGTGCCGGAAACGAAAATGAAAGGGACGCCCGGGGTCATCTCCCGCACCACGCGCAGCGCCTGGATGCCGTCGAAGCCCGGCATCGCGAAATCCGAAAGAACGGCCTGCGGTTTCGAAGATCGCAGAGCCTGCTTCAGATCCGCCTCGTCCTGGACGCGCGCCCACGAAACATCGAACCCGCCCTGTTCGAGCGCGCGCACCGAAAGCTCTGTATCTAGCTCAGAGTCCTCGACAAACAACAACCGAACCGGCGTCCTATCCATTGGCCCTCGCCTCCGGCAAGGGTGAGAGGCCCATCCGAATTTCACCCTCGAATCGTAGAGGGTGGACGCAGCTCCCCTGAGCGTCGGTCAGGCAAACACGACAATCCGCGTCGGGAAAACCGGATAGTCCAGTTAAAGCAGGTAATTAGTCGCGGGCGCGTGTCCGTTTGGCCGTCAACGTGCGCAGACGAACCGGATTGCCGGTTTGTGCGGGACCGGCGGGCCGGCTCGTGGCCCATCGGGGGACTGCGGCCCAGCTACTACAATACCGCCGATGAAACCCGAAGCGCCCGCCCCGACCGATGCTTTCGCGGCGCACACGCCGATGATGCAGCGGTGTTTTCCCGCTATGAGATTTTTCCGAAATTAGGACGACCTACACCACGACCTACACCAGAGGTGTTATGTCAGCTCCTTTGGCGGGAAGTGCGACGCAGCGTTCCCATGAGTGCGAGCGCGGCGAGCGCCATGACAACCGCACCGAACTCCCGCGCAGTCAGGAAAAGGTCGCCCGAGCGTGCCACGAAGTAGCCGGCGATCACTGCCGGCAAACCCATGGCGAGGTACGAGACCACAAATATCACTGACAGTACGCCGCCTCGCTCCTGTGGCCCGGCGAGCGGCACCACGGTCCTGATGGCGCCCTGGAAGCCGGTGCCGAAGCCGCTCCCGGCAAGCGCTGTCCCAAGGAAGAACGCCGTTGCCGAGTGGTAAGAGAGCGACGCAAGCGCAAGCCCTACGCCGGCCAGGAGAACGGACGGCCCATAGAGCATCAGGGTGCGCGCCGACAGTCGCTGAGTCAGCAGGACCGAGGTGCCGCCGTTGCCGGCAAGTACGAACAGCGCGATGCCGCCTGCAAGAGAGGAGTCGAGTTCAAAGCTCGTCCGCACGAGCGACGGTCCTAGGGAGCCATAGAACCCGGCGAGCGCCCAGACTGCGATGAGCACCGGTGCCGCAATCAGGATCGGCTGGCGCGTGGCGGCTGGCAGGCTAAATCGTGGCCGGAGCGACGCCATCGCGCCCGCGCGTGGCGGAATCAGTTCCGGTATGAACAAGACGCCGATCACCTGCGCGACGAAGATCGCTGCCAGAACGAAGTAGACGAGCTGTGTCGGCGCCGGCAGGTAATGCACCATAAATCCCGCGATAACTCCCCCGAGCGCGGTGCCGGCCGCCGGCGCCACCGAGTTGGCGACCGCGCCGCGTGCTTTATCCATATCCAGCATGCCGGCACCAACCGCCGCGATGGCTGCGCCAGTCGCAAGGCCTTGGACAACGCGAGCTGCAATCAGATCCGACAGACCATCGGCGAATGCGAAAAGGAACATCGTCGCCGCCTGTATCGCCGTCGCCACGATCAGAACCGGACGCCGCCCGACATAGTCGGACAGCCGGCCTGCGACCAGCAGCGCGGCTAAGACCGCGATCGCGTAGATGCCAAACACGAATGAGATCGCTACGGCTGAGAACCCCCATTCGCCTTGGTAGATCGGGTAGAGCGGCGTCGGCGCGCTCGAGCTGGCCAGGTAGGACGCCGTGATGAACGCCAGCAAGTAGAGCGAGGTCGCGCGCGACAGACAGCCCTTCAACTCACCGGGGGGAACTCCTGCCGCGTCCGCCGTGGGGGAGTACCACCCCCCACACATCATCTGCTTGTCCCCTCGACGATTTGAGTTGCCAATTTCACGGCGGCAACCCGCTCAGGCGCGCCGCTACCCGCGCGTCAGGTCTCGACCAGACCGGCTCTCGTGAAAGGCAAACGGCGCACGCGCGGTCCACCCAGTTTCGCAACGGCATTGGCCACGGCTGGCGCGAGCGGTGGAAGACCCGGTTCGCCCACCCCGCCGGGTTTTTCGGTGCTCGGCATGATGTGCACCTCAACTCGTGGCATCTCGTAGATGCGCAGAGCGCGATAGGTGTCGAAGTTGCGCTGCGCCGCACGGCCCTCTTTGATGTCGATCTCGCTGTAGTACAGCGCGCCCAGCGCGAAGCCGATGCACCCTTCCATCTGTGCGCGGATGACATCCGGATTGACGGGCACGCCGCAATCGATAGCGCAGACCACCCGCTCGACCCTGACCTTGCCATTGCGCATCGACACCTCGGCCACCTGCGCGACGAATGAATCGAACGACTCGTGGACGGCGATGCCCTGCGCGACGCGCGCGCGCCGCGCCTTGCCCCACCCCGCCTTGCCGGCTGCGAGCTTGAGTACCGCTGCTGCTCGAGGGCTCTTGCCGAGCAGCGAGAGCCGGAAGGCCAAGGGGTCGCGGCCCGCCGCGGCCGCAAGCTCGTCGATCATCGTTTCCATCACATAAGCGGTGTGCGTATTGCCGACCGAGCGCCACCACAGTGGCCGCACTGCGAGGGTCGGCGAGTGCAGCGATCCGGCCAGCATCGGCAGGTCGTAGATGCTCTTGTCGACGCCTTCGATCGACGTCGGATCGACGCCATCCTTGATCAACAACTGAGCCATCGGTCCGCCAGCATTGATCGACTGGCCCACGATGGTGTGCTGCCAGGCCGCGATGCGGCCCTGCGCATCGAGCCCGGCCTTGACCGCATGGACGTACATGGGCCGATAGAGTCCTGCGCCCATGTCGTCCTCGCGGCTGAACTGCAGCCGCACCGGAGCGCGGCCGCCGATCGCCTTGGCGACGTTGACGGCGGCGACGGTGAAGTCGCTCCACACGTTGGCGCGCCGGCCGAAGCTGCCGCCCGACACGAGCGTATGCAGCTTGACCTTTTCCAACGGCAGCCCCGCCGCTTTCGCCGCAAACACATGGTCGAACGTCGGGAATTGGTGTCCCGACCACGTCTCGAGCATCCCGTCGTGCAACCATGCCACGCAGTTCATCGGCTCCATCGCCGCGTGGGCGAGGAACGGAAACTCGTACACGGCTTCGACGATCTTGACGGCTGCAGGCGCGGCCGACGCGGAAGCCGGCCTGGTGAACGGCGTGCCCGGCTGCGCTGCCTGCGCGCGATAGCGGGCGAGAAGCGCTTCCGAATCGAGATCCTTGCTTGCCGACTCGTCCCATTGCAGCTTGAGCGCACGCCTGCCCTGGAGCGCGGCCCACGTGCCGGTGGCGACAACGGCCACGCCTTCGGGCACCTCGACGACGTCGGTGACGCCCTTCACGTTCTTCGCGTCGGCGCCGTCGAAGGAAACGAGCTTGGCGCCGAACGAAGGCGGCCACGCGATGACTGCAGCGAGCAATCCCGGCAGCTTGACGTCGATGGTGAAGATCGCTGTGCCGTCGCACTTCGAGGGCGAATCGACCCGCGGCGTCGAGCGGTCCTTGCCGATGAAAGTGAACTGCGCCGCGCTCTTCAGCGGCGGATTGTCGGGCGGCGTTTGCCGGCTCGCGGCCACCGCCATCTCGCCGTAGGTGGCGCGCCGGCCCGATGCGTGCGTGAGCGTGCTCTTCGACGTGCGGATCTCGCTGGCCGGCACGTGCCAGGTCTCGGCCGCGGCCAGGACGAGCATGGCCCGCGCGGTAGCGCCGGCGCCGCGATACTGAAGAAACGAATTGGCGATCGCGGTCGAGCCGCCGGTCCCCTGCATCGGCCCATACAAGAGGTTGTTGTACAGCTTGGCATCCGACGGCGCGTACTCCGTGCGCACGAGCGACCAATCGGCATCGAGTTCGTCGGCGACGAGCGACGCGAGGCCCGTCGTGTTGCCCTGGCCCATCTCGTGATGCTTGCAAATTACCGTGACGAGGTTGTTGGTGCCCACGCGCACGAACGCGTTCGGCGCGAGGGGACCGGTTGCGGCGCCCTCCTCACCCGGCAACGCGGCCTCGGCGCTGCCGGGCGCGAGCCAGCCGAAACCGATTACGAGGCCGGCCGCGCCGGCGCTTTGCAGGAACACGCGGCGTGATCGCGACGGCGCGAAAGACTCCTCGACCCCGAGGAGCTGCATGAGCCGGCGCTGTTCGTCATTGCTGAAGCGATTCATCAACCAATGCATGGTGTGCCCTTCAGCCCGTGAGTTGCGACGACGCGGCGTGGATCGCCGCGCGGATGCGCTGGTAGGTCGCGCAACGGCAGATGTTGCCTGCCATCGCGCGGTCGATGTCGGTGTCGCTCGGCTTGCGCTTGCTCTCCAGCAGCGCGGTCGCCGACATGATCTGCCCCGACTGGCAATAACCGCACTGTACGACGTCGAGGTCTACCCACGCCTTTTGCACCGCCTTCGCAGCTCGCGATGAAAGGCCTTCGATCGTCGTCACTGCACGACCGGCGAGCGCCGAGACAGGGGCGGAACAGGAACGCAACGTCTGTCCGTCCACCTGGACGGTGCACGCGCCGCATTGCGCGATACCGCATCCGTACTTGGTGCCAGTGAGGCCAAGCTCCTCGCGGATGACCCACAACAGCGGAGTATCCGGATCGCCGTCAAAATCGCGCCGCGTGCCGTTGATGTTGAGCGTGATAGACATATAAAGCTCCTATGCAAGGAAGGACGCCGAGCGGGGCTCGGTCCTCAGGGCGCGGGGCAAGCGGTGCCGGAGTCGATCCACGCTGCAATCAACGCCCCCAACTGCGCCTGCGTGCCTGGCGCGGGTTCGCGGTTTCCACCGGGTGTCCATGCCCAGCCCACCAATGAGTCGTGCGCCATGTGCTCCTGGATGGCCGAAAGCGTCTTGCCGCCATTGCGCCTCGGGTCCTTGATCTGTGCGCAGATTTGACCCAGCGACTTCCTCTGCCATGCCATCGATTTCGGTGCGACATGCCACAGCGGATGGCCTGGAACGCCGGACTGCTCGTAGTTTGCATCTTGGTGACAGGTCGTGCAGCGCATGGCGATCGCCCCCTTGTCGTCGGAACCGCGGACCACCAGCGGAGAATGCGGATGGCCATCATTGCCCTGCGTCGGTCGCTCACCGACCGGATGACAATTCAGGCAACGTGGGTGCTGCAGGACTCGACCCGCCTCGACGAACAGCGCGCGCGAACGTTCGATCCGATCCGCAATCGACGAGAATGACTCAGGCAGACGCAGGTCTTCGGCGCCGGCAAGCGGTCCGAACGTGCCTGCCACAACGATAAGTATCAGCCGCGCTTTCATCGTTGCGCCGAGTCGTGGCTGCGACAATTTATCCAACATGTGGAGGGATCATCGCGGAGGCCGCCCAGGCCTGTATTTGCGATTTGGGGCATGTTTTGTTTGTTTCGGCCACGATTTAACACCCCGTTTTGACCCCACCTTCCGCCAGCGCTACCATTGCGTACCCGGGACGCGGAATGTTCATGAACGGCCACGACAGAATCCAGAGCATCCGCCCAGCCGATGCGTCTCTGCGGTGGGGCAGTCGTCCCATATCGCTCTGTGGTGCAGTTCTGGACCGCCGACCTCATATTTGCGCGTTCTTCAGCACCCCTGAGGAGCGGCTTCGTGTGCTGCTGCCATTCATCGAAGAGGGTTTGGCGTGCGGCGATAAGATCGTCCACACCGTGGATCCTGCACGGCGCAAAGAAGAACTCGACCGGTTGGCCGCGCATGGAATCGACGTCGTCGCGGCGATTCATAGCGGGCGCCTCGAGCAGCGCGCCTGGACGGAAACACATTTGCGCGACGGACGATTCGACCAGGACGAGACGCTCGGCTTCTTCGAGCAGTTGGTGCGCAATGCCAGACAGGACGGGTTCCCGCTGGTACGGTTTGTTACGCACATGGAATGGGCTTTGGAGAACAAGCTGGACCTCGATGACCTGCTTGCGTACGAAGCCAAGGCAAACGACATCCGGCGTCACCAGTCCGGTCCCATCAACCCCGTCGTATGCGCGTACGATCTCACGAAATTCAGTGGCGAGACGCTGGTCCAGGTCCTGCGGACGCATCCCATGACCATCATCGGCGGGATTCTTCAGGAAAACCCGTTCTTCGTTCCACCTGAGCAGTTCTTGCGCGAGTTGGACGAAAGACGGCTCGGTCGCTTGCAAACAGGTGGTCCAAAGAGCATCGAAACGAAGATCGAGGACCCCCTCACCGAGGACAAGCGCCTCAAAGACTGTATCAGCGATCTCGTCAGCATTCTTTCGATACCGGCAATCTCGACAGGAGCTGAGCCGAACCGGATCGTCGGTGCGTTGCTCGAAGTGGTGCTCGGGATGCTGCGGCTCGATTTCGCGTCAGCGGAGATCAAAGGATCCACTTACGCGACGCCCATCCCATCGGTGAGGATGCCGCGTTCGACCACTACGAATGTCATGCCGAGGGAAATCGGTCATGCCATCGAGGCGTGGCGTAGGGATGATTCGCGGGCATCGAGATTTGTGGTGCAAAGCGCGAATGGCGATGGCGACATTTCGATTGTGCCGATCCGCCTGGGCTTGCACGATGAGATCGGCTGGCTATTCGCAGGCTCACGGCGCGCCGACTTTCCTACGCAGACGGAAAGGCTTCTCCTCGGTGTAGCGGCGAACCAGGCGGCGATCGCCGTGCAGGAAGCACGGCTATTGGCCGAACAAAAGCGCGTCTCCGAGGAGCTCGACCAGCTGGTTGCGCAACGAACGATAGAACTTCAGGACGCCAACAAGGAACTGAAGCGCGCGTTGAAGGAGATTCACGAGCTGAAGGAGAAGCTCCAACGAGAAAACATCGTGATGCGCGAAGACGCGGCGGTCACGCGCGGCGGCCTGGCGCCATGGCAAGCACGCCGCGCTAAGGAATTGATGAAAACAAATCTGGACGGCCAAGTTGCACTCAGCCGTGTCGCGGAGGAATGTGGATTGTCGGTTCGTCATTTCGCCCGCGCCTTCCGGAAATCCACGGGTGTACCGCCCTATCGCTGGCTGTTGAATCAACGGGTAGAGCGCGCGAAGGAGCTGCTTTGCAACCCTGCACTGCCGTTGACCAGCATCGCACTCGCCTGTGGATTTTCCGATCAGAGTCATTTCACACGGGTGTTTACGGCGACGGTGCGCCTGAGCCCGGGCCTGTGGCGGCGAATGCAATCGTGGAGCTCGTCAGCAGCCAAAGAGGCGGCGACGGCTTCTCCGATACTTCAAGAATAGTGACAGTCCGCGCCTGTGGACGATGGAGCACGACGGGCACGGCTACGTTGCCGCCGCGACCATCGCGCTCAGGACCTCCTAGCACTGGGGAAGGCGTCGGCCAACGTTCGCCCGCGGCCTTGGCGACCTATGCCACGCCTTTCGCTTCCGCAACGGTTCTGAGCGCCGCAAGATATACCCGAGCGTCGCCCTCTTCCGCGGCTGCATTGAGGTAGTCTGCGGCGAGCTTCGGGTCCGCCCGAACCTCCCCGATGAGGCGCTCTCGGTGCGAGACCGTCAGCTGATCTCGCGTTCGTCGCGCGCTTTTCGCTTTGTGCGCTCTTGCCATAGCCGCTATTTTGCCCGAGTTGGCTTGCAAGGTCTGCGGCCCTCCTGCAACATGTATGAGCCACAGGGACTGACGATCAAGATGCAACGACGAAATTCCGCAACTCCAAGCGTCGAAACGGGAAATCAAACGCCCTCGCCAGATCTTCCGGGCACCTCGGCACTGATGCAGCAGTACCTGCGCCTGAAGGCGCAGTACCCGGACATCCTGCTTTTCTACCGCATGGGCGATTTCTACGAGCTGTTCTACGACGACGCCGAGCGCGCCTCGCGGCTGCTCGACATCACGCTCACCACGCGCGGCGCCTCGGCGGGCGCGCCGATCAAGATGGCGGGCGTGCCCTACCACGCGGTGGACCAATACCTCGCGAAGCTCGTGCGCATCGGCGAATCGGTGGCGATCTGCGAGCAGATCGGCGATCCCGCCACCTCCAAGGGGCCGGTCGACCGGCAGGTGACGCGCATCGTCACGCCGGGGACCCTCACCGACTCGGAGCTGCTCGAGGAGAAAGCCGACAACATCTTGCTCGCCCTCGCCCGCACGAAAGGCGCGGTCGGCCTGGCGTGGCTCAATCTCGCCAGCGGCGATCTGCGGGTCACGGAGGTCGTCCCGCACATTCTTGCCGCCGAGCTGCGGCGCATCGGCCCGGCAGAAATCCTCGCGCCTGAGAGCATCGCCGAGGACGCGGCGCTTGCCGGTTTCGCGGTGACCAAGCTCCCCGAGTGGCACTTCGATTTCGATGCCGGCCGGAAGATTCTCCTGAAGCAGCTCGGCGCGGCCAGCCTCGCGGGCTACGGTTGCGAGGACCTGGAGCCGGCGATCGCGGCCTGCGGGGCCCTCCTCGAATACGCGAGGAAAACGCAAGGGCAGGCGCTCGCGCACGTCGCGGCGGTGATCCCGGAGCGCGTGAGCGAGTACCTGCGCATGGACGCGGCGACGCGGAGAAATCTCGAGTTGACCGAGACGCTGCGCGGCGAAGCCGGGCCGACGCTCTTTTCCCTGCTCGACGAATGCGCCACGGGCATGGGAAGCCGCCTCCTCCGCCACTGGCTGCACCATCCCTTGCGCGACCACGGAGCGCTGGTGGCACGCCACGAAGCGATTGCGGCGCTCGCCGACGCGCACGCGGGCGTCCACAAGCTGCTGCGCCGCTTCGCCGACGTCGAGCGCATCACCGGCCGCATCGCGCTCCGGAACGCGCGCCCGCGCGATCTCTCGTCCTTGCGCGACAGCCTTGCCCTGCTCGCCGAGCTTGCGCCCGCGGTTCCGCGCGACGCGCCGCTCCTTGCGAGGATGCTCGGCGATCTCGAGGTGCCGGCCGAATGCCTCGCGCTCCTGCGCCGCGCGGTGCAGGAAGACCCGGCGGCCATGGTGCGCGACGGCGGCGTGATCGCGGACGGCTACGACAAGGAGTTGGACGAGCTGCGCGCGCTGCAGACCGATTCGGGCGCCTTCCTCGCCGAGCTCGAAGCGCGCGAACGTGGCCGCACCGGCATACCGAACCTGCGCGTCGCCTACAACAACGTGCACGGTTTCTACATCGAAATCACCAACGCCCACGCCGGCAAGGTTCCTGCCGGCTACCGCCGCCGGCAGACGCTCAAGAACGCCGAGCGCTACATCACGCCGGAGCTGAAGGAGTTCGAGGACAAGGCGCTCTCGGCGAGGGACCGCGCGCTCGCACTCGAGAAATCGCTCTACGACGAGCTGCTCGGCCTGGTCGCCGCGCACATCCCGGAGTTGCAGCGCATCGCGCGCGCGCTGGCGCAGCTCGACGTGCTCGCCTGCTTTGCCGCAGTGTCATCGAAGCGCAATTATTGCCGGCCAGAATTCACGGAGGAGATCATCGTCGAGATCGACGCGGGCCGGCATCCGGTGGTGGAAGCGCAAGAATCGATCCAGTTCATCCCGAACGGCGCGCGGCTCTCGCCGCTGCGCCAGCTCCTCCTCATCACCGGCCCGAACATGGGCGGCAAGTCCACCTACATGCGGCAGGTCGCGCTCATCGTTCTCATGGCGCACGTCGGTTCGTACGTGCCGGCAAAAGCGGCCCGCATCGGCCCGGTCGACCAGATCTTCACGCGCGTGGGCGCCGCCGACGACTTGGCGGGCGGCCGCTCGACCTTCATGGTCGAGATGACCGAGTCGGCCAACATCCTGCACAACGCGACCGGGAAGAGCCTCGTCCTCATGGACGAGGTCGGGCGCGGCACCTCGACCTTCGACGGGCTCGCGCTCGCCTGGGCGATCGCGCGGCAGCTGCTCGAGCGCAACCAGTCGCTCACGCTCTTTGCGACGCATTACTTCGAGATGACGCGGCTCGCGCTCGAATACAAGGCGGCGGCCAACATCCATCTCGACGCGGTCGAGCACAAGGACACGATCGTGTTCCTGCACGCGGTCGAGGAAGGCCCCGCGTCGCAGAGCTACGGCCTGCAGGTCGCGCAGCTCGCCGGCGTCCCCAAGGCGGTCATCCGCAACGCGCGCAGGGTTTTGCAGATGCTCGAGGACTCGCGCCTGACAGGCGGCGGTCAGTCCGATCTTTTCGCCGGCGGCAAGTCCGGGCCGGAGCCCGCGACCGAAGCCGACGCCCTGCGCGAAGCGCTCGACGCGGTCAATCCGGACGAGCTTTCACCGCGCGAAGCACTCGAGCTCTTATACCGGCTCAAGCGGCTTTAGCGCTCTCACCCGCTCGCTACGCTCGCACCCTCTCCCGCGCGCGGGAGAGGGACGGGGGGCGAGGGCCGGGACCGAAGATGAGACGAACCCCGCTACTCGCGTTGATGCTCCTTGCCGGCTGTGCGCTGCACATTCCGCCGCCGCTGCCTTCTACCGAGAACGCGCGCCTCAGCTTCGCGCTGATCGGCGATACGCCTTACAGCGAATTCGAGGCCTATGCGTTCGCCGCGATGATCGAGCAGATGAACCGTGAGGATCTCGTTTTTGTCATCCACGTCGGGGACATTACTTCGGGCCAGGGGCCCTGCACCGACGAATGGTTCGAGGCGAGGAAACGCCAGTTCGAGAAATCGAAGCACCCATTCGTGATCGTGCCCGGCGACAACGACTGGGTGGACTGCCACCGAAGCGGCCACGATCCGATCGAGCGCCTCAAACGCTTCCGTGAACTCTTCGAAGCGGGCGACACGAGCCTCGGCGGGCGCACGATCCGCCTGGAGCGGCAATCCGGCCGTTACGCCGAATATCGCGAGCACATGCGCTGGATCGCCGCCAACGTCCTCTTCGTCGGCTTGAACGTGCAGGGCAGCAACAACAACCTCGGCAGGACACCAGCGATGGACGCCGAGTATCGGGCGCGCATGGCCGCAGTCTTCGCGTGGCTTGAGGATAGCGCCGGACTTGCCGCGCGGCGCGGTCTCGCGGGAATGCTTATCTTCACCCAGGCCGACCCGGATTTCGAGGGAAGAATCAAACGCAAGGGGCCGGACGGGTTCGCGGAGTTTCGCAAGGCTCTGCGCGATCTCGCTTTAAAGTTCGGCAAGCCGATCCTTTTCGTGAACGGCGACTCGCATCTCTAC
>WNGB01015724.1_pt1 | contig 13410 bp, 11 predicted proteins | sample 5400681 | NCBI WGS metagenome assembly WNGB01 (sample SAMN13153367, study PRJNA577476) | soil metagenome | isolation source: 115 cm soil or saprolite under grassland replicate 2 | place: USA:California | collected 2016-06-15 | reverse complement strand
ACCATCCAGGGCCGCGTTCGCCAGGTACATGCCTTCTTTCGTGCGCGCACCACCGCGCAGATGCTGGCGACCGCCGCGCCGCACAGCTCACCCTGGCTGCCCGACGATTACGTGCAGAACTTCAGGGAGGCCGCTTAGGCGCAGGCGCAGCAGGCAGCTGCCGGCCAGCTTCCGCGGCCGGGGCCGCCGGGGGGGATCGCCAGCGCCAGCTCTTCCTGGATGGCGTTCGGCTTGGCCCGCACCCCATCCTCACGGATCCACCCGTGGGCGTGACCCAGGGCCCCTTTGCCGGTGGCCATGCCGACCGCCGCTATGGAACTGCTGGCGCCCGCCGAGTGCCTTGTGTTATTGCTGGTCAAGCTACTCCTGGTAGGGGTCGCGCGGACCCTCCGCAGAGTGGCTGACCTTCATCATCTTGCTCGTGCTCAGTAGCGTCACGTGTTGTGGTGTCAGCCGAGGCCCGTAGGTGACTGGTAGGTCGGTCACCGCGGGCTTGAGAATTGTAGGTGCTTCGGATCCAATCCGATCTGGGGAGCACCGTGATGACCAACGTCAGCGGGGTCATGTCAGCTTTGCGCCTCGTGTTTCCCGGCCGAGGAGGGTGACGAGCGCGCCGGCGGCCATGACGGCGGCGACGAAGGTGAGCGACCACACGGATGCGCCGGTTGTGTCTAGGAGGTAGCCGAACAGGTAGGGGCCGGCGATGGCGGCGGCCTTGCCGACGCCCTCGACCATGCCGAAGGCGGTCGAGCGCAGCCGGGTGGGGAAGAGCTCGGAGGTGTAGGGGTAGACCGCGCCCCACGCCCCGAGGTTGAAGAAGCCGACGAAGAACAGCGCGGCGACGTACACGCCGGTGGATCGCGCGAGCGCGAAGGTGAGCGCGCTGATGCCGCCCAGCATCAGGAAGGCGGCCAGCGTGGGCTTGCGGCCCCATGCCTCCACCAGCCACAGCGAGGCCGCGTAGCCCGGGAACTGGGCGAGCGCCACCAGCGCGAGCAGGACGTAGATGTTGAGGCTGATCCTGCCCTGGCCGCCGAGCACGCCCGGCAGCCAGATGAACAGGCCGTAGTAGGAGACGTTGAGCGCCACCCAGACAAGGACGATGACCGCGGAGGTGGTCCGCAGCCGCGGGCCGAGCAGCTCGCGCGGCGACGAGCTCGGCTCGTGCGACACGGCGAGGGCGTCGCCGTCGACGGCGTGGCCGGTGATGCCGCCGAGGACGCCGGCGGCCTCGTCGAGCCGGCCGCGACGGGCCAGCCAGTACGGGCTCTCCGGCAGGGCCCGGCGCACTACGTAGGCGAGGAACGCGGGCAGGGCGGCGGCGGCGAACAGCCAGCGCCACGCCCCGTCCAGCCGGTCCAGGAAGACCCACGACAGGCCGATCGCGATCAGCAGGCCGACCGGCCAGAAGAAGTCGAGCAGCACCAGGAAGCGCCCGCGCCGCTGCGGCGGCAGGTACTCGGCGAGCAGCGACGGGTCGACGACCAGCATGCCGCCGAGCCCGATGCCGGCCAGGAAGCGGAGCGCCAGCAGCGACGCCGGCCCCCACGCCAGCGCCGTCAGGGCGGTGAAGACGCTGTACCAGAGGATGGAGGTCTGGAAGACCCGCTTGCGCCCCATGCGGTCGGCTACCCGGCCAAGCAGCAGGCTGCCGACCAGCGACCCGGCCAGTGCCGAGGCGCCGATCCAGCCCAGCTCCAGGCGATGCCGGTGATGGCCACGGCCTTGCGGTGGAAGGGTGTGAAGCCGGCGGCGCCGAGGACCTCCTCGACGTCGAGGCGGCGGGTCGCGGCGGGTGGGAGCACTGGCATGAGCGCATCCGATCCGTGAGCATGGGGGTGGCGAGTGGGTCTCACCACCGATCCGGCAGTTTACGATTATAGGTCGATAACCTATGGGCGAGTCCAACGGCAGCGCTCCGGCCAGCCATGAGGCGCTCGCCGTGGTGCTGCAGGTGCGCGACCGCAGGCTGCAGGTGCTGCTGTGGCAGCGGGCCAGGGAGCCCTTCAACGGCGCCTGGGCGCTGCCCGGCGGACTGCTCGGCCGCAGCGAGACACTGGAGGCGTCGATCCGCCGGCATCTGGCCGCCAAGGTCGACGTCCGGGAGCTGGCCCACCTGGAGCAGCTGGAGACGCGCAGCGACCCGGCCCGGCATCCGCACCGCATGATCGCCACCGCCTACCTCGGCCTGGTGCCCAGCCACCACGACCCGGCAGTGCCCAAGGACACCGCGTGGCATCCGGCGAGTGCCCTCCCGGAGCTGGCGTTCGACCACCACGCGATCGTGGGGGCCGGTCGCGAGCGCCTGCGCGCCAAGCTGTCCTACACCAACGTCGGGTTCGCGCTGGCGCCGCCGCGCTTCACGATCTCGGAGCTGCGGGCGGTGTACCGGGCGGCGCTCGGACACAATGTGTCGGCCACAAACCTGCAGCGGGTGCTGCTGCGCCGCGGCGTGCTGGAACCAACGGGCCAGTCACGCGCTCCGGGACGGGCCGGCGGCCGCCCGGCGGCGCTGTTCCGGTTCAAGAGCCAGCGCCTGGAGATCACCGACCAGTTCGCCGTCCTCCGCCCCCCACGCTGACCAGCCGCAACTCGGCCGCTCCTCAGCCGATCCACCCTCGGTGCCACTCCCGACCTCAGCCCCAGCTCGACTTGCCTGCCCACACCGGCCCGCCAGCGGTGCGTCGCCGCGTGGTCCAGAGACAGGCCAAGCGGCCTGGCATCATCGACGTGTTCGTCCCGTCGTGGCGCGACATGCGAGCGACCCACCGCTTGTCGAGCAAGCCATCTGCACGACCAGGGTCAGGCCTTCGGAGGTCATGACCGACCTGGCACCGACGCTCCCGGCGGTGTTGGCAGAGCTGCTGCCGACGCCCGAGGTACTCCTGGCCTGGAACCGGGCGTCGTGGTCGGTCTGCTCCAGGTGACCTGTTGGGGCGGTCGCTGTTCGCATCGAGGCGCTCCAGAAGCGGCCCAACGCAACGTGAGGACCCTTGTCACACCGAGGTCGCGGGCGACGCGCCGAGGCCGCCAGCGGGGTGGTCCGGTGTGCTGGTCGAACTCGCGGCGACCGCGTGCTCGACCTTGGCCCGGTTGGTCACTGGTGCACCCTCCTCTTGACGGAGGCTGGCATGGTCTTCGTTGTCCGGGATCGGTGAGGGCTGGGGTGACGGCCTGGGTTGGTCGCCCGTCCAGGCCACCATGACACCGCCGCCCCCAGCCTCCCGAGGGCTTGTGACCGGCAACAGAGGGACGCGCCGCAGAGCGCCGGTCAGTGACCGCCCGGGCCGAGTCCTCCCCACCGAGCTGTCGCTGCCACCCCCAGGAGGGGACATGTTCTGCGGGATCGACTGGGCGTCGGAGCGCCACGCGGTGTGCGTGCTGGACGACGCCGGCAAGACCATCAGCGCCTTCCAGGTCGCCCACACCGCCGACGGCTTGGAGCAGTTGGTGGCCACACTGCGCCGCTACGGCGACCCGGCCGGGCTGCCGGTGGCGATCGAACGCCCCGACGGGCGGCTGGTGGACCGGCTGTTGGAGGTCGGCCACCCGGTCGTCCCTGTCCAACCAGGCGCGATCAAGGCCTGGCGGGACGCTGAGGTCCGCTCGGGCGCCAAGAACGACCCCGGCGACGCGGCGCTGATCGCCGAGTACCTGCGCCTGCGCCGCCACCGGCTGCGGATCCTGCAGCCGTTCTCGCCCGAAACCCGCGCGCTGCGCGCCGTGGTCAGAACCCGCGACGACCTGGTCGACCAGCGCGTGGCCGCCACCAACCAGCTGGCCGCCTGCCTGGAGGCCTTCTGGCCCGGCGCCAAGCAGGTCTTCGCCGAGCTCCACAGCCCAATCGCGCTGGAGTTTCTGACCCGCTACCCAACCCCGGAGTCCGCCGCGCACCTCGGCGAGCGCCGCATGGCCGCCTTCTGCACCAAGCACGGCTACAGCGGCCGCCGGCCCGCCGCCCAGCTGCTGGCCCGCCTGCATGCCGCCCCAGCCGGCCTGTGCGGCACCGTCGAGGTCGAGGCCCGCCGCGACGCGGTCCTGGCCCTGGTCGGGTGCTGCGCGCCCTCAACAGCGCGATCAAGGACCTGGACCGGTCGGTCATCGCCCACCTGGGTGAGCACCCGGACGCCGAGACCTTCACGTCGCTGCCAAGGTCGGGTCAGATCAACGCCGCCCAGGTGCTCGCCGAGTGGGGCGACTGCCGACCAGCCTACGACGGTCCCGACGCCGTCGCCTGCCTGGCCGGCGCGACCCCGGTCACCCGCCAGTCCGGCAAGCACGTCCAAGTCGGCTTTCGCTGGGCGTGCAACAAACGCTTCCGCCAGGCGATGTGCACCTTCGCCGACAACTCCCGCCACGCCAGCCCCTGGGCGGCCGCGGTCTACCGCGCCGCCCTCGCGCGCGGCTGCGACCATCCCCACGCGATCCGCATCCTGGCCCGCGCATGGATCCGGGTGATCTGGCGCTGCTGGCTGGACGGGGTGCCCTACGACCCGGCCAAGCACGGTGGCGCCGTCAGGCTGACCGAGATGGCCGCTTCCGCGGCGTGAGGTTGACACAGGGTGTCATGGGGAGTCCTCTTCGATCGCCACCAGCCCCGCCATTGACGGATGGGCGGCGTGGGAGCGGCACAACACCCGTTCCTTGCCGTCCTGGTCCCACAGCCGCACCTGCGCCGGCCACGGGCACGGCACGACCTCGTCAAGCGGCCAGCGCCGATAGCACATGGGGCACCGCGCAGTGCCAGCCCTGGAGCTGAGGCGCTGGCCGAGGTCCAGCGGGCAGACCGGCCACGGCAGGCCGCACAGCGGCGCCTCCTTGCCCATCAGCATCCCGCCCACCGGCCCTTACGGCAGCACCACCGGGGAACCGGCGCCGCTTGCCGGCTCGAGTCGCATCCGCCAGCAGGTGAGGAGGGGCACTGCGTCGGCCGAGCCCACGCATCCTGGGTGGCAGGCGGCAGCGGCGCCTCAGCCCGACGTGCGTGCCTGCCCTGGCCGCAGGTTGGTGGCCTGGGGGCCCTTTCGTCCCTGCTCGATGTCGAACTCAACCGCCTGACCGTCCTGCAAGGTCGGCAGCCCGCTGGCCTGCACCGCGGTGATGTGCACGAACACGTCCTCGCCCTGCTCGGGTCGGATGAAGCCGTAGCCCCGGTTGGGATCGAACCACTTGACGGTGCCGCTTGCCATGACCGGCTGCCTCCTTCACAGCGCCAAGCAGCGTCGATGGTACGCCACCGGGTCGGCACGCCCCAGCCGGCGGGTGACCCTGCGACACTGTTGCAGTTGGCGATCACGCCTTTGACGTCCTCCGCTAATTTAGCGTCCTGAATGTCGCCGACAGCCCGCAAGCTTGGCCGTTGGGACAGTTCTCCACGTCTCTTGGGTGGGAAGCCAGTCCACTTTGCTGCTCACCGGCGCGGTCCCTCGCCCCAGATCCAACAACGCGCGTGGGATTAGCCATCAGGACCTCGCCTGCAGCTTCCAGCGGTGATGAGACACCCCGTCGAGGCGACTCCACACTTCACTGGATCAAGACCTTCATCATTCGACGCCGATGTCAGCCTCGCAATTGGAATCCTGACCAAGGTTTTCCTGCATGGCCCGCTCGGGGCATAGCGTTTCGGTTCGATGCTTGATGGCCGACGCCTACGAAGACGGGCACGAGCAGGGATGCGCTGAGAGGCGAACCCAGGCGTTGGAGGACACGAAGCCGGGAACGTTTGGCGACCATGTCGGCTGCCCCCAGCTCCAGTGGCCGCTGCTGATCTTGCGCTGGGGAGTAAGCATAGAGGGGACGGCGGGGACATCCGGGGGGGCCAAGATGTCGACCCGCCGCCCCCAGCCCGGGGTTAAAACAGCTGGAAGAACTCCTCAACCGTCCAGGTCAGCTCCGTATCCGTATGCAGCTCGTCGGGACTCAGGTCGGCACGGCCGGCCGTGCCGGTCCTGGCTTGCCAGTCCGCAATCGCCTGGCGAAGCGGGCGCGAGGTGTATGGGTTGACATTGGTGAGCGTCAGGTCGCCAACCCAACGACCCGCATCGTCTTCGTACTGGGGCGTCGTCCGCACTTCGAACCGATAGCATGTCTGCTTCGCCTCGACCGGATCGCTGATCCCCTTGAACACGACGATCTTCGGCAGGCCGGTGTCGTCGACGGCTGCGGCACTTGGCTTCTCTTGGTCGCTCGCGGTCATGGAGTTGCCTTCCGTTGGTCATGTAGACGTGTCCGGCCCCGACCGGGCAGACTCGGGTACGCCGGCCCAGGGTGACGGGGTCGATTGGCGTCGCTCCCAGCCCTGGGCCGGCACCTTGGCGCCTTTGTCCCGCAAAGTGCCAAGCCCAATGCCAGGAAGCGCCGCCCTGCCATACGGAAGGCAGCAGGCAACGATAAAAGGAGGCCCGTTCACGGCGTCGCTCCCTGAACACGGGGTCTAACGGGCGACTCGTACGTTTGCACGTCGCTCACCCAAGCGTCAACCAGGACACTCGCCGGGTTGCTGCGGATCGGATGGCATGCGCTCGGCCTTGCTGCTGGCTCACGCCCAATGCTAGTCAAGTACGGGATCTTTACCCTCCTCGAGCGTGGCGTTCCCTGATCCACCACCTAGTCCACGGCTTGACCGGGTTGGGACCCGGCCAAGCTCCCGTGCCGGGTCGGTGAGCTCCTTCACGATCTCCAGCCGGCTGGGCAGGGTCATGGTCAGCCGGCCGCCTTCAGGCGCGGGTCGGGGCCGGGCTCGGCGGTCCGCTCGATCGGCACCCGCACCAGGTTGCCCCACTCCACCCAGGAGCCGTCGTAGTTGCGGACCCGCGGGAAGCCAAGCAGGTGGGTGAGGACAAACCAGGTGTGGCTGGAGCGCTCCCCGACCCGGCAGTAGGCGATGATGTCGTCCTCCCGCCGGAAGCCCAGCTCGCCCTCGTAGATCCCGCGCAGCTCCTCGGCGGTCTTGAAGGTGCCGTCGTCGTTGGCGGCCCGCTTCCAGGGCACGTTGCCCGCGCCGGGGATGTGGCCGCCCCGCAGGGCGCCCTCCTGGGGGTAGTCCGGCATGGCCAACAGCTCCCCCGAGTACTCCTGGGGGGAGCGGACATCCACCAGCCGGCCACCGGTGGCGATGTGGGCCAGCACGTCGTCGCGGAACGCGCGGATGGTCTTGTCGTCGCGCTCCAGCACCGGATACTGGGTGCGCGGCCGCTGGGGCACCTCGGTGGTGAGCGGCCGCCCCTCCTGGATCCACTGCTGCCGGCCGCCGTCCAGCAGCCGCGCGTCGGCGTGCCCGAACAGGCTGGCCACCCACAGGGCGTAGGCGGCCCACCAGTTGGACTTGTCGCCGTAGAACACGATGGTGGTGTCGGGGGTGATGCCCTTGGCCGTCATCAGCCGGGCCAAGCCCGCGCCGTCGACGTAGTCGCGGGTGACCGGGTCGTTGAGGTCGGTGAACCAGTCGATCTTGACCGCGCCGGGGATGTGGCCGGTGTCGTACAGCAGCACGTCCTCATCGGACTCGGCCACCACCAGGCCGGGGTCGTCCAGGTGCTCGGCCAGCCACCCGGTGGTGACCAGCCGCTGGGGATGGGCGTAGGCGCGCAGCTTCTCGGCAGGGTCGTGCTCCACCACGGGGCTCATGGTCTCCTCCTTGCTCATCACCCGCCGGCGTTCCTGACTACGTGGGCGTCTGCTCCCCGAGCCCCAGGATCCTGTCGACGGTGAGGCCGGGCATCCATGCAGGCGAGCCCGGCGACCCGCCTCGCGGGCGGCAGTAGCAGGCGCCATGGCCCAAGGCCCGCGCCTAAGGCGGGATTGTGGTCGAGTAGCTGGTCGGTGAGAGTCACCGACGGTCCTCCTGGTGCGCGGCCGGCTCATCTGGGGCTCAGCGGTGCAAGACGCCTGAAAGCGGCCCCTCGCCCTCGCCCGGCGGCGTCAGCGCACCAGGCGAGAGCGGGCCGGTGGACAGCCGCAAGTCATCACGCGCCCATAATCAAGGGCGCGGTCGCGGACCAGCAGCACGCACACCATCACCACCAGGCTGATCCTTCACTGCCCCCCGGTCAACCCCGTCAGGTGCGCAATTGCCTTCATGCAGACCGTGCGACTTCCGAAGCAGGCCATCGAGTAGGTCGCGCCGGCGCACCCGCCTCGCGAGTCTCGCCGACAAGGGTCAGACCGGCGGATGGACCCAGCGGCTCCAGCCCTAGCGGCCGGTGCGGACGAGGCTGGTTGTCGTCCTCGACAGAGATCGACAGGACCTCGGCGGCCGGGTTGCAGCCCTCGGCGGCCGGGTTGCAGGCCCCCTTCGAGCGGCAATCGCCGCAGTACGCGAGGGCTGCCCGCCCTGAGGAAGTCGGTGCGGCGAACTCGTTGTAGCCGAGGGTGGCGTCGAGCCCGCCGCGCTGGGCGTGGTGCTCGATGTCGCTCATCACCACCCTCCCCTGCCTGCCGTGCGGTCGTCGGCCCGACGCCGGCCTCGATGCGAAAAGCGCGAGTTACACGCCGGTAACACCGGTGGAACACAGGCGACCTACGGTGGGGCGGTCCAGCGCGGTAGGAGGAGCGCATGAAGTGGGCGCCAGGGCAGTGTGGAGCGGTCCGGTGATGGTCGCAGACGCCCAGATCGATACCGGGGACACCGCCTGGATGCTGGCTGCCGCGGCCCTGGTGATGTTCATGACCCCGGGGCTGGCCTTCTTCTACGGCGGCCTGGTCCGCACCAAGAACGTACTGGCGACGATCATGTACTCGTTCGCGGCACTGGCGCTGGTCACCGTGGTGTGGACGCTGGTGGGCCACACCATCGCCTTCGGCCCGGACGAGGGCTCGGTCGTCGGCGAGGGCGGCTGGACCGGCGGTGTCGACTTCGTCGGCTTCCGGGATGTGGGAGCCGAGCCGCACCCGCTGGCGCCCACCATCCCGCATCTGGCATTCGGCGTCTATCAGATGATGTTCGCCATCATCACGCCAGCCCTGATCTCCGGCGCGTACGCCGAACGCATGCGCTTCTCCGGCTACCTGGTCTTCACCGCGCTGTGGACCATCCTGGTCTACGCGCCGCTGGCGCACTGGGTGTGGGGCGGCGGATTCCTCGGCCCGCAGGGGATCGGTGCGCTCGACTTCGCCGGCGGGACCGTGGTCCACCTCAACGCCGGAATGGCCGCGCTGGCGGCCGCGCTGGTCGTCGGTTCCCGGCGGGGCTGGCCGCGCCCGGTGCTGCCGCACAACGTGCCGTTCGTGGTGCTGGGCGCGTCGATGCTGTGGTTTGGCTGGTTCGGCTTCAACGCCGGCAGCGCGCTGTCCGCCGGGTCGCTGGCCGCCAGCGCCTTTGTCGCAACGCAGCTGGCCACCGCGGCGGCGGTCTTTGGGTGGGTGCTGCCCGAGTGGATCCGGCATGGCCGCCCGACGACGGTGGGAGCGGCGACCGGCGCCGTCGCCGGCTTGGTGGCCATCACTCCGGCGTCAGGGTATGTGCGGCCGTGGGCGGCGCTGCTGATCGGCTTTGCCGCCGGTGCTGTCTGCGAGTTCGCCGTCAGTCTCAAGTACCGGCTGCGCTACGACGATGCGCTGGACGTGGTCGCGGTCCATGGGGTCGGTGGCGCGCTCGGCGCGCTGCTCACCGGCGTCTTTGCCACCACGGCCGTGAACCCGGCCGGCGCCCAGGGGCTGCTGTACGGCAACCCCTGGCAGGTGGGCCGGCAGGCGGCCGCGGTGGGAGTGACGCTGGTCTGGTCGTTTCTGGTGAGCCTCGTCGTCCTCAAGCTGCTCGAGCGGGTCATGGCCTTGCGCGTCAGGGAGGAGGACGAGGTGGCGGGCCTGGACTTCTCCCAGCATGCCGAGGCCGGCTACACCCTGGCGGAATACGGCGCCGCGGCCACGCCATCGGCGGCTCCGCCGGCCGCACCCACTCCCATTCCCGCACCCACTCCCATTCCGGCGCCTTCTCCCGCTCCCGTCTCCGGTCCGGCTACCCAGCCGCCGGCGGGTCCCCGGATCTCCTTCTCCAAGAACCTCAGCGCGGCCACGCCAGCCTCGCCGGCCTACCAGGCCCGCGTCCAGACCGGCGAGCTGAACGCCCGGCTGGACGTGTGGCGCGAACCCCGGCCAGACGACCCACGCATGCGGGAGGCGTACTGGGCCGAGGTTCTGGGTGTGCGCCTGGAGCGAGCGAACCTGCCCGCCCTGGAGACCGCGCTGCAGCGGTTTCTCGTGGAACTGCTTCCCTCCGGGAAGGTGCCGCGCTACCTGGTCCGGGCGCCCGGAGGGCTGCTGGTGCCGGTCTTTGAGGAGGGAGGCGTGCTGCAGGCCTCCCTGGAGGGCCACCGCAGCGAGGCTGTCGATCTGTCCGAGCTCCGCAGGGCAGTATCGGTATCGATGACCGAGTCAGGAGCGCCGCACGGCACGACCGAGCCGGAGATCCTCCTGTTCGACCAAGAATTGCGCGGCGTCCTTCCCGTTGCGATCTTGCGCCACGGGGACCTGTGGTTGCCGGTCTTCGCCGAGCCGCCAGGCGTGCTGTGCACCGTGGTTGCCGGGCATCGCCTGGAGGCCACGCCGGATCTGGAGGGGATGCTTGCGCTCCGGGACCGGGTCGCGGAGCGGCTCCTGGATGCCGGGAAGCTGGACGACCCCTACGACCTGGCCATCACGACCCTGGCACCCCAGACGTGGACGAGCTGGGCGGCGGGGCTGGAGCGCGTCGGTGAGCTGTCGGCCAGCGTGGCCGCGGCATCACCCGCGCTGCACCGCAGCGGCCAGCACTACCTGGTGGCCGTCCAGGAACCGGCAGGCACGCTGGCGGTGTGGTGCGGTCGGAGCTGGCTCGACCTCAGCTTGCGGGTCCAGCGCAAGGTTGGAAGACCCTCCATCCTCGCCTGAGCCGTCCAGCCACTGGGACCTCGCGGGCAGGGGTGAGCACCGCAGCCGAAGGGTGTCACCCTCCTTGAAGATCGGGCAAGCACACGCCCAAGCGCCGTCAACCGTCTGGGGTGAGGGCCACGTCGAAGTCGACCTTGACCTCGTCCCTGAGCCTGAGGGCACCAAAGAACGCCGAGTAGGGCCGGATTCCCCATTGGCTCTGGACGACGGTCGCCCTAGCAACGACGCGGCCGTCGGTCACACCGCCCTGCACCGTGACCGGCCGGGTGATGCCCATGATCGTGAGCTCACCGTCGAGGGTGAACGACCCCGCCGACCCGTCGACCCGCCTGGACCGGAAGGTGATGGTTGGGTGCTGGGCGGTGTGGAGGACCTGCTTGAGGGTCTTGCTGATCTCTGCGCGGTCGGCGTCGGTGAGCGGCTTGACGCCGCCGGTTCCTTGCCGGACTTGGAAGGAGTCGACCTCCACCTGGACGGTCACCGAGGAGTTCGCCGGGACGGCGGTGTCGACCGTGGCGTGACCATGCCAGCGGGTGACCTCGATGGTGAGATCGTGGCCGGCCTTGGCGCCCAGCCCTGTCCGACTGGTGTGGACCAGCAGCCGGCCGGAGTCTGGTCCGAGCCTGTAGCCACCGGCGATGCCCATGGCCGCAGGCTACGCCGATGCCGCTGCGACCGCGGAGGCCACGATCACGGTGGCGATCGAGAAGGCACATGCGTCACGGTGGCGATCGAGAAGGCACATGCGGTGATCCCTTCGGCCTGCGTTGGACTACCAGCCGGCGCCCCCGGCCGGCAACGACGCGACGGTCGCCGGAGAACCGACCTCATGCAGCGCCGCGGGGAAGGCAGATCCTGGCATGGGCGCCCGGTGAGGATGGCCCGAACTTGAGAAGGACAACCCCCAAGAACCCCGTCCGGTTGACGGCGGGCGAACCCGCCTGCTCCCGGCCGATTGGGCCCCTGGGGGTCATCAGCGCCCCGAGGAACTCTCGCGGCTTTCCCGAGTCTCGCTCGAGAGAGTCTCGTCCTACGACCCGAAGGCCGCTTGAACCTCACCGCCGCACGGCGGGTGGCGCCACCCACCGCCCAGCGGTTCGCCGTCCGGACCCGTCGGCCCTTCTGGCAGGAACTCCAACCCGGATTTCCCGGTCCAACCGCGTCGGCCCCTCGGGGCAACTTTCTATGTTAAGGAGCCCAGGAGGCGGTCGTCAAGGCAACGTTGCCGCTGGCCAGACGCATATGTCCAGCTCATGACAGGTTGAATTACTTCGATGGAATTTGGGGTTATGAGCCGAGCCCTCGGGCCAAGCGCGCCCGGGTGCCCACCGGTTCAGTGGCACCGCCACCGGCGCCATGGCGCGCACGTTCGCGGCCTGGTCCCGGGTGCGCCGCTCCAAGCACCAGCCGCCTACGCCCGCAGGTGCTGCTCAGTTGGCACCTACTCGAACGCCCGTCCCCGGACGGGCTTTCCCGGCATGCGAGCCGTGTCATCGCAGCTGGAACCGCACGCTGATCCCATCCTTACCGGCCGTGCCCTCGGCGTGCCCTAGCCAAGGGATACGAGAGTTACCAGCGGTCAACGACGGCTCGTTGAGGTCGGTCCTTACCTGGCGTTCGGCGTCGGAGCGGGAACGCCATCACCCGCGGCAGTGCCTTCCAAGCTCGTGGCCCGGACGCTCCTACAATGCCGCTGTCGGAGGAGGAACCGATGGTGGACCGCGCAGATCCCACCGGGGGTGGTGCGCTAGAGCTGGCCAGATCCGCCGCACCGGCCCCAGCGCGGCGGATGACCGTCCTCGCCGCCGTCGCCAGGCCAGCTGGCGAGGTGGCTGGGCTGCTGCTGGTGGAGGTCTTGCGCAGCCCGCGGGCGCGGGCGGCCGCGCTCGGCCTGGCACGATCGCTGGCGCGTTGGCTGGCTGGTAGGCGCCCGCCTACCTCGGCTGGCGTCGAGGTGACCACGCGGCGGGTCACGGTGGTGAAGGACGCAGGCACCAGCGTCCTGGTCCACCGCGTCGAGACGGCGCTGGTCGTGCGCACCCGGGAGTGGCCCGCACTTGGCCCGCAGACGATCAGCAACCCCGGTCAGCAAGGGACAACAGCGGTAACCGAACGCCCAGGTAGACAGCCCTTTCTGCCGGTCGCTGCACGTCAGGCGACCACCCGGAAAGCTCTCTTAAGGCAACGGTCAGCATCTGGCCCGCCGGCTGCTCTATGCGCCTGTCGAGGGCCAGGACGGTCCGACCTACCAGACGTCCGAAGGCCAGCCGGAGCACGCAGCCGAGTCGTTCAGCGACGACGCCTTCGCCCGGCTACAGGTGCACCACCGAGCAGGTCAGGGTGTGCGTAACACCGTTGATGGCCTGGATCCGCGACACGGCCAGTCGGCCGAGGGCATCCATGCCGCGCGCCTCGGCGCGGACGATGACGTCATACGGCCCGACCACTGGCTGCGCCTGCTGCACCCCTCGATCTCCGCGGCTGCACGCGCGACCTGCCCAGCCTCGCCGACCTCGGTCTGGATGAGGACATACGCGGTGATCA
>WNGB01011516.1_pt1 | contig 13411 bp, 12 predicted proteins | sample 5400681 | NCBI WGS metagenome assembly WNGB01 (sample SAMN13153367, study PRJNA577476) | soil metagenome | isolation source: 115 cm soil or saprolite under grassland replicate 2 | place: USA:California | collected 2016-06-15 | reverse complement strand
GATCTTGTGGGTCAGGGCGAGGCCGAGGCCCAGGCCGGTGTCCTTGGTGGAGAAGTACGGCTCGAAGGCGGAGCGGATCTCCTCCGCGGTCATCCCCTTCCCGGTGTCGCGGACCTCGATCTCGATCTCCTCGTGCTCGCCCTCCCGCCGCCGCACGGCGAGGCCGAGCAGGCCGCCCGCCGGCATGGCGTCGAGGGCGTTGATCATGAGGTTCAGGAAGCAGGTCTTGAGCAGCTCGGGGTCGGCCACGATCCGCGGCAGCCCGGGCTCCGTCTCGAGGGCGATCGCGATGGCCTGGTCCCGGGCCTTGTGCTCCACCAGGGAAGCCACCTCCTTCAGCACCTCGTCGAGGGCGCAGGGCCGCGGGTCCAGGCGCATCGGCTTCCCGAAGGAGAGGAAGTCTCCCACCAGGCGGTTGAGCCGGCTGATCTCCGACTTCATGTTGCCGAGGATGCGGTCGAAGTCGGCCCGGCGCTCGGCCTCGCCGGGTCCCAGGCGCTGGCGCATGTGGTCGATCGAGAGGTTGATGAAGTTGAGGGGATTGCGGATCTCGTGGGCCACCCCCGAGGCCAGGCGGCCGAGGGCGGTGGAGCGCTCGGCGAAGTGGAGGCGCTCCTCGAGCAGGCGGTTCTCCCGGAGGCGCTGCACCATCTCGTTGAAGGTGCGGGAGAGGCTCGCGATCTCGTCCCCCCCGGCGGGGCTGACCTGCACCGAAAGGTCGCCCGCCGCCACTTTCCGTGCGGCTTCGGTCAGGTCCTGGAGCGGCCGGCTGAAGCTCCAGGCGAGGTAGAGCGAGAACAGCATCCCCATGGCGAACACGGCCAGGGTGGCCACGAGCCGGCTCACGAAGGCCTCGTGGGAGAGCTGGGAGAAGGGGTCGAGGTAGCGCGTGACGAGGAGCGTGCCCACCCGGCTGTCGCCCACGACGATGGGGATGGTGAGGGTGGACGTCCCCTGGCTCCCCGCGATCGCGTCTCCCAGCACCCCCTTGATGACGAACGCCTTGCCCCGGGTCTTGCGCCCCAGCCGCTTGCCGACGATGTTGGGATTGGTGGAGGCCTGGACCTCGTCCTCGGCGTCGGTCAACGTGACGTCCTTCACCCCGAGCTTCCGGAGCTTCTCCGCGTAGGCTTTCAGCACCACCTGGGGATCCTTGAGCACGACCTGGGGATCGCCCACCGCGGTGGGCTGCTCCTGGGCGATCTCGATGGCGGCGGACAGCTCCTCAGTGTAATCTCCGACCTGGGAGAGGAGCTTGCTCTCGCTCCACAGGTGCAGGAGGAAGAGGCTCGCGCCCGACAGCACCAGGAGCGACATCATCATGAGGAGGAGCTTGGTCTTGAGGTTCAGCCCCTGCAGGCCGCGGAAGAGCCTTCGCACCGGCATGACGACCAGTCTAGACCCGCCCCCGCCCGAGCTGCAATCGTGAGTCCGCCCCCCCCTCCCTCCGCCCTGCTCGTGGCCACCAGCGACTCGGGAACGCGGGCCCTCCTGCGCAAGGCGCTCCACGTGCGCGCGGTGGAGTTGGTGGAGGCCGCGGACGGGGTCGAGGCCCTGGCCCTGGCCCGCCGCCTGGAGCTGGACCTCGTCATCCTCGACGCGTTCCTCGCGGTGCTGGACGGGATCTCGGTCTGCGCCCGCATCCGCGCCCTCCCCTCGATCAGCCAGCCCCTGATCGCGATCATGGGGCTGTCCTCGGAGCGCACGGTCGAGCTCGCCTACTCCGAGGGGGCGGATGAGATCCTCGCCAAGCCGCTCCACCCCGCCCTCATCCGCCAACGGTTGGAGCTGATGCTGCGGCGGAAGCGGGGGGAAAACCGGCTGCGCCTCCTGGCCCGGGCCGTGGAGTCGGCGGAGAGCGGGATCACGATCCTCGACGCCCGGTCCTCCGAGTACCCCGTCGCCTACGCGAACCCGGCCTTCCACAAGATGACCGCGTACCCGCCGGAAGAGATCCTCGGCAAGAACCTCCGCATGCTGCGGGGCCCCGAGACCGCGGTGGCCGCGCAGACCGAGCTGCGCGACGCGCTCTCCGAAGGGCGAGCCTGCCGGGTGCTCTTCCAGAACTACCGCAAGGACGGCACCGCGTTCTGGAACGACCTCAGCGCCTCCCCCATCCCCGACGACTCGGGCCGGGTCACCCACTACGTGGCCGTCCAGACCGACGTCTCCCAGCGCATGCGGTCGGGGAAGCTCACCGCGAGCGACCTCGAGCAGTTCGCGGCCGAGCGCACCCGCGAGCTGGAGGCGACCCTGGGCCGGCTGGAGGACCGACGCCGTTTCATAGAGACGATCCTGAACGGCCTGGTGGCCGGCCTCCTCACCACCGACGCGAAGGGCGTCGTCTCCTTCGCCAACCGGGCCGCCCTCCACACCCTCGGGGTGAGCCTCGCCGACTGCGTAGGCCGACCCGTGATCGAGATCTTCGGCAACAACGAGGAGATTCGGGAGGCCATCTTTTCGGCCAGCGGGCGCGCGGAGACGCGCCTCGATTTCCCGCTCATCACCCCCGGTGGGGTGCGCCTCTACGTCGGCCTGTCGATCATGCCCGTGCCCGAGGAGTTCCGGGACGAGCTGGGCCTGGTCTTCCTGTTCCGCGACCTCGCGGAGACCCTCGAGCGCGTGGAGGAGGAAGAGACGATGGCCGCCGGGGAAGAGAGCGTGACCCCGACCCCTCCGGCCGACGAGGCGGGCCCGCCCGAGGCGCACGAAGGCCCCGCGGGCGACGAGCCCCTGCCGCGCCGCCGGGCCCGGCTCGCCCTCCGCTACTGCGCGCCCGTGGACCTCATCCGCCAGGCCGCGCGTTCCCTGGAGACGACGCCCGGAGAGGGCGATTCCCTCGCCATCGGCGCTCCCCCGGACCTGCAGGAGGTGCTGGTGGACCGCGAGCAGGTGGCGGACGCGCTTTCCCGCCTCCTGGGCAACGCGGCCCAGCGCGCCGGGGGCTTGAAGCGCGTCCACGTGCGCCTCGAGCAGGCGGAGGCCATGGGCGAGCGCGGAGTCCGACCCGAGCCCTTCGTCCGCGTCGACATCCTGTTCCCGCGCGAGGAGATCACGGAGGAGGACCTCAGCGACGACGGCCGGCGCCGGCCGCGCCGCCGCGAAGACCTGGCCACCGCCGAGCAGCTCCTCCAGGCGAACGGTGGTCGGCTCGTTCCCCCTGTCGGGGAGGACGAGGAACGCTGCCTCTCCGCGCTGATTCCGGCCGGGAGCCGCCCCGCCCCCTCGCCTCCGGTGGCCTGAAAGAGACGGTTGTGGCCTTCGTGTCCGCTTTCCGTCCGATTCGCGGACGGACAGCGGACGGGCTCCTTCCGTAAGCGCTTGTCCCAGCGTGGGTTCACCCTGGTATGCCGGTTGCTTGCCCAGGAGCATGCCCCTGAGCCGCGCCATCCTCCTGGTGGAGCCGGACGTCGCCTGCGGCCGGGCCCTGGCGGAGGTCCTGCGCCGAGGCGGCGACCGGGTGCGGGTCGTCCGGACCGGCGCCCAGGCGGTGCAAGCGGCGGCCCGCCAGTCGTACGACCTCGCGGTCGTGGACCTGCTCATCCGGGGCGGCGGGGTGGAGCTGGCGCGGAAGCTTTCCCGGCGTGTCCCCCGGCTCTACCTCAGCGTCGGCGCGCGCCTCCTCGGGGACGAGATCCTGGAGACGGCCCTGGGCTTCCCGGTCGTGCGCAAGGCGCGCGTCCATGCACAGCTCGCCCGTCCGCGGGGCCCCAGAAGCAACGGCTAGAGCCCGAGCCTCTTGATCCAGCGGTAGAGGGTGCGCGGGGAGACGCCCAGGATCTCGGCCGCCTTCTCCCGGCGCCACTTGGCCTGCTCGAGGGCGGCCCGCACCCGGGCGAGGTCGGGGCCTTCCTCATCCTCGTCGTCGGAGAACGCCGCGGGGACCGGGACCGGGGCCACCACCGGCGAGGAGCCCCGTCCCGCAAGGGTTCCCGACGAGCGTTCCAGGATCTCCGGCGGCAGGTCGGCAGTGTCGATCAGGTCGTGCTCGGAGAGCAGGCTCGCCCGCTCCACCGCGAAGTGCAGCTCCCGGACGTTGCCCGGCCACTCGTACTGGGTCATGGCCCGCAGCGCCTCCGGGGTGAGCCGCTTCTGGTTGGGGAGCTGCCGCGAGAAGTGCTCCACGAGGAGCGGGATGTCCTCGGGACGCTCACGCAGGGGCGGGATCACCACCTTGACCCCGTTGATCCGGTAGAAAAGGTCCTTGCGGAAGCGGCCCGCTCCCACCTCTTCCTTGAGGTCCCGGTTGGTGGCGGCCACCAGGCGGAAGTCGGCCCGGCGCTTGCGGGTGGCCCCCACGCGGTAGAACGTCCCGCTGTCCAGGACGCGCAGGAACTTGGACTGGATCTCGGCGTGCATCTCCCCGACCTCGTCGAGGAAGAGCGTCCCCCCGTCGGCCACCTCCACGAGCCCCGGCTTCTCGTTGCCGGCCCCGGTGAACGCCCCGCGCTCGTGGCCGAACAGCTCGCTCTCGAGGAGGGTGGAGGGAACGGCCGCGCAGTTGAGGTCCACGAAAGCCTTGTTCGCCCGGGGGGAGAGCCGGTGCAGGTGCTGGGCCAGGAGCTCCTTGCCCACGCCGCTCTCCCCCTCGATGAGCACAGGGGTGCGGGCCGCCGCCACCATCTCGATCGTCCGCAGGACCTTCTGCAGGGCGTCCGAGCGGGTCAGGATGTCGGAGGCCATCCCGCGCTGGACCTGGAAGCGCAGTCGGCGGTTCTCCCGCTCGAGGCACGTCTTCTCCCCCGCCTTCTCGACCCGCACCCCGAGCTCTTCGAAGTTCGGGGGCTTGGTCAGGTAGTCGAAGGCGCCCAGGCGCATGGCCTTGATGGCCGACTCCACGTTGGCGAAGCCGGTGACGATGATCGTCTGCAGCTCGGGGTGGTCCTTGCGCACCTGGGCCAGGATGTCGATCCCGTCGGCGTCGGGCAGCTTCAGGTCGAGGAGCAGCACGTCCCATTCCTGGCCGTCGAGGGCCTTGAAGGTGGCCTTGCCGGTGGGGCAGACCTTCACGTCGTGCCCCGCCTTCTGGAGGAAGCGGGCGACGGTGAGGCCGAAGGTGGCCTCGTCTTCCGCCACCAGGACCCGGTAGCCTTCGCTCAAGCGCGTCCTCCCGCGGCCTTGACGATCGCCCTGAAGCAGGAGCCGCTGCGGCGCGGACGGTAGACCAGGTCGCCCCCCCGGCTGCGCAGCAGGCTGCGCGCCACCGGCAGGCCAAGGCCGGCCCCGCGGTTCGGGTCGGTCGTGAAGTAGGGCTCGAAGAGGTGGGGCCGCAGCGACGAGGAGACCCCGGGGCCCGTGTCGATCACGTCCAGGGTCACGGTCCGGCCGTTGCGCCCCGCCTGAAGCGTCAAGGTACCCCCCGTCGGCATGGCCTGGGCCGCGTTCATGGCCAGGGCCATCACCACCTGCTTCAGCGACTCCGCTTCGATCCGCGCCGCGGGCAGGCCGCCGGGGACGCGGAAGCGCACGCGGATGCGGTTGAAGGCGGGGTGCCGCTCCAGCAGCTTGAGGGCCGTCTGCACCGTGCCCAGGAGCTCTGCGGTGTCGCCCGGAGAGGGCCGTGCGGAGTCGAGGAGGAAGCGGACGATCCGTTCGGAACGCGCCACCTCTTCCCGGATCAGGTCCCGGAACTTTCGGGCCTCCCGCGCCGTTCCCGGGGCCTTGGCGGCGAGCGAGCTCAGGGCCTCCGCGCAGCCCGCGATGCCCGCCAGGGGGTTCGAGATCTCGTGGGCCACTCCGGCCACGAGCTGGCCGAGGAACGCCAGCCGGTCGGAGGCGATCAGCCTCATCTCGAGGGCGCGCCGGTCGGTCAGGTCCTCGAACCAGGAGAGTACGTGGGTGACCTCGCCGCCCCGCCGCACCGGCAGCCGCCGGACGTGGAAGAGGCGGCCATGGGCCTCGGTGAACTCCTCCTGGGGCTCGCCGGTGCGGAACACCTCGTGCAGGGCGGCCGCGGTGTTCTTGAAGGCGGAGGCGGGCATCAGCCGCCGGAGCGGCCGGCCCAGGGCTTTCCGGCGCGGCTTCCCGATCGGTCCCTGCTCCCGGAGCCGGTTCCAGGCGGCCACCCGGAGCTCGCGGTTGACGAGGTAGAGGCTCACGGGAAAGGCGTCGAGCACGGCCGCGCCCAGGCCATTCAGCTCCTCCGGCTGGGGGAGACCGGCACCTGTCGTGGGCACGGACGAGAGTATAGCCCGGTCAGAAGCCCTTCAGATCCTCTTCGCCCAGCAGCATCCGCTCGATGTTCCGGGCGCGGCCGGTCTCGGGATCCACGTCCACCACCGCCGCGGCAAACCGGGGGTCTCCCTTGGCGGTCTCGAAGCGCGAGGGCATCCCGGTCAGGAAGCGCAGGATGACCAGGTCTTTCTCCACCCCGATCACCGAATCGTAGGGGCCGGTCATGCCGAGGTCGGTGCAGTAGGCCGTCCCCTTGGGGAGGATGCGGTGATCACAGGTGGGGACGTGGGTGTGGGTCCCGAGGACCGCCGAGACGCGCCCGTCCAGGTAGTGGCCGATGGCGGTTTTCTCCGAGGAAGCCTCTCCGTGGATGTCCACGATGATGACCTTGGCCTCCTGCCGCAGGCGCTCGACCTCCTGCAGGCCCAGCTTGAACGGGTCGTCCAGGGCCCCGTTCATGAAGACCCGGCAGGAGAGGTTGAGGGTGGCCACGGGGATTCCCGAGCGCTTGCCCTTCCCCACATGGGAGCCCCGGCCCGGCTGGCGCTCGGGGTAGTTGAGGGGGCGCAGGAGTTGGGGGATGAGGTCGATGACCCCGAGGATCTCCCTCTTGTCCCAGATGTGGTTCCCCGAGGTCATGCAGTCGATGCCCGCGTCGAGCAGCTCGTCGCAGACCTCCTTGGTGACCCCGAAGCCGCCCGCCGCGTTCTCCACGTTGGCGATGCAGTAGTCGACGTCGTACCTCTTGAAGACGAGGGGAAGCGCCTTCTTGAGGATGGTCCGTCCCGGGTTGCCCACCACGTCGCCGATCACGAGGATGTTCATGAACTCTCCACGCTAACCGGGGGCGACGAGCAGGTCAAATGCTACATTCTCCACCCATGGACATCTCCGACGGGCTCCTGGCCCTGGCCGGCGCGGTCGCCCCGGACGGGGGAAGGGCTGTCGGCCAGACCCTGCGTGCGCTTCTCCAGCACGCCGCCCCCTTCGATGCCGCCGAGGCGGTGCTGCGACGTCGCGAGGGGTGGGCCCACTGCCGCCTCGACGACGGAGAGGCGCAGATCGCGGGCGAGGACGTCCTCGCCCACGTCGTGCGCCTGCGCGCCCCCCTGCGCCTGGACGACCTGCCGGAGGCGGCCGCGTTCCCCGAGACCTACCGGCGGCTCTCCGCCTTGAACCTCCGCTCGCTGCTGGCCATCCCCTTTTCCGCGGGGACCGACGCCGACGGCGCGCCGCTCTCCGGGGACCCCGCTGCCCGCGGACCGGAGGGCGCGGTCGTCCTCGCTCGCCGGTTCGGCTGGGCCTTCGCGGGCACGTCGCTCCACTTCCTCTGGCCGGTGGCCGGCCTGGCCGGCCGCGCCTTCGAGCTCGCGGTCGCCCTCACCGCCCTCACCGATCGCACCGAGGGTCTCGAAGCCGAGGTGGCGCGGCTGGCCGCCGGCCCGCAGGCCCAGGAAGCCGAGCGCCAAGGTCTGCTGCTCGAGGTGGAGAGCGCGCGCCGGGAGTCCAAAGAAGCCTGGCGCGCCGTCGACGCCGCCCGGGAGGCCGGCGTGGAGGCCGCCTCGCGCGCCCTCGACCTGGAAGGCCTGCTCGGCCACGCCGCCGCCGAGCGCGACGCCCTGCGCGACGAGTTGGCGCGGACCACCGGGGAGCTCGAGGCCGAGCGCGGGAGCGGGCGCGAGCTCGGGGCGCGGCTCGACGCGGTCCTGGGCCGGGTCGCGGAGCTCGAAGCCGCGCTCGGGGAGGGGCGGTCTCGGGCCGACTCGCTCCGCGCCGAGGCGGAGCGCGCGCGCGCAGAAGCCGAGGAGCTCCGGGCGCAGGTGGGCGGGCTACGAGCCGACGCCGAGGCTGCGCGCGAGCAGCTCGAATCGCGCGGCCGGGAAGCCGCGGAGACGGACGGTGCGCGGGAGGCCGCCGAGGAGGAAGTCCGGCACTGGCGGGCCGAGGCGGACCGGCTGAGGGAGAGACTGGCCGCGGCCCAAGCCGACCACGACGCGCACGTGCGCACGCTGCGCCAGGAGCTGGAAGCCGCCCACCGGGCGGCGAGCGACAAGGGGGTGGCGCTGGCCGCGGCGGAGGAGCGCTGCCGGGAGCTGGAGGCCCGGCTGGCCGAGGAGCGAAGCCGCGGGGCAAGACCCGTGGGGCGCGCGCCATCCCGGCGCTCCCGCGAGCGTCCGTGAGCTGGCCGGCGGCTACACCGTAACGGGCTTGATCCGCGGCTTGGCGGGGAACGTCTTGGGCGGCGCCTTCGTCCCCGGCCCCACCACGGGCCGCGGCTCGAGGGGCGGAATCAGGGCCAGCCTGAGCACCTCGTCCACCTGGTCCACGAGGTGGAACTGCAACCCGCGCTTGAGGGTGGCCGGCACCTCGTCCAGCTCCTTCTGGTTGAGCTTCGGGCAGACGATGGTCTCGATGCCCGCCCGCCGCGCGGCCAGGATCTTCTCCTTCAGTCCCCCGATGGGCAGCACGTTGCCGCGCAGGGTGATCTCGCCGGTCATGGCCACCGAGCACCGGACCGGCCGGTTGGTGAAGACCGACAGCATGGCCGTGGCCATCGTGATCCCCGCCGAAGGCCCGTCCTTCGGGATGGCTCCCTCCGGCACGTGCACGTGCAGGTCGTGGACGCCGAAGAAGTCCTCGCGGATGCCGTAGATCCGCGCGCGGCTGCGCGCGAAGGAGAGCGCGGCCTGGGCCGACTCCTTCATGACGTCGCCGAGCTGGCCGGTCAGGGTCAGCCGCCCCTTGCCCTTCATGGCCGTGGCCTCCACGAACAGCACGTCCCCGCCGGCGGCGGTCCAGGCAAGGCCGGTGGCGATCCCCACCGCGTCCTTGCTGAGCCGCTCCTCCGGCAGGATCTTGGGCGCCCCCACGAAGCGGGGGATTCCGGCGGGGGTGACCCGCACCGGCGCCAGGTCGCCCTCCGCCACCTTGCGCGCCACTTTGCGGGAGATGGCGGCGATCTCGCGCTCCAGGTTCCGCAGGCCCGCTTCCCGCGTGTAGCCGTTGATGAGGGTCTTGATGGAGCGGTCGGTGAAGACCAGGTTGTCCGGGGTGAGGCCGTGCTCCTCGAGCTGCTTGGGGACGATGTGCCGCTTGGCGATCTCCAGCTTCTCGTCCTCGGTGTAGCCCGGCAGGCGGATCACCTCCATGCGATCGAGGAAGGCCGCCTGGATGGTGTCCGTCAGGTTGGCCGTGCAGATGAACATCACGTTCGAGAGGTCGAAGGGCACGCCCAGGTAGTGGTCGCGGAAGGAGTTGTTCTGCTCGGGGTCGAGCACCTCCAGGAGGGCGGAGGACGGATCGCCCCGGAAGTCGGCCCCGATCTTGTCCACTTCGTCGATCATGAAGACCGGGTTGTTGGCTCCCACCTGGTGGATGCCCTGGACGATCCGCCCCGGCATCGATCCCACGTAGGTTCGGCGGTGGCCGCGGATCTCGGCCTCGTCCTTCACCCCGCCCAGGGAAAGGCGCACGAACTTCCGCCCGAGCGCGCGGGCGATGGAGCGGCCGAGGCTGGTCTTGCCCACCCCAGGTGGGCCCACGAAGCACAGCAGGGGGCCCTTCATCTTCTCCTTCAGCTTGCGGACGGCCAGGTACTCGACGATCCGCTCCTTGACCTTCTCCAGGCCGTAGTGGTCCTCGTCGAGGATCCGTTGGGCCTCCTTCAGGTCGAGGTTGTCCTTGGTGGACCTGCCCCAGGGGAGGGTGACCATCCAATCCAGCCAGTTGCGCAGGGTCGCGGTCTCGGCGGAGTCGGGGTGCATGCGCTCGAGCTTCTTGAGCTGGCGCTCCACCTCCTCGAGGACGGGCTTCGGCATCTTGGCCTTCGCGGCCTTCTCCTTGAGCCCCGCGATCTCCTCCGCCAGCTCGTTCCCCTCCCCGAGCTCGCTCTGGATGGCCTTCATCTGCTGGCGCAGGAAGAACTCTCGCTGGCTGCGGTCCATCTCCCCCTTGGCCTGGGAGGAGATCTCCTGCTGCATGGTCAGGACCTCGAGCTCCTTGGCCATGAGCTCGTGGACGCGCCGCAGGCGGTCCACCGAGTCGGCCGCCTCGAGGATTTCCTGCGCCCCCTCCACCTTCAGGTCGAGGTTGGAAGCGGTCAGGTCGGCCAGACGGCCGGGCTCCTCCATGTTGGTGGCGATGACGATGACCTCGGGCGAGATGGGCTTGCCGAGGTTGCTCGACTTCTCGAGGGCGGCCTTGACGTTGCGCATCAGGGCCTCGAGCTCGAGGGAGCCCTTCTCCCGGATCTCGGGCTCGGCGATGGGCTCGATCCGCGCCTGCAGGTGGGGGACCCCCTCCTCGAAGGCCAGGGTGCGGGCCCGGGAGATCCCCTGCACGAGGACGCGGATGCGGCCGTCCGGCAGCTTCAGCATCCGCATGATGAGGGCCACCGTCCCCACGCTGTAGATGTCGTCGGGGCCGGGATCTTCCTCGTCCTGCTTCTTCTGGGCCGCGAGGAGAATCATCCGGTTCTCCGCCAGGGCCTGGTCCACCGCCTTGATCGAGCGCTCCCGGCTCACGTAGAGGGGGACGATCATGAACGGGAAGATCACGATGTCCCGGAGGGGGAGCACCGGGAGGCTCTCCGGGATCTTCGGCGTCTCCTCCTCCTTCTTGAGCTCGTCGGTCATTCTTGCTGCTCCCACGTGATCGGGATGACGGTCTCCCGCCCCCGCCTCTCCTTGAGGCGAGGAAGGGTGACCGTGAGGAGGCCGCCGGCGAGCGTCGCCTCCGCCTGGGCCACGTCCACCGCCACGTCGAGGGGTATCGTGCGCTCGAACCGCCCGTGGGACCGCTCCAGGCAGAGGAAGCCGGTCCCCGCCCCCGGCCGCCGCGCCCGCCGCTCCCCGCTGAGCACGAGCTCGCGCTCCCGGTAGACCACCTTGAGCGCGTCCGCGGGCAGCCCCGGCACCTCCACCACCACCAACAACCGCCCCCGGCACTCGTAGACGTCGACCCCCGGGATCCACTCCCCGCCCGTGATCCGCTCCGACCGGTCGAGCAGGGCCAGGCGCTCGAAGAGCTGGTTCACCTCGTGCTGGAGCAGGGAGAGGGCCGACATGGGCGTCCGCGGCGGCTTGCGCGTGACGGTCATGATTCCGGCCCCAGTAGACTCTACCGGCCGGGCCGATGCAACCGGTTCGTGCATGTCACGGCGTGCCCACATGCCAGCAGACACCCGCCAAGTCAATGAAGTGGACCTCACGCCCCCAGGGGAAGTCGGTCGGCGGCTTGAGCCTGAAGCCCGAGAATCTTGTCGGAAGCCCTTTAGCCGATGCGGCCGCCCACCAGGCCTCAAGATCCTGCACCTCAATCCTGATCATGAGATTGCTGGCGAATGACGGTTCGTTCAAGTCCTGAAGGATGAACTTGGCACCGCCGCTCTGGAAGCCAACGTAACCGTCGCTCGACCAAGTTTCCTCGAACCCAAGCTCCCCGAATAGTTCGCGGCTCTTCGCGAAGTCCGATCCTCCAGGGACGAACGGCACCAGCCTGATTGGATCCGGCATGGCCACTCGCCTCACTCCCGAGAGCGTCGCAACGCATCTCGATGTTCTGTCCTGCTCCCAGCGTCCGCCGCCACCTTCTTAACGTTGAAGTAGATTTCGCGTTCGTGGAACCGCGCATCGATCTTCGCTTGCCCAATCGCGACGAGGACGTACAGGACGTTCAGGGCGGCGAGATGGCTGCCTACAAGCCGCGGCCTACGCGAGGTCTTGTAGACAGTCTTGGCCGTAAGACGCTGCCTGCCGGCGAAACGCCGCGCCACATACGCCACGGCGTCACTCGCGACGACGTTGAAGTTGCGCGACGACGTTGAAGTTGCCCGCCTTAGGCTTCGAGCGTGAGAAGGACATGACGAGGTACTGAGACCTACCCTCGAACACATAGTAGGTCTGTCGCTTCCCCTCTACCTCGCCCCTGTATTGAAGTCCGGTCGTGAGGCTGCGGATATTCATCTCGCCTCCACCCAACGCTATGCGGCCCGCGGTTTAGTCCTCATCGTCCGCCTAACACCGGAGATATGCGGCGAAGGCCGCGCCATTCTAGCCATCGCCGCCGTCAGCTTCATGCGGTTGTTCGGCGGCCTGCTGATGGCGATTCGCACAGCGTCCGAGGGGTGCACATGCATGCCGGGGGTGGCCCTAACTTATCACGCCAGGGCGAGGCTAGAGTCGCCGATGCCACTCATGCCATGCCTGGACAAAGCAGTTGAGCACCGCTGCTGTGACCACGATCAGCGATACCGTCGTGCCGAGATAGCGGTGCAGGGTGTAGATGGCCAGCATAATGGGGCTATCTGGCCAGGGCTCCCCTGCGTCGAGAGCCTTGAAGCCGAAGTAGAAGATCAGCCACAGGTAGAGTGCGATCCCGCCGCCAATGAGCCACTCGCGCCACTTGCGACGTGGAGGGCGAAGAAGAGATCTGCCGCAGTAGGCGCACCTTTCGGCAACGAGAGCATTCTCCTCATTGCAACCACCGCAGCGCATGAGAACCCCCCAGAATTTGATACCGGTTCTGCGAGCTTCTGGGTCCCGCCGAACACCCCGGATGAGCTGCAAGCCCCCCCTGCAGTGCAGGATTACAGCGGTGGCTTGTCAGCTCCATCCGGTTGTTCGGCGTCGCGCTGATCCTCGTCTGAAGGATACGCCATGGTCCAGATGACTGGTTGCGGCTCCTCCATAATCGTCACCGAGCATTTCGATGAATTGCGTCTTGCTTCCCACGCTACCTCGCCAACGTTGTTAATCTCGTAGCGGCCGTCGGCCTTTAGCGCAGCCCTGGCCTGAGGTACCTGCTCACGCGTATATTCCCACTTGGCGAACGCAACCACACCTTCACGGACAACGAATGTAGCCTGGTGGGCCGGGCCGAGGGGGCCCAAGAGGGCCTCCTTTGGTGCGTAGTTATGGCAGAGCCCGGCACCTCCAAAGAGGCCGTCAGGAGGGCACTTGACGCCACACACAGCTGCATAGACCAGCTGGAGGTCCTGAGAACGCCCATCCTTGTACTCCTGCCAGGGCAGTTGGACGAAGCAGGGCGCACCGAACCGCTCGACGAGGCGCGCCTGCGTAATTGAACCTAAGGCATGCCGCTCGCAGTCGTCCGGCCGCTCGTTGGGCCGCGAAGTGGCCTCCGCTTGCAACACCAGAATCACCGCGGCCGCCAACCGGAGATGCATCATGGCCGCTTCCCCCTCCTATCGAGACGCCGAACACATGGATCAGCGGCG
>WNGB01026753.1_pt1 | contig 13412 bp, 11 predicted proteins | sample 5400681 | NCBI WGS metagenome assembly WNGB01 (sample SAMN13153367, study PRJNA577476) | soil metagenome | isolation source: 115 cm soil or saprolite under grassland replicate 2 | place: USA:California | collected 2016-06-15 | reverse complement strand
CCGAAGCGACCGGAAACTGTGGAGGCGACGAAAGTGGGCGTGGCCGCCGCCACCGGGGCGCGACTCTTGAGGCCCTCAAAGGGCAAAGCTGCGCGGCAGGGCTTGCAGCCCCAGCACCCTGCTCTTCGCTCCGGGGTCGCCCACGCCCGGAACTGAGCCTACTCCGCACGGAAGAAAGCCGGAAGATGCCGCGAGGTCCTTGACTCTTTCATCCGTGGATCGCAGGTGCACCCAGTGCTCGGCGGGGAAGTCGAAGAACGCGAGCAGCGTGTCGAGCTCGCCGGTGATTTTGGCGGTCGCCTCGGGGAACTCGGCGAACCGGTCGGCGAAGCTCTGCACGGCGACGAGGGCGTCGGCGCGGGTCTCGGCCCCGTAGATGTCGGCGATGGCCGCCTTGGCTCCGGGATGCACCCGTTTGGGCATGGCGTCGAGACAGTTCGCGGTCCTGTGCACCCAACACCTCTGCTCTCGGGTGGAGGGGAACACGTCACGCAGCGCCCCCCAGAACCCGAGGGCGCCGTCACCGACGGCGAGCACCGGGGCGGCCACGCCGCGGTCGCGTAGCGAGCGCAGCACGTCGGCCCAGCTGTCGGTCGACTCCCGGTAGCCGTCGGCCACCGCGACCAGCTCTTTGGTGCCGTCGGGGCGGACCCCGACGATCACCAGGCAGCACAGCCGGTCCTCTTCGAGACGGATGTTGAAGTGCACGCCGTCAGCCCACCAGTACACGTAGTCGACATCGGACAGGTCGCGGCTCTTCCACTCCTCAAGCTCGGCCTGCCATGCCTCGGTGAGATCTTGTCGACCGTGGAGAGCGGCCCGGCCTGAGGAGCGCAGAGCTCGCCGAGCTGGTGGCGGCCAAGCGCCAGATCGCCCAGCTCGAGGCGGAGCTCGCCGCCACCAAGCGCGCCAACGAGCTGCTGAAAGGGGCGGTGCGCCCAAAAGGCGGTTCGAGGCCATCGCGGTGATGGCCAGCGAGGGCCACGCGGTGCAGGTCTCGTGCCGCGTCCTGGCGGTCTCCGAGTCCGGGTTCTACGCCCAACGCTGCCGGCCACCATCGGCTCGGGCGATCCGTCACGCCTGGCTCACCGACCTCATCACCGAGGTCCACGCCCGCTCGAGAGGGACCTACGGCGCTCCGCGGGTGCGGGCCGAGTTGGTGATCGGCCGCGGGATGTGCGTCGGCCACAACGCCGTGGCGATGCTGATGCGCCGAGCAGGGCTCAGGGGTCTACCCGGGAACAAGCGGGCCCGGTCGGGCCACGAGACGCCGACGGCCGAAGATCTGGTGGACCGCGCGTTCGCCCGAACCGGACCGGATGAGTTGTGGGTCACCGACATCACCGAGCACTCCACCAGGGAGGGCAAGGTCTACTGCGCCGTGGTGCTCGACGCGTTCTCCCGCCGGGTGGTCGGATGGTCCATCGACACCTCGCCATCGGCCTCGCTCGCCACCAACGCGCTCGGCATGGCCATCCAGAGCCGCCGACCGTCTTCAGCCACGCTGATCCATTCGGACCACGGGACCCAGTTCACCTCCTGGGCGTTCACCGAGCGCGCCAAGCGATCCGGGCTCCTGCCCTCCATGGGCTCCATCGGAGACTGCTTCGACAACGCCGTGGTCGAGTCGTTCTGGGCCAGGATGCAGGTCGAGCTGCTGAACCGCCGTCGGTGGCGCACGCGGGTCGAGCTGGCAAACGCCATCTTCGAGCACCTGGAGATCTTCCACAACCGGCAACGGAGACACAGCTCCCTCGCCATGCGCACGCCGATCGAGTTCGAGAAGATGCACTCCCGCCCATCCGAAGCGGCATGAAGTCAAACGAACGGACTCCACGGAATCCGGGGAACATCAGTGCATCCACAACTTCGGGTTATAACTCCCGTTCACCGCCAGGCATGCGCAGTCCCGTAGCGGACGCTCCCGCTGAGGCCTGCTTGGCCCTGCGGTACAGCACGGCCTGCAGGGCTCGGGACTTCTCCAGCCTCTCGGCCTTGCTGGCGGACCTAGCCCTCATCGGGCACTCACCAGATCCCCTCCCCGTTCGCCCGTGCACCGGTGAAGCGGGGGCCCTTTGCTCGGGCCGGGTTGTGTTGTCCCGGCCGTCATCACTACTAGGGCCCCCTCCGACTCCCTCTCGGCCGCCCGCCACTTCCCGTGCGTTGGTTATAGGCGGGCCTGCTTCCCGGGCCGCAGGCCCGGGGCCGAGGAGGGCCTTTCCCGGTAGGGACCGCCCTTGCGGGCGGCCCCCCGGTCAGATCCCAGCGTGCGGCGATCGAGCCTCGCGTCCACGACGTACCCAGGCAGGAGGCGGTCGTGGCGGGGCGCGGAGGCCGGCGCGCCGGATGCTCGGTCGTCCTGAGGATCGGGGGCGCCCCTCTCGAGGCCGCCCTTGAGTTCCGCCGCGCGACCCGCATGCTTACCCACCAGTTCATGGCCTGGCAGAACCTGGACCGAGTCAGATCCAAGGTCGTCCGGTTCGAGGACCGCCTGGTTGGGATCGTCTACGGAGAGGGGTGTGGGGACGGAGGACAGGGATGACAAGCGGGAACGGGCGAGGCGGCCAAGACGGAAAGGAGGAGCGCATGCCCCTGTTCATGGACGTGCACCGGATCGAGGGGGGCGTCGACGCTGACGACACCGTGAAGGCGCACGCTGCAGACCTCCGGATCCAGGGGAAGTACGGCGTGCGGTACTTGCGGTACTGGGTGAGCAAGGAGGCTGGCCGAGTCTTTTGCCTCGTGGAAGCCCCTGATGCGAACGCCGCGACGACCGTTCACCGCGAGGCGCGCGGCCTGGTGGCCGACGAGATCTGGCGAGTGGAAGAGGGCTCGTTTCTCCTCCCGGGAGGTCGTAGGCGGAGGGCGCCGATCGCCCTCCACCCGATATCGTGCCCGCATGCTGGAGCGGGAGCCCGCGTACGCTTACGAGCTGGCCGACTGGGCGGCCGAGAATAGCGGGCATATCCAACCGGTATATGCGTACCAAGTTTCTGGACCACCCTATGGATCGGTGCACCCGACAGGAATCGAACCTGAAATCGCGCAGTCAGCATTAGGTCTCCAGGGACCGGACGAATGCGAGCTCCATGGGCTCGAAGACGTGTCCCAGATAGACCGGGTCAGGCCCCGGGCACTCGAACAAGTGTTCGACTTAGTCCTTGCGAAGCTCCATCCATCAACATGGGGGGGCGAAAGCTACCGTATGCGCAGCCACCGCAAGCAGGTGAAGCTAAGGAAAGAATTGAAGGCCAAGATGTGTAACTCGCCCGCCGGATCGGGTGGGGATCTCGATGGCAGCCTTTGTGAATTCCAGCGGCACTTGACAGGGACAGCGTCCTTCCGCCTACTATCGCCCCGCTGGTGAACAACCCAAAACGTTCTGCTGTGCTTCCTTTGTTGAGATCCCACGATCCTCCTGGAGGGAGGCGTACCGATGGATGAATCGCAGAAGGCGACGCGACCCATGCGTCGTGGTGGATGGCGCCTGGCCCACGGCCGGAGAACCGTCCTCAGCCTGGCGCTGGGTCTCATCCTGGGGATCTCGTTGCTCGGCCCAAGCGACGTCAGCGCCGCATCGTCGTCAGCCGAAGACGTGCAGGTCTGTGCTCCCGGTCGGGGGCCCATCGAGTACTCGGGAACGGTCAGCGACTCCGACTCCAAGACGTTCATGTATCTGCCGTTTCGGGTTGACGACGGAACCACCCGAGTGGAGGTCGGCTACGAGTGGTCCGAGCTGCCCCCCACTCCCGCGGACCCCTTCGACCGCACGACGCTGGACCTCGCCCTCCGCGACGGGGGCGTGCGGTCATGGACATCGGCGAGCGAGGGGTTCCGGGGCTGGTCGGGGAGCAATCAGGCGAGGCTGGACAAAGGCCAACCGCGGATCTTCGTCCAGGCCGACTCGGCATCCCGCTCCTACAGCCCGGGTCCGGTCGAGCCGGGGACCTGGAACGTTGAGCTGGGAGTCGCCGCCGTGAGCTCGACCGGGGCTAAGTGGCGAGTGGAGGTCGAGTGCTTCAATCCCCCCGTCGGATCGCCGCCGGCGTCCGATCCCGTGGACCCGACCCATGTGGCCCGGCCCCTGGCGGGCTGGTACAACGGCGACTTCCACGTCCACGCCTACCACTCGACGGCCTCGGGACCTTCCTACCCCGTCACCGTGCTGATGGCCCGTGCCGCCGGTCTGGACTTCCTGCCCATCACCGAGTACGTCGTGGGCCAGCACTGGAAGGAGCTGGGGCCCATCCAGCGGGCCAACCCCGACATGGTGATCTGGCCGGGGCGAGAGGTCATCACCTACTACGGGCACGCCATCGTGCTGGGTGAGACCTCGAACCTGGAGTACCGGCACGGGTACCTGGACAAGACCATGGCCCATATCCAGAAGGAGGCGAAGGAGGAAGGAGCGCTGTTCAGCATCGCCCACCCCACCTTCTTCCCCGGCGAGCGGTGGGAGAAGTTCTGCCGGGGCTGCTTCTTTGAGCTGGGGGATGAGATCGACTGGGCCAAGGTGGACATGATGGAGGTCCACACCGGGCCCATCATCATCCCCGATCCGTCCAGATACGGCCTTCCCCCGTACCCGATCGCCAATCCCTTCACCCAGACCGCCATCGACGATTGGGTGATGCGCCTGATGGAGGGCTACAGGATCACCGCCGTGAGCGGCTCCGACGACAAGGGCACCAGCCCGGCGGAGGGGTTCTACGGGATGACCTCCACGGAGGTGTACGCGACCGAGCTGTCCCGCCCGGCCCTCATCGAGGCCGTCCAGGCCGGTCACGCGTACGTGCGGACCTTCGGGGCCGTCGGCCTCCCCCCGCTGGGGATCCCGCCCAGCCCCACCCTGGAGATGACGGCGGTCACGCCGGATGGCCAGGTGGGGATGTTCGGTGACTCCCTCGCCGCAGACGAGGCCGAGATCACCGTCGCGGTGAGGAACGGAGTGGGCCAAACCCTCGAGATCTTTAGGAACGATGAGTCGGCGCCGGTGCAAACCGTGACCATCGACAGCAATCCTTTCGTCTTCCACTTCGATGCCAGCCGGGGTGGGAACGAAGGGCCGCTTGGCACCTACTGGCGGATCCAGACCAGGGGTATGTTCCTGGGCGTGTCGGTGCCGACGACGATCGGGAACCCCATCTTCCTGAAGGGATCCTGAGGCGACGCTCCGGGGGGCGGTCCGATGGATCGCCCCCGGCGCATCCATTTGGCTGCGGCGAAATCTGGCATGGATCCCTTCACGGCTTGTGGGCCTTGGGACAGGCAGCAGGCAGCCCACTCGAGTCGCAAGGGCAACCCGGTGAAACCAGCATTTGACACCACAGCACGAGGTTGTCGGCAGCGTCCACCGACGGTTTGTGAAGACTCGCGACCACCAGGTGCTGCGCGAGGTGAACATCAAGGGCAAGAGCTACCGGATGCGCCGCCACCAGGCTCAGCTGGACAGGGAGAAGGAGCCGCCTATGATCTGAGCGAGCTCTGCACTTTTCGTGATCGGCTCACTGCACTTTTCGTGATCGCCAACAGCCTCGGTGCTGACCGCCCAGGGAATGGCGTCGGACGGGTCGAGGTTCTCTCTGCACTTCCAGGTGATCCAGGCGGAGAACGGCTTCGGCGTGCTCGTGGTGGATCTCACAAAGTGCGAGTTGGGTTCCGGCCGGCGGTGAGGGGGCGGTGAAGGCCGCTCCCTCACTCGTTCGACGACTCTTTGGACACTGGGGGCGGCTACCGGCTCACCCTGGTCCCGCTCCGTAATGATCGCGATCCTCGGAGTCACCGAACGGCGACCCGATGCGGCCGGACCCACCCTCCCCCTTTCGCATGGGCCGGAACCTCCCGATGAGGGCTACGGGTTCAATGCGCTGAAGCAAGCACTAGAAGTCATCGCCTCCCGCCTCGGTCTCCCAGGCGAGAATTAGACTCCCGCACATGATCCCTGCAGAAGCAGAGCGACTCTTGACCCTTGCCCGAGAGGCGGACTTCTTGGGTTCAGAGGCGCAGGTGTGGGTAGAGCGGCTGACCCCGGAACGGGACGCCTTCATAGAAGCCGTGCGATTCCTGACCGGGAATGGCCGGGAGGAGACCGCAGCGGAGCTGGCGGCCTAGGTCTGGCGCTTGTGGATGATGTCCGGCGACATCGGCGGCGGGCGCCAGTTCATGGCCGCTGCGCTGGGCGTCGGAGAGACCCGACCCTCTCGCTGGCGTGCCTTGGCTCTCTACGGCGACGGGCTGCTCGCCTTCCGTCAGGGCGCGGAGGAGGAATCACGACAGAGGAACGAAGGAGCGCTGGAGGCCGCATGGGCCGTCGGCGACCGGGAGGCGGAAGCTCTCGCGCTGGTCGGCCTCAGCCGCGTCGCTTTGCGAGAGGGCGACTACGAGCGCGTTCGCTCGCTCGCATCGGAGGCCCGTGACCTCACCCGCGATCTTGTTCCCGGGGCGGGCGCTGTGCCGTTGCACATGTTGGCGGAGGGGACCCGGCTGGGGGGCGACTTCGACCAGGCTGCTGCCCTGTTCAGCGAAAGCCTCGAGCTCAACCGTGAGCTCGGAGACCAACGCATGGTCGGCATCGAGCTTCACAACCTGGGTCACGTCGAGATCCACCGCGGGAACGTGGACGCGGCCGAGGAGCTCTTCCGCCACTGCGTCGAATACCACGATCCCGAAGACCCATACGATGCGGCGCTCGTTCAGCTCGACTTGGCGTCGCTGGCGCTCGCGAGAAGGGATCGCGATCGAGCAGCGGAGCTACTGGGACGAGCCGAGTCCATCACCAAGGAGGGCGAAGTCGTCCTCGATCCCGACGACGCGCTCGAGCTCAGGTGGCTGCGCGAGCAGCTGGGATGATCGCCGCGGCGAGGGCACGCCCGAGCAGAACTTCACGCGGTCTGGGTCTTGACCTCCCCTACAAGCTGATGACAGACGGGTGGGTAGTCCAAAGCCAACTCATCGATGCGCCAAGGCCTTGATCAACGACCTCCGACCCTCCGTTCCCGCTGCGGGCGCGCGAGCTAAGACGGCCGGTCGGCGCATGGAGCGCTGCAGCAGACGGACGCCTGAATCGAAGAAGGAGTCGCCGGAGGCCCTGCGTCACGCCCGCGCCGACGGCTTGCGCGTGCAGATCTATAACGGTCTTGTGCCGAGCGGCTTCGCCCGGATCGGGACGCGCGTCGCCCTCGAGCTGCCCGATGATCACTTGGCTGCCGCCAGCGCGGAATGCATCGGCGGCGAGACGAGACGCTACGGGAGCTCGACGGGCTTCCCGAGGCGCGACCGCCCGGAGCCTGGTCGCTTCTCCTCGACGTGGCGGCCGTCGGATTCGACTGCGTAGAGGTCTCCGATCGCCTGCTCGAGCAGAAGGTCGCCGCCACCTCGATGCATGGCTGGGGGAGGTCGCAGATCAAGTCCGCTTCGTCCTAGCAATGAGCCCGTCGAGAGGCCCGCGCTACTTGGGACGCGGGTGTGCGGCTCACGGGCGCGGGCACTGAACCTGACCTTTTCGTATACGGTCGAGGGCACGATGCAGTGGCAACTGCCAACACTCGCGGACGTGCTGAGGGCACGACTCCGAATCTCTCCCCACCTGCGCCCGACGCCGGTTTTCGGTTACGCCACCCTGAACGAGCTGCTCGACGCCGAAGTCTTCATCAAGCACGAGAACCACCAGCCGATCGGCGCCTTCAAGGTCCGTGGCGGGGTCAACCTGATCTCGCAGCTCAGCGCAGACGAGCGGGAACGAGGGGTCATCGCTGCTTCGACCGGGAACCACGGCCAGTCGATCGCCTACGCCGCCCGCCTCTTCGCCGTGCCGGCGACGATCTGCGTGCCCGAGAACGCGAACCCGGTCAAGGTCGCCTCCATGCGCGCCCTCGGTGCCGAGCTCGTCTTCCACGGCCGCGACTTCGATGAGGCGCGCGAGCACTGCGAGCAGCTCGCCAGGGAGTGCGGGTACCGCTACGTGCACTCCGGCAACGAGCCGCTCCTCATCGCTGGCGTCGCGACCGAGACCCTCGAGATCCTCGAGGAGCAGCCCCAGATCGACGTGATCGTCGTTCCCGTCGGCGGCGGGAGCGGCGCGGCCGGCGCCTGCATCGTCGCCAAGGCCGTCAACCCCGCCATTCGAGTCATCGGTGTCCAGTCGGAGGCGGCACCGACCGCCTATCGCTCCTGGCGGGAGCGCCGCCTCCTCGAGGACCGGATGGAGACGTTTGCCGAGGGCCTCGCCACACGCACAGCCTTCGAGCTCCCGCAGCGGATCCTCTGGCAGTGGCTCGACGACTTCGTGCTCGTGAGCGACGACGAGATCCGCGTGGCGCAGGCGCTGATGATCGAGGCGACGCGAAACCTGGTCGAGGCGGCCGGCGCGGCGCCGTTGGCGGCTGGTCTGCGACTGCGCGAGCAGCTGATCGGGAAGCGGGTAGCGTTGATCTTGAGCGGGGGCAACGCAAGTCGAGAGCAGCTTCTCGACGTGCTCGTCACGAGCAGGCAATGACTGGCGCGGGTCGTCACGAGACCCCCTCGGCTACCTCATGGCAGCCCAGGAGAGGCGACCCGATGGAGCATTTATGAAGCCCAGCGGGGCGCAACAAGTGGCATCAGACCGTCGTCAGGACCAGAATCCACGGCGCTCCTGGAACCTGTCCAACAAGGCCTGGCCGATGGCCTGCCGATGGAGTTCTGCTGGAAACCTGATTGGATCTGTGATGGCCAGCGCGGGGCCGACTCGGCAGCCAAGAATCCCACCGTTTTGTCACCCAGCGCCTCGCATCATGCGGCCTACGTGATGGACGCCCGCGCAGCCGCCGCTATCGCATGCCGGACCCCGGCCGCAAGTCCCTGCTCGCGCCGACAGCGGCCGGGCCGGGCCCCCGTCAGATTCGGCGGCGGGTTCTGTTCGGCACCCGCGGCCCCACTGCGGCCCTGCCCGAGGTCAGAGGTGGTTGCAGCGGACTCTAGGATCCGCTGGACGCCTCAGATCGAGAGGATGGACAATTCACCCCTCCCCAGGCACATCGCGATCCGGTCGTCGAGGTCCCGCCAGGCGGCAAATGGGCCGTGACCAGCGGAAACGGGTGGGGCGGGCTGGACTCGAACCAGCGGCCTGCGGATTATGAGTTTGTTTCAGGGGTCCCTGCGACCTGCGGCGTTGACCGGGAAAGGGCGTCTGACCAGCACTTCTTGTGCTTGACGACTCGGATGACTTCCGGTCGTTTCCCGGTCCGTCGCGGGGCAGACGCGGGACACAGCGTTGCCATCTGCAACTGAGAACGAGCCACTCTGCCGTGGTCACGTGGACCAGGCGAAACCAACATCGGTCTCCTCATGGGACCCCTCTCCCGTCCTGCGGTGCATTGCTGCCAGATGGCCGCTTGGCCTCCTTCAAGCGCGCCGCGATCGAGCTCGTCCGCGGCGAGAGAGCTGGAAGCGCACCGGGATCGATCACTTCGACCGGAAGCGTGAGCTTGAGCATCGCGCACAATCTCTGGATCACCTGGGCCTCGCTCGCCATCCGGGACGAGCGCTCGGCGCGGAGCGCCGGCCCAGCCACGCGATAGGGAAACGGCCTGGTATCTCCTGTTACCTGCGCCAGTCCTTGGTCGCCATGATGGCGCACGCCCGACCAGCGCGGCCAGACGCCCAGGATGGACTCCCCCCATGCCGGCCGGATCCGAAGGCGAGACGTGCTTGGAGGGCTCATCCACGAGTACGAACTCGCTGCTTGAAGCTGAAAGAGGTTTGCGTGCCCTTTCAGGGCCCACCACAAGGGCCGGCCTATCCATGTGGTCGGGGCCGTACTCCTAGGGCGTGCCGTAGCCTTGCCGCACGACACGAGGAGGAAAGATGGCGAAGATCGCATTCGTCGGACTCGGACAGATGGGATGGCCGATGGCGTCCAGACTCCTGGAGGCAGGTCATGACGTGACGGTGTGGAACCGAACGCAAGAGAAGGCCGAGGCGTTCGTCGAGCGAGGAGCGCGAGCAGCCGCCTCCCCCGCCGAAGCGGTGACTGGCGCCGAGATCGCGATCACGATGCTGGCCGACCCAGAGGCGCTCGAGCAAGTGTTGTTCGGTCCCGATGGCCTTGGGGAAGCGCTCGTGCCGGAGCAACTGCTCGTCGAGATGTCGACCGTCGGCCCCAGGATTATCCGCTCGGTCCGGGACCGGGTGCCCAAGGGGGTGCTGGTGGTCGACGCGCCCGTGCGGGGCAGCGTTCCCGAGGCGACCGACGGCCGGCTGGCGATCCTCGTGGGAGCCGAACCGGAGGTGTTCGGACTCGTCGAACCGATCCTTCGGACGTTCGGCACACCGACACGTGTCGGTGGACCGGGCAGCGGCGCCGCGATGAAGCTCGTCGCGAACTCAGCGCTCGGCGCGGCGGTCGCGGCCGCGGGCGAGGCGATCGCGCTCGGTGACGCGCTCGGGCTCGATCGCGCGGCGATGCTGGACGTGCTGTCCGAGACGCCCCTCGGCGGCGTGATCCGGAACAAGCGGGAGAGCATCGAGGCCGGGTCCTACCCGGCACGGTTCAAGCTGAGCCTCGCGCTGAAGGACCTGCGGCTCGTCACCGAGACCGCGGCCGAGGCTGGCCGCCAGCTGAACGTGGCCGCTGCGTCGCGTGACTGGTTCCAGGAGGCCGCGGACGCGGGCCTCGGCGGTCTCGACTACTCAGCAGTGATCGCCACGATCATGGGGGATCGCCAGGCCCCACATCGCTGATCCGGACCCGCTCAACGCCGGAGAGGCCACGCGCCGGAAGGGTACAGAGACTCGGATCGGGCCCGTAACCGGTCTTCTCGAGTTCGCTCGTCTGGCTCGGCTCGGCTGCCACTCGGGGAATCCAGATTGTCCACTGCTCGAAACCACCGGATTCGTGAAGATTCTCTTGGGGAAGAATGGCAGGGACGTTGTTTGCTTGGACCAGCGCGGGGACCAGGCCTGTTCTTCCGAATGGCCTGGTCAGGCGGCGAATGAGGGTTTCTGTGCCCTACACGCCGGACGCAAGCCTGATCGAGGCAGTCTCCGAGGTTGGGATCAGGTGCTCTCGGATGTCAGCGCGTCCGCGATGGCGAGCGCAGCCTGGGCGGTGGCTCGTCGCAGGCTCGGACTCCACGCGACCGGCCACGTCGAGAACTTCGCGACCACAGTCCGGGACGGAACGTGGACGAAGACGTTCTGCCCGTTGATCCCCGAGGCATGGAAGAACGGGGTCTCCGGCTCGTCCACCCACCAGCAGTTCCGGTAGTGAGCGCCCTTCGGATAACCGGTCGGGTCGTCCCCCTCGACGAACGCTCTCGCGCCGTCGGGCGCGCCCCGGATCGTGTCGTCGATCCAGGCCGGCGGCACGATCTCCCGCCGGCCCCGGCGGCCCCTCTCCAGGAACAACTGGCCGAACCGCGCGAGGTCGCGGAGGGTCGCGCAGATCCCCCCGTCGGCCATGGGATTGCCGTGGGCGTCGACCGTGATCTCGGCGTCGAACTCCGCGCCCATCGGCTGCCACAGCTCTCGCGCGATCAGTTCGTGCAGCCTGGTGCCGGCTGCACGCTCGAGTACCCACGCCAGGACGTCGGTCAGGATCGAGCGGTACCGGAACGGGCCGCCGTGTTCGCCGTCGTTCCGGAGCGTGGCGAAGTAGCCGAGGGCGTCGGCCGGCAACGGCCGTCCGTCCCGCGGGCGCCACAGGTACACCTGCTCGTACACGCGGACGTCGGCCTCCGGGTCCTCATACGTCTCGTCGAACTTGGTCCCGGCGCGCATGTCGAGGAGGTGCTGGACGGTCGCGCCGTCGAACGCCGTCCCCGCGAGCGCCGGCACGACGTTGGTCGCCGCCGAGGAGACGTCGAGTACTCCCCGTCCGGCCAATACACCGGCGATCGTCGACGTCACCGACTTCGAGACCGACATCAACAGGTGGGGTGTGTCGGGCGTCATGCCGTTGAAATACCTCTCAGCCACGATGCGGCCGCGGTTCAGCACGAGGAACCCGTCGGTCCAGGTGTCGCCCAGGAACCGTTCGACGTTCGTCTCGCGCCTTCCGGCCCGGAAGCGGATGGCCCACAGGTCGCGCTCGTCGCGCGGCAGCCGCCACGCCGGCCCGTCCCCGCGCTGGATCCGCGCCGTCGGGATCAGGTCGCGGATGTGCTGGAACCCCCACCGGTTGTATGGCGGCTCCTGCCAGTTCGCGAGCGTGACGAGGCGTTCGGCCGGGAACCCAGGCGCCCCGGCCATCAGCCCCAGCTCCTCGGCGGTTCGAACCCGCCCCCCGGAGCGCGCGCCGGGCATCACGCGACGACCCCGCGCGCCCGCAAGAGCTCGACGACCCGCTCGCCACGGGATGAACCGGAGCTCGTCGTAGCCGGGGCCTTCGTTCGCGAACAACGTGCGGTAGCCGGCCGTGAATGCTCCGGGGTTCGCCACCGAGAGCGCGAGGAACAGGTCGCCGGAGAAGTGCGAGCCAGAGGTTCCCGTCCTCCCGATCCCATGACCCATCCGGCGGGCGAACGCCCGGCACTGGTCAGGCAAGAGGGGCACGTCGGTGGCCACGATGCCGATGACCGAACCCGCGCCGGAGGGAGCCGCGTACAACTCCTCCATCGGGTCGTCGTCCCGGAGTGCCTCCCCGACCGGGATGCCGGCGATCGTCAGCTCCGGTCGGGATCCGAAGTTCGCCTGCACGAACACGCCCACCGTGTGCGTCGTACTCGCGTAGCGCACGACACGCGACGCGGTGCCCGAGCCGCCCTTGAAGTGGTAGCAGTTCATGCCGGTGCCACCGCCGACCGAACCCTCCTCCGCCGGACCGGCGGTCGCGGTGGTCAGCGCCTCGAGCGCGAGGTCGACGGAGACATGGCCGCCGTTGATGTCGTTCAGGTAGCCGTCCCAGGTCTCGGCCACGACCGGCAGCATCCAGGCGTCGGCAACGTCGGGGTGGTGCGCCGAGGTCCAGGCGCAGATGGCCTGGTGCGCCACGCCGACGGCATGCGTGTTCGTGATGCAGATCGGCCCCGCAGTCGTGCCCGACTCCCGGATCCAGGAGACCCCGGTCATCTCGCCGTTCCCGTTGAAGGAGTGGAACCCGGCGGCGACGGGATCGCCGGCCCGGGCCGCTCCCCGGGGATGGATCGCCGTGACGCCGGTGCGCGCGCTCTCACCTTTGATCAGCGTCGTGTAGCCGACCTCCAGTCCCGGGACGTCGGTGATGGCGTTCCAGAGACCGGGCTCGCCGCCTATCGGGATGCCCAGGGCCCGGGCCCGCGGCTTCCCCGAAGGCGTTCGAACGTGGGCATCCGACATCGGCTCCTCCTCCGCTCGTCCCTCGCTCACAGGTTCGGGCGTCGCTCCGAGGCGTCGAGCCACGGGAACACGCGTTCGTGCGCGGCTGCGATCTGGAACACCGTCACGTCGTCGTAGGT
>WNGB01016140.1_pt1 | contig 13415 bp, 12 predicted proteins | sample 5400681 | NCBI WGS metagenome assembly WNGB01 (sample SAMN13153367, study PRJNA577476) | soil metagenome | isolation source: 115 cm soil or saprolite under grassland replicate 2 | place: USA:California | collected 2016-06-15 | reverse complement strand
GGAGCTGAAGGCCCCGGCGCGCGTCGTACCGACGATCCGGCCGGACACCGTCTTCGTGCCGTTCCACTGGGTCGGCGCCAACCGTCTCACCAACGACGTCCTCGACCCGGCCAGCCGGATGCCGGAGTTCAAGGTCTGCGCCGCGGCGGTGACCACATGAGCGACCTGCACACAGCGCCCGCGGCACCACAACCCGAGCACATCGTCGTCGTCGGCAACGGCATGGCGGCGACCCGGCTGGTCGAGGGGCTGGCCGGCTCCGGGCACCGGATCACCGTGCTCGGCGACGAGCAGACGCACGCCTACAACCGGATCCTGCTCTCCGCGGTGCTCGAGGGCACCCACCCGCTGGACGCGCTGCTGCTCAAGGACCCCGAGTGGTACGCCGCCGAGAACGTCGACCTCCGCCTCGGAGCCCGGGTCCTGGAGATCGACCGCGAGGCCGCCGAGGTGATGCTGGTCGACGGCACCCGGATCGGTTACGACCGGCTGGTGCTGGCCACCGGCAGCATCCCGAGCCTGCCTCCGATCCGCGGGCTGGTGCAGATGGACGGCCAGCTGCACCCCAAGGTGCACGCCTTCCGGAGCCTGGCCGACTGCCAGCGGCTGATCGGCGCGCTGCCCGACGCCAAGCGCGCGGTCGTGGTCGGTGGTGGCCTGCTCGGTCTGCAGGTGGCCCGCGCGCTGAGCGTCCGCGGCGTCGAAACCGAGGTCGTCGAGGGCGCCGAGCACCTGCTGCACACCCAGGTCGGTCAGGGCGCCGGCCGGGTCCTCGAACGCGATCTCAAGCGCCTCGGTACCCAGGTCTACACCGGCGCCCGGGCGGTCCGGCTGACCGACGACGGGCTGCGGCTGGACAACGGCTACACGCTCGACACCGACCTCGTCGTCCTCACGGCGGGCGGGCGGCCATCGACCGCGCTGGCCCGCCGGGCCGGGCTGATGGTCCGCCGCGGCGTCGTCGTCGACCGGCGGCTCACCAGCGTCACCGACGACCGGATCCACGCGATCGGCGACTGTGCCGAGTACCGCGGCCGGATCACCGGCTTCGTCCCGCCCGCGTGGGAGCAGGCCGGGCTGCTGGCGCGGCACCTGGCCGGCGCCGAGGTCGAGTACGACGGCTCCCGGACCGTCGCCCGGCTCCGGGCCACCGGCCTGGACGTGGCCGTGCTCGGCGACCCGGAGCACGCCGAGGGCGACATCGTCGAGGTCACCAACCCGATCATCGGCTCGCACCGACGGCTCGTCGTACGCGAGGGCGTGATCGTCGCGGCGGCGCTGGTCGGCGACCTGTCCCGGGTCGGCCTGATCACCCAGCTCTACGACCGGCGGACGGTGCTCGGGCCGCAGGAGCCCGGCGAGCTGCTGCTCCCCGAGCCCACCGAGCGGCCCACGGTGCTGCCCGACGATGCCGAGGTCTGCGCCTGCGCGGGCGTCAGCGCGGGCCGGATCCGGGCCTGTGGGTCGGTCCAGGAGGTCCGGGCCACCACGCGGGCCACGACCGGCTGCGGCGGCTGCGCGGACGTCGTACGCACGCTGCTGGGAGTCGACCGCGACGCCGTCGTCGCCGGGAGGTCCTGATGGGTCGGCGTCACGACGCGTAACGCGGGTCACACCCCACGTGAGCAGGCGTTTTCACGGGCGTAACAAACAGAAACCACCAATCAACACGAGCAACCTACCTTCATGACAACCGAAAGGACGGCCCCATGACCCAGCACCGGCAGTTCAGGAAGACGCTTGTCGTCGCCGGACACGGCATGGTCGGACACCGGTTCGTGCAGGCCGCGATCGAGCGCGGGCTCACCGAGCGCTTCGACATCGTGGTCGTGGGCGAGGAGCCGCGACCGGCGTACGACCGGGTCGCCCTCACCAGCTTCTTCTCCGTCGAGAGCGCCGACGAGCTGTCGCTGCTCCCCGAGGGTGAGTACGACGACCCGCGGGTGCAGCTCCTGCTCGACACCCAGGTCACCGCGGTCGACCGCGAGGCCCGGACGGTGACGCTGTCCGACGGTGCCACCCAGTCCTACGACGTCCTGGTGCTGGCCACCGGCGCGGCTCCGTTCGTGCCGCCGGTGCCCGGGCGCGAGCAGGACGGCGTCTTCGTCTACCGCACCATCGAGGACCTCGAGGCGATCCGGGCCGCGGCCGAGGGCGCCACCGCCGGCGCCGTGATCGGTGGTGGGCTGCTCGGCCTGGAGGCCGCCAACGCGCTCGTCCAGCTCGGCCTGCAGACCCACGTCGTGGAGATGGCGCCGCGGCTGATGCCGGTGCAGCTCGACGACGCCGGCGGCTCCTCGCTGGTCCGGCACATCGAGAAGCTCGGCGTCACCGTGCACGCCGGTGTGATGACCGAGTCGATCACCGGCGACGGCACCGTGACCGGGCTCGCGATCAAGGAGGCCGACCCGATCGAGGCGCAGATCGTGGTCTTCTCGGCCGGCATCCGGCCGCGTGACCAGCTCGCCCGCGAGTGTGGGCTGGAGGTCGCCGAGCGCGGCGGCGTACTCGTGGACGAGCAGTGCCGCACCTCCGACGCGTCGGTCTTCGCGATCGGTGAGTGCGCGGCTCCGGGCGGCAAGATGTACGGCCTGGTCGCGCCCGGCTATGCGATGGCCGAGGTCGTCGTCGACGCGCTGCTCGAGGGGGCGGGCACCTTCACCGGCGCCGACATGTCGACCAAGCTAAAGCTGCTCGGCGTCGACGTCGCGTCGTTCGGCGACGCGTTCGCGACCGAGCCCGGCGCGCTCGAGCTCGTGTACGCCGACGCGGTGGCCGGCGTCTACAAGAAGCTGGTCGTCAGCGAGGACGCCACCCGGCTGCTCGGCGGCATCCTGGTCGGCGACGCGTCGGCGTACGGCGTGCTCCGGCCGATGGTGTCGAGCGGCATCGCGCTGCCGGCCAACCCGGAGGAGCTGATCCTTCCCGCGTCGCGCACCGGCGGCACCGGACCCGGCGTACTCGGGATGCCGGACGAGGCCCAGATCTGCTCGTGCAACAACGTCAGCAAGGGCGAGATCGTGGCCGCGGTCGCCGAGGGCGACTGCGAGGACCTGGCGTCGGTGAAGAAGTGCACTAAGGCCGGCTCGACCTGCGGGTCGTGCGTGCCGATGGTCAAGACGCTGATCGAGGACCACTTCGCCAAGACCGGCAAGGCGGTCAACAAGGGCATCTGCGAGCACTTCGAGCTCACCCGTCAGGAGCTCTTCGACCTGGTGGCGGTGCACGAGTACAAGCGCTTCGACGACATCGTCGAATGCCACGGCCGGGGCCGCGGCTGCGACATCTGCAAGCCCGCCATCGCGTCGATCCTGGCCTCGCAGTTCAACCGGCACGTGCTGGGTCGCGAGACGCGCGAGCTGCAGGACACCAACGACGCCTACCTGGCCAACATCCAGAAGAACGGCACCTACAGCGTCGTACCCCGGATTCCCGGCGGTGAGATCACGCCCGAGAAGCTGATCGTGATCGGCGAGGTCGCCCGCGACTTCGACCTCTACACGAAGATCACCGGCGGCCAGCGGATCGACCTGTTCGGCGCCCGGATGGAGCAGCTCCCGGCGATCTGGGCCCGGCTGGTCGAGGCCGGCTTCGAGTCCGGCCACGCCTACGGCAAGGCACTGCGCACGGTGAAGTCCTGCGTGGGCTCGACCTGGTGCCGGTACGGCGTCCAGGACTCGGTGCAGCTCGCCATCGACCTGGAGCTGCGCTACCGCGGGCTGCGCTCCCCGCACAAGCTCAAGGGCGGTGTCAGCGGCTGTGCCCGCGAGTGCGCGGAGGCCCGCGGCAAGGACTTCGGGGTGATCGCCACCGAGAAGGGCTGGAACCTGTACGTCGGCGGCAACGGCGGTGCCAACCCGGCCCACGCCCAGCTGCTCGCCGGCGACCTCGACACCGAGACGCTGGTGCGCTACCTCGACCGGTTCCTCATGTACTACATCCGCACGGCCGACCGGCTGCAGCGGACCGCCGCCTGGCTCGACGCCCTCGACGGCGGCCTCGACCGCCTGCGCGAGGTGGTCGTGGACGACGCACTCGGGCTCGGCTCCGAGCTCGAGGCCGCGATGGCCCGCCACGTCGACTCCTACTTCGACGAGTGGAAAGCCACGCTCGAGGACCCGGCCATGCTGGCCCGGTTCGTCTCCTTCGTGAACGCCCCCGGCACCCCCGACCCGAACATCACCTTCACGACCGAACGCGGGCAGATCAAGCCCACCGTCACCGACGGACCGGTCGATCTCGGAAGCACCATCACGGTAGGAGCGCCATGAAGAACAGCCCACGGAACACCCTCAGGGACCCCGCATGAACGGCGTGAGAGTCGACGACTGGCAGCCGGTCTGCCGGGTCGCCGAGCTGGAGATCGAGCGCGGGGCGACCGCGCTCGTGCACGGTCAGGCCGTCGCGATCTTTCGCACCCATGAGGACGAGGTGTACGCCCTGGGCAACTACGACCCGTTCGCGAAGGCCTCGGTCCTCGCGCGCGGGATCGTGGGTACCCGCGGCGACGTGCCGTTCGTGGCCTCGCCGATGCACAAGCAGGCCTTCGACCTGCGCACCGGTGAGTGCCTCGACGACCCGTCGGTCCACGTCCCGGTGTACGACGTGAAGGTCGTCGAGGGCGTCGTACTCGTGGGACACCGGTTGGCGGCCTAGGGCATGGACTCCGACTCCAGCGCCCCCTTGGGGGAAGCCACGCTGCGCGGCTTCCGCGTCGGCGTGACGGCCGCGCGCAAGGCCGATGAGCAGATCGCGCTGCTCGAACGCCGAGGCGCGCTGGTGGAGTGGGCGGCGGCACTGTCGGTCGACCCCAACCACATCGACGCGCCGGCGCTCGAGGCGGCGACCCGGGAGGTGCTGGCCGAGCCGATCGACATCTTCATCGCGACGACCGGCATCGGGCTGAAGTCGTGGTTCGCGGCCGCGGAGTCGTGGGGGCTGCTCGAGCCGTTGCTGGCCCGGGTGAGCGAGGCCGACATCCTGGCCCGCGGGCCGAAGTCGGTGGGGGCGCTGCGGCGGAGCGGGCTGCGCGAGCTGTGGGCGCCGGAGTCGGAGTGTTTCGAGGACGTCTTGGCGCATCTGCGAGGTCGGGACCTGACCGACCTGCGGATCGTCGTACAAGAGCATGGGCAGTCGCTGTCGACGGTGGCGCACGCGCTGCGCCGGCAGGGCGCGTCGGTCCAGGTCGTCACCGTCTACCGGGTGGACGGCGCGGAGGACCCGGCGCCGATGTTCCGGATGATCGACCTGATCGCGGACCGCAAGCTGGACGCGGTGACCTTCACCGCGGCGCCGGCGGTCGCGTCGCTGATGGACCTCGCCGGTGCGGTCGGCCGCCGCGACGAGGTCGTGGCCGCCTTCCAGGCCGATGTTGTCGCGGCGTGCGTAGGCCCGGTGACGGCGGCGGCGTTCGAGCTGTGGGGGGTGCCGACGATCCAGCCGGCCCGGTCGCGGCTGGCCGCCATGATCAAGCTGCTGGAGACCGAGCTGCCGTCGCGGCGGTCTGGTGTCGCTCTCGACGTGGCCGGTCACACGCTGGTGCTGCACGGCGACAAGGTGCTGCTCGACGGGGTCGTCGTACCCCTGTCGCCGGCGCCGCTCGCCGTACTCCAGGCGCTGGCCGTGAACCCCGGACACGTGGTCTCGCGGCGGGACCTCCTGGGCGACCTGCCGACCGGACAGGCCAGCTCCGAGCACGCGGTCGAGATGGCCGTGGCCCGGCTGCGGGCCGCGATCGGCACCCGGCTGGTGCAGACCGTCGTGAAGCGCGGCTACCGGCTGGTGGCCGCATGACCAGCCCATCCGAATGCTCGCTCCGCTCCGCTCCGGACGGGGACCCCGGATGAGGCTGGTCACGGTCGCGCACGGGACCCGTCACACGACCGGAAACTTCGTGGCGCGGTCGATCACGGCCCAGGCCGGTCGGCGGTTGGGTGGGGTGTCGTCGACCACGTCGTACGTCGAGCTGTGCGCGCCGCTGTTCTCTCGGGTGATGCGGGAGACCGAGGAGCCGGTGGCCGTCGTACCCCTGCTGCTGTCGACGGGCTACCACGTCCGCCACGATCTGCCGTCCGCGCTGGCTCCGGGCGCCGTGATGGGCGCGCCGCTCGGGCCGCACCCGCTGCTGGCCGAGGTGATGTGCCACCGGCTGCGCGGGTCGGGCGCTCGCAGGGGTGACCCGGTCGTGCTGGTGGCGACCGGCTCGAACGACCCGCTCTCGCTCCGCGACGTGACCATGGCCGGCCGGCTGCTGCAGGCCCGCTGGGGTGCGCCGGTGCGGATCTCGACCCTGAGCGGGCTCGGTCCGCGGCCGATCGAGGTCATCAACGCCATGAAGCCCCTCGGCGAGGTCGCGGTGGCGTCGTACCTCTTGGCGCCCGGGCACTTCCTCGACCGCACCGCCACCATCGCCCGCTGCGCCGGCATCACCCGGGTCGCCGACGCGATCGGCGACCACCCCCTCGTGGCCGAGCTGGTCGCCCGCCGTTACCGCGCCCTCGTAGCCCCCATGGTCGCCGCCTAACCCCGCGGGTTAGGCGACGTCGCGGCGGCGGATGAGGAAGAGGGCGATGGCGGGGACGATCACCACGTAGGCCAGGAGGGTCAAGGTGGCCTGGGTGGCGGACAGGGTGTCGACCACGCCGGGGGTGCTGTCGCCGCCGGGCTGGATCCCGACGATCGAGCCGACCAGCGAACCGGCGGCGGTGCCGGGCAGCACGTGGGTGAACGCGTCCACCCAGGAGAGCAGTGTGCCGACGCCGCGGAGCAGGTTCTCGATGACCAGCGACCAGACCAGGCCGAGGCCGACCGAGAGTGCCGGGCCGCGGGCCAGGGTGCCGAGCAGGAACCCGAACAGCGCCCACATCTCCAGTACGCCGAGAGCCGCGCCGGTGCCCTGCGCCAGATCCGAGAACGACGGCCAGACGACCGACTGCGACTCGATCGCCGCGATGCCCAGAGACGCCGCGAAGCACATCGCCAGCGTGACGGCCACCAGCGTGACCACCACCGCGGTCAGCCCGAGCAGCGAGCCGAGCGCGACCGACGTACGCGAGGGGCCCTGGGTGAAGATCGTCTTCCAGGTGCCCCAGCCGTAACCGCTGCCGGCCACCAGCGCGCCCAGCACCATCATCAGCGCGCCGCCGAACATCGGGGGGCCCTGGATCAGCACGTTCGGCACGTACGCCGGCATCAGCTGGGCGAGCAGCGAGGCGGAGGTCTCGCCCTCGTTGGAGAAGTTGGTGTCGCCGCTCGTGTAGGACAGGTAGTTGAAGAGATAGCCGAACATCATGGCCATGAACAGCCACGCACCGCCGGTGATCCACACCGCCGGCCACTTGCGCAGCCGCAGCAGCTCGGCGCGGGTGCTGGCCAGCACCGGGTGGGCGGTGCGGGTCGCCGCGGGGACGGCCCGGGTCTCGTCGTACGTCGTGGTCATCACACTGCCTCCAAGTCGCGCGCGGTCATCTCGAAGAAGACCTCTTCCAGGTTTCGTTCGGCCGTCGCCACCTCGTGTACGTCGACCCCGTCGGCCACCAGCGCCCGAGTGATCTCGGGAGCCGAGGTGCCGTCGGTCAGGACGACGTACTCGCCGTCAAGCTGCACGCCGTCGTCGCCGGCGACTCGCATCGCCACCGCCAGCGTCCGGTCGGCGGGCACGCCGCGGACCCGGAGCTTCCGGCCGCCACGCAGCTCGGACACCGTCGACTCCCGCAGCAGCCGGCCACGGTCGATGACGCCGACCCGGTCGCAGATGTCCTGCACCTCGGCCAGCAGGTGGCTGGACAGCACCACCGTCTGCCCCCCGCGGGCCAGCTCGACGATCAGGGCCCGCATGTCGAGCATGCCGGCCGGGTCGAGGCCGTTGGTCGGCTCGTCGAGGACGATCAGCTCCGGGTCGCCCATCAGCGCGCTGGCGACGCCGAGCCGCTGCTTCATGCCGAGCGAGTAGGACTTGAACTTGTCGCCCGCCCGGTCGGCGAGGTCGACCCGGCGCAGCGCTTCGTCGGTGACGGACTCCGGAAGGCCGCGGTAGCGGGCCATCACCCGCAGGTTGTCGCGGCCGCTCAGGGCGGGGTAGAAGCCGGGCCCCTCGACCAGCGCGCCGATCCGGGCGGTCACCGCGGGGGAGCCGGGCTGGGAGCCCAGCACGGTCGCGGTGCCGTCGGTCGGCCGGATCAGGCCCAGCAGCATCCGCAGCGTGGTCGTCTTGCCGGCTCCGTTGGGGCCGAGGAAGCCGTACACCTCGCCGCGCTTCACGGTCATGCTGACGCGATCGACGGCGAGTCGCCCAGATCCTGGGGCGCCGTACCGCTTGGTCAGCTCATCGGTTTCCACTACGAGTTCGGTCATGGCTCCAATGTCGCCGGGATCGGAGCGTAGGTCGTCCGACGGCGGGCGGCAGCGCCGTACGCAGGATTGCGTACGTCGACGGCGCCGCACGTCGTACGCCGAAAGCACCCGCGCGCCCTACCCTCGACCAGGGCCACCACCGAGACCAGCATTGAGAGGAGCCGGCGTGAAGAACGCCTACTGGGTCGCACCCCTGACCGTGTTCGTCATGGTCGGCACCTTCTTCGCCGGCGGTGGCTCCCACGGCGATCTGAGCCCCTGGCAAGGGGTGTCCGTGCCGTTGGCGGGTGTGGCGACGCTCGCGCTCCTGCTCGCACGCCGGTCGCCGCAGCTCACCGTGCTGGCCACCGGCCTTCTGGTCGGGGCCTACTTCTCCAGCGGCTTCCACGACGGCCCGGTCTATCTGCCGGTGTTCTTCGGCTCGTTCCTGGTCGCCCGGGCCCTGCCGGTACGCCGCTGGATCCCCTGGGTGGCCGCGGCCGGTGGCTTCGTGCTGGTCGGAATGGCGATCCGGGCGTTCACCTCCGGGCTGGGCTGGTGGCAGCCGACCGGCCAGGCCACCGCGACCTCGGCCCTGATCGTGGCCTCGGCGGCCATCGGCTCGCTGGTCCGCAGCCGGCGGCTGACCGAGGCCGAGCGGGTGGCCCGGGTGGCCACCGAGGAACAGCTCCGGATGGCCCAGGACCTCCACGACGGCGTCGGCCACGGTCTCGCGGTGATCGCCATGCAGGCCGGCGTCGCGCTCCACTTGCTCGACCGTGACCCGGCCGCCGCCAGGGCCGCCCTGGAGGCGATCCGCGACACCAGCCGCGACTCCCTGGACTCGCTGCGTGCCGAGCTGTCGCAGCTGGCCGGCGACCAGGCCCGGCGGGCCCCGCGCCGCGGGCTGGCCGACCTCACCGAGCTCGCCGCTCGGGTCCAGGCCGCGGGGCTGCGCATCAGTCGCGAGGACCGCACCTCCGTGGACCACCCGCGCCCGCTGCCGGAGGCGGTCGACGAGGCGGCGTACGCGATCGTGCAGGAGGCGCTCACCAACGTGCTGCGTCATGCGGCGGCGACGTCGGTGGTACTCCGCCTCGACCGGTACGACGACACGCTGGCCGTCGCCGTCCGCGACGACGGACGCGGTGGCGAGGTGCACGATGAGGGCATGGGGATCACCGGGATGCGGTATCGCGCGGAGTCGGTCGGCGGCACGCTGACCGTCGGTCCGCGCGCCGGCGGCGGCTTCGAGGTCACCGCGGAGCTGCCGCTATGAGCCCGGCTCCGGAGAGTCCGGTCCCTCAGAGTTCGGCCCCTGAGAGTTCGGCTCCCATGAGTCCGGACTCCGCGATCCGGGTCGCGATCGTCGACGACCAGGCGCTGGTGCGGGTCGGCCTGCGCACGCTGCTCGGCTCCGAGGAGGGGCTCGAGCTCGTGGGCGAGGCGGCCGACGGCCGCGAGGGCCTCGCCCTCGACGGCCTCGGCCTGCTCCGCGAGGTGACCGCCGACCCGGCGTTGGCGGCGGTGCGGGTGGTGATGCTGACGACCTTCGAGCTCGACGAGTACGTCTTCGAATCGCTTCGGTACGGCGCCTCCGGCTTCCTGCTCAAGGACGCCGAGCCGACCACGCTGCTCGACGCGATCCGAGTCGTGGCCGACGGCGGCTCGTTGCTGGCCCCGTCGGTGACCCGGCGAGTGATCGACTCCTTCGCCGGCCCCCGTCGTACGCCGCATCCGCAGCTCGGCCAGCTCACCGAACGCGAACGCGAGATCGTGGCCTGGGTCGCGAGCGGGCGGTCCAACCAGGAGATCGCCGACGAGCTGGTGGTCAGCCCGGACACCGTCCGCACCCACGTCTCCCGAGCCATGGTCAAGCTGCAGGCCCGCGACCGCGCCCAGCTCGTTGTGTTCGCGATCCAGAGCGGCCTCGAGCCGCCGGAGTAGGCCGGCACGTCCCGCCCTTGCCAGGGTCGGCGTCACGGCGCCGGTGTTCCTGTGCGCAGCTCGGCTGCGGTCATGGGTTGTCCGGCTGCCCATGGGCGGGCAAGTTCGAAGGTAATGCGGCGAGCAGTCGGTCTATGGTTCCAACTGGCAATATAGGCCGACTGCTCGACAGGTTGGTTCCTACGAGCGGCCGTCCGACTGCCGGCCCGCTCGGCGGGTCGGCGCCGTGTGATTTACCGCCGGGTCATTGAGCGTCGGGTCACCAGATGTAGCCGAGGTACAGCTCGGTGCCCGTCGTACCGGAGCAGCGGTAGGCGTCGGCGTCGCCGCTGTCGACCTCGGCCTGGCCGGCAGAGACGCAGTCGGAGTTGGTGGCGTAGCTGCCGGAGAACTTCCACGTGTAGATCCCGGCGTGCGCGGCGGTGGTCGGAGCGAGCGCAACGACGGCGCCGAGGACGGTGCCGGCGGCGATCTTGGCGATGGTGGACATGGGGAATCCCCTCCCGAAAGGTCTACCCCCGTTGGTGGACGGCTGCGGCACAGCCTGCCGAGGGGCGTCGTACTCGTCAACCGTCGCGCCGAGACTCACGAAACGGCCCGCGAGCCGGCCGCAAGGCGTGCGGCTACAGTCGACTGTTGTGAATGGGGGACGCTCGTGATCGGCCACCTCGCCGACTGGATCCTGGGGCTCAACCCCATCTGGATCTACGTCGTCGTGGCCCTGTTGGTGTTCCTCGAGGACGCCATCTTCGTGGGCTTCGCGATCCCCGGTGAGACCGCCGCAGTGGTGGCCGGGGTGGCGTCCAGCTTCGGCAACGTCGACCTGCGGGTGGCCATCGTGATCGTGGTGGTCGCGGCGATCCTCGGCGACTCGGTCGGCTATGAGGTCGGCAAGCACTTCTTCGGCCCGCGCGTCCTGCACGGCCGGCTCTTCGCCAAGCATCACGAGCGGATCGCCCGCGCCCAGCACCTACTGCGCCGCCGCGGCGGCATCGCGGTCTTCCTGGGCCGGTGGACGGCGTTCTTCCGGGCGATGATGCCGGCGCTGGCCGGGGCGGCGCACATGCGCTATCGCAAGTTCCTGGTGTGGAACGCCGTCGGTGGCATCGCGTGGGGCACGCTGTACGTCGTCCTCGGCAACGCCGCGGGGTCGTCGTACCACCTGATCGAGCAGAAGGCCGGCCGGTACGTCGCCTTCGCCATCGCCGCCGTGGTCGTCATCGGTCTGGTGGTCTGGCACCTCCGCCGCGAGCGGGAGGCCGAGGACCCCGAGGACCCCGAGGCTCAGTCCAGGCGTACGACGAGCAGCTCGCCGCCGTCGTGAAGGCCGCCGTCGACCGCCAGCACCCGCCCACCGGCGTACGACGCGGCCCCGGGGCCGGACACCTCCAAGCCCGCCTCCACCAGGTCCGGGATGGTGCTGTGGCCGTGCACGATCCGCGAGCCGCCGAGCCGCTCCAGGAGCCGCTCGGCCGTCGCCTCGCCGTGCGGCCCGAGGAACGCGTGCCGGGTCACCAGCCGCGCCCAGACCTCCCAGACCAACGCCTGGTCGCGCGAAGCCAGCATCGCCCGGACGGTCGCGTTGACCTGGTCGACATCGTCGCCCCAGTCGAGGTAGCGCAGCGTGTCGGAGTGCAGCGCCAGCCAGTCACCGATCCGCACCACAGACGGCCGCGTCAGCAGCCACGAGAGGTGCTCGTCGGTGAGCCGGTTCTGGTCGGAGGCGCGTCCGCCGTTGCGGATCCAGCTGGCCGCGAAGCTCCGCGAGGGAAGGCCGGGCACCGGCTCCGCGCCGTACCACTTCATCCCGATCGCGAGGATCTCGTGGTTGCCGAGCAGCAGCTCGGCCCCGCCACCGGCGGCCTCGGCCTCGCGCTGCAGCCGCATCACCAGGTCGAGCGCTCCGACCCCGTCGGGTCCGCGGTCGAACAGGTCGCCGAGCACCCACAGCCGGTCGGTGCCGCCCGTCCACGCGTCGTCGGAACCGAGCAGGCCGGCGGCCTGAAGCGCGCCACGGAACTCGTCGAGATGTCCGTGTACGTCGCTGACGACGTGATGCGAGACCGGGTCGGTCAGATCGTCCACTCCTCGTGCCAGCCGTCGACCTCGTGCGCCCTGCGGGCGCTGGGTCCGGTGTAGATCGCCGAGGGGCGGATCAGCCGGCCGGTCCGCTTCTGCTCGAGGATGTGGGCCGACCAGCCCGCCGTACGTGCGCAGGTGAACATCGAGGTGAACATGTGCGGCGGCACCTGCGCGAAGTCGAGCACGATCGCGGCCCAGAACTCCACGTTGGTCTCGAGCACCCGGTCGGGCCGGCGCTCGCGCAGCTCGGTCAGGGCGGCCTGCTCGAGCGCCTCGGCCACCTCGTAGCGAGGCGCCGACAGCTCGCGCGCCGTACGCCGGAGCACGCGGGCGCGCGGGTCCTCCGCGCGGTAGACGCGGTGCCCGAAGCCCATCAGCCGCTCGCCCTGGTCGAGCAGCTCCTTGACGTACGCCGTCGCGTCGCCGCGCTTCTCCACCTCCTCGATCATGCCGAGAACCCGCGACGGGGCGCCGCCGTGCAGCGGGCCGCTCATCGCGCCCACTGCGCCGGACAGCGCCGCGCAGGCGTCCGCGCCGGTCGAGGTGATCACCCGGGCGGTGAAGGTGGAGGCGTTCATGCCGTGCTCGGCGGCCGACGACCAGTAGGCGTCGACGGCCCTGACGTGCTGCGGGTCGGGCTCGCCCTGCCAGCGGATCATGAACCGCTCGGCGATGGTCTTGGCCTTGTCGACCTCGCGCTGCGGGACCATCGGCTGCCCGATGCCACGCGCGGCCTGGGCGACGTACGAGAGGACCATCACCGCGACCCGGCCGAGGTCCTCGCGGACCTGGGCGTCATCGATGTCGTAGGTCTGCTGGATGCCCCACGCCGGCGCCAGCATCGCGATCGCGGACTGGACGTCGACGCGGATGTCGCCGGAGTGGACCGGCAGCGGGTAGGGCTCGGCCGGCGGCATGCCCGGCTCGTAGGCACCGTCGACGAGCAGTCCCCAGACCTTCTCGAACGGGATCCGCCCGACGATCTCCTCGATGTCGACACCGCGGTAGCGGAGCGCCGACCCTTCCTTGTCCGGCTCGGCGATCTCGGTCTCGAA
>WNGB01012754.1_pt1 | contig 13415 bp, 13 predicted proteins | sample 5400681 | NCBI WGS metagenome assembly WNGB01 (sample SAMN13153367, study PRJNA577476) | soil metagenome | isolation source: 115 cm soil or saprolite under grassland replicate 2 | place: USA:California | collected 2016-06-15 | reverse complement strand
ACTCACGACCCTGCGCCAGATAGGGGTGATCCTTCACCAGGCCGAGCGCCTCGTCCATGTCTTCTGCTTGAATGATGCTATAGCCATTCAGATGGGTTGCCGAGCGACTGGTCGACCCATCACCATGCAGCGCAAGCCCATTCGACATCGGCGATCCCTTGTCAACCAATTTGTCTCCGAGCTTGTCGAACCACGCCGGCCAGCCCTCGTGTAATGCATCCGGCGGTGTTGGCGGCCCCACATACAGCACCATGAATCTCGTCATGTCAGTCCCCTCCTCAGCAGCCGAGGTCGCGGTGCCTTTGACCGCGACCTCGGCGACTCGTGCCGGGTGTCGTCTGAGCGCCTCTCAGGAGGCGGACGCGACCTTCCAGAGGTAGCCGTCGGGGTCGCTGAAGTACCCGAAGTAGCCCCACGGCGAGGCTGCTTGCTGCTTCACGACGCCGCCACCGGCCGCCACGGCGTTGCCCATCACCTCGTCCACCGCTTGGCTCGAGGGGACGATGAAGTGGAACGAGACACCCCGGAAGCCGGATCCTTCGGAGGAGACGCCGGCGTCTCGCGCCGCTGCCTCCCGCTGGTACAGCGCCAGCGACGATGATCCCTCGCCCAGGTTGAACGACACGAAGGTGGGATGGTCCTGGTCGATGGCGCAGCCCAGGCCTTCCCCGTAGAACCGCTTGGAGCGGGCCAGGTCCTCGACGCCGAGCATGATGGCGGTCACCTGCACGGGCATGGCTGTCTCCCTTCTACCCACCAGCGTGGGCAACGAGCGCTCATCAGGGGTGGACCGATTTCAGGGGATCACGTCACGGTGGCTGCCCCGAGCATCAACATCATGTGCGGGTTCGTCCCGCAAGGTCCCCCTGCACGCCGAGGCCCGCACCGTCCTGGCCGCCTGGCTCGGTGATCGCGCGCGGCTGCTGGAGGAGCTCGCCGCGCGCGGCCGCCCCGCCGCCCCAGCCGAGCAGGCGGCGCTGTGGCTGTCGCGCCGTGGCAGGAGGCTGACCACCCGCGCGATTGAGCTGGTCGTCCGGACGCTCGGCGCCGAGGCGGGCCTGGAGGAGGAGCTGTCGGCGCACGTGCTGCGCCACACCTGCTTCACCAACCTGCGCCGCGCCGGGGTCGACCTGGTCAGGATCGCCGCTTGGCCGGGCACGCCCGCCTGGACACCACGCGGCGCTACACCTTGCCGTCCGAGGCCGACCGGCAGGCCGCGATCGACAGCATCCGGATCGAGGACTGACAACGGCTACTGACCCACGGCGCCCTTGTGGGTGATGCCGGCGGAATCAGCCGGAGGGACCGCTGCTACAGCGTGCTCATCGTGGTGGCTGGTCGGAAGCCAGTGGGGCGGCACGCAGGCTGAGCCGGCTTGCCATGTCGAGGCGGACCTCGCCGTAGGGCGCCACGTGCGACCAGAACAGCGGGGTGAGGCCGCGACGGTCCTCGACGCTGAGTACGTGCTCCCAGGCAGGATCGGCCAGCACGTCTTGGAGCATCAGGGTGTTGACGTAGACCAGGGCGGCCTGCAGGACCCGCAGGCAGGCGACGGTGAGCTCGCGCTCGTCGCGGCGGTTGGTGGCCAGCTCCCCGCCCTTGCCGTACAGGATGATCGACTGGCCGGGGTTGTGGGACTCCAGCACGTTGAGGCCCTCACCGACCTCCCGTTGCAGGTCCCGGTCGCGGAGGTAGCGGGCGACGAAGATGGTCTTCTGCGCGCGGCCGACCTCCAGCATCGCCTGGTAGGTCGGGTGGGTCGCCGCCCGGGTGAAGCGCCGCAGGATCGCCTCGGTGGCGGCGGTCCCGACCCGGATCGCGGTGGCGTAGCGGACCATCATGTCGTACTGCTCGCCGATCAGGCTCCACCGGATCGTCCGGGTCAGCGCCGGGCCGAGCTGCGGGTAGGCGTCGGGTTCGCCGGCGGCGGGCCGGTACAGCCGCACCTGGTTGATCCGCTTGATCCTTGGCAGCAGGTCGAACCCGAGCAGCCGCGTGATCCCAAAGCCGATCTCGGACTGGCCGTGGGAGTCATGGCGGCGACCTCGGAGGCGGTGCAGTCCAGCAGTTGGGAGTGGATCGCCATCGACTTGCGTTCGACGTGCCAGTAGATGAGCACTCCGCGACCGCCGTAGCGGGAGTGCCACTGGGTGAAGATGTTCTGGTCGAACGTGCCCACGTGGGTGGAGTCCGACGCCACCGCGGTGGAGCCTTCGCCCCAAATGGCCCGCTGGCGCGCGGCGAAGGTCGCGTTGGCCAACTCCACCGCCATCGCGCGGGCGGCCTCGGCCGACAGGTACCGGCGCCGCACGTAGCGCAGGTCGTCTTCGGTGTGGCGGTGGTCGCCGGCGGCGACCGCGCGCAGGCCGGTGTTGGTCCCGTAGGCATAGACGCACAGCAGCAGCCGCTCCGCCAGCACCTGCGGGTCCAGGTCGGCGCGGCCGGCGACTGCGGTGACCGCCTGCAGGCAGCCGGTGCGCAGCGCGGCCTCCTTGAGCATGTCGATCAGCGGCACGGTGCCCCAGCGCCGCTCGACCTCGTGTTTGAGCCGCCGCAGGTTGCGGGGCTCGGGCGCGGCGTCCAGCGGGGACAGCCGGATCGCCCCGCCGGGCCGGTCGGCGACGTCCAGCCACGCGAGCCTGGGCAGGGCGTCGTTGAGGGCGGCGAGCTCGCGGCGGTGCTCGGCCAGCAACTCGTCGACGAACCGGCTTGGGTCCAGCGGCTTGCGCAGCGCCTGGTAGTGCGCGGCGCGGCGCTCCTCGAAGTCGGCGGGCAGGTCCTGGTCGGGGTTGCGCCAGCGGTCGGCGCCCTCGACCCAGATCTCCTTGCAGCGCAGCCGGTCCCGCAGCGCCTGGAAGGTGACGACCTCGTAGGCCATGCGGACCACCCGCCGGCGGCCGCGCCGGTCATCCCGCCAGACCAGCTCCTCCCAGTCGCCCAGGATCCCGCTGTGGACCGGGACGTGCTCGCCGAGCGGGTAGTAGCGGGCGTTGCCGTCGTGGGCGTGGCGGCCGATCAGCCCCAGCGCCTCGATCACCGGCTGATGGGTGGTGTTGCTGGACCGGAATGCGAGCACCTCGAGGAGGCGGATCAGGCCCTTGCGGTAGTGGCTGGTGTAGGAGGCCTTCAGGGTGGTCTGCACCGAGCGGCGGTAGGTCGGCCCCGACTGCTTGTACTCGGCGACCAAGTCCCGCAGCGTCCGCTCACCGCCGGGCACCACCGGAAACAGCGCGGCCCGGACGGTGTCGTCGGGGTGATCGACGGCGGCCCCCGCGATCCGGAACAGGATCGTCTCCTTTCCGCCCGCGCGTTGATCCGGTGCACCGTGGCGATCAGCAAGTCCACCAGGCGGACCGCCTCAAGCTTGCCGATCTCGGTCAGCATCGACTCCAGGCTGACGTTGCCCGGGTCGGACTTGATCAGCGCCAGCAGCGCCGCCCCCTCCGCCTCCTGCTCCCCCTCGTCGGCGCCAGCGTCATCAGGAGCGGCGGCGACCAACTCCTCCAACCGCACGGTCGCCGCCGTCGACAGCCGCGAGGCGATCCGCACCGACAGGACCTCCTCGGCCTGCCGAAGCGCCGAAGCCACCATCCGGTCGACGCGGCCGGCGGTGGGCGGCTCGATCCGCTCGGCGTGGCAGTGGGCCAGCAGCTCCTCCCGGACCCGCTCCGCCTGGCGTTCGCGCTGCGCGACGTGCGCGGCCAGCCATGCGGTCAGCTTGTCGGCGTCGGCGACGCTGCACCCCCGAAACCCAAGGTGCCGGCGAACCTCGACCCGGTGGCGTTTGGTCTGGCGCCCTGACCAGTCGTACAGCCCCAACTCCTCGGGTGGAACGCCGACTTGGCGGGCGATGTGGTCGACGGCGTTGTCGGGGATCTCTCCCCGGCCGCGCGGGAACCGGCCCTTCCAAGCCAGGTACTTCAGTAGCAGGCCGAAGCTTATCTTTAGGGGCGCGAAGAGACGGCTCGCTGACCAGCAGCGTTGCGTCACGGACGGCGTGCTCGACGCGGCGTGAAGGGTCCCATTCTGGGGCGGTCACAGCACGCTGGTTGTTATCGAATTGATGCAGCAATCAGGGCGTTTGGATCTCGAACTCCACAGGATCGGACCACCAGCCCTGGCTCCTGCCGCTGGGATCGGTCGCCAGCCAGACCCCACGCGCCACATACCGGCCGGGCGGCAGCGGCGTGGCCGGGTCGGGGCAGGGCGTCTGGTCCCACACCTGGCTGCGGGTGTGCTGCTCGCCGGGCAGCAGCCGGGCTTGCGCCAGGTAGGCCTGGAATGCCTCGGGGGGGTCGCGGTGCGCGAGGCTGTGGCTCCATAGCCACACCTGCCCCGGTGGGCCGTCCACCCACAGGTCAAACTCCTGCCCGGTGCGCCAGTAGGCCACCGGCCGCAGCCCGCGGTTGCGCACGCAAAGCTCGAGCCGCAGTTGCTGTCCGGGATGGGGCACGGTCGTGGACGGCGTGAGGGTCACGCTGATTTCAGGGGGTGCCTGCACGGGGATCGGCAGGGCGCCACCGCTACCGGATGTCTCCACGTCAGCCTCTTGCCTCTTGCTTGATTACCGAGTGGGGCAACGCCGCGCAGCTATTCGAGAGCGGGCGACGAGGGGTCGTGGGGTTTGCCTGGGTGCGGTCGGTGCTCCAGCAGGATCGCTTGCGGCCCGGCCTCGTCCTGGCTGCCCATGGCGGCAAGCGATGACAATACGAAGCCCGAAGCCTCGACTGCCTCGACCATGCCGCGGTTCACCCGGATCGGGGCACCGGTCGCCAGCGCCAGGGTGAGGGCGTCGCTTGGGCGGGCGTCCACCTCGGCCGACCCGGTGGGGCCGTCCAGGACGACGACCGCGTAGAAGGTCTGGTCGGCGAGCTGGTCGATGCGGACCTCGCGCAGGCTGCCGCCGAGCGCGGTGACCATGCTGACAGCGAGATCATGGGTGAGTGGCCGCGACAGCGCGCCGACCTCGAGCAGGCGCAGGGCGATGGGGCGGGCCTCGTCGCGGCCGATCCAGATCGGCAGGCGGTGGGCACCGTCAGACTCGGCGAGCAGCACGATGTGGTCACGGGCAGAATCGCGGACGCGGCGCACGTCGGTGACGCGCATGTCGAGGAACTCGTGTCGGGTGGCGGTCGGCATGGCGCTCCTCCCAGGCCGCAGGCGGCCGGCGCGGCTGGAGTTGAGCCTGCCAGCCGTCGCCGTCGCCGGCAATCGCGCGCCAGGCGACCGATCTGGCACTGGAAGGGGTCACCCGGGCATGCGCGCATGCTGCGCTTACGAGCAGGGCCCGATCGTCACTGGGCGGCTGTCCTTGGAAGTGCTGGTCGGCTCCGCTTGGCCGCGGACCGCTGCTGCCCGGCGCTCGCCGAGCGCCCAGGCAAGCTGCTCGCGGAGCTGCTGGTTCTCTTCCCGCAGCCGGCGGATTTCGGCGTTGACGGCCTCGAGCCGGCGCTGGAGGGAGGCATCCGAGGCGCGCTGGCGCGCCGGGATCGGCAGCGAGGCGGGAGCATGCCCGTAGGCGGCTCGGAGCCGCTCGATCTCAGCACGCAGATCAGGCTGCGTGTAGAGCCACGAGCGGGAAACGCCTGCCGTGCGGGCGACGCTGTCGAAGGTGGCCGGCCCGCCGGTGGCCGCCAGGCGCCGCAACGCTTGGATGGCGCGCTCGCGGGTGGCCTGGCTGCGCCGCCGGGCCGCCTGGATGAGGAAGCGGCTGTTGTCAGCCCGCATCGGCGTCCACCACTCCTGTTCCTGTCTGCTCGTCCTTTTCGACCTCGGTGATCATGCGGTCCAGGTTGCCGAGCACCTGCCGGTTCATCTCCACGACGCGGGTCTGCCCCTTGCCCTCGGCGGTGTCGATGAGCGTGAGCGTGCGGTGACGCTGCTCGCGGAGTTCGGGCAGGAACTCCGGGCCGGTGATGAAGACCGGGCAGGTCAGGCAGGCGTTGGCGTGCGGGCAGCGCTTTTGCACGGGCAGGCCGCAGTAGCCGTTGGGCAGCGTCTGGGTGGCGATGCCGTAGCGGGTCTTGGCCCACTGCGCCTGGGCGAGCGGCCCGTCCGGGTCGAGTCGCACCCGCTCGCCCTTGACGTTGACCCTGGTGGCCTGCTCCCAGCGGCGCCGGATCGTCTGGTCGGTGAGCTTGGCGTAGTGCGAGGTCATTTGCGTCGAGTCGTGGTCGAGCAGGACCCGGACGACCTCCTGGGGGACGTCCCGGTTGATCAGCCTGGTGGCGAAGGTGTGGCGCCACTGGTGGGGGGTGAGGTGGATGGGCTGGCCGTGCTCGTCACGGACGTCGCAGCTCTGCAGCCAGCGGTTGAGCATGCCGCGGTAGGCGTCCGGGCTGAACGGACGCTGCCCGCTGGCGTTGCCCGTCGGGCGCGGGAACAGGTTCGGACTGCCGCCCGGCCAGCGGTCCAGCACCCGCTGCTGCTGGGCGCCGATCTCGGCCTCGAGTTCCTCATCGATCGGGACCGCGGCCTCCCGCTCCATCTTGGTGTTGACGTAGCGCAGGTAGGGGGCGCCTTGGCCGTCGTGCACCAGGCAGTCGAACCGCAGCGTGCACGCCGATGCCAGACGCAGGCCACAGCGGATCAGGATCACGGTGATCAGGCGCCCCTCGGGGTAGGGCCAGCGGTCGAGGTTGGTGGGCTGCTCGACCTGGGCCATGACGTGCTCGGCCAGGTGGTGGGTGACGCGCTGGCGGCGCCGGGGGCAGTCGCCGGTGAAGAACGCCGCCGTGGTCGGCAGGCTGGGCTCCCAGCCGTGCTGGCGGATGGCCTGGAAGAACAGGTGCAGGCCACCGACGCGGCTTTCGTTGGCGCTGCGCCCGCCGGGCAGGTCGGCCAGCCAGACGAGGTAGCGCTCCAGCAGGGCACGGTCGACACCGGCCAGCCCGTCGATCTCGGGCGCGGCAGCGGTGAGGAACTCGCTGAAGCGGGTGAGCGCCTGGACGTCGCTCACGGCGGTGGCGACGGCCAGCCCGGAGGTCAGCCGGTAGCGCACCCAGCGCTTGCCGAGCGCCCGCAGCCAGGGCTGGGTGATGCGGTCAAACCGCAGGTGGCTGCGGGACCGCGGGCGGCTGGGGCTGTGCTTGAGGCCGTTGAGCCGATACAGGCGCCAGACGTCGCGGGGATACTCCACCTCCCAGCCGGTGCCGTCGCGGAGGGCCTCGACGGCGTCGCGGGCGTACAGCAGGAACGTCTCGTTGCGGGTCCGAAACCGCTGCCCGCCGGACGTGCGGCGCCTGGACCTGGCCAGCTCCCGCCACTGCTGGGCCGAGCGGTCCAGCAGCGAGGCGACGCCGGCCTCCCTGGCCCGGCGGATCGCCCAGTTCGCCACGTGCAACGGCAGCGTGGCCGCCTGCTCGTCGCGGCGGCACTGGACGGCGTACTGCAGCTCGAGCCGCAGCTGCGGCAGGAGCCCGCGAAAGTCGATCACCGCCGCGCCGTGGTGCTCGCAGTCGGCGACGAAGTCCTCAAGGGCCGGGCTTCCGGCGCTGCGCCACCGGGTGTGATGCGCCTTGCACAGGCCCTGGTCGCTCTCCACCCACAGCGTGCAGAACGACAGCCGGCACTCGACTCGGGGGTAGCTGGCCGGCTCGAGCGGGGTCGCGGTGGCCGCCCACACGACGGGATCCGGCTGGCCGGCGCGCTGCCACTTGTCGCGGTGACGGATGCACAGCCCGTGCCCGCTGGTGCCATACCGACACCCCGGGACGGTGCACCCAGTCAGCTCGACCCGCCCGCGTAGCGGCGGCCCAGGGTCGGCCAGGAAGGCGGCCCGATCCGAACGGCCTTGCTTCCTCCACCGCAGGCCATGCCCCCGGCACAGCTCGTAGTCGTGCCCGGGACGGTCACACCCGGCCACGGCACATGCCTTCCAGCCCAAGACCGGATCGTCTTGGTCGGGCAGCAGCAGCTCGACACGAAACTCGGGCCGCACCGCCGCCACCAGCCGTTCCAGCAGCCCGGCGCCGGCGCTGCCGGGGCTCAAGGGCTGCTGCGCGGCGGCGGTCACAGCCGCACCTCCCGACCGGTGAACCAGCCCGCCGCCTCCAGGGTCTTGCGGGCGTCCTCGACGGTCAGGTGGCCGTAGGTGTCGATCGTGGTCGTGATCGAGGCGTGCCCCAGCAGTTCCTTCACGCTCTCCATCCCGGCGCCCTTGCGCAGCAGCCAGGTGGCGTAGGTGTGCCGGAACCGATGGGGACCAAAGTCGATGCCGGTACGCCGGCGAAGCCGTTTGACCAGGTCATAGACGGCCGGATAGGTCAGCGGGTGCCCGTGCGGGCGACCCCACAGGTTGACGAACACGTAGTCGCTGTCCAGGTCGCCGTACTCGCCGGTGAGGTAGTCGGCATACAGCCGCATCAGCTCGGCACTGGTCGGGATCGTCCGCGAGATCCCGGCCTTGGCGCGGGCGCGGTTGTCGTTGGCCCGCGGGGTCACGGTCAGCTCCCGCTCGGCGATCGCCAGGTCCTCGTGCCGCAACCCGAGCGCCTCCCCGATCCGCACGCCGCTGTCCAGCAAGACAGCGAACAGCAGCCGGTCGCGCAGGTGCTCGCAGGCGTCCAGGATCGCCTGCACCTGGCGGACGGTGAGGACCTCGGGCAGCAGCTTGGGCTCGGTGAGCTTGATCGTGCGGCGCCGCTGGGGCTGGTGCTTGGTGACGTGGTGCAGAAACGGCTTCCACGACGTGCCACCACGTCGGCCGGCTGGCCGCATGGTGATCAGCAGCCCGCCGAGGTCGACGCCGTGGCGGGCATGGAACTCACAAAACGAGGCCAGCGCCGAGAGCTTGCGGTTCACGCTGCGCTCGGCGCAGTGGTGGGCGACCGAGGGCAGCACCGCCACCTGACCGTCGCGGGCCACAGGAGGCAGGCGGAGCCAGGCCACGAACCCGGCGACGTCCTCCAGCGTGACCGCCCGCCAGTCCAGGCGGCGGCCGGCGAGGTAGGTGAACCAGTCCTTGAGGTCGTGGGCGTAGCCCTTGACCGTGTTCGGCGAGCGCTCGACCGCGGTCAGGTAGGCCAGGTAGCGCTCGACCGGCTCGATGGGGCCGTCGTGGTCGAGGACGGCCCAGGACTCAACGTCGGAGTCGGGCATCAGCACACGCTGCACGCGCATGGCACCTCCAGCTCATCCGTGGTGGACGGCGGAAGATAACCGCATCCAGCAGGCGCCTGGAGGTCCCTCAACGCTTCGTGGTGGACGTCGTGAACGCCTCGCTGAGGGCTCTAGATAACGAAGCCCAGCCGAGTCGCGCCGCTCTTGTTGCGCAGCAACACCAGCTCGTCATCGGCGAGCGTGAAGTGCTCGAGCAGCTGGTCAAGGTCCAGCGGACGGGCCACGATCCTCTACCCGTCCAGGAGTGCCAGCGGCGCCGACGGCGGCGTGGAAGCAGAAGGGACCATAGGGGCGCAACCCTACCGCCCCCCACCGGCCGGCCCGGCCGCCCACGCGCAAAGGCGACCGGCTGCCGGAGCTGATCGTGCTGGCCGCCATGACCCGCTACCGGTGGACCCCCGTCCAGGTGCGCTGCTACGCCACCACGCTGGAGCGGGAGGTGCTGGCCATCCGCTGCCTGACAGTGGTACGGCGCGCTCAAAGGCCAACCCGTCCAGGTCGTGCTGTCTCGCCCAGTCGGCGCGCCCGACGGCTACCAGCTGGCCCTGGTCACCACCGACCTGGCCGCCACCCCCTCGGCGATCATCGAACGCTACGCCGACCGCTGGTCCCAAGAGCAGGCGTTCCTTGACGGCCCCGGACTCCCGAACGTGACCCGAGCCGCAAGGTAGCGGCGGAGTCAGCGGCGCCGGGTCGGATCGCGTCGCTGCTGCCAGCGGCCAAGCGCCTCGGGTGAGACGCGGGCGTAGCGGGCCAGGGACGCGACCGAGGTGTGCCCGGAGTAGGCCAGCAGGGTGGCGGTGTTGGCGCCGGCCTCGGCGGCGTGGGTGAGGGCGGAGTGGCGGAGCTGGTGCAGCGTCCACGGCCCGCCAGGGTAGGCGGCGGTGGCCTGCTCGAACAGCTCGGCGGCGCGACGGTACGACAGTCGCGCCCGGCCAGTGGCCGGGTCGAGGTCGCTGGGTGGGAGCTGCACGCGGGCGCGGCGGTCGGTCACGAACACCGGGCCGGCCCGGCGGCCCTTGAGCAGGCGGGGCAGGAGCCGCGCGGTGGCGGTCTGCCAGACGATGACGTCGGCGGCGTTGCCTTTGCGGCGGACCTTGGCGCAGCGGTTGCGCAGGTCCAGCTCGGTGATGTCGAGGGCGAGGACCTCGCCGGCGCGGGCGGCGGTCTCGTACAGCAGCCGCCATAGGGTCCGCTCCCGCAGGCCGAGGTCCTCGCGGCCGAGCAGCGCCTCGATCTGGTCACGTGGCAGCGCCTTGGTGCGGTCGGGCGCGCGGCCGCGCCGGCGCAGGCTGCGGGTGGGATCGGCGGCGGGGTCGAGCCAGCCCTGGTCGTGCCAGTAGCCGAGCGCCGCGCGCAGCGCGTCGAGGTTGCGGTTGAACGTCGCCGGCGCCTGCTGGGCCCAGCGGCTGGTGAACCAGGCGGTGAGCTGGGTGGCGGCGGCCGGCTCGGCCAGGTCGGCGACGGGCCGGTCGGCGCCCAGCTCGGCGCGCAGCGCGGCCAGGGTGCTGGCGTAGACGCGGCGGGTGCCGGCGCTCTCGGGATGGTCGAGGGTGGCCAGGTAGCCGGCGACCGCCGCGGCCAGGGTCGGCCCGGCAGGGTCGGTGCGGAGGCGATGCACGGTCGCCACGAGCCCCTCTCCCTCTATCGCAGAAAAGCTGTGGGAGCCGCCCCAACTGGTAGGGGTGTCGTCCCAAGTCACTTCGGAGCTTACCGCAGAAAGTCCATCCCTTTCTGCGGTAGCAACGTGGCCGAGAAAGATCGGGAGTGGCGGTGTTCAATCAAGGGCGTACGACTGAACGCCGCGCCCCGGGGCGGGTACCCGTTCGACCTGCCCGCGGTCCGCGCGCTGGCACAGCGGGGGGCGGGGATTTCACCACCCGGCCCGGGGGCCTGCGGTCACCGCGTCTGGTCGGCGCGCCGCCACCAGGAGCCGGTACCCAGCACCGCCGCCAGCCCGACGAGCACGACCAGCAGGTACCCGGCCGGGCCCGGCCGGGTACGGACTCCCGCGATACCGGCGTACAGGGCCGGCACCGCCCATGGGAAGTACGCGCCGTATCCGAGCGTGGTGACGATCTGCCCGAGGAACGTGGCCAGCACGATCCCGCCGACCGGCGCCAGGTACCCGCGAGCCACGCTGGCTAGCAGCGCGAACGGCGCCACCAGGGCGATCGTCATGATCGCGGTGAGCAGCAGCCGGACCAGGCCGGATCCGACCGTGCCGGCAGCGGCGCCGGGCAGCCGCAGCCCGGTGACGACGCCCACCCCGAGCGCGCCGGTCCAGGCTGCCAGCATCAGGCACCAGGCGGTGGCCACGATGAACTTGGCCGCCACGATCGCGGCGCGCGGGACGGGCAGCGCGAGCATGTCCTTGACGGTCCGGTCGGCGAACTCCCGGCCGAAGACCCAGATGAACAGCAGCCCGAAGACGAACAGCCCGCCGATCCCGGTGGCCTCGGTGAGGAATCCGAGTGCGGTGGGCGTGTCCGCGACACCGACGGTCAGCTGCGCCTTCGCCCCCAACAGGCCCCACGAGCGGGCCGCGGCCGGGTCCTTGAGGATGACCATGAACAGGCCATCGACGAGGGGGACCAGGCTGAACGCGAGGGCGGTGATCCAGGGGGTACGCGAGCGGCGCAGCTTGAGCGCCTCGACCCGTACCGCCGCGGTGAAGTCACCCATCGTCGCCTCCGGTACCGGCGCCGACCAGGCGCAGGAAGTGGCTCTCGAGATCGTCGTGGGTCACGGTCAGGCTGGTGGGTGGGTACCCGGCGGCGACCAGCACGGTGGCCACGTCGTCCGGCCGGCGCAGGGCCGCCTCCTCGGTGAGCACCAGCGCGCCGTCCGGGCCGCCCCATCCGTCACCGCCAGCCGCTCCGGGACCGGTCGCCGCTGCGCCGCCCGGGTCGAAGCCGGCGGCGCGCAGCGCGACCCGCGCCCCGGCCGGGTCGCGCGCGGTGACCACGAGCCGGGGGCGTTCCCGCCGGGCCAGCTCGGCGGCGTCCAGCTCCTCGATCAGCCGTCCATTGTGGATGATCCCGATCCGGGTCGCCAGCCGGGACACCTCGGCCAGGATGTGGCTGGACCAGAAGATCGTGACGTTGCGGTCCCGGGCCAGCCCGCGCAGCAGGTTCCTGATCTCGACCACCCCCGCCGGGTCCAGCCCGTTCGCGGGCTCGTCGAGGATCAGCAGGTCGGGAGCATGGATGAGGGCCTTGGCCAGGCCCAGCCGCTGGGCGTTGCCGAGCGAGAGGGTACCGGCGCGGCGGTCCGTGTACGGGCCGAGAGCCAGCCGCTCGATCACCTCGGGGACCGCGGCCGGCCGAGCGAGCCGGCGCAACCGGTACACGATCTCCAGGTTCTCCCGCACGGTCAGCTCGGGGTACGCTGCCGGCGTCTCGACCAGGTACCCGACCCGGCCCCAGATCGGCAGCCGGCCCGGGCGGACCCGGGTACCGAACAGCTCGACGCCTCCGGCGCTCGGGCGAACCATGCCGAGCAGCATCCGGATCATGGTGGTCTTGCCAGCGCCGTTCAGCCCGAGCAGCCCGTAGATCTCGCCCGGGGGTATCCGCAGCGACACGTCCCGGACCGCGGTCACGTCGCCGTACCGCTTGGTCAGCCCGCCGGCGACGATCACCTGACCGGCGACCTCGGCTGGCGACTCGACGCGGACCTTGCTCGATAATTGCATGCGATGTAGTTTTTCAGCGGTTGAAGGTAAACGTCAAGCGAGTGGAGGAGCGGTGCCGCGGCAACCGGCCGGACTGCGCGAGCGCAAGAAGGAGAAGACCCGGCAGGCCCTGGCATCGGCCGCGATGCGCCTGTTCGCCGAGCGGGGGTACGAGGCGACGACCGTGGCCGACATCGCCGCGGCGGCCGAGGTGTCCACCCGTACCTTCTTCGCGTACTTCCCGAGCAAGGAGGACGTGTTCTTCACCGGTACCCGGGAGCGCCTGGACCTGCTCCGGCAGGCGTTCGCCGCACACTCCGCCGCCCTGCCCCCGCTGACCGCGATGCGCGCCACCCTCGACCAGATCATCGAGACCACCTCCCGTGACCTGTTCGCATCGGATCGCGACACCCGGCTCCGCCTCCTGCGCGAGCGCCCCGAGCTGCGCGCCCGCGGTACCCAGCTGCTGTTCTCCGCGCACCAGGTGCTGGCCGACGGCATCCGCGCGGGCGTACCCGGCCTGGACGGGTACGGTGCGGTCGCCGCCGCCGGGGCGACCATCGGAGCCCTGGTCGCGGTCGTGCTGCACGCCCTGGAGCACGGCGGGAGCGTCGACGAG
>WNGB01009753.1_pt1 | contig 13415 bp, 10 predicted proteins | sample 5400681 | NCBI WGS metagenome assembly WNGB01 (sample SAMN13153367, study PRJNA577476) | soil metagenome | isolation source: 115 cm soil or saprolite under grassland replicate 2 | place: USA:California | collected 2016-06-15 | reverse complement strand
GCCTTGGGTCTCAGCGTCCGCGACAGTGCTGTATTGGGCCGCCGTCTAGGTGCGCAGGTTGCGCATCGACGTCGGCGTGCCGATGCGTCGCGAGGGTGTCCTCATTGGCGCCGGCTAAGGCATTTAATGGATTTGAGGGATCCGCAAGCAATCGCGTGAAGATCGATAAGCAATGCTCCGACGCTCAGCTAGCTGAGTAGGCTCGCAGACCCGCTCCGCAGATTTGATTGTGCTCTGTTTGTCGCAGCCCGCACGGCCGCCGCGTCGCTGGGCCGCGAGCAGCTCCTTGCGGGAAAAGGAAGCCGGTCTTGCACGGGAGGTCATTGCCGCGTGCCTTCCGCGCGAGGTGCGCGCCGCGGCGCGGGTGTAGGGCACGTGAAATCAACGCCGTGACATGGCTCGAGCCGGCATACCCTCTGACGAGGGCTAATGGGCCAAGAGAACGGGCCGTGCTGATGCGTTCTTCAGGATGTGGCGTGTCGCCCCGCCCAGAAGCATTTCGCGCAGCCGGCTATGGGAAGCTCGATGTTGAATTCAAACGGACCTCCGATTGCTTTTACGCACAAGATGGGCTGGGCGAACGGTATCCAGCCGAGCGATTCTTCGCTGGTAAAGCGCGCTGGCTGGTTCTTGTAGCGGAGCGTGCAATGCCCGGCGGCGAATGCCCGCTCTCTCAGACTCGCTATTGCCTAAGTCGTGTAGAGCGGAAGTGAAGGATTTCCCACACCAACCTTTCTCGAACGAGCCCGCGTCGCAAGGGTTCCGAGGGCTTGGAAACTATTTTCAAATTCCGCTTCGCTGCGGGGTTAAGCTTTTGGCTCTTTCAGCCGAGGCTCATAACCTGAAGGTCGCGGGTCCAAATCCCGCTGGTTTGGACCCACGGCACGCCTAGTGCCGTTCGGATCGAACTCGATCGGACGCTCCGCGTTGGTATTTCTTACGTGCTGATCGCACGTCGAGAGGAGGCCGAGCTGATCAAGCAATTCGGAGATGTGATGTATACCGAGACTATCAGCGACGAGTGCCGATGCTTGCCCCGCGCTGGCGCAGGACCGATCGAAGCCCCGTGATTACCGGATGCCGTGGTCGCCGATTCTGGGATCTAGCCGATTGGCCTTTGCAATATCAGCATTGCCACCAATTGGATCGCCCTTTTTGAGTTTTGCAATACCACGGTTCAAATAGGCTTGGGCAAAATTGGGATTGAGTCCGATTGCCTTATCGAAATCCTGGATAGCGCGATCGTAGTCGCCTTTGGTCGCATGTACGAAGCCGCGGTTGACGAAGGCCTTGGCAAAATTGGGATCGAGCCTGATTGCTTGGTCGTAGTCTTGAATGGCGCGGTCGAAATCGCGCAGCTCGGTGTAACCACTGCCTCGGTTGTAAAATACCGCCGCGTAGCTAGGGTCGATCCGCATCGCCTGATCGTAGTCACGGAAAGCTCGGTCAAAATCGCCTTTGCTTGCGTATACGAAACCGCGATCGTTGAAGGCCGCTGCATGGTAGGGATCAAGCCGGATTGTCTGGTCATAGTCGCGAATGGCGCGATCGAAATCGCGTTTGTTGGCGTATACCTCACCGCGCCGGTAATAGGCCCAGGCATAATTTGGGTTAACGCTGATTGCCTGAGTATAGTCCTGGATCGCGTGGTCGAAATCACCTTTGAGGCCATGCGCGACGCCGCGATTGTAGAACGCCACGGGAAGGTCGGGACTTAGGCGGATCGCCCGATCGTAGTCCTGAATAGCCAAGTCGTAGTCGCCTTTGGCCGCATAGACGAAACCGCGGTTCAATAAAGCCTGGGCAAAGTTGGGATTGAGTCCGATGGCTTGGTCGTAGTCCTGAATAGCTCGGTCGAAGTCACGTTTGTTCGCGTATGCCTCCCCTCGGTTGAAAAAGGGCAAGGCAGCATCGGGGCTCAGGCGGATAGCCTGCTCGTAGTCCGCAATGGCGCGGTCGAAATCGCCTTTGCGTGAATGCGCGAACCCGCGGTTGTTAAAGGCCAGGGCGTTTTTGGGATCAAGCGAGACCACCTCGTCATAATCCTGAATGGCACGGTCGTAATCGCCTTTGGTCATATAGGCGAAGCCGCGGCCCATGTAGGCTTGTGCTAGCTTCTCAGGCGGGTCGCCGCCGGATTGAACCACGATGGTGCAGCCATCGATTTGCTGATCGAGCGTGGCGCCGTCCTTCCCAGCACACCGGTTCCATTCGCTGGACATTTCAGCGAGCACGGGTACCGCCGACAGGTAACCCGCCAACACGACACTCACGCCAATAAGGACTCGGCCTACCTGCCAATCCATGGGCACACCCCAGCGGTTGACCTAGGAGTTACTTGATCGGCAGTAAAGCTCGTCTCTGGCATAGGCGACCTCCCTTGTCATCCGACACGCCCTATCTCACCGCTTTCACCCCGGCGAGCGAATTGATCCAGGGGAACTAAGAGGCATCTGCTCGTCGTGCTGGCGGCCGCCAGTATATCCGAACCTTGCGGGCGGCTACGACCCCTCGCCGGTTTGAATTCGAACATTGCCATGACCTCGCCGGCAGGCGATGCACCTTAGCTCAGGACGACAAATTAGAAACAGGTTGTGCCAAACGATGCTCCCACCGCTACTGGAGCGAGGAGGAAGCTCCAGGACACGTCGGCGACCCACGATGACGAGCGGATCGATTCCGGCCAGCGGATGGAAGCTGCGCGTCAGATTGCATCGCCGGCCGTCGCCCACTCCGAGTTGACTGCCGCACTCTCAGAACTTCGCGATGACATCGCCGCCGAACGTGAACTGCGAGCTCTTCGTGCCGGCGGCGAACGGTGTCGTGCCGTTCAAAGTCCAGTCGTAGCGGACTTCCGGCCTGAAGATCAAAGCTTTAACGGCCCCACCTTTCGGAAGCTCCGGCATGATGTTAAGGCCGCCCGTGACCGCGCCGTACGTGGTCGAACCTCCGCTAATGACCACGGCGTTGGGATTGCCATGTTCGGCCATGACGAAATCGAGATTGCCGGGGAAAGCAGCGACGAAGAAGCCATTGTTGTCGCGCCAAATCTCGCCGCGTCCAACAATCTTCAGCCAGTCGTTGATCGCGTAGGCAGCGTATTGCGCCACGCCACCACCGGTCGCGCCGAAGCCGTCATCACGGATGTAGTTGAGGTCGGTGATGAACGTGAGCTTATCGGTCGCCTTGAAGGTTATCGTCACGTCGTTGAGGTAGCGGAGATCGCGATTGGGATCGACCCCCGCAAGCACGACCTGCGACACGTTTGGATTTTCTGGACCGATATGGGTCGTCGCAGCAATCGTAAGTTTGCCGTCCAAAAGATTGAACCCGAGACCGCCGTGGAACCCAACGGCATGGTTGTTGTCCCCACAATTGAAGCAATTGAACGAATTACCGAACGTCGTATTCACGCCCGTGACGATGCCGGTCATCACGTCCAGAACCGAGTTCACGTGAGTGGTCGCCATGATACCGGTGTGCTTGAAAGGTATGCCGAAATTGAAGATGTAGGTGTGTGTGTAGAGCAAGTTATCCGGCGCATAGATGACCTCAGCGCCTTCCAGCGTGACGAATTGGCCGATTTTTAAGTCCATACCGCCCGAGGTGAACCAGGGCAGATGGAAGGCCGCGTAAGCCTCGACGATATCGACCTGGTTCCTACTGCTGATCGATTGGTCGAACTCACCGAGGAAATGCGTATAGCGCGCATCCGTCCCGTACATCGCCTGGAACTTGAAGCCGGCATCGAAGCCCGTCGCTTTCGGATCGAGCGGGCGTTGTATCGTCAGCAAAGCCTGGTTCAACAGGAAGGTATTGGCGCGATCCGTAAAGAGATGGCCGAAATTGAGCCCGTCGGCAGGCCTGACGGAATTACCCGTGATGCCACCTTCCACGTGGCCGGAAATCTCGAAGGTATCCCACCAAGAGGCCAGCTTCGGTGGTGCTTTGAGTACCTTGAGATCAGCAGCCAAGGCGGAGGCTCCGCCCGCAATTCCCACCGCAGATGCCACAGCACCGGCTGCAACTGCAAGCGCACGTACCGAATTCCACATGACACCATCCCCCAATGTCGCCCTGTGAGGTGGTTCGAGAAAGGCACACCTCAGAACGGCGAAAGCAACTTAGGCAAATAATTCAGACCAAAAATGCTTGTCTGGCAACGCTGCAGTCGATGCAGTGTGCCTAAAGACTATGCAAACAGTGGCGATTCAAGAAAATCTTGGCGAGCCGTGCCAAAAATACCACAGAGCCCGATTGCCATTGCAAGGCCCACAGCGCGCTCTAAAGTCGACGCAAAGCAGCAGCCGAGCGTTGCAATCGGCTGTGTGCACGGACGGTGTGCCCATGCAAGATGCAAGCAGGCTGTCGAAAGCTGTCGGGCTGGAGGCAATAGCGTGGCTGCAGCAAGGCTCGTGATTCGAACGGCTTCAGCAATGCGAAGCGCTAATCGGATCCATTACCCTCGAACGTGGCTTCTCCATCGGCGTTGGGCTCGCCTGTTGTCTTAGGCACCTCTGCTTTTCCCTGTTGTTTTCGCCCTTCGCACTCGACTAGCAGCTCCGGACCGGACCAAATCACGTCACTGTTTTCATCTATGATAGACGGATTGATGAAGTTCGGGGTCTCTCTCAACTGGCAGGCTCGCCGAATAGCGGCTTCGTTATTGGGGTGCAGTTCGCATTGCATGCAAATCATTCGAGAGGGACAATCGGCCTGCGGCCACATGGGCTCGTCAGCATAGATGAGGACTACAGGGCCGAATGATGGCCGCTGTCTCCAGCGCCTTGTTATCTCTTCACAGGCGAGTTCGACAGCGTGTCGAATAGGTGAACGTTCGCATTCCCAATTCTGGATTGCAGCGCGAGTAACGCCGAGCCTTTCTGCTGCCTCGAACTGCGAGTATCCGAGCCTTCGCCGCCACTTTTTGAGATCCCAAAGGTCCATGACGTGCTTCTTACGCGCCTTCCGTGTTTGAGACGCAGGTCATTGTTCTTCGTCAACATCAGAGCGGCCGAACTGCTTTCTCAGTTCTTGGAAGCGTGAGCCCGCCAGCGCTGTCATCGACGGACTCCCGGCCCCAACGTCCGCAAGCCCTCGCGCCTGAGGCCGGATGCGACCTTCAAACAGAGGATGGGCACCCATTGCCCCATCTGTTTCGCCCTTGGCGTTGAGTTCATTGCGTAACGATTATCGTGCGGGACCGCCGCATGGCTCGCTGGACCTAGGACCCGCGTGTTTTCACGGTTTGACGGTCAAGGGCTGCGCTGGCTCTTTAGTGCTTGGTGCCTTTTGATCTTGGCCTTCGACGCCCCCGGTCCCATTGTCTCGCCATTCGCTCTCGCTCTTTCTCTACGTCTGTCGCACTCGCGCAGAAGGTCCGGAGTGCTCCACACGATTCCACCATCTTGCTCAATGATGAAAGGATTGGCGACGGCTGCGGTCTCCCTCAACCGAAGAGTTCGCCGGATCGCGACTTCGTTGTTGGGGTAGAGTTCGGAGTGAACGAATATCGCCCGAGTGGGATAATCAGGTCTTGGCCGCATCGGCTCGTCAGCGTAAACGAGAGTGACGGGGCCAAACTCGGGGCGTTGCTTCCATCTTCGCATGAGTTCCTGGCAGGCCAATTCCGCAATCCTTGGTAGGCGCGTGATCCCTCTTTCCCAATTTTGAATGGTTGATCGGTCCACTCCAAGCTTCTCGCCCGCTTCCTCCTGCGTGTAGCGAAGCGTTTTCCGCCAGTTCAGCAAGTCCTCCGTCTTCATGGCGTGGTCTGTCTACCGACTCCAGCGTGAGCAAGTGGCGTGTGAGGCGCCCGCAACGCGAATGTCGCAAGCAAGTCATTCAATAATCGGTTCATGCTGAACCCCTTTTCGCTCGCGTCATTTGCTGAAGAACAGATACTTTACGAGCGCGGCGATCCCGAGAAATGAGCACAAGGATCACAAGGAGCAAGACGAGCCCCATGGGCCCACATCATTCCGCTATCCATCATCATGTCCTGCGTCATGGAGGCTTCCGAATGTTCGGGCCTAAAGCTGTTGGAAAGCCGCAGCCGCACGTGGCGCGCGGATGGCGAGGCCCTTGACCACCGCGTAGATCGCGGGAATCACGACCAGCGTGAGCACGGTCGCCGACACCATGCCCCCGATCATGGGGACCGCGATGCGCTGCATCACCTCGGCGCCGGTGCCGTGGTTCCACATGATCGGAAGGAGGCCCGCCATGATGGCTGCGACCGTCATCATCAACGGGCGCACGCGCTCACCCCCGCCGCTCATGATTGCGGCATGGAGGTCCTCGTGTGTGAACGGTCGACCTTCGGCAGCGCGTTCGGCCTGCAAATCCGTGAACGCCTGGTCGAGATAGATCAGCATCACCACGCCGGTCTCGGCGGCAACGCCTGCAAGAGCGATAAAGCCGACCGAGACAGCAACTGATAGGTTGAATCCAAGCCACCACATCAGCCAGAGACCGCCCACCAGCGCGAAGGGCACGGAGAGCATCACGATCAGGGTCTCCGTTACCCTTCGGAAGTTGAGGTAAAGCAACAGAAAAATGATGACAACCGTAACCGGCACGACAGTCTGGAGTCGTGCCTTCGCACGCTCCAGGTATTCGAACTGCCCGCTCCAGGTCACGTAATAGCCCGGCGGGAACTTGACCTGGGTCGCCACCGCTTTCTGGGCGTCGGCCACGTACCCGCCGAGGTCCCGGTCCCGGAAGTCGACATAGATGTAGCCGGTAAGCTGGGCGTTTTCAGTGCGAATGCTCGAGGGCCCCAGCGCGAGACTAACCTTGGCCACCTCTCCCAACGGAACAGTGCCGCCATCGGGCAATGATACGAGCACCTGGCTAGCGATCGCCTGTGGATCGCTCCGCAAGTCACGCGGATATCGGATGCTGACCGTATATCGTTCCCGGCCTTCCACGGTCGTCGTCACCGGCTCAGCCCCCAAGGCCATGGCGATGAGGTTCTGAACGTCGTCCACCATCAGGCCGTAGCGCGCAAGTTGAGTCCGGTCCGCATCGACGTTGAGATAATATCCGCCGATCACTCGTTCCGCATAGGCACTGGTAGTTCCAGGCACCTTTCTGATGACGGCCTCGATCTGACGTGACAGGCCCTCAATCTCGGCCAGATCCTTGCCGAACACCTTGACGCCGACCGGCGTGCGAATGCCGGTCGAGAGCATATCGATGCGTGCTTTGATCGGCATGGTCCAGGCATTGGAGACGCCGGGGAACTGGAGGGACTTGTCCATTTCGGCGATCAGCTTGTCGACGGTCATGCCGGGCCGCCATTCGCTCTCCGGCTTCAGGTTGACCACGGTCTCGAACATCTCGGTGGGAGCGGGGTCGGTCGCGGTGGACGCGCGCCCGGCCTTGCCGAAGACAGACTCTACTTCGGGGAATGACTTGATAATCTTGTCTTGCGTCTGGACCAGTTCCGCCGCCTTCGTGATCGAAAGACCCGGCAGCGTCGCTGGCATGTAAAAGAGCGTGCCCTCGTTGAGTGTGGGCATGAACTCCGTGCCGAGCTTCGATGCCGGCCACAGGCTGGCAACGAGCACCGCCAGAGCGACGAGGATTGTCGCCCACTTGAATCGCAATGCGAGGCGGATCACCGGCCGATACGCCCATATCAAGGCACGGTTCAATGGGTTCCTGTGCTCCGGTACGATGCGGCCGCGCACGAGCAGGATCATGAGCGCGGGAACAAGCGTCACGGAAAGGAATGCTGCCGCTGCCATAGCGAACGTCTTGGTATAAGCGAGCGGCTTGAACAACCGGCCCTCCTGCGCTTCGAGCGTGAAGATCGGCAGGAACGACACCGTGATAATGAGCAGGCTGAAGAACAATGCCGGCCCGACCTGAATCGCCGCTTCGATAATGACCTCGTTCCGTGTCTTGTCGGCTGAAGCTCGTTCCAGCCGCTTGTGCGCGTTTTCGATCATGACGATGGCGGCGTCGACCATCGCGCCGATGGCGATGGCGATCCCGCCGAGGCTCATGATGTTCGAGCTAAGCCCAAGCACATACATGCAGAGGTACGCGATCAATATGCCGAGCGGCAGGGTAATGATCGCAACGAGCGCGCTGCGGACATGAAGCAGGAACACGAAACAGACGAGGGCGACGATGATGCTCTCCTCGATCAGCGTTCGCTTGAGGGTCTCGATGGCGCGGTGGATCAGATCGGATCGGTCATAGACGGCCTGAATCGTTACGCCTTGAGGCAGGCCCGGCGCGATTTCGGCGAGGCGATCCTTCACATTTGCGATGACCGAAAGCGCGTTCTGGCCGAAGCGTTGAACCGCAATCCCGGAAACAACCTCGCCTTCTCCGTTGAGCTCGGTGATGCCGCGCCGCTCGTCGGGTGTGAGCTCGACACGGGCCACGTCTTTCAGCAACACCGGCACGCCGCGATCGTTCTTGACGACGATCTGTTCCAAATCGGAAATGTTCTTCACATAGCCACGGCCGCGAACGGCAAACTCCGTTTCGGTCAGCTCGACGGTCCGACCGCCGACGTCGCGGTTGCTCGAGCGCAGAGCGGCCCGAACTTTATCCAGCGAGATACCTAGTGCCTGGAGCCGCCGTGGATCGACGACGATACTGTATTGTTTAACAAATCCGCCGACGCTTGCGACTTCGGCGACGCCTTCGGCTTTGGCGATGCCGTACCGGACCTGCCAATCCTGGATGGTCCGCAGCTCGGCAAGGCTCTTTTGCTCGCCGCGAACGATGTACTGGTAGACCCAACCCACTCCCGTGGCATCAGGTCCGAGGGTCGGCGTAATTCCCGACGGCAATCGTTGCGTCGCGGTGTTCAGGTATTCGAGAACGCGCGAACGCGCCCAATACAAGTCGGTGCCGTCTTCAAAGATGACATAGACGAACGACACGCCGAAAAAAGAAAATCCGCGCACGACCCGCGACCGCGGAACGCTCAGCATGGAGGTTGTCAGCGGATAAGTGACCTGATCCTCGACGACTTGCGGCGCCTGACCCGGATATTCCGTGTAGATGATGACCTGAACGTCCGAGAGATCCGGGATTGCATCGAGAGGCACGCGCTGGAGCGCATAGAAGCCGGCTAATCCGATGAAGACTGAGGCTACTGCGACAAGGAAGACGTTGCGCGCAGACCAGCGAATGACGGCGGCGATCATTTCGGCGATTCCTGCTGAGTAAAGCCCTTCAGAGCCGCCCTCAGGTTGCTTTCCGCGTCGATGAGGAAGGTCGCGGTCGTGACTACCTCTTCGCCTTCCTTGATGCCTTCCAGTACCTCCACGTAGCCGTCGCCATGTCGGCCCATCTTGATCACGCGCGGCTCAAATCGTCCTTCCCCCTTCGAGATGAGGACAAGCTGGCGCGTCCCGCTGTCGATGACGGCGCTGTCCGGCACGGCGACCACCGTCTTGTCTTCCGCGCCGGCATGAAAGACCACGTCCGCATACATGTCGGGCTTCAATCGGCCGTCCGGATTCGGCAGCTCGATCCGCACCCGCGCTGTTCGGGTCTCGGGCTTTAGTTCGGGATAGACGAGCGTCACCCGCCCGTCGATCGGCTGACTGGGAAATGCTCGGAAGGTAACGGTCGCCCGGTCTCCGGGGGCGATGGAACCGATATCTCGCTCCGGTACCTCCGCAATCACCCAGACTGTCGAGAGGTCCGCGATCCGGTAGAGCTCCTCGCCGGCCATGACTCGCTGGCCGCTGATGACTTTCTTCTCCAGCACCGTGCCGCTTGCAGGTGCAGGCCACTCGATGGTGCGCGATACTGTGCTGCCCTCCTGAATCTCGCGGATGCGCGTCTCGGGCATGCCAAGACTGCGGAGTTTCTGGGCGGCACCGTCAACCATCGCCGTTTGGCTCGTATCACGCACGTTGCGGGCTGCCTTGACAGCCAACGCATACTCGAGCTGCGCCTGCACGAGGAGTGGGCTGTAAAGGCGAAAGAGCGATGCCCCGGCCTTCACCGTCTCGCCAGTCGCATTGACGTGCAGTTCCTCGATGTAGCCTTCGGCTCGCAACGTGACGACTGTCTGCTTTCGCTCGTCGATGCGGACCGTGCCTGGCGCGCGGATCGCTCGAACTACCTTTCGCGACTGTACTTTTTCGCTGCGGACGCCGCTGCGCTGGATTCTATCCAAGCTCACCTTGACGGTGTTGCCGTCGTCCTGCTCATCGCCTTCGTACACAGGGATGTAATCCATCCCCATGGAATCCTTCTTCGGGACGGGCGAGGTATCCGGCAGTCCCATCGGATTGCGGTAATAGAGAATCTTCCGTTCGCCGGCCGCGGCTTGCGATTTTTTCGGCTGTGGAGCTGCGGAACGCTCCCGGTCGTCGTAGACCGGAAGGTAGTCGCGGCCTTGCGCATCTTTCTTCGGCTCGGCCGACCAATAGGGCGCGCCGCTTGGATCACGGTAGTAGAGGATCGTAACAGTAGCAGCGGCCGGCTCGGCATTGAGCGACGGGGTCTGCATGGCAGGCTCCCGCACCGCATACCAATATCCGCCTGCAGCCCCGGCAGCAGCCGCCACGATGACCAGCAACGCTGTTCCGAGGCGGGTCATAGATCACCTCCGATGGCCTTTTCGAGTTCGGCAAGTGTCGCCTGCTGCTGGACCTGGACCCTGAGAATCTCGAGCTGGATGTTTCGCAGGCGTCGAATCGCCTCGAGCACCCTCAGCACGTCGCCCTGGCCGCTCTCAAGCGCACCCAGAACCGATCGAACCACCAATTCGGACTTCGGCAAATTATGTTGCTGCATAATTCTCAGCATGTTCGCGGTCGCCCGATACTCCGCGAGCACGCCGGCAACATCACCTTGAATGGTGGCCTTGAGCGCATTCAGCCGCTGTCCCGCCGCAGCACGCTCCGCCGATGCCGCCGAGACCTCGGCTTCCTTGGCCTCCCATTGCAGCGGAATGCGAACCTCTGCCATCACGCCGGTACCGGCGTAACTATCATTCTTATCTCGCGTGTGCATGAGGCCCAGCAAGACGTCCGGGTATCGGTTCCGCTCCGCCAAACTGTGTGCCGCGGCCGCTGATGCCGCCTTGGCCTGCCCTTCGGCGATCGTTGGATTGAGCCTGATCGCGCGGTCGACCAAGACCGCAACGTTTAACTTTCTCTCGTTCGGCAGCGGGCGCAATGCCACTGGAACGGCGAGTGGCGCATCGGGGCGACGGTTGAGTAGCGTGTTCAGCTGCGCTGCCGTCTTCGTCTGTTGACCGCGCAGGCGTTCGAGCTCGATACCAAGTTCCTCGGCCTCGATTTCGAGCCGGAGGACGTCTTCTTGCGTTGTGGCGCCTTGACTGTAGCGATCCCTCAAAGTCGTGACCGCGGTCTGGACGGTGTCCAGGGTCTGCTGAGTGACGGTGCGGGCCCGGAACGTCGCGTACCGAGCGGCAAAAACGCTCTTCACACGAGCGACGAGCTCGAATTCGGCTCCCTGCCGGCGGTAGCGGGCTGCGGTCGCCTCGAAGCTCGCCATATCGCGTTTGAGATCGAGCTTCCCCCACAATGGGAACTCCTGCATCAGCCTATAAATGGTGGTGGGTCCGTTCATGGATACGTTGCGTTGGTCGAGATTGTCGGCATCGACGCGAAGAGCAGGATCGGGCAGCGCCCCTGCCGATGTGATCCGGGCGGTCGCGGCCTCCGCGCTCAGCGCAGCCGCGGCGAGCTCGGGGCTGAGCTGCCGCGCGAGCGCAACGAGCTCGGCGGCGGTTGCTCCGGGGGCGCCCTTGGGCGCCGCTGCCACTGGCCCTGTCAGCGCGAGCACGCTGACGAAGCCAGCCAGGATGGGCCGGAACATGGCTCAGTCCGTGGCCTTGACTGTGACCTTTCCCGTCACAGTCTCGGCCTCGCCTTGTACTTTGGCGGAAAGGCTCAGTAGCCAGCGGCCGGCCACGAGATCAGTCTTGAAGGCGTAGCTGCCCGGTTCCGTTCCAGCCGCCGGCGTAAGGGGCGCCGTCATCGCTTCCATGCCGTCGGGCGACATGTCGATGCGGGGAGAGAAGATGACCGCATCGGATACCGGCTTGCCGGTTGGCTTGTGGACGAGGCGTACGGCGACGGTCACGCCATTGCCTTTTTTCACCTCAGCCTTGATGGGCTCGAAAGTGTAGTCGTTGGGACCGGCAAACGCAGCGCTGGTTAGCCTCATGGTGGCCGCCAAGACTGCGGCGGCAGGCGTGAATTTCAGATTCATGTCTCAATCTCCTGACACATCCATAGTCGGCGTCGCGCCAAGGCGACCGGGCGCGCAGCCAAAACATCTGATGCGCGAGAGCTTTCGGCTCACGCATTTTACCACAAGTTTGCTGAGACTTCAGACCCGAGGAGGACGGAAGGGCGGATTGCCTTCTTGCGAGCGGAAAGTCTCGGTCGCGCATAAGGGTTCTGCGCCGGTCACGGGCGGATGAGTAATGGGGCTCGAAAACATCCCGTCATGCAAGCTGAAACACTTGGAGGCGCACCCAGCCGCCGCCTGGCAATCCTTCTTCATATCGTCGATTTGTACGCCGTCGTGATCGCAACAATCGTGCGCAGATGTCGCCAATTTTGAAGGTGAGGCAACACCCTCTGGCGCAGCGATCCCACTCCCCACCGGCATCATCGCTACCGATAGGGCTACAAGTAGAACAATCAAGTTACGACCGATGCCCAACGGATCAGCCTTTGATCAATGAGTACAAATATCTGTCACGCTTGTGAGATGATCAAGCTTTCGGTGCAGTTTCAAGAGGCGATCCGTCCGCCGTCCAATTGATTGGCGGCATATTATCGGCACGTCCACGTGGCTCTTTATCGGCACGTCCACGTGGCTCTCGGTCCCGGCCCGCCTAGCCAGCCACAATCCTTTGGCGCCGTTCAATTGCGACTGCTCTTGCGCTTGGCGTAGCCTCATCGTCCTGTTCTCATGCTGTCGTTGCGCTCACACGCTCTTTGTTCCGCAAGAGGGCCCATCTCACCGCCGCGATGGCGAACCGATGACCATGGTCTTCCGCGTCCAGGATCCGGCCATGCTCAAGCAGGTGAAGGTCGGCGACAAGGTCAAGTTCGACGCTGACCGCGTGAATGGGCAGATCACAGTCACGAAAATCCAGAAGAGCAAGTAGCTGACGTTCCAGCCTGACTCTAGTTGCCTTGAAATGTCGCAGACGGTGCTGCAGAACTCAAAAGACGCGGAAATCTGCCGGATGGCGCAGAAGATGATTGCGGATCAGAAGAAGGACATCAATCAGAAGAAGGACATCAAGAAGCCGCCTTGTCAGCACTGCCGGAACGGTACAGTTTAGCTCATCTGGGATCATGTCGGGAAAGCCCTCGACCCAAACCGAGGAGCCGCCGCGATGCCAATTGAGGCGATGCCAATTAGTATGACCCGTCGGACAG
>WNGB01011339.1_pt1 | contig 13416 bp, 14 predicted proteins | sample 5400681 | NCBI WGS metagenome assembly WNGB01 (sample SAMN13153367, study PRJNA577476) | soil metagenome | isolation source: 115 cm soil or saprolite under grassland replicate 2 | place: USA:California | collected 2016-06-15 | reverse complement strand
CTGATCGTCAATTCGCATCCGGACGCGCTTTCCGGCACGGGCGCGCCGGCGGCGACGCCGGAGCTGAAGGCGATCGCCCTGCGCGTGCGCGACGCGGCCTTCGCGTGGCGCCGCTCGCAGGACCTCGGCGCCTGGGAGATGCCCACGCGCGCCTCCGCGATGGAGCTGAACATCCCGGGCATCCACGGCGTGGGCGACAGCCTGATCTACTTCGTCGACCGCTACCGGGATTTTTCGATCTACGACGTGGACTTCGTGCCGCTGCCGGGCGCCGAGGCACGGCCGCCGGCCGTCGCCGGCCTGCACTATTTCGGCGTCGTGCAGACCATCCTCGGCGATCGCACCGCCGACTGGGTGGAGTTCTACCAGCAGCTGTTTGGTTTTACCGTGCTCCCTGAAGGAAAGTTCTTCGGCATCCTGCCCAAGGGCACTTTGCTGGAAAGCCCGTGCCGCAAGTTCTATCTGCAGCTCGTCGAGCCGCCGCCGGGCTCGGAAGACATCGAGTGGGAGGAGGGGCTGTTGCGCATCGGCCTGGGCGCCCCCGACGTGCGCGCCGCCGTGCGGGCCCTTCAGGATCGCGGCGTGGTCTTCATCGATCACGGCGCCGTGCAGACGAGCGAGAAGGGCGCGCTCACGCAGGTCTACCTGGGCGGCGTCACCTTCGAGCTGGTGGTGAGCCATCTACGGCCATGAACCAGGATCACTTCGGCATGGACACGATCACGCTCGCCGGGCCGATCGAGGCCAGGCTGCGCGCGGTGCGCGAAGGCGGATTCACCCAGATCATGCTGTCGGCGCGCGACTTGGTCGAGCATCCGGGAGGCGAGGCGGCCGCGATCTCCGCGGTGCGCCGGAGCGGCCTGCGCGTGACGGGGTTCCAGGTGCTGCGCGATTTCGAGGGACTGCCCGGCCACCTGCACGCCTACAAGCTCGACATCGCGAAGGCCATGCTCGGCATGTGCCGCGCGCTGGGCTCGAAGATCCTGCTGGCGTGCTCGTCGACCTCCACGCACGCGAGCGGCGATCCGGAGGCGCTCTCGCGCGACCTGCGCAAGCTCGCGACGCTCGCGGTGCCGCTCGGCATACGCGTCGCCTACGAGGCGCTCTCCTGGGGCAAGCACGTCAACGAATTCCCGCGGGCCTGGGAGATCGTCGCGGGCGCCGACCGCGCCAACCTGGGCCTCGCGCTCGATTATCGTCCAGCTCGCCGACTTCATGTGGCGGGAATTGCCCTCGCACGAGGAGCGCATCAACACCGCGAGGCACTTCCGCGTGTTTCCCGGCGAAGGCGTGCACGGGGCGGAAGTGGCCGAGCTCGTGCGCAGGCTGGACGGCATGGGCTATCGCGGCGACTACAGCTTCGAGGTGTTCAACGACGACTACACCCAGCTGCCCGCTCCCCTGGTGGCGGCCCGTGCCCGGCAATCGGTCAAGTGGCTGACCGACCACGTGTCCCGCCGCAGCCTTCCGATACGCAGGACGGTGCCGTAGATGATGGAGCTCGGCTGAAGCGCCGGTGTCCCACCTCTTCGAACTCGCCTCGAGCGGTCGCTCCAAGTGCCGCGGTTGCGCCCAGCCCATCCCGCAGGGAGAGCTGCGATTTGGCGAGCGCCTTCCCAACCCCTTCGCGGAGGGCGAGATGACGCTGTGGTTCCATCCGGCGTGCGCGGCCTACAAGCGGCCGGAGCCGGTGCTTCAGGCCCTGGCGGAAACGCCCGCGAACGTGCCCGACCGGGAGAGCCTCGAGCGCGCGGCGCGCGCGAGCCTCGCGCACCGGCGTCTCCCGCGGATCGACGGCGCCGAGCGCTCGCCGGGCGCGCAGGCGAAGTGCCGCAGCTGCCGCGAGCCCATCGCGCGCGGGAGCTGGCGCATCCGGCTCGTGTTCTACGAAGAGGGGCGCTTCGCCCCGGGAGGGTTCGTGCACCTCGACTGCCGCAAGGCCTACTTCGAGACCGACGACGTCCTGGATCGGGTGCTCCACTTCAGCCGGGACTTGAGCGCGGACGAGCGCGGGGAATTGAGGCGCGCGTGCGGCGGGGAGAAGCGCTAGAGCTGCCCGCGCTCGACTCCCTCTTTCCACAGTTCCGGCGCTTGTCGCCATGTTCAAGTCGCCGACATGAATTCAGGTTCCGTAAAGTAAAATGCCGGCGCACCCGCAAAGATCCCCGTCGATAGCGATGACTTCCGCCGCGCACAGCTTCCACGCCGTCGCGTTCGTCGAGAACCTGGCTCTCAGGGAGCTCGCGCCCGCTTTTCCCGAGGCGAAGCGCACTGCGCACGAGCTCTGGTACACGACGCCCGCGGGGGGGACCGTCTTTGTCTATCCTTTCGGCGCGATGGTATTCCACGACGTGCCGCCGGCGGAACGCGAGTCGCAGGCGGCGCGCCTGCACGCCGCAAGGCCCGGGCTGACGAACGCGCTGGGCTTCGAAGAATCTTTTAGCGTGCGCGAAGATCCGGGCGCGCGAACCGACGTTCAGGACGGCGTGCTCATCGTCGACAAGCTCAGCTTCGAAGGCGCGAGCGTGGTGGCGATGACCGTCGCGCAGAGCGCGGCCATGGATTACTACGACCGTATCGTCGACGAGATGTTTTCCCGGACCGACCGCCTGGTCGATCGCTTGGAGAAGGCGGGCAGGGCTCCATTCGCGACCAAACCCCTGCACCGGTTCATCGGCACGGCGATCGGTACGCGCAACGAGGTCCTCTCCATCCTGCACATGCTCGACAAGCCGGACGCGATCTGGGAGGACGCGACCGCCGACCGCATCTACCACGAGCTGCAGGCGGAGTTCGATCTGTCCGACCGCTACCAGGCGCTCGAGCTGAAGCTGCGCAGCGTGCAGGAGGCGCTGGAGCTGGTGCTCGACATGGCCCGCGACTACCGGCTGGTGCTGCTCGAGGCGACCATCGTGCTCCTGATCGTCATCGAGATCGTGCTGAGCTTCGTTCGATGAAAAGCGCGGCCGCGCGCCTTACTTCGCCGCCGCCGCCAACGCCGAGCGCACCGCCTCGATGCGCTTGCGGTTGACGCCCATGTCTCCGCGGCCCACGCGCGAGGCCGAGCGCACCTGGATCGCGTTCGCCGCCGGGTCGAACCAGAACTCCACGTCGTCCACGAACTTCATCAGCTTGGTGGTGAACTGCGCGTAGAGGTAGCCGGGCTCGCTTTTCACCAGCTTGGCGCCGTCCATGCCCTCGACGATGGCCTTGATCTTGGCGAGCGTGGCCGGGCCGTCGCCTTTCAGCGCGAGCGGAGCGATGTCCGCGTATTTGCGCTGCGGGTGATCGGGGTACAGCGCGGCCTGGCTCGTGACGCTGTTCTCGGTCATGGACGGAGGTTTCAGCTTGCCGTCGCGCACGCCCAGGTCGGCGGGCGCCGTGCCTTGCAGGAAGCCCAGCTGGCCTGCCGCGACGGCCGCGATAACAAGCACCAGGACCGCGATGACGAACCATTTGACGATGAGCATGAGCGAACTCACCGATTCGCGTCCCACTCCCCCGGATCGATCACCGGATCGAGCGGGCGCTCGTAGCGCCGCACGCTCCCGCGCAGGCGCTTGCGGGCGGCTTCCGCGTCGTCCTTCGCGGCGGAGGGGGGCGCGATCTCGGCGATCACCCGCCCGCGCGAAGTGACCCGGACGCGCTCTCCGAGCCGAACGCGGGCCATGTACTCGGGGAGTTTCTGCCGCAGCACGGTGACTTTGACGTCTTTCATCGGACGCTCCTAAATGTACACATGGAACGTACATTCCAGGACGCGGCAAGTCAATGTCCGGCGCTCGCCGGCGGCCAAGGGCTCATTCCGCGGCAGCGATCGAATCGACCTTTATTCTCTGACCAAGCGGATGAGCGTGATCTCCGAAGGGATCCCGAATCGCATCGGCGGTCCCCAATACCCTGTGCCGCGACTAGTGTAGACCCACATGCGGCCGAGGCGATTGAGCCCCGCGATGAACGGCTGCTGCAGGCGCACCAGAAAATTCCACGGCCAGAACTGCCCGCCGTGCGTGTGCCCGGAGAGCTGCAGCTGGTAGCCGGCGGCTTCCGCGAAAGGTGCGGAGCGGGGCTGGTGGGCGAGCAGCACCTTCGGCGCGTGCTCAGGCGCCCCTTTTGCCGCCGCGCGAGGATCGCTCTTGTGCGAGGGATCGTAATGGTGGGCGGAGTAGTCCGTGACGCCCGCCAGCGTTAACGCCGCCCCGTCATGATCCAGGACGACGTGCTCGTTCATCAGCACGCGTGCGCCCAGGCGCCGCAGCTCGTGGATCCAGGCGTGGACGCCCGAGTAGTACTCGTGGTTGCCGGTGACGACGTAGGTCCCGTGCCGCGACTCGAGTCGCGCGAGCGGCTCGGTGTGGTGCGCGAGGTCCTGCACGCTGCCGTCGACGACATCGCCAGTGATCGCGACCATGTCGGCCTTCAGGCGATTGACCCGATCGACGATCGCTTCGACGAAATTGCGCTTGATGGTCTGCCCGATATGGATGTCGCTGATCTGGGCGATGGTGAAGCCCTCCAGCTCTTTGGGAAGATTAGCCAGCGGCACTTCCACGTCCACCACCGGTGCGACCCGGCGCGCCATAAAGAAACCGATGAGCGTAATGGCCGGCGTGAGCGCCATGACGCCGATGGCCGAGATGCGGACCCAGGACTCGTGAGCTTCCTGGGACAGCGCAAGGGCGGACGCGATCAGGCTCACGTCGCGTGCTGCGGTCAGGACCAGCAGCCACGAGAAAAAGCCCATCGTCAGCCACGGAAGCATCACCGCCCACGGGCCGCGATCGTCGCGAATCCGGAAACCCTTGGGCAAAAGCCAGAAACACACCGCGAGCCAGACCCCGCCCACGAGCTGCGTGACTGCGCCGAACGGCAGAAGAAGCCGCACGCCGATATAGACATGCAGAAGCGCGAGCAGGAGAACGACGGGGCGCGGGAATTTCACCGGAAGAAAGTGGGGGCGAAGGCCGGCACACGCAAGACCTGCGGGAGCTACGCTCCGCCATTCCACGCCCGCGCCATGAAGCGTCCTTTCCTACCCGAGAGCGCGTGGAGCGCTCTCTCGAAGTTGCGCTCGCGCGCCTCCAGCGATTTCAGCCGCGCGAAATAGCGGAGAATCTCCTTCTTCCGGCTCGGAATCAGCGCCTCCCAGTTCTTCATCGCTCGTGGATTTTTTTGCAGCGCCGCCTTGAACCACGAAGGCACGCGATGCTGCGGGCCGTTCCGGTACCTCGCATCGAAGCCGATCTCCACCCGAACCCGATCGCCGACCTTCGTGCCGGACGCCCTGCGAACATCGCCGTGCAAGTACAAATAAAAACTCCCGCCCCCGACCGGCATCATACTGATGCGCCACGGCTCCGCGGGCTTACCGTTGATGCGCACGAGAACCGGAAGCGGCTTGCGCCAACCGGGCTTGACGGATTTTGCTTGGGCGAGGGTGATGAGGATGTACGGATTAGGTGAGCGGATTTTTATGACGGACCTGAAGCGGAGGACTGCCATGGGATATCCGTGATTGTGAATCGGTAAGGGTTGATGTGTACCAGTATTCTGTAAATACAAAAGAAAAAGGCGTTCTGTCCGTTTCCATTGCCCCCGCGGGGGCTTGTGAAACAGGGGGGGTTGACTAGCGTTTCACTAATACCTACAATCGTTTCATGAATAATGATAAACGTTTCATGAACGAGGTATTTCGTATCATCAATGGAGCGCTACGTCTCGACGTTGATAAGGTGCGGAACTACACGTCGTTCTTGGCGGACAAGCTCGAGAAAGAAGGAGACAAAGTCTCTGCTGGGCGTCTGCGCAAGGTGTTGAAGGAAACTGATCATCAACTTCGGCCAGCCGATGCGCAGTTTGCGCGAGCTCTTCCGGTTGATGCCGATAGCCGCTTTCCGCTCATCGAGCACGTGAATTTGAAAGTGTTGCACGAGCCTTCGGTCGTCCTCTCTCCGGATCAATGGAACGTAGTCAATGAGTTCCTCAGCATTGCTAAGAGTTATGGGCAATTCGATGCAGAGGGAGTAGCCGGTTCCCTTAGCCTTCTTATATACGGACCACCGGGAACGGGAAAGAGCCGCTTGGCGCGGTTTATCGCGCAGGAGCTGGGGCTGGAATTATATGTCGCACGACTCGATGGACTCATCTCTTCGTTTCTTGGTAGTACCTCGAAGAACATCCGTGCGTTGTTCGATTTCGCTGCCAGGACGCCCTCTGTGCTTTTTCTTGACGAGTTCGACGCGATCGCCAAGCTTCGCCGCGATAGTCAGGAACTGGGTGAGCTGAAGCGGGTTGTCAATAGCTTTATACAAAACCTCGACGCCCTCGGTCCGCATTCCATTGTGCTGGCCGCGACGAATCACGAGGAGCTCCTCGACTCCGCCGTTTGGCGCCGCTTCGGTTACCGTTTGGAGCTCGGCTTTCCGGCAGCCGGCTTACGGGTTCAAATGTGGAAGCAGTTCTTACAGCCTCTCGACTTCAGCGAACGCGATCTCGATCTGCTTGTGGATCTTTCGGACGGATTCACTGGTTCCGATATTGAGGAAGTTTGCCGTAGGCTTAAGCGACGGCAAATCACGACTGAGAAAACGCCAGAATTGAAGGACGCGTTTCAGATCCTCCAAAACGTAGGAATAGGGGAGGGACAGGAGCGTAGATTCCTTTCGGCGTTCCGAGGCAAAGAAGTGCACGCTGTTGCGCGCGCTCTTCGTGCCAGGAATGAAAGACTGTATAGCCATGCAGCGCTAGCGCATCTCCTTGGCGTATCCAAGGCAACCGCCTACAGACGAACGCTGAAGGGAGGGAAGCAGCATGGTCGATAGCAAAGCGCCGCGAGCAGACCGCCTCCCGATTAAGCTCATCATGCCTAACCAGGGCAAGGAAAAGAGGGTTAGCCCCGGTGGCACGCCGCCGAAACCATTCCGACCTGTTGACGCTGCCTACCGTAAGAGTTTATCAACTCAAGTCAATGCAATTCGCGACGCGGTACTCCCTCAAACCCAACAGAGTGGGGCAGCCCCAGTGCGTGTCAGGCTTTTGGTGAAAGCTGCGGCCAAGAGCCACAGACCCGAGCAGATTTTTTCCTCTGAAACCTGTCCTATCATCGGCGCGGGCCGACTTGGCGAGCTTTTCTTGAAAGCGACCCCCGGCGGCCTCACGAGGCTAGCAAAGGTCATCGAATCCGACCAATCTCAACGGGTGAAGAAGGAGCTGTCTTGTATTGAGGCGATCGAAACCGTCACTCCAGCGTACCGACGTAGAGGGATCGAATCCCAAGACGTTCTTCGCAGGAGTCCGCGAGGCAAGGAGGGGTTTATCACTCGTGTACGCCTCTTCAATTTTGGAGCGGGTCAAGACCAAGCAACACTTGTAAAGAACTTTGAAGAAACTTGCCTCGCCCACAAAATTGGCATCAGCACCACAGGGTATTCGCCAAGCAGCTTCATCTACGGTGCAGAGTGCCGGTCCGTTGAGGACGTGGAGGTGCTCTCGCGAGTTATCGGGGTACGGTCGGTTGTAAGCATGCCGCTCATCAGGACACTGCGCCCCAAAATGTTCAATCCGAAGCCACTGCCGAAGCTGCTGACGCGCCAGGATGTCGCTGGCGACGTGCCTGTCGTTGTCGTCGTGGACAGCGGCGTAACTGATCAGATTCCCGGACTTGAGTCCTGGGTGGCGGGGCGTGAATCGGAGGTAGCGCCTGCGTACCGCAATACAGATCACGGTACCTTCGTCGCTGGGCTCATATGCTGGGGAAATGATCTCAATCCAACTGTTTCCGGCATCGATGCAAGCCCATGTGCGATCTTCGATCTCCAGGTCATTCCGAATGACGATCCAAGCAAGGGGGACACTGAAGCTCTCCGTGAACAGGAGTTTTTGGCCTCACTTGACGTAGCGCTCCAGAAACACGCCAACGAGTACAAAGTGTGGAATCTCTCGCTCGGCACGGACGCAGTGTGCTCTCTCGATGAATTTTCAGAGTTCGCGGAAGAACTGGACAATCTGCAGGAAAAATTTCAGGTGTCGTTCGTCATCAGTGCGGGCAACTACAACAGCCCTCCACTTCTCGACTATCCGCGCAAGACATCTCAACTCGAGGTAGGCAGGATCACGACCCCAGCTGATAGTGTCTTAGGAATTGCTGTCGGTTCTCTTTCTCATGTTGATTACAAGAAGAATGGCCCCAAGGAGCATCAGCCATCCGCGTTCTCGCGTCATGGTGCAGGCCCAAACTATGTTATCAAGCCCGACCTCGTTCACTACGGCGGGGCGTGCTCTATCGATGGATCACATATCAGTGGTATCAGGTCTGTGAATGGGAACGGTTCTGCGGAAAACCTCGGAACCAGCTTTGCCACCCCGCTCGTGTCGAGAACGCTGGCGCAGATTTATCATCAAATCACGCCGACACCAACGGCAGTAGTTGCACGCGCGCTTCTGACACATCACGCGCGCGACCCCAGGACAGGGAATCGAGTCCCTGATGGCGAGGAAAACTTTTTCGGCTTCGGGTTACCGTCACCCGTCCCGTATTGCCTAGAGTGCACGCAACACACTTCGACACTAGTTTTCGATGATGTTCTTCGGCCCGGATACTTTCTTGAGTGGGATGACTTTCCTTACCCGGCCTCACTCCGCCGAAGAGGCCGGTATTTCGGGGAAATCTGGATGACTGTCGCTTTTGCTCCAGCCCGTGGTGCGCGCTGGGGGAGTGAATACTGCGAGACCCACATCGACGCGCACTTCGGCGTTTACAGAGAGCGAGTATCTCGCAAGACTGGTGAGGTCAGCACGATCTTCAAAGGCTTGGTACCGCCCGAGCACAAGAATCCTGGCGTTCTGTATGAATCCTATCAGGTCGAGAAGTTGCGGAAGTGGGCGCCAGTTCGCACCTACTACGGCGATCTTGGAAAAAATGGCGAACGCGGAAATCGGTGGCGCCTGAAGGTGCAACTCCTCACACGGCACGGCATCGAGGACGAAGAAACGTATAAGCCACAGCCATTTTCCCTCATCATTACGATCTCTGACCCGCAGAGGAAGGCCCCCGTGTATGACGAGATGGCTCGCAGCGTCCTGAACCGCTTCCAGTCTCAGAACCTTGCAGTGCGGGCTACTGCTCGAATTCGGGGGCGCACCTAAAGGGATTCTGATGAGGTCACGCGACTATGTTCAGTATCTTCTCGACCTAAAGTCTTCTAGGTTTCAGAAACTTCGGGATGCTCAAAAGCATGTTTTGTCGGAATACGCGAAGAACTTTCCGAACACACGCGACCTTGCCGTGGAGCTTCCGACGGGTGCGGGCAAGACGTTGATCGCGCTCCTCATCGCCTCGGCTTGGCTGGCCGAAGGTCGCAAGGTAGCAATCTTGTCAGCAAATAAGACGCTCGCCCGTCAGATGGCAGCGGAAGGTCGAGATCTCAAAGTTCCAGTGGCGTACATGGAGGGACGCGGGGTCGATATCCCAATTGCAGAGCGCAGAGCTTACCAACGCGGACAAAGCGTGGGGATCATGAACTATTGGGTTTACTTCAATCAAAACCCGGTGGTCGATCCCGCCGACCTTCTTGTAATGGATGATGCGCACCTCGCAGAGCACTGCCTCCACTCGCTCTACTCTGTGGAAATAAGTCGGCACCGACATCCCGAAATCTTCGAGATGATCGCATCCGAGCTGCTCTCGCGCTTTCCGGAGTATGCGGTTCTCGCAGATGCTGTGTCCGATCAGGCGCCGACGGGGGCTCCAACAGAATTGCTTTCTTTCATCGATCAGGAGGTAGTCGCGGACCGCCTACGCGAGATTCTCGATTCTCAGAGCGCAGCGGGCCCGGACGTGGATCTCCGTTTTCGGTGGCAACGACTCCGACAGTCAGGGCGGACTGCCAATCTATATATGAGCCGCGACTCGTTGTGGCTGCGTCCCTACATTTACCCCCTGATTGGAAATCCGCATTACGCAGAAGTTGAGCAGGCAATGTACATGAGCGCAACGATCGGTGATCCGAGCGATCTCGCGCGTCGTCTTGGCGTTCGCTCAATAACGAAGATTCCGGTCCCCAAGGAATTGGCGAACGCGACTCCTGGTCGCCGCCTAATTGTCGCGAACAGGACAAACGATGACAAGGACATCCCCAAGCGGATGCAAGCCGCGCTCCTCACGGCAATCCGAACTCATCCCAAGAGCGTCTGGTTATGTGCAAGTGAAACGGAGGCATCGCACTTCCAAACGACCGTAAGCGCTTGGCTGCAAGAAAATAGATTGACGCATCCTACTTGGCTACTTACATCTCTTGGGGATGAAATCGACCAGTTTCGCGTTGCCCGAACCGGACACTTATTTGTTGGAGGTCGTTTTGACGGAATGGATTTTGAGGGAGATGAGTGTCGTATCGTAGTCGTTACAACACTTCCACGAGCAATCAATCTTCAAGAAGATTTTATAGCGAGTTACCTCCGAGATTCAGGTTTTATGCGGCGCCGGTTGAATCAGAGAATCATCCAAGCTCTTGGCCGTTGCAATCGCGCGGAAAACGATTACGCAGTTTACTTTCTTGCCGATCAGCGATTTGCAACCCATTTCTCTCGAGAGGCAAATCGCGAAGGAATACCGCGAAATATGATGGCGGAAATTGATCTTGCCCAGGAGCTTGCTGAACGATCGGATGCCGAGATTGCTGCAGCAGTGAAGAAATTCTTGAACGAAAAATTCGCCGAGTTTGATGCAGCCCTTGCTCCCGTTACCGCTGGGCTCCCCGCCGATCGGCCAACACAACAATTTCCCGACACGTCTAACGACGAGGTAATCGGGTGGGCCGCGCTTTTTGATAGTCAGAACTATACACTCGCTGAGGAGCGATTTGAGCGCTGCTGGAACGCGACGAAAGAAGGAAATCTCCTCGAAATCTGTGCACTGCACGGCTGGCATTGGAGCAAGGCACTGTTCTTGGCCGGAGCCCTTGGCGATACCGGACGGAAGGAGCGCGCTCTCCAGGTCTTGGAGGAAGCGATTGCGCGTGGAGGAAGAAGCTCATGGTTCAATCGAATGCGAGCCTCGCTTTCTCGGGCTTACGCAGACGGAGCAGCACACGCGATGACAATGCAGGTCGAGTATGCGGAGGTACTTCTGCGGTCTTTCGATGAGTTGTTGGAACGAGTTGGGGCGACCGGTGACCGCTTTCAGCGCCACCTAGACCAGATCGCGTCGCGACTTGCATCGAATCGACATGCGGAATTTCAGGAAGGTCTAGAGTTACTCGGAAAAATACTAGCTTTCGGTGCTTCCCGCCCGAGGTACGGAACTGCGACCGATTGCAGGTGGCGCGGTGTTTTCGGAAACATGCGTGAGGTGGCCGTGTTTGAGGCAAAGATCGAACACGGCGGTTCGACTCGGATCAGTGCCAAAGACATCGGGCAGGCTCATAACCAGAGAGCTCGTGCCGAGACAGAGTTCAGCGCCGCCGGATACAGTGTAAGAAGTTCGATCGTGACCCACTTGACCGAGATTCAACCCGATGCTGTCTCTTCAATCGGTCAGCTTAAGATTATTCCGAAGGACGCGGTGATTCTGCTCTTCGAGCGCATGCGGGTCTTATTGGCAGAGTACCGCGCGCGCTGGTCGCTCGATGACGTGACCGTCCGCAGCGCTGCTGCAGAGGCCATTCGACCACGGATTCCCAGAAGCGGGTGGTTGACGCGCGCTATTGAGTCAGGCACACCATTTGTAAACGGTGCCGCATTTGTAAATGAATGGCGGTGACCGGCTTGGAGATGCCCGACACTCAAGGGTTGGAGGTTTTTTTAGGAAGGCGCTACCGCCTGACCCTAAGTACCCCCGTTAATTGGCTCTGCACGCCACTATGGATACGAGTATTGAAATTGCCGGAAAACTAACGATCGCTGACTGGCTTGCTTGGAAGGAAAAGATGAATGGAGCGAGCGGTGAGGCGATGCTTTGGGAGCAAGCATTTGAGTTCTACGAAAAAAGACTGCATACGCGATATATAGACCCCATAGAAGTTATCGAACGCATCTCGAAGAATCAGGGAGAGGGTTTTGCCATTTGCTCGGTCTTATGTTCACTTGTCGAGGCCCTTGAGTCTTTCTATCAAGGAAAAACTTATAGAAGAGCGACAAAAGAAAATCCCTTGAACGAGAAGACGGAGTATTACAAGAGCCAGCCCATATTTGAGAGCTTCTTGACCAACAGAGAGCCGTTTAAGAAGTATTTTTCACATCCGGGGCTGGCATCGGCTTTTTACGAGAACTTTAGGTGTCCGATACTGCACGAGGCTGCCACCCGAAACGGCTGGATCGTCGGAGTGGGCACTAAAGAGTTGCTCGAGATGATAAGCGGACAAATCACCGTCAATCGCCGCATCCTCTTTACCTTCATCAAAGAATTCATGCAGTCTTATAAGAAAGAACTGCTCAATAGCAAGGAGCTACAGCTGGCATTCGTTAGGAAAATGGATGCAATTTGTGAGACCGCGTAACACGTATTTCGTGCAACGCGGCCCGGAGTTGGGGATCTACAAACCTGAAGCAGACGGACGCACGCTGTTTCCCTTCCGACGACTTTTCATCGTGGTCCAGCATGCGACTTGAATCGAAAACCGCAATCATCGTCGGAGCCGGGCAGGGCCCGGGCACCGGCATGGGCAACGGCCGCGCCACGGCGCTGCGGTTCGCGCAGGAAGGCGCGAAGGTCATGGCGGTGGATCGCGAGCTCGGGCTGGCGGAGGAAACCGCGGCGATGGTGCGGAACGCGGGCGGCGATTGTTTTGCCTTCGAGGCGGACGTCACCAGGGAATCGGCGATGGCGGCGATGATCGCCGAGGCGAAAAAGCGCTGGGGGCGGATCGACGTCCTGCACTACAACGTCGGGGTCAGCATCGCCGGCGGCGACGCGCCGCTGCTCGAGCTGACCGAGGGCGCCTTCGACAACATCGTTGCCGTCAATCTGCGCGGCGCGGTGATGGCCTGCAAGCACGTGGTCCCGGTGATGAGGGACCAGCGGGCCGGCTGCATCCTGATGATTTCGTCGCTCGCCGCGATCGAGAAGTATCCCTACGTCGCCTACAAGGCGACCAAGGCGGCGATGATCGCCTTTACCGAGCAGGTGGCGATCCAGAACGCGGAATACGGCGTGCGCGCCAACGCGATCCTGCCCGGATTGATGGACACGCCGATGGCGGTGGACACTCGCGCGCGCCAGACCGGCAAGAGCCGGGCCGAGGTCGCCGCGATGCGCGACGCGCGCGTGCCGCTGCGCCGCAAGATGGGCACCGCGTGGGACGTGGCGAACGCCGCGCTGTTCCTTGCTTCCGACGAGGCCAACTTCATCACCGGCGTCTCGCTGCTGGTGGACGGCGGCGGCGCGCTGGACATCGGCCACTGAGCTTTCTTCAAGCCGCG
>WNGB01011320.1_pt1 | contig 13417 bp, 9 predicted proteins | sample 5400681 | NCBI WGS metagenome assembly WNGB01 (sample SAMN13153367, study PRJNA577476) | soil metagenome | isolation source: 115 cm soil or saprolite under grassland replicate 2 | place: USA:California | collected 2016-06-15 | reverse complement strand
TGTCAACGTCGGCCAGACGATGCCGAAGGCTTTGTCGATTTGGACTGCGGCCGCCGCTGCTTCGCCATTGCCATTGTGCGCGCCGGTAGGGCCTAGATCAGGGAGATTTCGCGCCCGAAGTGGCGCGTACGGCAACAGAACGGCTTATCATAGGTCAAGTTGGTCGATCGCCAGACTTTTTGGCTTGCTCGATTGCCTCATAGACGACGTTGGGTGTAAGCCCGTATTTCTTGGCGAGTTGCTGGACGGCGCGTCGTCGTGACACGGGCTTCGTTGCGGTCATTTCACCAATTTCGGCGAGCATGACCTTCGGTGAAGCGACGCCAACGGGCCATGTTTCTGGCGTAAGACCTACATTTACGACAACGGTAAACTCGCCTCGCTCGAGAAAACCGACACTCATGACTTCATTAATTGGGCCTCTGACCAATTCTTCGTGAACCTTGGTCAATTCCCGGCCAATTGCAACGTCGCAGGGCCCGATAGCGGTGCTTAGTTCCCGCAGTGTCGCCCGAATTCTGTGTGGCGCCTCAAAGAAAACGATGGTGCCGCCGATGTGTCTCATCCGCGCGAGCCACCGCTTTCGGTCTTTTGACCGTGTTGGCGGAAATCCAAGAAACGAGAAGCTGTCTGTCGGCAGCCCCGACGCGGTCAAGGCGGCAAGGATGGCGCTTGGCCCGGGGATCGGCTCGACGCGAATGCCCGCGCTGATCGCGGCCGCGATGAGCCGCTCGCCAGGGTCCGAAACTGTCGGCGTCCCGGCATCGGAAACGAGCGCGATGCTTTCGCCGGCCACGAGGCGGGCCACGAGGGACGGCGACTTCCGTGTTTCGTTGTGTTCGTGAAGGCTCGTGGTAGGGGTCGCGATGGCGTGCCGCGCCAGAAGCTGCGCGGTCCGGCGCGTGTCCTCTGCGGCGATCACCGCGACGTCCCGCAACACCCGCAACGCCCGAATCGTAATGTCCTCGAGGTTGCCGATCGGAGTCGCGACTACGAACAGCGTGCCGGACATTTCGTTAGCGGAGTTTAATGTACCATTGGCGGATCGTGGCACCGGTCGAAGGCCAGCTCTACCGACCCTGAAAACGATGATTGCTTCCGAGCCCCTTCCTCATTTCGTCGACGACCTGCTTGGTTATCTTCACGAGACCCATCCGACGCACGCGACGCTCGATGGCGTTCACGCGCACGACGATCTGCTCGAAGACCTGAGCCGTCATGCCGTCGAGAGCGAGGCGCACGCGCTCTCCGGCTATCTGCGCCGCCTCGACGAGATCAACCGCGACGCGCTCACCGACATCGAACGGCTCGAGCACCGGATGCTCATCGACCACCTGCAGGCGCGCACCTTTGAGCTCGAAGTCGTGCGCACCTGGGAGCGCAACCCGCAGTACTACGCGGACCTGATCGCCTCGAGCCTCGCCGGCCAGACGCTCTTCTCCCACGCGCCGGCGTCGGAGCGCGCCCGCCGCGTGCTGTCGAAGCTCCGGCAGACACCGCGCCTCATTCAAGCCGCCCGCGACAACATCAAGGATCCGCCCGGCATCTTCGTGAAGGTGGGCATCGAGACGATGCGCGGGGCATTGAAATTCATCGACGACGAGCTGCCGCGCGCGTTCGCCGACATCGACGACCTGCATCTGCTCGGCGACCTCGCCGACGCGCAGACCGAGGCGTCGCAGGCCGTCGACTCCTACGTGCAGTACCTCGAGACCGACGTCGCGCCGAAAGCCCGCGCGTCGTTTCGTCTCGGGCGCGAGAAATTCGAACGGAAGCTGCGACTCGAAGAAGGGTTGTCGATCCCCGTCGAGCGTCTGCTCGCCATCGCGGATCGCGAGATGAAATCGACGCAGGAGGCATTCAAGTCGCTGGCGGGCCGGATGAACGGCGGCGATCCGATCGACGCGTGGGCGCGCACGAAAGCGAAACACCCCGGGCCAGGGGAGCTCGTTGGCGTTGGACGCGCGCAGCTCGACGAGCTTGCCACGTTCCTCCAGCGCCAGGCGATCGTCACCCTGCCTGAGGGTGAGCAAATCACCGTGGCGCCGACGCCGGAGTTCTATCGCTGGTCGTTTGCCAGCATGTGGACGCCCGGCCCATTCGAGTCGAAGCCGACGCGCGCGTACTACTACCTCACCGACATCGATCCGTCGTGGCCGCCGGAGCGTCAGGACGAACATCTGCGCGACTACAACATCCCGACGCTGTGGTCGATCTCGATCCACGAGGTGTATCCCGGGCACTTCCTGCACTATCAGCACCTCCGGCGGGTCGAATCGAAGGCGCGCAAGTCGATCCTGCTCGCGCCCGCGTCGTTCGTCGAAGGGTGGGCGCATTATTGCGAGCAGATGATGATTGAGGCCGGCTTCGGCCGGCAGGATTACGGCATTCAGCTCGGACAGCTCGCGGAGTCGCTGATCCGTCTCGCCCGCTTCATCGTCTGCATCAAGCTGCACGCGGAAGACATGTCGGTGGAGCAGGGCGTGCGGTTCTTCCGCGACGAGGCGTTCATGGAAGACGCGAGCGCGCGGCGCGAAGCCGAGCGCGGCACGTTCGATCCCACGTATCTCGTGTACAGCGTCGGCAAGCTGATGCTGTTGAAGCTCCGTCAGGACTGGAAGCAGAAGCAGGGAAAATCATTCTCGCTTCGAAATTTTCACGACACCCTCCTCAGCCAGGGCACCGCGCCCTTCTGGCTGCATCGCCGCCTGATGCTCGGCGACGACGCTGGCGACGTGCTCGAATAAAGGGAAGATGCCTCTCTACGAATACGAATGCGACGTCTGTGGTCACCGGTTCGAACGGATTCAGAAGTTCTCGGATCCACTGGCCGACACGTGCCCGAAATGCGGCGGCGCGGTGCACAAGCTGATGTCGTCGCCGGCATTTCAGTTCAAGGGCAGCGGGTTTTACATCACCGACTATCCCAAGAAGGACCACGAGGCGGCGGCGAAGGCCGACAGCGGGAAAGCCGAGAAGGCCGATACCTCGGAGACGCCGGAGAAAGCTGAAAAGGCGGAGAAATCCGAAAAACCCGAGAAGTCCGACAAATCGGAGAAGTCAGGAAAACCCGACAAACCCGGCGCGCCGGCGAAGACCGGCAAAAGCTCCTCGTCCGCCGGCTCGTCCTCGTCCCCTTCGTCGTCTTCAGGCTCGTCGTCGAAGACGCAGAAATCTGAACCGTGAAATCTGACCGCCCGCCTTCGCTCGCGGGGGTTGCCGGCGAGCGTCGGCGCGAAGGCGCCTGAAATCCGTCAGCGCTTTCCCGCGAGGGTCTGCAGGTCGAGCGACGCCAGATACTCGGAGAACTTGCCGGCGAGGTCGGGTCGCCGCAACGCGAAGTAGACGACCGCTTTCAGGAACCCGAGCTTGTTGCCCGTGTCGTGGCGGACGCCTTTGACCTCGCAGGCATAGAGCGGTCGCGTCTTCACCAGCTCGCGCAGGCCGTTGGTCAGCTGGATTTCGCCGGTTCTGTCGCTCTTGATGGAGGCGAGCGCCGGGAAGATGTCGGGCGTGAGCACGTAGCGGCCGATGATGGCGAGATCCGAAGGCGCTTCGTCGCGCGGCGGCTTCTCGACGAGATCCCGAACCTGATAGATGCCGTCGCCCAGGTTCGCGTTGGGCTCCAGTGCGATGACGCCATAGCTCGAGATGTCCTCGCGGGGGACGCGCTCGACCGCCAGCACAGGGCCGTCGAGCCGCTGGAAGACGTCAATCAGCTGCTTGATCGCCGGCGGGTCCGCGTCGATCACATCGTCTCCGAGGATGACGGCGAACGGCTCGTCGCCGACGAGCTCGCGCGCGACCAGCACCGCGTGCCCGAGCCCGAGCGGCTCGCCCTGGCGCACGTACGCGAAGTTGATCAGGTTGGAGATCTTGCGCACCTCGACGAGCTGTTCGCGCTTGCCGCGCGCCTCGAGGAAGGTTTCGAGCTCCACCGACACGTCGAAGTGATCTTCAATCGCGTTTTTGCCGCGGCCCGTCACCAGGATGATGTTCGACACACCCGCCGCGACCGCTTCCTCGACGCCGTATTGAATGATCGGTTTGTCGACGAGCGGCAGCATTTCCTTGGGCTGCGCTTTGGTCGCGGGCAGGAAGCGGGTGCCGAGGCCCGCGGCGGGGAAGACGGCCTTGCGCACAGGAGCCACGGCGAAATCGTAACGTACAATAGCAACCGGCTGTCAGCCCACCGGCTCCCGCTTTTGCGAACCCTGCTGTCAACTGAAAGCTGACAGCGGAGAGCTGACAGCTGAGAGCCGGGAGCTGAAGCCTGTTGTATTCATATGCTCGATCCCGCTTTTGTTCGCGATCACGTCGAGACCGTGCGCACAGGACTGCGCAGTCGCGGTCTCGATCCGGACAAGGCGCTGGAAGAGATCGCGACCCTCGAGACAGTACGCCGGCGGATCATCCCGGAGCTCGAAGGACTGAAGCGGCTCCAGAACACGTCGGGAGACGAGATCGCGCGCGCGAAGCGTCAGGGCCTCGATACCGCGCCGGTGCAGGACGCGAACCGGGGGCGAGCGCAGCAGATCAAGCAACTCGGCATCCACGTCGACTCGATCGAACATCAGCGGAACGCGGCACTGCTCATGTTGCCGAATCTCCCGCACGCGAGCGTGCCCGTCGGGACGAGCGCCGCCGACAACGTGGAGGTGCGCCGCGTCGGCGCGCCGCGCGCGTTCGATTTCGATCCGCAGCCGCACTGGGACCTCGGTCCGGCCCTCGGCATCCTGGATTTCGATCGCGCGACGAAGATGTCCGGCGCCCGCTTTGCCGTGCTGAGCGGCGCGGGCGCGCGGCTGTCGCGCGCGCTCATCAACTTCATGCTCGATCTGCACACGCGCGAGCACGGGTATCGCGAGATCGAGCCGCCGTTCCTCGTCAACGCGGCCGCGCTCGTCGGCACTGGCAACCTGCCCAAGTTCGAAGCGGATCTCTTCAAGATCGCCGGCGACTGGGATCTCTATCTCGTGCCGACGGCGGAGGTGCCGCTCACCAACCTCCATCGCAGCGAGATCCTCGATGGCCGCGAGCTGCCGATCCGCTACACGGCGTATACGCCCTGCTTCCGCAGCGAGGCGGGATCGTACGGGCAGGACGTGCGCGGTCTCATCCGGCAGCACCAGTTCGACAAGGTCGAGCTCGTCAAGCTGACGACGCCGGAACAGTCGTACGAGGAGCTCGAGTCGCTGACACGAAACGCGGAGGACGTGTTGACGCGTCTCGAGCTGCCGTACCGCACGGTGCTTCTCTGCACCGGCGACCTGGGATTCGCGTCTGCGAAAACCTACGACATCGAGGTGTGGCTGCCGAGCCAGCAGGCGTACCGCGAAATCTCCTCGTGCAGCAATACGGAGGCGTTTCAGGCGCGGCGCGCGAACATCAAGTTTCGCGCGGGCGGATCGGGCAAAGCGGAGCACGTGCACACGCTGAACGGATCCGGTCTCGCGGTTGGACGCACGCTGATCGCGATTCTCGAGAACTACCAGCAGAAGGACGGTTCGGTGACGATCCCGGATGCGCTGCGGCCGTACATGGATGGGCGCGAGACCATCACACGCCACTAGTTGCCAGGAAACGGCATCAATGAGGATTCGACCATGCCGATGCGACTGACGGTGGCAGTGTGCACGTTGGTGGTGGTGTTCACCATCGGCATGCCGCTGGCGCAGCAAGTCGAGTCGACTCGCAATCCGCTCGGCGCCAACCCCGCGGCCGTCGCGGCTGGTTCGCGACTCTACGATCAGACGTGCGTGGCGTGTCATGGGCCCTCCGGCCAGGGCGATCGCGGACCCGCCCTGAACTCGGGAAGCGGCCTCCGCGGCCGCGAGGATCGCGATCTGTTTCGCGCGATTCGCGATGGCATCGCCGGCAGCCAGATGCCGCCGTTCCGGGCGCTCACCGACGATCAGGTGTGGCAGCTGGTGTCGTACCTTCGCAGCCTGTCTTCCGCGACATCGCCTTCCGGCGGCGCACCGACCGTGTCAACCCGATCGGACGGAAACGCGTCGAGCGGCGAGCAGTTGTTTTTGGGAAAAGCCGCTTGCGCCAGCTGTCATCAGGTCAATGGCTCCGGCGGCATCGTCGGGCCGGATCTGTCGGCCGTTGGAACGACATCCGAGGCGACGCTCCGTCAGAAGATTCTCGATCCGAGCGCTCCGCGCACGAGCGGCGCCGCGGGGCGCGGTGCGTTCTCCCCTCGGCCGCAAGTCCTCGTCGCGATCACGAAAGCGGGCCGCGAGATTCGCGGCATCCGCCGCAACGAAGATACGTTCACGGTCCAGATGGTGGACGCGTCGGGGCAGCTTCATCTCCTCGAGAAGGAGCAGCTCGCTACGTTCCGCGTCGAGGACCGCTCGCTGATGCCGGCTGATTACCGCACGAAGCTCGTGCCGTCCGAGCTCGACGATCTCGTCGCGTATCTCATGACGCTGCAGCATCGAGATCCGAAGAAGGCGCCCATCGGCGCAGTCGCTGGCGGCGTGACATTCGAGCGGCTCGTGAGGGCTGCGGCCGAACCTCAGAACTGGCTCATGTACTGGGGAGACTTCTCCGGCACGCACTATTCCGGGCTGAAGCAGATCGATTCGACCAACATTGGGCGTCTGCAGGCGGCGTGGGCGTTTCCGATGCCTGGCGAGTCGGTGCTCGAAGCGACGCCGGTCGTCGTCGACGGCGTGATGTATACGACGCAGCCGGGCACCGTCGCCGCGCTGGACGCGCGAAGCGGACGTCAAATCTGGCGGTACACGCGGCCCCAGAAGGTTCGCAGTCCGTACGAGATCAACCCGTTCAACCGCGGCGTTGCCGTGCTCGGCCATCGGCTGTTCGTGGGCACGCTCGACGCGGCGCTCGTCGCGATCGATGCGCGCACGGGACTCCCGTTATGGGAGACGCAGGTCGCCGACTCGATGCTCGGCTACAGCATCACGAGCGCGCCGCTCGTCGTGAGGGACAAGGTTCTCGTCGGCATAACCGGCGGCGAATTCGGCGCGCGCGGGTTTCTCGATGCCTACGATGGCGCGACCGGGTCGCGGCTCTGGCGATGGTATTCGGTGCCTGCGCCCGGCGAGTTCGGCAACGACACGTGGAAGGGCGACAGCTGGCAGCGCGGCGGCAGCCCGATGTGGCTGACCGGCTCGTACGATCCCGACGCGAACCTCGTGTACTGGACGGTGGGAAATCCCGGGCCGCAGATCGATCGCTCGACGCGAGGCGACCTCGACAATCTCTTCAGCGACTCGGTCGTCGCCATCGATCCGGACAGCGGCCAGCGGAAGTGGCACTATCAGTTCACGCCGAACGACGGACACGATTGGGATTCGTGCCAGGATCTGATCCTCGTCGACCGGATGTGGCGCGGGCAGATGCGCAAGCTGCTCCTGCACGCCGATCGCAACGGCATGTTCTATGTGATCGATCGCACGAGCGGGAAGCTGTTGTCGGGGACGCCGTTCGTGCACGCCAACTGGAACAGCGGTTTCGATGCGACCGGCCGGCCGATCGTCGTTCCCGGATCGAATTCGAGTCCGGAGGGCAGCTTCTTCGTGTACCCGACCCTCGGCGGCGGGACGAATTTCCAGGCGCCGTCGTACAGCCCGGTCACCGGGTTGATGTATCTGGAGTACGCGGAAAACGGCCAACAATATGTGAGTCAGCCCGCCACATTCGAGCCGGGCAGAGAGTACATCGGCCGACGTGCCGCGACGGGCGCCGCGGTCGGACCGCGTCCGGGCGAGCCGGCTCCGTCGGGCGGCATCAAGGCGCTCGACCCGGAGACAGGCAAGACTGTCTGGGATTTCAAGATCTTCCAGCGGTCGCTGACCAATGGCGTCCTCGCGACGGCGGGGAATGTGCTGTTCGGCGCCATTCGCGACGGCAACCTCGTGGCGCTCGACGCCAGAAGCGGCCAACACCTCTGGCACTTCCAGACCGGCGCCAACATGGCCGCCTCGCCCATGAGCTATGCCGTCGATGGCCGCCAGTTCGTCGCCATTGCGGCGGGCAACACCGTCTACGCCTTCGCGCTTCCGGACGCATCTCGATGACTCGACGCACCGCGGTTCTCGCGATTGGGCTGAACCTCGCCGGCGCGTTGAGCGTGTCCGCGCAACAGTACGCCGCGCGCACGAACGGCGATGTCGTGCAGCTCGAGGATCGAAGGAGCCAGACGGTTGTCTCGATCGTCCCATCCGTCGGCAACATCGTGTTCGAGATGAACGTGAAGGGTCAGCGCGTGCTGCGCTGGCCGTATGCATCGATCGAAGAATTCAAGGCGCGTCCCGGCCTGAGCGGCATCCCGTTCGTGGGTCCGTGGGCGAATCGCCTCGACGAGCCGGCGTTTTACGCGAACGGTAAGAAGTACGCGTTCGACATGGAGCTCGGCAACGTCCGCGGCGCCGTGCCGATTCACGGCTTTCTCACGACCACCAGCGAATGGCAGCTTGTCGAGACGAAAGCCGACGCTTCGTCGGCGTGGGCAACGAGCCGGCTCGAGTTCTACCGCCGTCCGGCCTGGATGAAGCAGTGGCCCTTCGCGCACACCATCGAGATCACGCATCGGCTGCAGGACGGCGTGCTGGAAGTGCGCACGGCAATTGCGAACATGAGCACGGAATCGATGCCCGTGGCGATCGGGTTTCATCCGTACTTTCAGCTCACCGACTCCTCGCGCGACGAATGGACGATCGCGGTCGGCGCGCGCACGCATTGGCTGCTGGCGCCCAACAAGGTGCCCACCGGAGAAACTGAACCGATCGAACGCCTGTTTCCGAATCCGCGGGCCGCGGCGCTCGGCGACTACAACCTGGACGACGTGTTCGGAGATCTCGTGCGCGACGATCGCGGGCGCGCGACGATGTCTGTTGTTGGGAAGTCGCAGCGTCTCGACATCGTCGTCGGCCCCAACTTTCGGTCGGTCGTGGTCTGGGCTCCGAACCCGGCCAACACCGGCCGCGGCAGCCAGAACGTCACGGCCGCGCCGCCGACAGGCCGCGCGAATCAGCCCGCGCAGACGTCCGCGGCGCAGGATCGCAATTTCATCTGCTTCGAGCCGATGGCCGGCGTGACGGACGCACTCAATCTCGCCCAGAGAGGCTTGTACAAGGAGCTGCAAACGATTCCGCCTGGCGGCACGTGGCGCGAGAGCTTCTGGGTGAAGCCGTCGGGTTTCTGAGCGGCTGCTGCTCGAGAACCTGTGATCTCGTCGACGATTTCGCACTACCGTATCCTCTCGATCCTGGGTGCTGGCGGGATGGGGGAGGTGTATCTCGCCGAAGACACGCGCCTTCAACGCCTCGTCGCGATTAAGGTCCTCTCCGCCGACCTGACCAAGGACCTCACGCGGCTCAGACGCTTCGAGCAGGAGGCGCGCGCCGTGTCCGCCCTGAACCATCCCAATATCGTCACCATCTACGAAATCGGCGAAGCGGACGCCGGACGCTTCATCGTCCTCGAATACGTCAAGGGACGGACGCTCAGAACCCTGATCGGTGGAGCGCAAGGCCTCCAGTCCCTCGTGCCACTCGGCCGGCAGATCGCCAGTGCGCTCGCGGTCGCCCACGACGCCGGCATCGTTCACCGGGACGTCAAACCCGAAAACATCATGGTGCGGGACGACGGCTACGCGAAGGTCCTGGACTTCGGGCTGGCCCGGCTGAGCGCCAGAGAGGCGTCGAGCGAGTCGACCGCCGATACGGCGATTCACACAAGACCCGGGACGCTCGTCGGCACCGTCGCCTACATGTCGCCGGAACAAATCCAGGCGGAACGCGTCGGCAGCGCTTCAGACATCTTTTCACTCGGCGTCATCTTCTACGAGATGGCGACCGGACGACGACCGTTCAAAGGCGGCTCTGAAGTGGCCGTCATGTATCAAATCGTTCACGACCAACCAGCTGCACCGGCCATCCTGAAGCCTGAGCTGCCATCGGCGCTCGAGACGCTGATCCTCGGGATGCTCGACAAGAATCCAGACCGGCGCCCGAGCGCGTCCGAAGTCGCGTTCGCGTTCGGCGGCAGCGAGCCGTCCACGTCCGTCGCCTCACACGCCATCACGAGGCCGTCGGCCGCGTCGCTCGCCGCGCGGAAGACCGTGGGCCGGGCGGCCGAGCACGCGCGACTGCGCGCCGCCTTTCAATCGGCAACGGCTGGCCACGGCCTGATGCTCTGCGTGGCGGGCGAAGCTGGTCTCGGCAAAACCACGCTGGTCGAGGATTTCCTGTCGCAGATTCAGCACGCGAATCGAGCCTGCCCGATTGCCCGCGGCCGTTGTTCGGAACGGCTGGCCGGCGCTGAAGCGTACCTGCCGTTTCTCGAGGCGCTCGACAGCCTCATACGCGGCAATCCGTCTATTGGGCGGGTGATGAAGACGGTGGCGCCGTCCTGGTACGTCCAGCTCGCGATGTCGCTCGACGCATCGGTCGAACGCATGATGACCGAATCGCCGGCCGTCTCGCAGGAGCGCATGAAGCGCGAGCTGGCGTCTTTCCTTCACGAGGTTTCGAACGACGGACCGTTCGTCCTCTTCATCGACGATCTGCACTGGGCCGACACGTCGACCGTCGACATCCTCGCGTACATCGCGACGAAACTGACCGCGATGCACCTGCTGGTGATCGCCACGTATCGCTCATCCGAGATGCTGTTGAACAAGCATCCGTTCCTGCCCGTGGCGCTGGACATGCAGGCGCGCGGCGTGTGCCAGGTGTTCTCTCTCGACTTCCTGACACGCGAGGATGTCGATCGGTATCTCGCTCTGGAATTCCCGGATCATCGATTTCCCAACCAGTTCGGGTCGCTGATTTACACGAAGACCGAAGGCAACCCGCTCTTCATGACGGATGTCGTGCGCTACCTGCGCGACAAGAAAGTGATCGGCGAACACGAGGGGCGCTGGGCGCTGGTGCAGACGGTCCCCGAAATCGAGACCGATCTTCCTGAAACCGTCCGCAGCATGATTCAGCGCAAGATCGCGCAACTCGACGACGCCGATCGACGATTGCTGCATGCGGCCAGCGCGCAAGGCTACAACTTCGATTCCGCCGTCGTCGCCCGTGCATTGACGCTGGATGCCGGCGAGGTTGAGGAGCGTCTGCAGGCACTCGACCAGACCTATGGATTCGTGACGTTCCGCAAGGAAGAGGAGCTCCCCGACCATACGCTCACCCTCAGGTACCGATTCGTGCACGTGCTGTATCAAAACGCGCTCTTCGGAACGCTCACACCGAGTCGTCGAGCGGCGTTGAGCGCCGCGATAGCGGCCGCACTGGTGGCGTTTTACGGCGAGGACAGTTCCGAGGTGGCATCCGAGCTGGCCTTCCTGTTTCAGGCGGCGCGCGACTGGGCGCACGCGTCGGAGTATTTCCTCAAGGCGGCTCGCAATGCCGCTCGGATTTTTGCGAACCAGGAAGCCGTCTCGCTGTGTCAGCGCGGCCTGGACATGAACCGTCGGACGGCGGATGCTCCCGCGCGCGCGCGGCAGGAGCTGAAGCTTCAGATGACCCTCGGTCCCTCGCTGATGACGGTCAAGGGATTTGCGGCGACCGACACGCTGCGCACCTTCCTCCGGGCCGAGGAGCTGTGCGAGCAGTTGGGCGATGAGGCGCAGCGGTTCCGCGTGCTGTTTGGTCTGGCAATTGTGTCCGTGGTGCGCGCCGAGTACGCAAAGGCGCGTCATTTTGCCGAACAGTGCCTGCGGCAGGCAGAGCGCGCAGACGAAGGGGCGCAGCTGGTGCAGGCCCACTGGGTGTTGGGGCTCAGTCTCCAGTTCATGGGCGATCTGACCCGCGCGCGCGAACACTTCGAACGCAGCATCGCGCTGTACGACCCGAAGCGCCATGCCGCGCATGCCTTCCTGTACGGCGCGATTCTGAATCGCATGCACCTCGGGCGCGTCCTGTTGTATCTGGGTTACCCGAGCCAGGCGCACGCGCTGACGCTCGAAGGCCTCAGCGTGGCCGAGAAGATGCGCCATCCACTGGGGCTGTGCAGCATCGGATCGTCGAGACCGAACAGCAACGCGCCTACTATCTGGTCTTGATGGCTGAAGCGTGGTGCGCGGCGGGACGTGTGGATGAAGGCCTGCACGCGTTGGACGAGGCGGTTGAAACCGTCAATCACACCGACGAGCATTTTTACGAGGCCGAGCTGTATCGGATCAAAGGCGAGTTGTTGGCGCACAACCAGGGTTCGGAGGCAGCTGAGGATTGTTTCCGGCGAGCCATCGAGATTGCCCGCTCGCAGCAGGCGAAAGCGCTCGAGTTGAGGGCGGCGATGAGTCTTGCGCGGTGGCTGTCCGGACAAGGCCACCGGGAGGCCGCGCGCGCGACGCTCGCGCCCGTGTACGAATGGTTCACCGAGGGCTTCGAAACGCCTGACATGCAGGCAGCCAAATCGTTACTCGGCGAATTGGAATAGGCTCATGTCGCTCCTGAGCGGAACACGTCTCGGTCCGTACGAAATCCTCGGCGTCATTGGCGCGGGCGGAATGGGCGAGGTCTACAAAGCTCGAGACACCCGTCTCGACCGTACGGTTGCGATCAAAATCCTCCCCTCCACCGATCCCGATCGGCGCGCGCGCTTCGCGCGCGAGGCCAAAGCCATTGCGGCGCTGTCGCATCCGCACATCTGCGTGCTGCATGACGTTGGCGCACAACCCGCGTCATCGGATCCGGCGGAATCCGTCGACTTCATCGTCATGGAGTACCTCGAGGGCGAGTCGCTTGCCGATCGGCTGAAGGCAGGTCCGCTGTCGCCGGAGATCTTGATCGACGTGGCGCTGCAAATCGCCGATGCGCTGGATGCCGCGCACGAGGCCGACGTGGTGCACCGCGACCTCAAGCCACACAACATCTTCGTCACGAAGCGTGGCCAGGCGAAGGTGCTCGATTTCGGCCTTGCGAAGCGCGTCGCGGAGCCGGCGGCCGGCGAAGCGGCGGCATCCGTCCAGCCGACGAGGCTCGCCGATCGCGCGCTCACAGATCCCGGAACGACGATGGGCACGGTTGCCTATATGTCGCCGGAACAGGCGCGCGGGGACGACACCGATGCACGCAGCGACATCTTTTCGTTCGGCGCGGTGCTGTACGAGATGGCCGCTGGGCGTCCCGCGTTCGCCGGGCGAACGACGGCCGTCATCATCGACGAGCTGCTGAACAAGAAGCCGGCAGCCCCGCGGTCGCTCAACTCGCAATGCCCCCCAGCGCTCGAAAGCGTCATCGAGCGGGCGCTCGAGAAAGATCCCGCGCGCCGCTATCAGCGCGCGGCGGACGTCCGCGCGGATCTCGAGCGCATCAAGAGCGGCCGCGCCGGCGACGTCAGCGCGTCGCTGCCGCCCGCGCGCACCAGATTCACGACGCGCACGCTCGTGATCGCGGGCAGCGTGGTCGTGCTCCTGGCATTGGCCCTGATC
>WNGB01015153.1_pt1 | contig 13418 bp, 10 predicted proteins | sample 5400681 | NCBI WGS metagenome assembly WNGB01 (sample SAMN13153367, study PRJNA577476) | soil metagenome | isolation source: 115 cm soil or saprolite under grassland replicate 2 | place: USA:California | collected 2016-06-15 | reverse complement strand
GACGCGGGGCGCATCGCTCAGGCGCTCGCGAACCTCCGCCAGCAGGCCGCGTCCGAGGAGGAGACCACCTCCAGCCTCGAGGAGATGAATGGCTCCATCGCGCAGAACGCCGAGAACGGTCGGCAGACCGAGCAGATGGCGCTCGAAGGGTCGACCAGCGCCGAGGAGAGCGGAAAGGCCGTCGCCGAGACGGTGAGCGCGATGAGCTCCATCGTCGAGCAGATCGCGATCATCGAGGAGATGGCCTACCAGACGAACCTGCTCGCGCTGAACGCCGCTATCGAGGCGGCCCGCGCCGGGGAGCACGGCAAGGGATTTGCGGTCGTCGCTTCGGAGGTCCGCAAGCTCGCCGAGCGCGCGCAGAAGGCCGCGAAGGAGATCGGAACCCTCGCCAGCTCGTCCATGAGCGTCGCCGAACGCTCGGGCAGGCTGCTCGCCGATCTCGTCCCTGCCATCCGGAAGACCGCCGAGCTCGTCCAGGAGGTCTCCGCCGCCTCGCAGGAGCAGCGGAGCGGCGTGTCGGCGATCAACCACGCGATGACGCAGGTGGACGAGATCACGCAGCGCAATGCGTCGGCTGCCGAAGAGCTGGCGTCGACCGCCGAGGAGCTGGCGAGCCACGCGGAGTCACTGCAGTCCACGATGGCGTTCTTCCAGGTGAAGGAAGATCACGCCGCGCGCCGGCATCGCCCGCCCGGCGCGAAGGTCGCCGTTCTCGCTCTTCCGGCTCAGGCCCACCCGGCTCCAGCGAAACGTCATGCAGCGCTCGCGGGTTCTCCGCCCCGCGCGAGCAACGGGGCGGGCGAAGCCTTCAGCCGGTTCTGAGATCGGTGCCGAGTTGGCTTGAGCCCCGAGCCCGTGAACGAGCCCGAGTCCGAGCCCGGCTGTTCGGGCGCGGGCTCGGGCGCGGGCGCGTTTACGGGATCAGTCCAACCGAGCGGCGCTATGAGTGAGGCCGTTGCGCCCGGGCATCGGCTGCGCTAGATTACGCGCCGTGGCACGTATCTATCGTGATTGGCGTCGATTTCGCTGCCCCCGGCCCCTGCCCGGGCCGGGCGGCGCCGCCTCTCGCGTGATGCGGTAGCCGCTCGACTCAAGACCATCGGTCCGGGCAAGGCGTCGGGGGGTTCCCCCGCGAGTCGCTCCTTTCGCCTTCTCCATGACATCGCCCCGCCGAGCGGGGCCCGAACGAAGACCGAGGTTCACCGTGCCGCACGCCATCCTCTCCCCCGACGCCGTCGAGCGCGCTCTCGCGCTCCGCGATCTCACCGACCCCGCGCAGGGGCCGCACGCGATGCAGCAGCTCGTCGATGCCGCGGTCGGCGCGCTCACCGGCAGCTGGGGATGTCCGGTGATCGTCGAGCGCGCCGAGCCCGTCGTGACGGTGGCCGACAACTACGACCGGCTCCTCTACCCGCCGGGCGGCGCCGCGCGGGACGCGCGCTACACGCGCTACGTCACGCGCGACACGCTCCTCCGCACCCAGACCTCCGCGATCGTCCCGCCCTTGCTGCGCCGGCTCGCCTCCGCTCTGCCGGAGGACGTCCTGCTCGCCTGCCCGGGGCTCGTCTGGCGGCGGGACCGGATCGACCGGCTCCACGTGGGCGAGCCGCATCAGCTCGACCTGTGGCGGATCCGGCGCGGTCCGGCCCTCGACAACGCCGAGCTCGATCAGATGATCCGGCTCGTCGTCGCCGCGCTCGCGCCCGGCCGGCCCATCCAGCTCGTCCGGACGGTCCACCCGTACACGGCGGGCGGCCTCGAGGTTCACGTCCGGGCTGACGGCGAGTGGGTGGAGGTGGCGGAGTGCGGCGTCGCGCACCCGCTCCTGCTCCGCGACGCGGGGCTCGGGGACGACGTCTCGGGGCTCGCCATGGGCCTCGGGCTCGACCGGCTCCTCATGCTCGCGAAGGGGATCGACGACATCCGGCTCATCCGCTCGGAGGATCCGCGCGTCGCGGTCCAGATGCAGGACCTCGCGCCCTACCATCCCGTGTCGCGGCATCCGGCCGTGAAGCGCGACCTGTCCGTGGCGGTGGGGGAGTATCGCGTCGCGGAGGAGCTCGGCGATCGCGTTCGCGAGGCGCTCGGCCCGCGCGCGGGCGACGTCGAGTCCGTCGAGGTGCTCTCCGAGACCTGGGCGGCCGCGCTCCCCGCGGCGGCGCGCGAGCGGCTGGGCATGCGGCGCGAGCAGAAGAACGTGGTGGTCCGGATAACGCTCAGGGCCGTCGGACGGACGCTCACCGATGCCGAGGCGAACCGGCTGCGCGACGAGGTCTACGCCGCGATCCACGAGGGCACGCGGGCCGAGTGGGCCTGCGGCGAGCCCCCGCAGGCGCGCGCGTCCTGACTCGCGCCCTTCGACTACGCCTGCCCTGAGCGTAGGGCCGCTTCGCGGCCCGGAGTCGAAGGGCTCAGGGCGAACGGAATCTTCACCCGCCGCCGGGCGCCCGCGCCGGGACGGTCCCCGACGCGGGGACGATCGTCGGCGCGGTGCGCGCGCCCGCGGCGGCGGCCGCGTCGAGCCGCGGCTTGAGGAGCCGGGCGAAGGCGCCCTGGTCGTCCTGCCGCTCGCAGAGCGTGTGGAGCGCGGCCGCGAACGGCCGGTCTCGCTCCTCGCTCCGCGCGAGGCCGGACGCGAGCGCGCCGACCGCCGCCTCCTGCACGCGGGGGGACGCGGCGCGGAGGGCGGCGACGAGCTCGTCCGGCACCATCGCGGCGACGTCGGCGACGATTTCGGCGATCGCTGCGCCGAGCTTCCCGTCGAGCGCGGCGGCGGGCGCGATCTCGACGAGCCTCGCGAGCGCGTCGGGATTGCCCTCCGCGGCGAGGTCGCCGAGCGAGGGCAGCACGGGACCGTCCGCGGAGGTCGCCGGGTCCGCCGCGGCCCACAGCCGCGCGAGGATCGCAGGGTCCTGGGGGGTGGCGTCGAGGAACGTCCGGCGCGACGTCTCGCCGTCCGGCTCGGAAAGGTAGACGCACTCCGCGACGGCGAGGCGGAGCGCGGGCTCGGTCTCGACGCGGAGCGCGCTTCGCAGGAACTGCACGTTCCGCACGTCGCCGGCGTGGCCGAGCGCGTAGTACGTCTTCACCGACGCGGCGAGGTCCTCCGCTGCGGCGGCGGCCGCGGGCGCCGGCCCCTTCGCGAGCGCGAGCGCCGCCCCGAGCGCGCCGGGGGCGCCGCCGGCGATCGCACCGCGGCCGCGGGCCGCCCGGCGAAGTCGTTCACGAGGATGGAGAACGCGAGCGTCCGGTGGCCGGCGCTCTCCGCGTAGCCGGAGAGGCTCGTCACGTTCTCGAGCGTGCCGGTCTTCGCCCGGAGCCTCCCCACCGCCTCGGTCCCCTCCATCCGCCAGCGGATGGTGCCGTCGCGCCCCGCGACGGGGAGCGAGGCGACGTACTCCGCGTGGAGCGGGAAGCGCCCCCACATGGCGCGGAGGAGCGTCACGAGCTGCCGGGCGCTGAAGCGGTTCGTGTCGTTCAGCCCCGAGCCGTTCTTCATGAGGTAGGAGCCGCGCGGGACGCCGACCTCGGCGAGGAACTCCTCCACCGCCTGGATCCCCTTCGGCCACGAGCCGGGCCCGCCCTTCACCTGGGCGCCCAGGGTCTTCACGAGCTGCTCGGCGACGAAGTTGTTGGAGGTCTTGTTGAGGCGCCGCACGATCTCGCCGAGGGACTCCGACTCGGCGACGTGGACGAGCCGCGCGCCCTGAGGCACCTCGCCGGTCCGCACCCGCCCGCTCACCTTCACGCCGCGCAGCTCGAGGAGCCGTCGCAGTGTGTGGCCGAGGTAGAGCCCCGGCTCGTCGATGCGGCGCCACATGACCTGCATCCGGCTCCCGAGCGGCATGCGGCCGTCCACCACGATCCGCTGCCGGCCGCCGACGCGGGCGGAGGAGACGGTGAGGCGGCGCCGCGCGCTCGCGGCGGCGGTGGTGGCGCGCACCTCGACCTCGAAGAGATCGCTCGCCGGCTCGAGCTCGACGCGCGCCTTCGCGCCGCGGCGCTCGCCGGGCGCGACGTGGACCGCCACCGTGTTCCAGTTGAGCGAGGCGGCGCCGGTCGGGGCGAGGTAGCTCTTGTCGCCCGTCTCCTGGTCGAACCCGGGGCCGAACCGCTCGCCGTCGAAGAAGGACTCGTCCACGACGACGTCGCCGACGTGCCGGAGGCCGAGGTGCGCGAGGTCGCCCGCGATCGCCCAGAGGCGCTCGGTCAGGAGCGACGGGTCGCCCTTCCCCTTCACGTGGAGCGTCCGCATGCCCTGCGGACCCGGCGCGCCTTCGACGTAGAACTCGGTGTCGAAGCGGTAGTCCGGCCCGAGGCGCGCGAGCGCCGCGGCGGAGGTGACGAGCTTCACGTTCGAGGCGGGGTTGAGGAGGGCGTCCGGATCCTTCGCGTAGAGCACCTGGCCGCTCTCGACGTCCTCGACCACGATCCCGGCGCGCGCGGAGGCGAGCGGGCCCGCGTCCACGATGGCGCGGAGGGCGCCCTCGAGCTCACGTCCGGGAACGTCGGCGGCGTGCGACGGAAGCGCGGAGAGGAGAAGGGCGACCGTCGCGAGCCAGGGCGCCGCAGCGCGGCAGAACGTCTTCACGAAGGTTCCTTTACCGGAAACCGGGGTTTCAGGCGCGGGAAGAGCGCCCGGCCGCCCGCTGCTCTGCCAGAATGGGCCGCGTGGCGCGAATATTTCGCGCAATGTTGACGTTCGCTCCCTCGCCCGGTAGGGTGTGACCCTGTGAGACAGGTTCTTACAGAGCCTGCGGCGGCAGGACGCACGACGGACGCGCTCGAGAGGTTCGAGCGCTTCCTCGAGAAGCGGGCGCTCCGCCTCACCGAGGCTCGCGCGGCGATCGTCGAGGCTGCGCTCGCTCGGAAGGGGCACTATCCGATCGAGGACCTGATCGAGGACCTCAAGGCGCGCGGGATCCGCGGCTCGAAGGCGACGGTCTACCGCACGCTGCCGCTCCTCGCCGCGGCCGGGATCCTCCGCCCTGCCATCGTGGCCGGCGACACGAAGAGCTACGAGACGACGTTCGGCGAGGAGCACCACGACCACCTCATCTGCGGCCGCTGCGGCAAGGTGGTCGAGTTCGGGTTCGAGGCGTTCGAGATCCTGCAGCGCGAGGTGGCGGGCCGCTACGGCTTCCGGCTCGAGTCCCACCACCACGAGCTCATCGGGACCTGTCCCGAGTGCATGGCGGCGGAGAGCGGGGTCCCGCCGCTGCCGCCCGCTCCCGCACCGCCGACCAGCGGGTCGTAGCGCGCACCGCCGGCGCGGGCGCGCCCGGGTCGGGCCGCTACCCCGCGATCGCCGCCCGCACCGCCGCGCCGTGCGCGAGCCGCGCGAGGACCCGGTCGAGGAGCGCGGCGCGGGTACGCGCGATCTCTCGCGGCGAGAGCCCGAGGGCGCGCCCCACCGCGGCGTCGAGCTCGCGCTGGGCGGCGCGATCGAGCATCGCGGCGAGCTCGGTCGTCACCGGGTCGCGCGCGAGCGCGGGGCGGAGCTCGGCGAGGGCCGCCGCGATCGACGCGAGCGCGGCCGGCGCGGGAAAGGGCGCGGCGGCGAGGATCCGGCAGTCCACGTCGGCGATCGCCTGCGCGCCGGTGAGCTGGCGCGCGCCCAGGTCGATGGCGAGACGGACGGGCGTCGCACCGAGCACGAGGGCGACCTGCCAGGGCGGAAGCCCCTTCGGGAAGATCACGTGCCACTTCTTGTCTTCCCAGAGCCCCGCCTCGTTCAGGAACGCGAACGCCCGCGCGCCCACCTTCGCCGGATACAGGAGCGGCGCCGGCGCCCGACCCGGCGCGAGCCGCCACCAGTCAGCGCGCCCGGCGCAGGTGGGCCGCTCGCTTACCCCCGCCGCCTCGCCCTGCGCGACGTAGCGCAGCGCCGCGCGGCTCGGGCGAACGGGCCTGAAGAGGACGCGCGCCGGCTCGGCCCGTTCCGGCGCGCGCGCCTCCTTGAGCGTGGCGAGGAGCGGGACGACGTCGGCGTCGTGGAGCCGAACCTCGCCGAGGAGCGGCGAAGCGTAGCGGCCCGGTCCGGCCGGGCGGAGCTGGAAGAACGCGTTGCAGCCGGTCTTCGTCCCGAAGCGCACCTCGCAGACGTCGCCCAGCCGGACCGCGCCCCGCGCGACCGGTCCGGCCGCTCGTGCGAGCGCGACGCTCGGCGTCGAGCCTCCCCGGGCGAGGGCAGCGAGATCGTCGTCGGAGAGGGCGCCGAGCGGGAGCGAGGCCTCCGCTGCGGGCCCCTCCGCCGCGCCCAGCGCCCAGACCGCGAGGAGGGTGTCCACCGACGCCGTGAAGCTGCCCGCCGCCCGCGAGCGGAGCCGCATCACGAATCCGCCGCGGGCGCGCGCCGCGGCGACGAGCGGCGCGGCGGAGCGGGACATGTCGAGCGCGCGGGGCCAGACGAGCGCCACGAGCGGCGCGCGGCGGAAGGCGACCTGCGCGAAGTGCGCGGAGAGGTCGGCCTGGCGCGAGAGGCCACTCGCGCGCGCGGCGATGAGCTTCTGCCCGGCCGGGATCGCCTCGTGCCGCAGGAAGGGCGGGTTCGCGAGGACGAGGTCCGCCTCGGGCCAGGGCGCGGCGAGGGCGTCCGCGTGCCGCACCTCGGCCGGGGCGCCGACGAGGCGGAGCCGCTCCCGCGCGGCGCGCGCCGCGAGCGGCGAGAGATCGAGCCCCGCCAGGCGGAGCCGGGCCCCGGTGGCGCGCGCGAGGCGCTCCGCGGTGACGAGGAGGGCGCCGCCTCCGCAGGCCGGGTCGAGGACGAGGGCGCCCTCGAGCGCGGCGGCGAGCCGCGGCTCCGGCGCGCCGCGCAGGATGAGCGGCAGCGCCTGGGCGGCGGGGGGGCCGCCGCGCCGCGCAGCGCAGTGCGCGAGGCCGAACGCCGCCAGGATGCGCGCCTCGCCGGGTGGCGTGAAGACCGCTCCGCGGGCGCCGGCGAGGGCGCGTGCGCAGATCGCCTCGAGGAGCGTGCCGTCGAGCCGCTCGGGCGCGGGTTCGCGCTCGCTCCCCAGAGGGAGATCCGCGAGCGGGGGCACGCGCTCGCCGGCGAGTCGGCGCAGCGCCGCGTCGAGCTGTGCGGTGGGCGCGAGCGTCCTGAGCGCCGCGAGGGCGCGCTCGTTCGCGGGGAGGGTCACGGCGCGAGCGGGACGTCGAGGACCGGGGCACGGCGCGCCTCCGGCGCGTCGAAATGCCACCACTCCATCCGGTTCACCCGGAACCCCTCCGCCTCCATCGCCGCGCGGAGGAGGTCGCGGTTCCGCCGGGCAGCGGGGGAGACTCCTACCGTCGCGTCGGCACGGGCGCGGCGGTCGAAGGCGTCGAAAGTGGTCGGCAGCGCCACCTCCGAGCCGTCCGCGCGGGCGAGCCCCACGTCCACCGCCGCCGCGCGGCCGTGGTTCGATCCCCTGGCCGGATCGGCGACGAATCCCTTCCGCGGCAGGAGCCGCCACATCTCGCGCTGCACGGCGGCGGGCCGGTAGCAGTCCCACAGCCGGAGCCGGAGCCTCGCGCGCCGGAGCCGCGCCGCGGCGCGCGCCAGGCGGTCCGCGACCTTGGGGAGGAGGAGGCAGCGCGCGCCCGCGGGATACACCGCGCGCCCGAGGAAGTTCGAGGAGGTCGCGTAGCGCAGGTCGACGATCGCGTCGGGCACCGCGCGCGCGACGTCGGTGAGGACGGGCGCAGCGGCGGTGACGCCCGGGGCGGGCGCGGCGGCGAGGAGCGCCGCCCAGGCGAGCGCGATCACGGCGCCATTCTACAGGGGCGATCGCCTCAGGCGCTGCTCGGTTGGACTGATCCCGTAACGCGCCCGCGCCCCCCGAAACAGCCGGGCTCGGACTCGGGCTCGTTCACGGGCTCGGGGCTCAAGCCAACTGGTCGCCGCCATCAAGCTCGGGCCCCGGCGCGGCCGGGGGGAGGCGCGAGCGGCGGCGCCGGGTGCGGCGTGCGACGCGTGCTCGGGACGAGCGCGAGCGCGAGGAGGAGGCCGCCTGCGCCGAGCTCCGCGGCAGCGGCCGCCGCGTCGCCGCTGGTGCGGCCCGCCGCCACGAGCCAGAGCGCGGGGATCGCTAGGGCGAAGCGCGCGCGCGGCCACTCGAACGCGGCGAGCGTCGCCACGCACACGAGGAGCCCCATCGCGACGTCGTGGACGACGAGGCCGGGGCTCCCATAGCCGAGGACGAGCGGGGCGAGGATGAGCCCCAGCCCGATCGCGAAGCTGCCCCAGCGCGCCGGCATGCACCCGAAACGTATGTTGAGCGCCCGCCGGGTCAAGGGGGGCTCGGCCGGGAACTGGCGCTGTCGGACGACCCCTATAGGATGCGTCGTCACGGCCAGGTCCCAAGACGATCCGCCCATGCGAAGGCGCCGCCCCGACCGATCCCGAGCCGAATCGAAGATGACCTACACCGAAGAACGCGTCGCGTCGGAGATGGGGAGGGTGCTGCTCGCCCTCTATCGCGCCGGCATGCAAGTCCGGGTTTGGCCCGAGCCGATGAGCGGGCGCGCGGGGGTGCGGATCGTCGCCGGGCCGTCAGCCCGGCGGCGGCGCGCCGGGCCGAAGTCCGCCACCGGGGCCGGAGACTCGCCCCTGCAGGCGATCTACGCGGCGGTCGAGCGGCTCAACGAGCGCGCGGGCGCGATCGTTGTCCCTCTCGACTGAGCGCCCCCGTCACGCGAAGAGGCCTTCGAGCTTGCGCGCGATGTCGTCCTGCACCTTCTGGCGCATCGATCCGGGGACCAGCATCGGGAACTTGAGCTCGACCGTGACCTCGCCGTCGCGCACGACGTACGAGCCGGAGATCCCGAGCTTCGACACCTTGCCCGCCTTCGCCGAATGGTCCTTCTGGTAGTCGAGCGAGAGCCTCTCGGCGATCCGCTCCATCACCTCGTCCACCTTCGTATAGATCTCTCCGGCGCTCTTGCCCGGGTAGCTCTTCCTGATCTGCGGCATCCTCACTCCTTGCGCGTCGCGTAGAGAGTTGGGTCCGGGATACCGGCTTCCGCAAATCCCTTTCGGCGCAGCACGCAGGCGTCGCATCGCCCGCACGCCCTGCCGCCGACCGGGTCGTAGCACGACAGGGTGAGCCGGTAGGGGACGCCGAGCGAGGTCCCGAGCCGCACGATGGCGGCCTTCGAGAGGCGGAGGAGCGGGGCGCGGATCCGCAGCGGCCGGCCCGAGACGCCCGCCTTGGTCGCGACCCGCGCGACCCGCTCGAACGCGCGGAGGAAGGCCGGCCGGCAGTCGGGGTACCCGGAGTAATCGATCGCGTTCACGCCGAGGAACACGTCCTCCGCGCCGACGGTCTCGGCGTGGGCGAGCGCGAGGGCGAGGAGGACGGTGTTCCGCGCCGGGACGTAGGTGACCGGGATCTCGCGCGCCATCCGCGCCGGGGTCCGGCCCTTCGGGACCTCGATGGCGCGGTCGGTGAGGGCGGATCCGCCAAAGGCCGAGAGGTCCACCTTCACGATCCGGTGGTCCTTCGCGCCGAGCGCGCGCGCGATCCGCCGCGCCCGCGCGAGCTCACCCTTGTGCCGCTGGCCGTAGTTCACGGAGAGGCAGTGCGCCTCGAATCCCTCCGCGCGCGCCACGGCGAGGCACGTGGACGAGTCGAGCCCGCCCGAGAGGAGGACCACCGCGCGCTTCCTCACGGCGCCTCCACCGTCCCGTCGAGCGCGTACCTCTTCGCGCAGGGGAGGACGCACGGGCCGCACGCGCCGTCGTCGAACGTGAGCTGCTCGACGAGCGCCCCGGCGAACGTGGCGGGGGCGGTCGTGTCCGGGAAGACGTCGCCCCGGATGAAGACGTGCGAGCTTGCGGCGCAGGTCGGACCACAGCCGCCGAGCACCGCCCCGTCGGCCGAGTCCTCCACCTGCCAGCGCACCCCGTCCTGCGTCCCGAACAGGATCGGCCCGGCGCTCCGGCAGAGCGCTCCTCCGGAGCCGGTCGCGTCGGCGGAGAGCGTCCCGCGGAACTGGAGCGCGGAGGGGAACCCGACCGCCGGGTCGCAGTCGGTCAGCGCCGGATCGGGATCGAGGCCGGGCGCGAGACCGCTCGTCGGGAAGTCGGCGTCGAAGACGAAGCTCGCCACGCGCTCGCCCGGGCAGGACGGCGCCGCCTCCGGCGAGCAGGCCGTGACGAGCAGGGCGGCGAGCATGGCGAGGGAGCGCGTCACGGTTCGGAAATGTAACCGAGCACCGCGGCGCGAAGCTCGAGGAATGGATCCGACAGCGCGAACAGGGCGAGATCGCGGAGATCGGGCAGGGTGAGCGCCTGGGCCGGATCGAGCGTCTCGGCATCGAGCCGCCGGTCGAGGAGGGCGAGCACGCGCAGCGCCGCGCCGGGGTCGCCCGCGTGGAGGAGGGCGACCCGGTTCGCGGTGCGCCGCAGCGCCGCCGCGAGCGTGCGCGGGTCCGACTCGGCGAGCTCCTGGGCCGCCGCGGCGCCGAGCTCCCCCGCCGCGGCGCGGACGGTGCCGGGGACCTGGGACTCGAGCACGGCGAAGAAGGCCCCGGCGCGCTCCGGCGGCAGCCCCATGGACGGCGGCGCGCCCCCGGCGAACCGGCAGGCCAGCTCGAGCAGGATCCCGACGTCCTTCGGCGCGAACTTCCCGACGAGGGCCCAGCCGTGCTCGAGGAGGTCGAGCGTGCGTGCGGCGAGGAAGGAGAGGGCGAGATCGTCGAGGACGGCGATGCCTGCGCCGAGGACGATCGACGGAGGCCGGGTGTTCTCGAGGGCGGAGTCGATCCCGGGCCGGTTCGAGAGGAAGGTCGCGAACGGCCGGGCCCGCAGCGCGCGAGAGGCGCCCTCGAACGCGGCGGCGATCGCGGGAGTGCGCGCCGGATCGAGCCGGTCCTCCGCAGAGACGCCGCGGCGGGACAGGTCCGCCGGGAAGAGCGTCTCGAGCCAGGGGGCGAGGGTTCGGAGGAGGCGCGCGAGCGGCCCGACCGCGCCGGGAGCGGCCACGCGGGCGCGGAGGTCGGGCGGGATCTCTCCCGCGAGCACTCCCGGCGCAGGAGCGGGGTGTGTGCGAGAGACGAACGCCGCGATCGACGCCGCGAGCCGGGCGCGCTCGAGGAGGCGCGGCGCCGCCTCGCCGCCCGCCGCGGCGAGCCGCTCGCAGGCTGCCGCCGCGCCGGCGAGCGCCGTCGCGTCCGACGGATCCCGCCGGGCGAGGTCGAGCCAGCCCTCGAGCGCGCGCGGCGCGGTCTCGGGCCGCTCCGCCCAGTGCGCGAGGAGCGCGCGGCGCGTGTCGGCATCGTCCGGGACGAGCGAGAGCGCCTTCTCGAGCATCACCTCCGCCCGCTCCGGCGCGGCGAGCCGGTCGCGCACGACCTCGGCGAAGTGGCGGTAGCGCGCGGCCGCGGCGAGCGGATCGTATGCGGCGATCGCGTCCGCGCACACCTCGCCGAGCTGAACGTACTCGTCGAACAGCCCGAGCTTCTCCGCGATGCGCGAGAGATCGCGCGCCACGGTGAGGTCGGAGGGCTCGCCGGAGAGGGCGAGGGAGAGCCGGTCGTACGCGCCCTGGAGGTTGCCCTCCTCCATGAGCGCCCGTCCCTCGCGCGCGAGCTCCTGCGGGTCGGCCGCCGCGGGCCGCTCGATCGCGTCCGGCGCCTCCGGACTGCCGGCGGCGAGGGCCGGCGCCGACGCGATCGCCGTCTCGAGCGCAGCCGGTCCGGGCTCGGGCGACTCGAGCCACGGCGCCGGTGCGTCCTCCTGGCTCGGAGCGCCCTCGGCGGCGTGAGGCTCCTCGGGGGTTGGCGCGAACGCGAAGGGCTCCTCGGGCGCGGACGAGGCGGCGGCGCCCTCCGCGGCGAGCCCGGACGGCTCCCCGGGCGGCTGCTCCGGTGCGGGCTCCGGCTGGGCAGGCTCCGCGGCCGGCGGCGAGCCGAGATCCTGGAGCAACGCCTCGGCCTCGTCAGCGGTGCGGCGCGCGGCGGGACCGTTCGAAGATCGGGCGCGCGCGAGCGCGGATCGCAGCGCCGCGTCGGCGCCGACCGGGTCGTGGACGCGATCGTGGAGGATGCGCCCCGCCCTGAGGTAGAGCGCCGCCCCCTCCGCGCCGTCGACCGCCTGCGCTGCCTCCTCGCCGAGCGCCGCCGCGGAGGCGGCCCACCCGTCGTGGTACGCGTCGAGCGCAGTGAGCGCGTCGTGGACGGCGGGATCGGCGGGGTCGAGCTCGAGCGCGGCGAGCAGCGCCGCCCGCGCGGCCTCGAGCCGGTTCTCCTGGGCGAGCTGCCGCGCGCGCTCGAGCCGCAGCTCGCGCCGCCGCTCCGAGTCCCCCGAGGCGGCGAGACCCTCCTCGTGGAGCGCCGCGACGTCGAGCCAGGCGCCGACGCCCGCGCGGGCGAGCGCGAGGGCGGACCCGCGCGCGAAGGCCTCGGCGTCGGCGGGCGCCGCGGCGAGGATCTCCGCCCAGGCGCGCTCCGCCTCCTCCGCGAGCCCGGCGGCGTCGAGGGCCCGGGCGAGCTTGCGCGCGTGAGCGCCGCGCGTCTCGTCGGGCAGATCCGAGGGCGACAGCGCGGAGAGGTTGCGCACCGCCGCCTCGGGCTCCCCCGTGGCGAGCGCTTCGGCGGCGAGCAGGACGGCGTCGGGCACCGCGCCGGGCCGCGCGATCATCGCGGCGCGGTAGGCGCGCGCTGCGTCGGCGTGCTGGTCGCCCTCCTCGAACAGGCGCGCCGCCTCGAGCGCCGCCCGCGCGGCGAGGTCACCCTCGCCGCGGATCGAGGCGGCGAGCTGCGCGCGCGCCGTGGCGAGCGGATCGCCGAGCCCCGCCTCGAGGCGCGCCAGCGCGCGCCAGGGCTGGGGCGAGTCGGGATGCGCCTCGCAGGCCTTCTCCAGCGTGGCGCGGACCTCGTCCGGCGCGGCGCCGGCGAGCTCGAGCGCGTCGGTGGAGAGGATCCAGTCCTCGACGGACCGCGGCGGCTCGGCGTCCGCAGGCGGCTCGCCCTCGGCGTCCCGCGCGAACGCGAACGGCTCCTCGGCAGGAGGCGGCTCCGCGGGCTCGCTCTCCGGCTCGGGCTCCGAGCCGAAGGCGAACGGCTCCTCGGCGGGAGGCGACTCCGCTTGCTCCGGCTCGGTCCCGGAGCCGAAGGCGAACGACTCCTCGCCGGGAGGCGGCTCCGCGCGCTCGGGCTCGGTCTCCGAGCCGAAGGCGAACGGCTCCTCGGCGGTGGCCTCCGCGCCCGGAGGCGAGATCTCGACCGCCGCAGGCCCGACGGCGGAGGGCACGCCGAGCCGCGCGGCGAGCTCCGCGTCGGCCTCGAGCGCAGCGCGCTTCTCCTCCTCGAGCCCGAGCGCGATCGCCCGCTCGATCCGCGCGCGCGCGGCCGCGAGCGCGCTCGCCGTGTCGCCGCGGATCCCGTAGCCCTCCGCCAGGGCGGCCCAGGCGAGCCCGGCATGGCCGTCGAAC
>WNGB01009744.1_pt1 | contig 13419 bp, 15 predicted proteins | sample 5400681 | NCBI WGS metagenome assembly WNGB01 (sample SAMN13153367, study PRJNA577476) | soil metagenome | isolation source: 115 cm soil or saprolite under grassland replicate 2 | place: USA:California | collected 2016-06-15 | reverse complement strand
TCTCAGGGAGCTTGCCCAGAAACCCCTGGAGCTCAAAAAGACAACAACGAACTCCTATGAAGCAGATCTTGGCCGGGATGCTGTGGTCATTTACAGGTCGACAGGAGGGCTGCCCGACAATCTGACAAAGTAGAACTAACCTACACCCCTCTCCCGCTCGCGGGAGAGGGGCCGGGGGTGAGGGCCCCCTGCACCTCGCGAGCCGCCCGGTTGCCCGACTCCAGGGCTCCTTCCATCGTGCGGCTCAAGACCGACGTATGCTCGCCCGCGAAATGGAGCCGGCCCTCGGGCCTGGCGAGCTCCGGCAGCCAGCCCGTGAGCTGCCCGGGCTTCCAGACGGGATAGCCGCCGCCGGCCCAGGGATCGGTGGCCCAGCTGTGCGATGCGCCCGTCTCGAACCAGCTCTTCATCCCCGGATGGATCTTCTCCAGATCCGCCAGGCAGAAAGCGATCCGCCCGTCCGCGTCCATGCCGTCCAGGCGCTCTGCGACCTCTCCCTTGGGATGGCATTCGAGGATCCCGCGCGGTTCCGCCTCGTCGGCCCGCAGCAGCGGATGCTCGGAGACGAGCTCGATCGGCAGATCCGTGAACGCCCGGCCGAGCGTCCCGGCGTCGATCCAGAACCGGTGGCGGGCCTGCAGGTAGACGCGCGTCACCGGCGAGTACGCCAGGGCGTCGAGGATCTGCCGTTTGCGCGCCGGGAGCGCCGGGCTGATCTCGACCTTGCGCAGCACCGGCGCCGGGAGCGTGCAGATCAAGCGGTCCGCCGCGAGCGTCTTCTCCTCGCCTGCCTGGCGGAACACGGCGCGCACCTGGGTGGGCTCCTGGACGATCTTCGTCACCGCCGCGCCGTACCAGATCCGTTCGCGCAGCGCCTGGGCGAACGCTCCGGGGAGCAGGTCCATGCCGCCCGGGATCGCGTGCGACTGCTGCCCTGTGTAGAAGAGAGCGACGTCGGAGATCAGGCGGTGCAGCGCCGAGCCCTCCGGCCAGCCATGGCCGAAGAACAAAGCGTTGCTCAGGAGAGCGATCGCCTCGCCGGAAGCCCCCTGGCCCCGCAGCCAATCCGCCAGGGTGACGTCGTCCCACTTCTTAAAGGCGTCGATCTTCCACGCCGGATCGGTGGGGTCGCCGAGCTCTGCCACGGCCGCGAAGTACTTCTGCACCAGGGCGGGGATCGGCTGGCCCTTCTCGTCGGGCTTGAGGTCGTAGGGCCAGTCCGGAGGCGTGCCCGGCTGGATCAGCAGGCGCCTGCCGCGGAGATGGTGGACCACGGGCAGCGAGGGGCGGGGGAGGGGAGCCGAGGGAATCTTGAACGTCTCGAGATAACGGAAGAAGTGCTTGTAGCTGTCCGAGAAGCTCATCGCCCCGGCCTCGGCGGTGAGACCGTCGACAAACGGCTCGCGGAGCGTATACACGCGGCCGCCCGCGCGGCGCCGGGCCTCCAGCACGGTGACGTCGTGGCCCGCCTGGACCAGCTCCCAGGCCGCCGCGAGACCGGCCAGGCCGGCCCCGATCACCAGCACCTTCTGCGGCGTCTCCGCCCGGCCGAGCCCCTGCGGCGCCGGAGTCTTCTGGGGCTGGGGCTCCGCGGAAGCCCGGTGGGGGAGAGCGAGAGCAGGGATCGCCAGGGCCGCCGTCTTCAGGAGGGATCGGCGAGTCAATCCGGACATGTCTTTCATCGTGAGGCTCCTACGGACCAACGGCTTATTCTACTCCGCCCGAGGGGGATCGGGGCGTCTCCAGATCGCCTGAGCGGAGGCACAACTGGAGCGAGAGGCACGCTTCCGGGTAGAATGATCGCCTATGATGAGCAGCCTGACCCTGGATTTTGAGTGGATTGACCCGGCGGAGGCCAAGGGAGAGGAGCTCCGTGCCACCTGGGCGAAGCTGGAGATCTTGCTCGGCGACACTGCGATCACCCGGCTCATCGATTACGGGTCTCGCGGAATCCGGAATAGCGTGTTCCTGCCGCTCTATCCGCTCGCGGAGTGGCTGGCGACCAACTGGTGGTTTCTCTTCTATGAGGTCGAGACGCTCGGACGGAGCACCTCGGATCAATATGATCGGAGGCACAACCTTCGATACGGCTCTGAAGGCTTCGCCGTGCCCTCGCTCACGATCCAACCCCTGGGTGAGCAGATCAGGTTGGAATGGAAGCGTATCCGTCTTGACGCTCAGAACCTGGAGTTCACAGAATCCGGTTCGGCTCTTGTCTCCGCCCAGGAGCTCCGCCAGACGTTTTCCGACTTCATCTCGGCGGTCCTCAAGCGTCTGCAAGAGATGGGTATCGAGGATACTCTTCTCGAAGAGGAATGGAAGAGCCTCCAGGCGGTCGATCCCGAGGAGCGGGACTTCTGCTCCGCTGTCGCCTCACTCGGGCTCGATCCGTACACACTAGACGAAGGCCAGCAGCAAACGATCCTCGATGTCAGTGAATTGCTACCAGCGAGCCTTCTGGGGGATTTTTTCGCGGTTGCGGACCTTTCCGCTCTACCAGCGCAGGCACGTCAGGTCCTTGCCGCGTTGGAATCCGGCCGCCACAACACTGCGAACCTCAAGGCCCTCAAGTCCCTGAAAGAGGAGCTTGCCGCCACCAAAGAGATGCCGGGACGGCCATGGCAGCAGGGTTATCAATTCGCCCAGGAACTTCGCCAACATCTGAACCTGAACGGCGAGAAGCTGAGCTCGCTCCGGTTGCTGGCCAAGGCGCTTGACATTTCCTCTCAACAGCTGCATTTGGCAATCTCTAAGATGCCTGCCCTGCCCAGCTCTCTCGATGCCCTCGGTGCGACGAATTCGCGCCAGAGCCCCGGGTTTGTCGTATCCGAACGCCGGGGGGAAGCCGTTCGCTTTGCTTTCTGCAGGGCACTGTTTGAATACCTGAAGGTCCCTGCAGATCAGCCGCTGATCGTGACTCGCGCCCGGTCCGAACGGCAGAAGCGCAATCGCGCTTTTGCCGCCGAGTTCCTCGTTCCTGCGGATCTCCTGCGAGAAGCTCTGCCGGGAGATGTCGTCGGAGACGAGGACATCGATGACCTCGCGGCCGACTTCGGAGTGTCGCCGAGCGTCATTCGGCATCAGATCGAGAACCACGAGCTGGCCCGTTCTCTTCCTGATTAGCCCTTCGTCGAGCGCCCAGTAGGCCAGGCGCCAGTCCCAGGAGGATTCTATGCCCCGCAAGCCCAATTTCATGATCGTGATCACCGACCAGCAGAGCGGCAACCCCTATTGGCCAGAGGGCTGGGAGGAGAAGAACCTCCCGGCGATGCGCTGGCTCAAGGAACACGGCATCAACTTCAAGCGCGCCTACACCAATTCCTGCACCTGCTCGCCCGCCCGCGTCTCGATGCTCACCGGCCTCTATCCCGCGCAGCACGGCGTCACCGAGGTCCTCGAGTTCGACAACATCGCCCGGGTCTCCGAGGATGTGACCTTCCCCAGCGATGGCGGAAGCGGCGGCCCGACCCTCAACACCCAGTCCCTGATCCTGAACGTCAAAGAGCGCCGCCAGCGGGGAATGCCCAGCAACATCCAAAACCTGGCGAAGATCCTGAAGACCGCCGGCTACAACGTCATCCTCAAGGGCAAGTGGCACCTGACGAAGCCCGCCAACTTCGTTCCCAGCCTGAATCAGAAGTACTGGACCGCAGTCGACGTGAAGCAGCTCGCCGAGCGCTACGGCTTCGACGGCTGGACCATGCCCGACGCCGGCGACAACCTCGCGATCGCCAACATGGGCGGCGGCACCACCAAGAACGACCAGCGCTTCGTCGACGGCCACGGCCAGGCTGCCAAGTACGGCGACGTCCCCTATGCCGCGCTCGAGCCGGAGAGCGTGGTCCATTTTCTCAATACCTACGATTCCGACAAGCCGTTCTGCCTGATCGTCTCCCTGGTCAATCCCCACGACGTGCTCGCCTATCCGGGCTCGGGCGCCGTGGCGGTCGACGGCGTGCCTCTCTACCAGGCCGGGGGCTACCAGGACTCCGATTTCGTGCACCTGCCCATCGACCGCCCGCCGACCTGGGATGAAGACCTGTCGACCAAGCCGCGCTCCCAATCGCAGTTCCGCGTCGTCAGCAACGCCGGCACCGGCCTGATCAGCAAGGAGGACGTCGATCGACAGCTCGGCTACTGCCGCTTCTATGCCTATCTCTCCGCGCACGTCGACAAGCAGATCCTCCAGGTGCTCGAGTCCCTGAACCGCTCGCGTTTCGCGGACGACACGTTCATCGTCCGCATCAGCGACCACGGCGACATGGCCATGGCCCACGGCCTGCAGCGGCAGAAGATGTTCAATATGTATGAGGAGACGCTGAACGTCCCTTTCATCATCTCGCACCCGCACCACTTCAAAGAACCCCGGGAAACCGATGCGCTGGTGAGCCTGATCGACCTGCTGCCGACGCTCGCCAACCTGGCCGGCGTGCCCGACCTCGACCGTTGGATCTTCAAGGGCAAGGATCTGACGCCGATCCTCTCGAACCCCAGGGCCGAGGTGCAGGACTATGTCCACTTCACTTACGAGGACCTCTACTTCTTCGTCTCGGCGGCCAGCCACATCCGGGCGATCGTCGAGAAGCGATGGAAATACGCGGTCTATTACGACATCTACACCGACGCTCCGTTCGAGTACGAGATGTACGACCTGAGCGTGCCGCGCGACCAGCGGGAGGTGAGGAACCTCGGCCACCCCGACACGCCGGTGACGCCGGACGAGGCGCGCGAACGAGAGCGGCTGCACCAGAAGCTCATCCACGTCATGGAGACGCTCGGCACCCTGCCACACGAGATCGAGTGGCCTGCGCACTGGGGAGGGCAGCGGTAGGCGGCCCCCCGATCTTCGGGTTGCTCATCCCGAACGTTGAGAGACCCGTCCCGAGCTGCGGGAGAGCCATCCCGGCCTCCGGGACGTTCATCCCGAACATTGGGAGACTCGACCCGAGCTCCGGGAGACCCCTCCCGAGCTCCGGGACGCGCTTCCCGAACATTGGGAAGCCCAGCCCGACCTCCGGGAGACTCATCCCGAGCTCCGGGACGCTCTTCCCACCCATTGGGACGCTCGACCCGAACATTGGGACGCTCGACCCGAACATTGGGACGCTCGACCCGAACATTGGGACGCTCGACCCGAACATTGGGAGGCTCCTCCCGAGCTCCGAGAGACTCGTCCCAATGTTCGGGAGGCCCCTCCGAATGATTGGGAGGAGCGTCCCAATGTTTGGGAAGTCCGTCCCAATGTTTGGGAGGAGCATCCCAATGTTCGGGATGGCTCTCCCAATGTGTGGGACGAGTCTCCCAATGTGTGGGAAGGCCGTCCCAAGGGTCGGGAGGAGTCTCCCAGTGTTCGGGATGAGGCTCCCAATGTCCCGGAGGAGCCTCCCGACAGTCGGGAGACCCCGCCCAACCTCCGGGAGGAGCTTCCCGATCGCCGGGATACTCTCGCCATTGCTCGGGTACTGGCTCATTTTAACCAGACGTAAAAGAATCAACGGAATCAACAACTTAGGGGCTTGGCGGCCGGCCGGTTTGGGCGTAGCGTCTCTCCCGTAAGGGAGGGGTTGTCCCTCTCAAGCCACACAGAAGCGGCCCGACGGAGAGCCGTTACCCTCCCCGCCGGACCTAGCCGAGCAAGGAGCTAGTCCATGCCCGACCGCCAGAAGTCTATCCCGTTGGATCTCACCCGTTACACCGAAGGAACCCGCCGCGAGCTGTACGACCGTGTTGTGCAGCACCTCTGGACGCCGGACGCGCCGGGAGACTACGTCCCGGCCTACACCCCGGACGCCTGCGCTCTCACGGTCATGTACACACATGGCCGGTGGATCGCCGTGTGGATCGACCTTGAGGAACCGGCCGATGCCTCGCCCGATCAGCGGGCGCAGATGGTCCGCGTTCTCGCTGCGCCCGAGTCACGGTTCGGCATCATCTTCTCGGAGATCTGACGATGCGACTCAAGCTCACCGAGTGGCGCCGCGCCACCTTCGCGGTTCATCTCCGGCCCGACCCTGTCTACTCCTTCCCGGCCCGGGCAGAGCTGGCGCAGGGCATCTTGTCCGGCCCGTTCGGCATCTACGCCGGGACACCCTGCCGTATCGACCGTGATACGTCGAGCCGGACGGCGTTCACCCTGGTACACCTCCCCTCGCAGCATGCGAAGCTCACGCTCCCCCGGCAGGGACTCTGCCGGAAGGCCGCAGAGGAGTTTGCGGACTGTGATCTCGCCTGGGAATCCGGATGGGCTCCCGGCGTCTCCGGCGCCGATCCCGAGGTGGAGAAAGCCCAGGAGATCTACCGCCGCTGGAAGTCGTGGGGTGTGCGGAAGTCGTGGGGTGAACGATGAAAGTCGCCACGTTCACCCTCCGAGCTGACGTTCACCAGAGCGCGAGGTGGAAGCAGGCGGCAGAGGCGGAAGGCTTCCCCTCGGTCGGCGCATGGGCCGCGCTGGCGCTCGACGCCTATCTGAAGGCACGCGCCCGGGCGGGGATGCCGATCCCCCTGTCCTGGCACCGGCGCCGCTTCTCGATCACTCTGGACGGCGGCGAGACGGTCGCCGTCTCAGGCCACGCCTCCCCGCCGTTCGGCTCGTTCGCTGGCACGGAGGACGGTCCCGCGGCCTACTGCGGTCGGCACCGGCATGTGCTCGTGAACATCGGAACCGGCGAGATCATCGCCACGCTCAAGAGCTTCGCGCAGTGCAAGAGCTTGGCGGCCGAGCTGGCGCCCGCCCTACTCCGCCGAGAGCTCCCGGAGCCAGACCGCATCGTAGAGCGCCACGCGCGCGAGTCCTTCTAGACCCCAGGGCGGCGCCTGTACGGGCCGCCCGTGTTACCATGGGGCATGCAAAACCGGTCACGCACGCCAGCATCGCACCCTAAACGCCCCCGCGACTTCAACGTCCGTGCCTTCGAGTCCGTTGCCATCCTGACGGGAACGGCCGAACCGTCACCGCCAGAGGAACCGCTCGATCCCGTCCAGATTGCCGCTCGAGAGCTTGGGCGCCGTGGCGGGTTGAAGGGAGGAAAGGCGCGAGCCGCGAAGATGACTCCGGAGGAGCGGAGGGAGAGCGCCAAGAAAGCGGCGGCGGCGCGATGGGAGAAAGTTCGAAGTACCAGCAGTGGCTAGGGCGCGACCTGGTCCCGGTCCGGGACCTTAAATCCCGAACCGGGAGTGATTTCTACGGGTGTCTCAGCCGCCGTCCGCCATTCCTCTGCGGCCACTCGTTCCTCTGTCACGAACCAATAGACCCCGAAGCCGGCCCAGGGAATACTAGAAATAAACACCTTCGCTCGCCCCGCGGTGGCCTTCATCAACGGCACCTCAAAAAAATCGCCCGTAGCTGGCTTGACTTCGAATAATTCGCCCGAGGGGAGCCGAATTCGAAGGCGAAAAGTAACTGACTCCGGCTCCGACCAGTCAGTCCGCACCCATGAGCAGAACAGTTGCAAGGGGAAGTCAAGGCGGGGCGGTTGGTCGTCCTCCTCCTGCAAAACTTCGAGGCCTCCCTCATAGAGAGTAAGGCCTTCGACTATGTCAAATATGCTAGCCAGGGAAGTGTCCCTGTCTATTATCGCCTTTCTGCAAAGCAGGCTCCAGACGAGCTTAGCCAACCTTCACCCCCAGGCTGCTCCCGAAATTAACCTCAGAAATTCCTCCCTGGAGAGCGAGTTTTCGGCCGACGCTTCTGTTCCGGTGAGCGGTCAAATCGTCAACCTTCACCGGCTCAACCGTGGCGTGCCCTTGGCTAATAAAGGCTGGGTCATCGCCGAATGACGGGCGCTCAAGTGATTCCCGGTTAAGTGACGCAATATCATCGAGAAGGCTGCCGAAGCCATCAAACCTTACAACCAAAGCAAGGTCGAACGCTTGAGCTAGTCGGCGGAGAGTGCTTATACTCCAACTGGAATAGTTAACGTTCTCTAGGCGGCAGATACTTTCTTGCGCCATCCCAGCCCGGCTTCCGAGTTCTTCCTGAGTTAAACCGCGAGCATCGCGCAAGGCTTTGATCTGAGCCGCGATAGAAGTGTTTAGAAACGAGGACGCATAGGCATGCCGATATTCCGGATCAGCGAAAGCCTCTCTCAGCTCTTCTTTAATGTCGTCGTTCATATCTTCTCCGCTTTATAAAGCCGCCTTCGCCTAAAGTCCGCGAGTATTGTCTCTCTTCTGTCAACCGCCACGCTCGGAGACGGCGTGATGCGATCCTGAATCTCTCTGGCGCCGAGCAGGAGGGTTAGGTCTGTTTCCGTCTCCTCGACCTTGGCGGATGGTCCGTGACATAGGAGGGGCCTGAGGCGAAACTTCTTGCCCCCTATCTGCATTTTGAGGATATGCGGATACTTAATGCCACGCTCCTTGATGGGGCCTGCCACCAAGCCCGGCAGTGTCTCCGGCCCCGCAGTCCGCAAAGAGTTGACCTTCTCGTCCAATAGCGCACGCTCTACCACCTGCAGGGTGGGCCGCCAGTGGTTAAAGGTGTCGCGGGCTTGATCCCCGACCCACCTGACGTACTCATAGAGTATCACAATTTGGTCATATCCATGGTATGATGTTTTTGTTATGGGGCCAGGGGGCGGCCCCGGGTCCTTGCCGTTATCCTAATCCACCGCAGGTCAACCTGGAAACCCCTTGACTTTCCCAGTCCGCTCACGCATAATGTTCAGTATGGCAAACGTCCTCAGCAACGCCGACCGTGCCGCCGTCGTCGCCGCCCTGGTGGAAGGCAACAGCATACGTGCAACTTCACGCATGACCGGCGTGGCCCGGAACACGGTGACGAAGCTCCTGGTGGATCTCGCGGCGGTGTGCGCCGAGTTCTCTAGCGCCAAGCTGGTAAATCTCCCCTGCAAGCGGCTCCAGATTGACGAGATCTGGGAATTCTGCTACGCCAAAGAGAAGAACGTACCGGTCGAAAAGAAAGGCGTCTTCGGTTACGGCGACGTCTGGACGTTCGTGGCGATCGACGCCGATACGAAGCTGGTGCCGTCGTGGCTGGTGGGCTCCCGCGATACCGGCTCAGCAACCGAGCTGTTGCAGGACGTGGCGGGCCGGCTTGCCGGACGCATCCAGCTGACGACGGACGGGCTCAAAGCGTACATCTCGGCGGTAGAGGATGCGTTCGGCGGGGAGATCGACTATGCCATGCTCCAGAAGATCTACGGCCCGGCGCCGGACGGCGAGCGACGCTACAGCCCGGCGGAGTGCATCGGAGCGGAGAGGATAACAGTCGTCGGCAACCCCAACCCTTGGCACGTGAGCACGTCCTACGTCGAGCGGCAGAACCTCACCATGCGGATGTCGATGCGGCGGTTTACCCGGTTGACGAACGGCCACTCCAAGAAGGTGGAGAACCACGCGGCGGCTGTGGCGGTCCACTTCGCCTACTACAACTTTTGCCGGGCTCACATGAGTTTGGGCAAGGGAGTCACCCCCGCCATGGCGGCCGGGATCGAGACGCGGAAGCTGGACATCGCCGATCTCATCGCGTTATTGCCGGACAGCGAAACTAAGGCCGGGTCAAAATGAGCCAGTACCATTGCTCGGGAGGCTCGTCCCAAGGCCTGGGAAGCTCGTCTCAATGTTCAGGTAGCTCCCCACGATCATCGGGAGGCACGCCCCAACGACCGGGAGGCTGCTCGTAGTGCTCGCGTGTCATGATGTGTGTGCATTGAAACACAAACGGTGCGACAAGACTGGGTTACGCGACCTCGAACCGGAGCTTGCTGTTGCTCTGGGCCTGATCGAGGAAACGCCCGATCCGTTCGGCGAGCTCCGGGGTGGCGGTCCGCCCGCGGCAGGCGGCCTCCAGAAAGCGCAGGGCGCGCCCGGCCTCGGCCGACATGCCGCGCAGGTGGAAGGTCAGGGCAAGGTCGAGGGCGAGGAGGTGGGCCTCCTCGCGCCTCCCGAGGTGGAGAAGCATGGCGGCTTCGTCCGTACCGGCCAGAGCGGCGACGTACTCGAGGCCATGACTGCGGAAGCCGGTGCGGATCTCGCGGAACACCCGGGCCGCGTCCTCGTGCCGGCCGCGGCGAGCGAGGATCTTGCCCTCGACCCAGCGGATGCGCAGAAGGCACTGCGGGTCGTCCGCGAACGCCTCGCGGAGGTTGCTCTCGAACAGCAGCCGCCCTGCATCGGCGAACTGGCCGGCATCGACGAGGGCAAGCAAAAGGTCGTGGTTGGCCGTGGCGACCAGCTTCGGGTCCCGGTGCGCCAGGCGCCTATTGCCGGTGGCCTCTCAAGCTTCGCCAGTACTTCTTGAAGTCCGCGGTCAGGTGGTGGCCGCCCTGCTTCGCCAGTAGCCGCCGGCACACGAAAAGGAAGAACACAAAGAGCATGAGCTCGAGCACGAGGAGGAACCAGGGCTCCACACCGGGATAGAAGGTGACACCGTTGAAATTGAACCGGTTGCGATCCTCATCCAGGAGCTGGCGAAAAGGCACCATTTTCCAGATGGGAACCTCTGTTTCTGCGACTCTGTCTGTAACCGAATCGCCCCCACCTACCCTGTCGAAGAAATGGATCTGAGCCGCCATGGGCATCAAGAGAAAGACAGTGAAGAAAAATCGCTGATACACCTGCCGGATCGAACCCAGCTTGGCAGGAGAGAGGTCAAAAGCGACGGGAAGACGTTCCGCTAGCGAGGTCCCCCGCGTCGAAGGACGATAGAGGCGGGTGACCTGAAGGAACAGAGCGAAGAGCGGGATGCCCCAGAGCATCCCGAAGATTGCTGCGGCACCGCTGCCCGGGGTCGAAAAACGGAGGCCCGGTACTTCAAGCAACCAGCCTTGTGTCTTCGACCAGGTGTTGAAGGAGAGGCTCGCCACGGCGATCCCGAGAAGCGTCCAGAGCCAGGTGATGAGGGAGCGTGGGATCACCCTTTCGCGGATGCGGGTGAACAGGACCGGAATTGCGCACAGTGCGCTTGCGGGATCGCTGTCGTGGAGCTCCGCGCGGCCGCGACTCACGGCTTCCTCGATTGTGTCTCCCAACGCCAGCCCGTCATAGACTTTCTGGGAGAAGGCGATAGCTGCTTTGTCCGGGATGGCCGCCTGCATTGCGAGAACCGCGGGAACGCCCTTGTCGACGAGCGCGCTGGCGACGCCGGCGAAAGGATTGCTGCCATCAGCGCCGCTGACGACCGCTGTCTCGCACGCGTTCAGAAAGACAAATCGCAGTGCCGGTGCGTCCGCCAGGGTCGCGGCGAGGCGGGCGCCGCTCACGGGCTCGGCTGCGCCGTCCGGGCCTTCGAGGTAGAGAACCCCCTCCCCCTCCTCGAATCCGCCGTGCCCCACGAAGTGCAGGATCTGACTGCCATAGTGCACGAGCCCGGCGGCCAGCTCGCGGCGTGTGGCAGTGGAAACGACCGCCAGACCCGCTCCGGAGTTCTCCAGCACCGCCTTGAGATTTCGCTCCTCGTTGTCGGAATCGAGCCACGGCATCTCGGCTGGCCCTGCGATCGCCATCAAGACGTGCGGCGCTTGGCGCAAGACAGGCAGAAGCGTTGGACGGCCAACATCCAGATGCCGGACGATGGGTGTGCGCACGCTGAGAGCGATCAGCTCATCGGTCTCCTCACGATAGAGCAGCTCCCAGGGGAGATGGGACAGCCGCTTTATCGTCTCATCGCGCAGATCGAACCGCAGGACCACGCGCAGGCCCTGGTCGCGCCCGTGGACGATCCCGAGGCTCTGATCGAACAGAGAGAGGAGCCGCCCCTGAAAGATCAATTTGAAGAGCCGCGTCCCCACCTCCTGCGAGGTCATCTGCGAGGAGCGCTCCACCTCCACCTCCATCGCCAAGTGACGCTGTGGGAGCCGCGAGCGCCACCACCCGGCGATCTGTACGAAGATGTCCGTCCCTTCCGGCTCCGCTGCACCCTCGAGCCGAAACGTGCTCGTCGCCTCCCCCGCCGGGCACTCCACCCTCACCAGAACGCCGTTTCCCACCGCTGCAAAATGGACCTCGAAATCTTCGTATTCGATGGCCATATCCCCTCCTCCGGCGCGAGGAAGCCGCACCTGGACTCTTAGACCCGCTCGGCATCTCTTTGGTTGAGCCTCCTCAACAAAGATCCCGGCGGGTGTGTCTAACCGGGCATGAAGATGTCCTTGATGAAGGTAAGCTCGATCTGGCTCCTCCCCCTTGTGGGGTGGGCTCTGGGGCTGGGCTCTCCGGAAACCGGCAACGCTGCGACGATCGAGGTCAAGCACACCGCCCTGGAAAAGTTGTTGACGGACGCCTCCCAGCCGGGGGGCCGCAAGTTCCTCAGCGGCAGAGAGGGCGATGCTTGCGGCTGGAGCTATGTCCGGTCTCCGCGGGTCGAGACTGCCGGAAGGAGGCTCAAGCTCTCTGCCCGCCTGCGGGGCGCCTTCGCCTTCGGCGGCGGATGCCTCAAGATGCAGGAAGAGCTCCCGGTGGAAGTGCTCGGCGAGCCGGTATACGGCAATGGCATCCTTTCGCTGGCGAACCCGGAGATCCGCGTCCAGGGGAATCTCGCCGGCGAAGTGACCAGTGCCCTGCTCAGCAACCTACTCAGGCTCATGCGCGTTCCTCTCCAGGAAAAGATCGTGGGCTTGATGGCCCCGTCTCCGGACGGCGTGAGCTTCAAGCTCGTCGAATTCGACGTGAACCAACTCGAGGTCCTGAGCGACCGCGTGCGCCTGACCGTGAGCTTTGGCCTGGAGGTGCACTGAGATGCCTCTCGAGAAACATTTGTCCAGACTCTTCGGGGAAGCGGCGCTGCTGCTACTGTCTCTGCTGATGGCAGTGCCCCCGGCCGCGGCTCTCCGCCTGACTCTGGAACTCAGCAGCTTCCCAGTCGACCAGAGCCTCGAGGGCCAGACCGTGCGGTTTGTCATCTCAGGTGACATCCTACTGATCGAGGAAGGCGAGACTGCGACCACCCAGCTCTCCGTTCTCGCTGACATGTCCGACCTCCAGGCCAAAATAGCGCCCATCGTCCAGCGATTGGGCAACCGGGATGACGAATGCGGCGATCAGCTCCGCCTGCACACGGTGAATCTCGCACCGGCCGATCCCCTGGCCGAGATCTTCATCGCAGGCCATTACGAGAAGTGGGTGTGCGTGAATCTCCCCTTCGGAGGAAGGGCCAAGACCCGGCTCTTCGAGCAGAGCGCTTCTGCCAAGATCCGGCTGACTCCGCGGATCGAGGGAGGACAAACGATTACCATTGCATCCGATGTCTACGACTTGGACGCCAATGGCCTGTTCGGAGGCATTCTGAAAGACAACGTGCTCGGGCCTCCTTTGCGCGACGACCTAATTCTACTTTGTCAGATTGACTTCCGGCCCAGGCACCAGCGTCTGGACGAAGGCGCGATCTGGGCGTAACGAGAAGGGCGGACGCCTTTTTCCCGTCATTGCCCGTCCCCCTTCGACCGCCAAAGCCATCCGCTC
>WNGB01009742.1_pt1 | contig 13422 bp, 10 predicted proteins | sample 5400681 | NCBI WGS metagenome assembly WNGB01 (sample SAMN13153367, study PRJNA577476) | soil metagenome | isolation source: 115 cm soil or saprolite under grassland replicate 2 | place: USA:California | collected 2016-06-15 | reverse complement strand
GATCGATCTCGAGACTGGACTGCGCCGAACGGTCGCCTTCCTCTGTGACTGAGCGGGTGAAGGTGATGCGCGTGATAGCGCGACTCAACGTCGGCGGTCCGGCGCTGCACGTCGCCTACCTCACGGCCGGTCTCGCCGATCGCGGCTACGACACGACCCTCGTCGCCGGGACGGTCGGACGGGGCGAAGAGTCGATGGCGTATGTCGCACAGCAGCGCGGCGTGACGATCGAACCGCTCGAGGAGCTCCATCGCGAGATCGCCCCGCTGCGAGACGTGCGCGCGATTCTGAGGCTCGCCCGGCTGATCCGCCGGGAGCAGCCGACGATTCTTCATACACACACCGCGAAAGCAGGCGCCGTTGGACGGATTGCGGCGTTGCTGGCCGGAAGCGCCCGCCCGCCGATCCTGATTCACACGTTTCACGGCCACGTCCTGCGCGGCTACTTCAATCCACTGACGACGCTCGGGTTCCGGGGCCTCGAGCGCTGGCTCGCCAGATTCACGACCATGCTCGTCGCCGTCAGCCCCGAGGTTCGCGACGACCTCGTCGGACTCCGTGTCGCACCGGCTGAGAAGTTCGCCGTCGTCCGCCTCGGAATCGAGCTCGGGGAGCGGGTCACCGCGGAGAGTGGCGCGAGGGACGAGACACGGCGCGCCCTCGGCGTCGCTGACGACGTCTTCCTCGTCGGCTGGGTGGGACGGATGACGGCGGTGAAGCGGACACACGACGTGCTGCGCGCGTTTCGTGCCCTGCTCGATGGTGGCGCCGATGCCTACCTCGTCCTCGTCGGCGACGGGCCCGACCGGGAGCCTCTCGAACGCCATGCACATCAGCTGGGTGTCGCGCGCCGCTGCCTGTTCGTCGGCTACCAGGACGACGTCGCGCGCTTCTACGACGCGATCGACGTTCTGTTGCTGCCATCCGTGAACGAGGGTACGCCCGTGAGCGTCATCGAAGCCCTCGCCGCAGGAAGGCCGGCGGTTGCGACGCGCGTCGGCGGGGTCCCCGACGTCATTCGCGACGGCATCGACGGCTTTCTCGTGGAGGTCGGGGATGCCGAGGGCCTCGGAGCGCGCCTCGGAGAGCTCGCTCGCGATCCTGAACGCCGCCGGCAGATGGGCTCCGCGGGGCAGGCGCGGGTGCTCGAGCGGTATGACGTCGCCCGCCTCATCGACGACATCGACAGCCTCTATCGCCGGCTGCTCGCGGAGCGCCCCGCAACCTGACTTACTTCAGTCAGGTTGAGACCCGGTTGCGGGCACCTGAGGACGTAGCGCTGCGCCGGAGACCGCCGTCACGATGGCCCCCGGCGCAGCAATGAAGTATCCGTCAGCGCGCGAGCAGGCGGAACGCGTTCCAGGCGGGTTTCTTCTTCCCGGTCACCGTCTCCAGCCCGGACTGCCAGCCGCCCATGCTCGGCTCGTCCCTGACGAGGAACCAGAGCATCATGTCGATGCGCGGGTTCTTGCGGGCCAGCGCGAACGCCTGCTTCATGTAGAGCGCCTGCTTCGCCCAGGTCGTGCCGAAGATCGTCTTGTCGGGCGGGTTCGTCTGGTAGCCGTACTCGGTGATCCAGAGATGCTTCGGCCCGTACAGCTTCGTGATCAGGTTGAGCAGAAGGTTGATGTTTCCAAGCTGGACCCGGCGCGCGAACTTGCCCTTCGGCACGAAGCTCGGGGGCTCATTCCCCGCCGCGGCGTACGGATGATGCGCGTAGACGTCGAAGGTCTTCATCCCGAACTTCTTAGCCTGCCCGAGGAAGGTCAGTGGGTCGACGGAGGCACGCGCCGTCGCCGGGGCGTCGTTGCCCTTCGGCCCGGTGACGCCGCACGCGACCTTCTCACCCGTGACGGGCCCACGCTCCGGGGAGATCAGGACGCTGTGGATACCCGTGTAGACGGCGTTGCAGATCTTCGCGTACTGACGTGCGCTCTCGACACGCCACGTCTTGCCGACGCGCTTGTACTGCGGCTGCAGCCAGATCGGATTGTTCGGCTCGTTCCACGCCGTCCATAGGCTCACCTTCGGGAGCGGCAGGGCGGTCGTCGGGTTCGAGGGATCCTGCTGCCACGCCGGCGCCGTGTAGAACCCGCTGTAGCGGACGGCGGCGGCGTAGGCGAAGTCCTGGAGGCTCTTCGCATTCGTCGGCGCGTAGGTCCTCGGCTTGCCGCCGTTCGCCCAGCTCGGCGTGAAGAGGATCGAGAAGACGACCTGGATCTTGTACTGCGTCGCGTAGCGGACGAGCCGGTCGTAGAGCGTCCAGTTGTATTTCGGATCGCTTGGATCGGTCGGATCGGTCGGCTTCGAGGCGGCAACGGCGTACTTGCTTCCGCCCCAGTAGAGATTGACGCGCAGAACCTGCGCGCGCAGCGTGGTGAGTGTCGGGAATGCAGTGGTCGGATCCCCGTAGAGCGTGTCCGCCTCGTCGTTGATCCCGACGAGCATTTTGCTCGATTTCTTGGCTTGATGTTTCTTCGGCGATGCCGTCGCCGCGGAGACGGCGAGGCTCGCGATAGCCGTCACGGCCACCGCGATCATGGCGATGCGCTTAGACACTGAGTGACTCCCGTTGGCTCGCTTGCAGCATCCGCCGCAGACCGTCTTCGAGCGAGATCTGCGGCTCCCAACCCAGCAGCTGCCGGGCGCGTGTGATATCCGGCTGACGAACCTTGGGATCGTCGACCGGAAGCGCTTCGAACACGATCTCGCTCGTTGCGCCGGTTACCTCGACGACCTTCTGCGCGAGCTCGGTCAGTGTGTATTCGGAAGGGTTCCCGATATTTACCGGAAGGTGCTCACCACTTCTGGCGAGCAGCATGAGGCCGCGCACGAGATCGTCGACATAGCAAAAGCTTCTCGTCTGGGAGCCATCGCCAAAGACCGTCAGCGGCTCGTTTGCGAGTGCCTGGCGAACGAACGTCGGAATCGCGCGGCCGTCGTACGGCCGCATCCGGGTCCCATAGGTGTTGAAGATGCGCACGATGCACGTGTCGACGCCCTGCTGACGGTGATAGGCCATCGTCAACGCCTCCGCGTAGCGCTTGGCCTCGTCGTAGACACCGCGCGGCCCGATCGGATTCACGTTCCCCCAATAGGTCTCGGGCTGCGGATGAATCAACGGATCGCCGTAGACCTCGCTGGTCGAGGCGAGCAGGAAGCGCGCGCGCTTCCATTTCGCGAGCCCGAGTGCGTTGTGGGTCCCGTACGAGCCCACTTTCAGGGTTGCGAGCGGCAGGCGGAGGTAGTCGATCGGGCTCGCCGGGCTCGCAAGGTGGTAGACGACGTCGACGGGCTCCTCGATCTCGAGGTGTCGCGTCACATCGTGGTTGAAGAAGAGGAACTCGTCGCCCCGCAGATGCTCGACGTTCTGCAGCGAGCCCGTCTCGAGGTTGTCGACGCAGATGACCCGATAGCCCTCGTTGACGAGCGACTCGCAGAGGTGCGAGCCGAGAAACCCTGCACCTCCGGTGACGACGGCGGTCGGCATCCGCTCGATGCTAGCGGCGGCTCCGCCACGCCGCCCCGACCTTAACGAAGGCTTTACGGCAGGGGGACGCTGCTCTTTACACGAGGGTCGCTGCTAGTACACCCGGCCGCAAGTTCGGCAGCTTCCCGGCGGCGTCTCGCCGCCCGTGGCCGCGTCCTCAGTCGCCCCGATAGTAGGACTATCGGGACTCCCTGCGTCCTTGCCACGAACGCCGAGCCACTCGCCGGATAGACCACTGAACTTGCGGCCGGATGTACTACTTTCACCACGTGCGCTGGTGGGGACCGCTGGGCCTCCTCGTGGCCGTCCGCGTCGCAATCCCGCTGGCGGCGTATGCGGACGCCGGCTCCAGCCTCCCGGGGCTGCCGGAGTTCCAGCGGCAGGCACGAGACGGAGGCCTGATGGGCGACGCCACCGGCTTTTATGCGGCGGCGCGGGAGTTCATGGCCGCCTGGGGCCGGATGCCGCGTCCGGTTCTCGTGCTCGCTGCGCTCTTCGCCGTCGCGGCGGTGACTGCGATCGCGATCGGGTGGCGCCGCAGGCCGGAGTGGCGCCCCTGGCTCGTCGCTGCTGCTTTGTGCGCATTCGGGCTCGTCGTCTCCGCGGACGTTCACTGGATGAAGCCGACGGGCGCAGCCGTATTCGGCTGGCCCCTCGTCTGGGCGCTGCCGATGCTGGCGTACCGCGCGCTCGGCTTCGGGCTCAGCAAGCACGTCGCGTGGGACTTCGGGTTCGCTCTGTCGCTCGTCTGCGTCGCGCTCACCGTCGTCGCCGTCGCGTACCTCGGCCGGAACGCGACAGCCCGCCGCTCCGTCGGCCTGCTCGCCGCGGCGTTCTGGACGGTCTGGCCCGTGCTCGTCGGCGTGATCGCCGGCCACCGCGCGTGGGAGAACTTCCAGTGGAATGTCGATGTCGGCCTGCACAACTACGGCGAGCCGCTGTCGACGCTTCTCGTTACCGTCGGAGCGGCACTCCTGCTCTCGCCGCGCTTGACGCAACTGCGGCTCGTGCTCGCCGGCTGCGCTCTGAGCGCGGCGACGCTTGTCAAGCTCTCGAACGGGCTGCTCGCGGCGGCAGCTCTGCTGCTCGTCTTCCTTCGCGGCCGGACACGGGAGGCGTACCCGTTCGTCGCCGGCGCGCTGTCGCTCGCGCCGCTCGTCCTCGTCTACTGGCCGCTGTCGTATCCCAAGCTGTTCGACAATCCACAGTCGTGGCCCCGTGACCCGTTCGATGTCTCGCACGTCGTCTCGACGTGGACACACTCGTCGATCTTCACCCCGCACGTCCTGTTGATCGTCACGCCGCTCGCGGCGGTCGGGATCGCAGGACTGCTGCGTCCGTGGCAGCTCGCGCTCGTGCTCGCGTTTCTGCTGATCAACCCGATCTTCTACAGCTTCTATGCGAACACGGCGCAGCATCCGCGTTTTCTCTACGCGAGCCTGCCGGAGCTGTTCGTGCTCTGGGCTGCAGGCGTCGCCGTCCTGCTGCGCGTTGCAACCCGTCGGGTCACGGCGCCGGTCGCCGCGCGATGACGCGGCTCGTCGCGAAGCCGGCCGCATTCGGCGCGTTCGTGTTCGCGCTCGCCTGCGCGCCGCCCTGGGTCGGTCTCTTCGGCGGACGCGGAATCGGCGACATGTACCTCTACCGGATGTACGGGCACCGCATGCAGGACGGCCTGATCCCGTACCGCGACTCCTACTTCGACTGGCCTCCGGGCTCGATTCCGCCCGTGCTCTGGCCGGCGCTGCCGCCCGGCAGCTACTACGAGTGGTTCCACGCCTTTGCGTACGTCTACGGCGCGTGCGCCATTGCCGCCGTCGCCGTCAGCCTCGTCCTGCTCGGGGTGCGGGGCGTGCGGCTCTACGCCGCCGTCGGCGCCGTGGCCGCGCTTCCGTTCGCGCTCGGCGCGATCTCGATCAACAGTCTCGACTACTGGCCCGCGCTGTTCACAGCCGCCGGGCTCGCCGCGCTCGTCGCAGGCCGCAGCCGCCTCGCCTTCGGACTGCTGGGGTTCGGCATCGTGGCGAAGATCTATCCGATCGTGATCCTGCCGGTCGCGCTCATTTGGGTCTGGCGCCGCGAAGGCCGACGCGAGGCGTTGCGCGCGCTCGCCTGGGCGGCGGGTGTGGTGGTTGTCGTCGCAGCGCCGTTCGCCGTCCTCGGCCACGGCGGGCTCGGGTACAGCACCTATACGCAGTTCACACGCGGCCTCCAGATGGAGAGCCTCGGCGCGTCGATCCTGATGGCGTTGCATCACCTCGGGGTCATGCACGTCCACGTGGTGGTCGGCCGTCCGTACTCGCTCGACATCGCCGGCACGGCGGCGACCGTCACGGCGTCCGTGTTCACGCTCGTCCTGGTCGCGGCCCTGCTGACGGTCTACGCCGCGTACGCAGCCGGCCGGGACGAGCCGCGACGGCTGCTCACGGCGGCGACGGGAGCGGTGACCGGATACGTCGCGTTCAACCGCGTGCTCTCGCCGCAGTACCTCGTCTGGCTCTTCCCGCTCGTGCCGCTTGTCGCCGGCGCGCCCGGGGTCGCCGCGACACTGCTGCTCTTCGGAGCTTGCGCGCTCACCATGACGTGGTTCCCGGACCGGTTCTGGCACCTCGTGCACGTGAGCCCGGTCAGCTGGTTCGCCCTCGCGCGCAACGTCCTGCTCGTGCTCGTCTTCGTCGCGGTCGTGATGCCTCTCGTCCGGACGATGGACCGCCCCGCTGCCGAGCTCGTGACGTCTATGCGCCGCCGCGCAACGGCGTCCCGTCGAGGCACTGGCCGTGCGAGACGGCGGTGAGGAAGCGGCCGCCGAGGATCCACGTCCAGCGCCCGCTGACGCTCACGGCGTGCACGGTGTACGTGAGGCCGGTCTTCCCCGGCTGACGGAAGTTGATCGTCACCCGCTTGGACGTCCGCTGGGGTACGCCCTCGACCGCGATCTTCTCGTTCCGCACGTCGAGCACGCGGAAGATCTCCTGCCCGGTCGCGAAGTTCGTCTTCATGGCGCGCGAGCACTGCACGTACTGCGCCTTCGTGATCAGCCGTTGATGGCCCGGGTGGAGCTGGCTCCACTGGAGGCCCCATTGGCCGTGGATCTCCTCGCGGAGGATCCGGGTCATGAAGGTGCCCGCGCTCTCGCTCGAGGCCGCCGAGGCCGCCGCGGCCGGAAGCGCGGCTCCGACGAGGACGAGGAGCAGCAGCGCCCGCCTCATCGCAGGTCCTTGTTCGACTCCATGTCGAACCACATCGCGAACAGCGTGAACTGTGAGCCGGAGATCAGCAACAGGGCGATGAGCACAACGGTACCCACGCTCACGTCGTTCCCGGCGATCCGGTAGGCAATCTCGATCACGCCGAGAACGAGGCCGGCCAGGGTGGCGAGAAAGCCGAAGGCGTAGAAGAAGACGAGCGGGTGGAAGTCCCGGATCACGTACTTCTCCCGGAGCCGCCAGAAGAACCCCTTGACGAGCAGCCACGAGATCCGCGGCACGACCTTGCGGTAGCGGATGCCCGAGCGCTCGCCGACGCCGTAGATCGGTCGCGACGGGAAGTCGCGCACACGCGCGTTCCAGACGTTCAGGTGCACGAGGATGTCGTTCGGAAAGCCGTATCCCGTGTAGATGCGGTCGAGGTCGAGCACGTCCAGCATCTGCTTCGAGATCGCCGTGTAACCGGATTGCGAATCCGCGACGTGCCAATAGCCGGAAGCGATCTTCGTGAGCAGCGAAAGGACCGCGTTGCCGAGATAGCGCGCCCTCGGAATCAGCGTCCAGGCCTCACCGCTGACGAGACGGTTTGCCTTTGCGTAATCGACCTCGCCCCGCACGACGGGCAGCGCGAGCGTGCCGAGGTCGCCGGGATCCATCTGGTTGTCGGCCGCCATCACGGCCGTGACGTCCATACCGTCCTCAGCCGCACGCTTGTAGCCCGTGACGATCGCTGCGCCGACGCCGCGGTTTCGCTCGTGCGCGACCACCTCGACGCGCGGATCGCCGACGCCGCGCGCGCGCTCGGCCGTCGCGTCGCCCGATCCGTCGTCGACGACGTAGACGCGGTCGACGAACCCGGGTATTCCGGCCAGCGTCGTCGCGATGAGCTCCTGCTCGTCGTGTGCCGGCACGACGACCGCGACGCGCTTGCCCTCGAGCATCAGCGTCTGCGGGCGAGACCGGCCGCGACGCCGTCCCAGAGGAGCGCGGCGATCGCGCCGAGCACGAGCCCGATCAGCGCGGCGACCACAAGCGTGTTGCGCCGGCTGCGCGCGGTCACCTTCTGCGCGGCGGCGCCGGTGACAATGGACGGCTTCTCGACCTGCTTCGCCTGCAATAACAGCTGACTCGTGCTGAGCAGCGCGTCCTCCTCCGTCGCGAGCCGAATCTGCACGACGAGCTTGTCCGTCGTCGAGAGGCTGCCGCCCTGCAGCGCCCCGTTGATCGCGTTGATGTCGCGCTGCTTGCTCGAGATCTGCGCGCTGAAGTTCTTGATCTTCTGGTTCGCGAACGCGGACGTCTTGTCGATGATGATGCGAGCGAGCGCGTTCGCTGCGCACGACGCGAGTCGCCGCTTCTTCGCCTGCACGCTCACCGTGACGAGGGGAGTCTGGCCGTTCTTTGCGATGTTCCCCGACACGGTCTGCGTGGAGATCCCGCCTCGCAGGTCGCCCGGCTTCGCCTTGCACTGCGTCGAGACCTGGTCGATCACGATCGCCGCGTGCGCGATCTGGCGGACCGTGCTCGGGTTCGTCTGGGCAGCCTGCAGCTGCACGTTGCCGCTCGCCGAGTAGGGCTGGCCGAGATAGAGCGTTGCGGTCGCCTTGAACGTCTGGCTACCGCCGAGCGCGACCGCGTAGCCGACGACCGCTCCGACGAGGAGACCGGCGGCGAGGAGCCACCAGCGCGCCCCGAGCAAGCGCACGTACCGGCCGAAGTCGACCTCCTGCTCCGCCTCGGGATCGAAGGAGGGCGCGCTCATCCCGCGGCGACTTTAGCGGAGGCCCACGACCACATCGCCGTGAGCCCGTCGCCGAGCGGCGTGTGCGGCTCCCAGCCGAGCGCTGCGCGGATGCGCGCGACGTCGGCCTTCGTCCGCGAGACGTCGCCCTTCGCCGGGCCGACATGCTGCACGTCGAGCTTCCGACCTGACACCTGTTCCAGCAGCGCGATCGCCTCCAGCATGCTCGCCTCGTCGCCCCCGCCGACGTTGTAGACGCCGCCCGCCGGAGCGCCCCCCATCGCTGCGATCGTCGCCGCAACGGCGTCGTCGACATAGGTGAAGCTACGGGACTGCTCGCCGCTTCCGTAGATCTCGAAGATCTCGCCCGTGAGCAGCGCGTCGCAGACGCGACGGAAGAACATGTCGGGCCGCTGCCGGGGGCCGTAGACCGTGAAGTAGCGGAGCACGACGGCGTCGAGGCCGTATGCAGCCGAGTAGGCGTGCGCGAGATGCTCGCAGCCGAGCTTCGTGATCCCGTACGGCGAGATCGGGCTCATGGGCGTATCCTCGGGCGTCGGATAGGCCTCGGCCTCCCCGTAGACGGACGACGACGAGGCGAGGACGACGCGGACGCCCGCGGACGCGGCCGACTCTAAGACGCGCTGCGTCGCAACCAGGTTGCGACGCACATACAGCGAGAAGACGTCGCCGAAGCTCCGCACGCCCGCCTGCGCAGCGAGGTGAAAGACGCCGCCGACGCCGTCGAGGTCGAGCGACTCCTCCGCGAGGTCGAGCCGCCGGACGTCGAGCCCGCTCGCGTTCTCCTCCTTCTCGGCCGGGTCGTAGAAGTCCGTGAAGCAGTCGACACCTACGACGTCGTGCCCCGCCTCCTGGAGCGTCCGTGCGAGCGTCGAGCCGATGAACCCCGCCGCTCCGGTGACGACGTATCTCACTTCGGGACCATCCCATAGACCGTGCCGTAGCCGACGAGGTACAGATGCCCCTTGACGGCGACGGCCGGTGTGTACTGGCCGTCGGGATACGTCCAGAGCTGTTTGCCGGTGCGAGCGTTCAGCGCGTACGTGCGTCCCTTGCCGCGTTCGTTCAACGTCGCGAAGTAGACGACGTTCCCGATGACGGTCGCGGAGCCGGAGATCTTGCCGTTGGCCTTGAAGCTCCAGCGCTCGTCGCCGGTTGCCGCATCGAGCGCATAGAACCGCTTGCTGTACGACCCCACGAGGACGAGCCGGTTCCAGACCGCCGGCGACGCGTACACGTAGCCGCCGGTGCCGTGCGACCAGCGCAGCGTTCCGGTCGACGCGCCGTACGAATAGACCTTCCCATCCGTCGAGCCGATGTAGACGCGCCCGTACGCGACCGCGGGCGTCGAATAGAAGCGCGAGCCCCCGTACAGCCGCCGCTGCGCCTTCGCCTTCCAGATCAGGCGGCCCTTCTGCGCGCCGAGGCAGTAGACGTGACCGTCGTACGAGCCCACATAGAGCCTGCTACCCGCGAGCGCAATTGCGCCTTTGATCGGCCCACGCGCCGGACGATGACGCCAGATCGTCCTGCCGGTGCGCGCGTCGAGCGCCCACACCCGGCCGTCCCAGTCGCCGACGTAGAGGCGGTTGCCGACGAGGAGCGGAGAGCTTTCCGACGGAGCGATCGTCTTCTGCCAGCGGATCTTCCCGAAGCCCGCCGCGAACGCGATCACCTTGCCCGTCCCCTTCGAGTGCTTCGCGTTGCACGGCGGCTTGTTCAGGAAGACCGCGTACACCGTCCCGTGCTTGTACGACCCGATCGCGGGCGACGCCGCGACGCAGCGCTTCGAGAGGTACTTCCACGCGGGCTTGCCGGTCTTCATGTTCACGGCGGTGAACTTGCCGGAGTTCGTCGACAGGTAGAGGCGCCCGTAGCCGATCGAGGGCGGGAACTCGACGAGGCTGCCGGCGTGATAGCTCCAGACGCGCCGGAACGGCGGTCGCAGCGCAAGCTGCACCGCGCGGTCGCGCGTCGCGTCGAAGCCGTACTGCGGCCACGGGATCCCGAGCGGCGGCGGCTTCGCCGCGGTCGTCGAGATCGTGAACTCCTCGGTCGACGAGCCGCGGATGTTCCCCTCGCCGTGAAGGCGGTAGATGACGATCGCGGCGACGCCACCGAGCAGGAGCACGGCGACGATGGCGAGGACGATCAAGAGGCGGCGCCGCATGACGGCGGCTCAGGTTATCCGGGCTGTGTGATGGTTCCGAGGGGATAGGCCGTCGTCAGGCCGGCGGAGTTCGTCGCCCTGAGCGTCGCCTGCCAGGTTCCCGGCGGCACGGCGAGCCCGATCGTGCCGCCCGTCGGCTGCTGCCCGAGGTCCTGCGTCTGCGGGGGATTGACTCCGGCTGGATCGGCGTAGTCGACGGCGAGTGCGAGCCAGGGCGTGCCCGGGTCGTCGGCCTGCCAGTTCAGCGTCGTTCCGGCAAGCGAAGCGGCGGTGATCGTCGGCGGCGCCGTGTCCCAGCGGACGACGACGGGCGCGAGCTTGAAGGTTGCCTTCTTGCCGGCGTAGTTGGAGGTCGCGATCTGCACGGGATAGGTCCCCGGCGCGAGCCCTTCCGGCGGCGTCCAGGTGAGCGTCCGCGCGCCGGGGCCGAGGCGGTACGTCGTGACGTCTCCGCCGATTGCGAGCGTGACCGAGGCGCGCTGCGAGAGGGTGAACTGGATCTGCGCCGTGTCGAGATAGCCGTCCAGCGGCTGCGGCCACACAGTCGGCGTCGCCGGACCGGGCGTTACCTGCGGCGCCACGGTGAGATACGCGCGGAAGCGCTTCGACGCATCCACCCAGAACGGATCCTGTGTCAGCTTCGCGAGCTTTGCGAGGAGGTCGGTGACGAACGTCTGGTACTCGCGGGTCGCGTACGCGCCGCCGAGCTGGTAGCGCGACCAGTCGCCGGTGTCGAAGCGCGGGAAGAGGGCCTGCGCGGAAGCGCTGAGTTGCGCCGCGAGCGCCGATGCCTCTCCGTCGCCGGAGGTCTGCGCGTACTCGAGCAGCGAGACGATGGCCTGCAGCTGCGCGTTCAGCACGACCTGGCTGTTGAAGCCGTAGAGGCGGATCCACGGCCCGCTCGCGAGCGGCAGGAGGAACGGCGGCACCGAGGCGTACGCGCGCACCGCTGCGGCGCTGAGCACGGGATCCTGGAGCAGGGCGTACGAGCGCGCAAGCGCCTGCGCGGCGACGGCCTGCGCCATGCCGGAGGCCCACGGCGGCCGCCCTCCCGCGAAACGGAACTGGTACTCCCAGATCAGGCGCGTGCCGCGTGGGATCGCGCGTGCGAGCAGGGCGTCCGCGAGCGTGCGCGTCGACTCGACATCCTCGGCCGCGGCGGCGGCGTTGAGTGCGCCGAAGTTCGCAAGCGGATGGAACTCGAGCCCGAGGCGCGGGAACCACCGATACACGACGCCGTCCTCGTCCGCGACGTCGACCTTCGTGGTTGGAACGCGATGCGTCTCGAAGTAGTCGAGGTTCACCTCGAGCTGCGAGAAAAGCGCGAGCGCGCGCGGCGATGTGTACGAATCCCAGAACGGCGACAGCTGCGAGAGCTGCGAAGCCAGTACGTACGCGCGCAGCTTCGGCAGCGTCTTGACATCGCGCAGCGCGCGCGTGACGGCACTGCGGTAGCGATATGCGTCGGGCGGCTTGACCCATTGCTTTGCGACGGCGTGCGTAATGCCCTTTCGCGCGAGCGCCGCGTCATGTGCCGCCGTTGCATGTGCAACAGATGGAACGAGCAGCGCTACCGCAGCGGCGACCCCGACCGCCGCGCGCCTCATCTTCGGCGGTGCCGCAGGTGTCGGTGATGGGCAGGAAGGCGAGTCACGGCGCGGGGTTCCACGGCATATAGACGCGAGTAGCCGTGAAAAAGTAAGCGCATGCCGTTGCCGGACACCGGCACGTAGTTGCCGTGACCAAAGCGAAGTAGCACTCGTCCGCTTCGCGCGTCGACGCCGACGATGCGGTGCGCGAAGCTCCCGGCGTAGGCGACACCGTCGACGACGACGGCCGCACCGGAGATCGAGCCGCCGGTGCCGACGGTCCAGAGCCTCCGGCCGCTCGAGGCGGAGACCCCGTAGAAGAGGCCGTTGTACGAGCCGAAGAACACGCGCCCACCCCACGCCGCGGGCGAGGAGTACACGTACGAGCCGGTGTGGATGCGCCACAAGCGGCGCCCGTGCGTCGAGAACGCCGTGAGCGAGCCGCCGGTCGAGGAGGGTACGAACACCCGGCCGTTTGCGACCGCGGGTGTCCCGTAGATGCGGCCGTTCACCGACGACACCCAGCGGGTCGCGCCCGTGCGGGGCGAGAGCGCCCACAGGCGGCCGCCGTAGTCGCCGATGAAGAGCCGGCCGTCCGCGATCGCGGCGCTCGAGGTGACCTTCGCCCCGAGCGACCTCGTCCATCGCAGGCGGTGCCGGCGGAGGTCGAGTGCGTAGAGCCGTCCGTTCCAGGCGCCGAAGTAGTCGATGCCGCCGCGAACGATCGGCGAGGACTCCACAGGCGAGCCGACGTCGTACCGCCAGCGAAGCCGTCCGTTTGCGCGGTCGAGCACGTACACGTGCCCGTCCATCGTGTGGTAGACGAGGTTGCGGCCGACGATCGCGGGCGACGACGCCATCTTCCCGTTGGGCGTGTCGTGCCGCCAGAGCGTCTTCCCGAAGCGCATCGAGATGGCGCGGATCGAAGCGCGTGCGTTGCCGATGTATGCGACGCCGCCGTCGACGACCGCGGGGAACTCGATCAGGCCGCCGATGCCGACGCTCCACACCGTCCGGAAGGGAGGCCGCAACCGAATGTGCGACTGCGTCTGCGCGCGAGCCGGCGTCGCTCCGTACATGCGCCACTGCATCTCGGGCCGGTAGACGCGAATCGTGGCCTTGCGGCCGTCACGGAACGGCTCGTGCACCGTGCGCGTCGAGAAGCCCTTCGCGCTGACCGTGACGTTGAGTGCGCGGCGAAACGG
>WNGB01009736.1_pt1 | contig 13423 bp, 9 predicted proteins | sample 5400681 | NCBI WGS metagenome assembly WNGB01 (sample SAMN13153367, study PRJNA577476) | soil metagenome | isolation source: 115 cm soil or saprolite under grassland replicate 2 | place: USA:California | collected 2016-06-15 | reverse complement strand
TTCACGGCCGCGGGCACGAGCTACGCCACGCATGCCGAGGCGATGCTGCCCTTCTACATCTTCTATTCGATGTTCGGCTTCCAGCGGACGATGGACCAGATCTGGGCCTTCGGCGACGCGCGCGGACGGGGATTCCTCCTCGGCGCGACGGCCGGCCGCACCACGCTGAACGGCGAGGGTTTGCAACATGAGGACGGACACAGCCAGCTGCTCGCGACGGCGGTGCCCAACGTGCGCGCCTACGACCCGGCCTTCGCGTATGAGACCGCGGTCATCGTGCGCGACGGCATCCGCCGGATGTTCGTCGACAACCAGGACGTCTTCTACTACCTGACGCTGTACAACGAGAACTACCCGATGCCGCCGATGCCGGCGGGCGTGGAGGACGGGATCCTGCGCGGCATCTACCTCTTCCGCAAGGGCGAGGAATCGCGACGTCGCGTGACGCTGCTCGGCTCGGGCCCGATCCTCATGCAGGCGCTCCGCGCGCAGGAGCTGCTCCAGGAGAAGTACGACATCTCCGCCGACGTCTACAGCGTCACGAGCTACCAGCAGCTGCGGAACGAGGCGCTCGAGGTGGAGCGCTGGAACCGGCTGCACCCCACGGAGGCGGCGAAGGTCCCGTACATCGTGCAGGTCCTCGGCGGCGCGACACCGATCATCGCCGCGAGCGACTTCATGAAGGCCGTCCCCGACCAGATCTCGCGCTGGCTCTCGCAGCCGTTCGTCCCGCTCGGAACGGACGGATTCGGGCGCAGCGACACGCGCGACGCGCTACGCCGTCACTTCGAGGTCGACGTGCAGAGCATCGCAGTGGCATCGCTCAACGCGCTCGCCATGTCCGAGCAGTATTCGTCGCAGGACGTGGCGAAGGCCATCGCGGACCTCGGCATCGATCCAAACAAGCCGGAGCCGCGGACGGCCTGACACTCGCGCACCGATGCATCACGCCGGCCGCATCTGAGCGAGCGTCGCGCGTCGAGCGCGGTTGGTCCCCGCGGGCATGTACCGCGGCAGTGGCCCGTGATCGAGGAAGCCGCGTCGGGACAGGATCGGCGCGGAGGTCTCGGTGTTGGCGAGGATCGATGCGATGCGGCAGCCTCGACTGTGCGCCGCGCTCGCGCGGTAGGCCACGAGCGCCTTGTACACGCCACGACCTCTGCGCTCCGGCACGGTCTCGGCACCGGTGAGATACACGCACGCGCCATCCGCTGAGTAGCGGTAGCCCGCGTTCGCGACCGGCTCATCGCCGATGAACCCGATCAGGAAGCCACCGCGCCGACCCGAGGTGGCTAGATACGCGAGGCGATCAGGCAGCATCTGCTCCAGCTCCTCCCTATCGTGGTGGGCAAGCGCGAGCGACATCCGCGCGGTCTTCTCGTCGTGCACCTGAGCGACGGTCACGACGGCCCGCGGCCGCCAATCACCGCTGAGCGGAAGCGCGGCGGTCATCATCCGCGGAGCCGCAACAAGCTCCAGGCCGCGGCACGCGAGCCGCTCACCCAGGTCGCTCGGCGACGATGACGGGCCGACGTGCCAGTTGAATGGCTGATCGCCGAAGAACGCGAGCACCTCGTCGATGCCCCGCTCGACCGTCGACTCGTCCCAACGAACGTAGGCGACGCGCGAATGGCTCGCCGGCCAACCGCGTCGGCGCCACATGAGCAGATCGGATCGCTCGACCTGCTCGAGTCCACTCGGCACCCAGTCGCGTTCGTAGTCGAACAGCATCGCTTCGGCGTAGGCCGCGTCGTCGCGCATCACGCTGGACCCGTCGCCGCGACTCAGCGCGCGACCCGCTGGAACTCGACGAGGCGTCCGCCTTCGCAGCGGAACGTCACGATCGAGTCCGCGACTCGCTGCGGCCAGTGAACACGCCGTCGTTCCTGCTGCCTCCGCCACCGATGCTGCCGCCGCTTTGCATCTGTTGCGCAGGACCCGGCCAGCGCCGACTCGACATGCCCGCTCCGTCGGGGAAGCACTCCGCGGTCGCCGGTACGCCCTGCGCGATGTACAGAAGCACGGCCGCGTAGCCAACGAGCGCACCTCCGAGCGCTGCCGGTGTCGCGCTGCTTCTCTCCCGGCGTGGGATGGCGCGGAATAGCAGCAGCAGGAGCACGAACCCTGAAGGCAGGAACGCGATGACGATCGAGAACGCGCCGAGGATGCCGAACAGCAAGAATCCGCTCGCGAGCGTCGCGAGCAGCGCGATGTACGCGCGCCGCCAGGGCACGACCTGCGCGGCGACCGCGAGGGCGAAGGCGGCGGCGGCGGCGGCGAGGAGCGCGTAGTCGAATCGTTCGGGCTCCAACATCTTCGATCCTGCAGCTCGCAGTGTCAGGAAGACCGCGAAGAGGAGGACTGCACCGAGACTTGCCGCGGTCGCTACAGCAACGATGCGGAGCGCTCGGCTACGCACGGGTGAGTGGCCGGTAGCGGATCCGGTGCGGCTGCCAGTCGGCGCCGTGCTCCTTGCGCATGAACTCCTCGTACGAGTGGTAGTTGCCCTCGAACCACCGCACCCGGCTATCGCCTTCGAAGACAAGTAGGTGCGTGGCGATGCGATCGAGGAACCAGCGGTCGTGGCTGATCACGACAACGCAACCGGCGAAGTCCAGGAGCGCGTCCTCCAGCGCGCGCAGAGTGTCCACGTCGAGGTCATTCGACGGCTCGTCGAGCAGCAGCACGTTCGCACCCGACTTCAGCATCTTCGCGAGGTGCACGCGATTGCGTTCACCACCGGACAGGTCTCCGACGCGCTTCTGCTGATCGGCGCCGCGGAAGTTGAATGACGCGACGTACGCGCGCGCGTTGCGCGTGCGCGTGCCAATCTGGATGTTCTCCTGCCCTTCGGCGATCTCCTCCCAGACGTTCTTCGCGGGATCGAGCGTGTCGCGCGACTGCGAGACGTACCCCAGCCTCACCGTCTCGCCGATCACCAGGGAGCCGCCGTCCGGCTTCTCCTCGCCGGTGATGAGGCGGAAGAGCGTCGTCTTGCCCGCGCCGTTCGGGCCGATGATCCCGACGATGCCACCGCGCGGCAGCGCGAAGGTGAGGTCGTCGAACAGCAGACGGTCGCCGTAGCCCTTACGCAGGTTGCTCGCGTTGATCACGACGTCCCCGAGCCGCGGGCCGGGAGGGATGCTGATCTCGAGATCGCGCTCGCGCTGCTCCGGCTCCTCCGCAAGCAGGCGCTCGTACGACTCGATGCGCGCCTTGCTCTTCGCTTGCCGCGCTCGCGGCGACGCCTGCACCCACTCGAGCTCGCGAGCGAGCGTGCGCTGTCGCGCCGACTCCTGCTTCTCCTCGTCCGCAAGACGCTTGCGCTTCTGATCGAGCCAGGCGCTGTAGTTGCCTTCGTAGGGGATCCCCGCGCCCTTGTCGAGCTCGAGGATCCACCCCGCGGCGTTGTCGAGGAAGTAGCGGTCATGCGTGACCGCGACGACGCAGCCCTCGTAGCCGGAGAGCGTGCGCTCGAGCCACGCGACGGATTCGGCGTCGAGGTGGTTCGTCGGCTCGTCGAGCAGCAGCAGATCGGGATGAGACAGGAGCAGCCGACACAGGGCGACCCGGCGGCGCTCGCCACCCGAAAGCGTCTTGACGTCCTGGTCCGCGGGCGGCAGGCGCAGCGCGTCCATCGCGTGATCGATCTGGCTGTCGAGGTCCCAGAGACCCTTCGCCTCGATCTGGTCCCCCGCCGCCTGGAAATCGGCGTTGAGCTTGTCCATCTCGGCGTCCGACAGGGGCTCGCCGAACTTCGACGACAGCTCCTCGTAACGCTTCAGCACCGCCCGCTTGTCCGCCACGCCCTCCTCGACGTTCCCTCGGACGTCTTTGGTCGGATCGAGCTGCGGCTCCTGGGCGAGCAGCCCCGCGCGGTACCCATCCGTGATCCGGGCGTCGCCGACGTACTCCTTGTCGACGCCGGCCATGATGCGAAGCAGGGTCGACTTGCCCGCGCCGTTCGGGCCGAGCACGCCGATCTTGGCGGTCGGGTAGAACGCGAGCGTGATCCCCCTCAGGATCTCCCGCTCGCTTCCCGGCGCCAGCTTCTTGAGGCCGTACATGGTGTAGATGAACTGTGGCGGCATGTGAAAACCGTATCAGCGCGCGAGGCGATACGCTTTTCGGTCAGCATCGCTGGGAGGTCTGATGAGCGAAGAGGCACGCAACTTCCGTCTATCCAAGGACGTGCTACCGAGCGCATACGCGCTCCGCTTCGCGCTCGACTTCGACCACTGGACCTCCACCGGATGGGAGCGGATCACGCTCCGCTCCGCGCGGCCCGCACGCGACATCGTTCTTCACGCGCTCGAGCTGGACATCACCAAGGTCACGATCGACGGGCGCGTTGCCCGGCAGACCGCGTACGACAGCGAAGCGCAGACCGCGACGCTACGGTTCGGACACGAGATCACAGCGGGCGAGCACGTCCTCGAGATCGAATGGACGGCCAGCATCCGCGAATCGCTCCGCGGGCTCTACCGATCGCTGCGTGGCGAGGAGCGCTACGCGGCAACGCAGTTCGAGGCCGCGGACGCGCGCCGGGCCTTTCCCTGCTTCGACGAGCCCGAATTCAAGGCGTGTTTCACGCTCGAGCTCATCCACCCGGCCGGGAACGCCGCGATCGCGAACATGCCGATCGTTTCCCAGGAGCCTCTCGGCGAGCACCAGACGCGCACCGTGTTCCGCGAGACGCCCAAGATCTCCCCCTATCTCGTGGCGTTCACCGTCGGGCCGTACGAGTTCACCGAGGTCGCAGAGACTCCGTCCGGGATCCCGGTCCGTGTCTGCCTGCCGCCTGGTCTCGCGGCGCAGGGCATCTACGCCCGCGACGCGCACGTGCGCTCGGTCGAGTGGCTGCAGTCGTACACGGACGTCCCTTACCCGTACTTCAAGGTCGACGCGATCGGGATCCCCGACTTCGAGGCCGGCGCCATGGAAAACCCCGGCGCGATCACGTACCGCACGCGCCTCCTCGCTGCGGACGAGCGCAACGCGTCGATCCAGGCGCTCAAGGGCGTCTTCAGCACCGCGGCGCACGAGCTCACGCACATGTGGTGGGGCGACCTCGTCACGATGCGCTGGTGGACCGATCTCTGGCTCAACGAGTCGTTCGCATCGTTCGTCGGCGAGAAGGCCACCGCCGCGCTGAACCCGGAGTGGCGTTACTGGCGAGATTTCGTCGCTGAGAACACGAGCGCGTTCAACCTCGACGCGCTCGCTACCACGCATCCGATCTCGGTCGAAGCGAAGAGCGCCGAGGAAGCCTCACAGCGTTTCGACGCGATCTCGTACACGAAAGGCGCGGCGGTGCTGCGCATGATCGAGGGTTATCTCGGCGAGGACGCGTTCCGCCAGGGCGTCCGCATCTACCTGAAGCGCCACGCGGAGGCGAACGCCTCCGCAGATGACTTCTGGCACGCGCTCGACGAGTCGTCGGGCCAGGACGTCACGGCGATCGCGAACGCGTGGATCAAGGCATCGGGACACCCGCTGGTGGATATCCGCGCGCGCGACGCAGACGGCGGGCTCGAGCTCGAGCTCTCGCAGACGCGTTACTTCTCCGACACGGACGCCGCCCCGGCGACACAGCGCTGGCCCGTTCCGCTCGTCATCAAGTACGGGACCGCGCAAGGGGTGCGCGAGCACCGCTTCGTGATGAGCTCGGAAGGCGCGACCGTCCGACTTCCAGGCGCGCGCTGGTTCTTCCCGAACGCGGGGGGCCGCGGCTTCTATCGCTTCCGCTTCGCGAGCGCATTCGAGGGCGATCGCCTCGACGCAGGGATCGCGCACCTCGCCGCCGAGGAGCGGCTCGCGCTCATCGACGACCTCTGGGCGCTCGCGCGTCACGGGAAGGCGACGCTCGCGATGTTCCTCGCGCGGCTCGAGACGCTGCGCGGCGAGGAAGACCGCGCCGTGCTCGCGGCGATCGGCGATTCGCTCTCGTGGCTCGGCAACTACGCGGTTCGCGACGCGACCGAGCGTCCGTTCGCGCGTCTCGTCAACGACCTCTACCGCCCGATCCTCAAAGCGACCGGCTGGACGCCACGCGAGCAGGACGACACCGACGTCCGCGAGAAGCGCACGCGCGCCATCCTGATGCTCGGCCTGCACGCCCGCGCCGCGGACGTGCGCGACGAGGCTCAGCGACGCGTCCGCGATCACCTCGAAGGACGCGAGCGGCTCCATCCCGACGTCGCCGGGACGGTCGTCGCCGTCGCCGCGACCGTTGGCGACAATGCGCTGTGGGAGCGCTACGTGGCGCGCATGCAGGAAGCGCAGGCGTCCGACGCGCAGGAGGAAGCCCGCTTCCGCCAGGCCCTCATCTTCTTCGAGGACCCCGAGCTGGCCCGGCGTACCGCGGAGGCGATCTTCTCGCCGCTCATTCGTCAGCAAGACCGCGGGCTCATGCTCATTCCGATGATGCAGTTCCGTCGCGCCCGCCTTGCGGCCTGGAGGGCGGTGAAGTCGCACTGGGATACCGACGTCGCGGGGACGGACATGGCGCCGCTGCTCAAGCAGGGCTACGTCACCGCCGTGAGCCAGCTGACGCAGCGCGGCCTCGCGGAGGACGCCGCAGCGTTCCTCGTGGCGAAGCGCACGCCCGATATCCAAGAGACCGTCGCGCAGAGCCTGGAGCGGCTGCGCATCAACACCGCCGCCGCCGAGCGACTCGCCGACGAGCTTGAGGATTCTCTGCGGGTGCCCACCCCGAGCTAAGTCGGGCGCGCGCCCGCCGCTCGCGGATGAATGGTTGGGCGCTCAGCCTCCGATGAAGCTCATCTCGATCTTCTTGAGCCCGACCGTCTCCGCCGAACGGAGCTCGGAGTAGCGATCGTCGCGCGCGGTCCAGATCGCGCCGATCGCATCGGCGATCGCCGCGTCGGACGCATCGCCGCGGACGAGTGGACGGAGATCGTGCCCCTGCGTCGCGAACAGGCACGTGTACAGCGAGCCGTCTGCCGACAGGCGCGCACGGGTGCACTCGGCGCAGAACGCCTGCGTCACCGACGCGATCACCCCGATCTCGCCGCTGCCATCGCGGTAGCGCCAGCGCTCGGCGACCTCGCCCGGGTAGTTCTTCTCGATCGGCTCGAGCGGCAGCTCGCGGTCGATCGTCGCGACGATCTCGCGCGCCGACACGACGTCGTTCAGGCGCCACCCGTTGGACGACCCCACGTCCATGTACTCGATGAAGCGAAGGATGCGACCGGTTCCGCGGAAGTGGCGCGCCATCGGCAGGATGCTCTCCTCGTTCAGCCCGCGCTTCACGACCATGTTGACCTTGATCGGCGCGAGCCCGGCGGCTTCGGCAGCGTCCATGCCTTCGAGCACCTTCGCGACCGGGAAGGCGACGTCGTTCATGCTCTTGAAGACCGCGTCGTCGAGCGAGTCGAGGCTGACCGTCACGCGCTTGAGTCCCGCGTCGCGCAGCGCGCGCGCCTTCGACGCGAGGAGCGAGCCGTTCGTCGTCAGTGTGAGGTCGAGGTCGGCGACGCTCGAGAGCATCTCTACCAGCCGCTCGATGTTCCGCCGGACCAGCGGCTCGCCACCGGTGAGACGGACCTTCTGCACGCCGAGACCCACGAAGACGCGCACGAGGCGCTCGATCTCCTCGAACGAGAGGATCTCCGCGCGCGGGAGGAACTGGAAATCCTTGCCAAAGACCTCTTTTGGCATGCAGTACACGCAGCGGAAATTGCAGCGATCGGTGACGCTGACGCGCAGATCGCGCAGCGGGCGCTTGAACGTGTCGACGGGCTCCATCACTGGAAAGTATGAGGCCCGTCGGATCGCTCCGGCGGGCCCCATATCGCTGGATGCGATGGTCCCTACGGCGTTACGTCCTCGAAGATGACGAGGGCGCTGCCGAGCACGGGCCCGTTCGAGGCGTCGAGGCGGACCGCGACGCTTGCGCGGAAGAATCGTCCGGTGCCCGCGGCGGCGTTGGCGGTGCCCGTCGCGTCAAAGGTCCACGTCGCGCCGGCCGCACGCAGGGTCGGGGCGTTCACAGGAAGGGTCACGCTGCCGTACGCGGGATTGGCGAAGGAGTCGCTGTAGGTGTAGCTCGTCGTGCCGCCCGGAACGGCGAAGGGATCGACGATGGCCTTCCACGCTCCAACGGCCGGACTGTTGATCGTGACGGTCTCGTTCGCTGTGCTGCCGGTGCTGCTGCCCGCGAGCACACAGGTACCGGTCGTGCAGTTGTAGACGAACAGGTCGAGGTCGGCACCAGGGTCACTGGCGCCGCCGAGGGTGACCTGCAGCTGCGTGGTGCCCGCCGGCACGGCGATGTCGTAGCTCTGTTGCGCGCTGCCGGCCGAGATCGACCCGGCCACCGAGCGGACGCTCGCGAATGCGGTCGCGGTCTGGATGGTCGTGGCTGCTGCGAACTCATTTGTCGCCGTGAAGGTCTGCGTGTACGGCGTGCCGACGGTCGTGTGCGGGTTGGTCCAGGTCGCCGGGTCAAGGGAAACGCGGTACGCCTCGAATGTCACTTCGTAGGTGGAGCTTGCGGGGACGGCTGCGCGCGATGCCGCGTCGACGACCTCCCACACGCCTTCGACCGGAGTGACCGTGAGCACGCGGCTCAACGTCGCCGGGCCGGTGGTCAACCCGATCGCCTGACTGGCGGCCGTCTGCGGGAGACCGTACGGGTGTACCGGTGTCGCGTTCACGCGTCCATCGATGACGTGGAGCGTCATGCGAAGGGCGGTCGCGCCCGTGGGCACGTCGAAGAATGTCTTTGGCTGCCCCGCCTCGAATCGTCTCGCGCTACCGGCGACCGTCGCCTTGTAGCTGTTCGATGCACTCAGCGGGATGGACGTGATGACGGTGTTCATGGTCGCGTACTCGATGCCGGGGGTCTTCGGGTCATCGAGACGTAGGATCGCGCTGCTCACACCAGAGCTCGCGCGCGGTGTCACGCGGATCGCCAGGGTCGCAGACCCCTTGTTGGTGAACGACAGCGTCGTCTGCCCCGCGGGCAGCGCGAACGATCCATCGTTGCCGAGCCAGCTGAGGTTGTACGTGCCGATCCCGCCGTCGCTGCGTGTGAACGTGTAGGTGCGGGTGTACGGCGCGTCGCCGGTGTGGACGCCCTCGCGGTCGTAGATGCCGCGGCCGAAGCCGGGCGTCTCGAGGAAGCTGCTGAGCACTGTGTGCACCTCGACCGAGGACGAGATGTCGACGGTCTTGAGGTTCGTCATGAGCAGATCCCACGCGGCCCCCACGTTGATGAGACCGAAGCCCTGCTCGTGCGCTTGGTAATTGGTGAGGTAACGCGCCGACGAGGTCATCGCCTCGCGCAGCTGCGCGGGCTTGTGGCCCACTGCGCTCGGGATCGCCGCGGACAACAGGAGCGCGGCCGCGCCGGACGCCTGCGGTGCCGCCATGGACGTGCCGTTGAACATGCCGAGGCCCGCAGAGCAGACGATCGGTGCGACGCACTGCTGCGCCTGCCAAGTCGGGACGCTCGACGTCGCGTTGCCGGGCGCGACGACGTCGGGCTTGAAGCCGCCGTCCTCGCGCGGTCCGCGGGAGCTGAAGTCGTGGAGCGCTTCGTCGCTCACGACGGTGTTGCCGTAGTTCGCGAGCACGGACTCCTTCGTCCAGTACGCGCCGATGGCCATGGCCTTCGTCGCGACGGCCGGGTCACCGATCGTGTTCACGCCAGGACCGCTGTTGCCGGCGGACAGGAAGATCTCGGTACCCCACTTGTCGATGAGACGGTTGTAGAGGATCGCGCGCGCATTGTTGCCGTCATTCAGTCCAGGCAGGCCGCCGATGCTCATGCTGATGACATCGACATGCGCGTTCTTGGCCGCGTAGATCATGCCCTCGGTCAGTGCGTGCGCTGTGCAGCCGCTGGTGAACAGGCACACGCGGATCGAGACGATCTTCGCGCCCGGCGCAGCGCCGGTGGCGCTGCCGAAGAGCGTGCCGCCGGCCGCGATGCCGGCGACGTGTGTCGCGTGGGCGCCCGAAACGATGCCAAGGCTCACGTAACCGGAGACGGCATCGATCTGGGTGACGAACGGAACCGACTCGCGGATCGCCGTGGCCGCGTTGTCATGGCCGTACTCGCCGACCGCGAAGTCCTTCTTGTAGTCGCGGATGCCGACTTCGTCCGCGAACGATCCGTCCGCGTCGGAGTCGCGCCATACGTAGCCGTTCTGGAAGCCGTCCCAGAGGAACGCGAAGATCTCATCGCAGACGCCGTTGCGGTTGAGGTCGCCGCCACCCGTGGTCGAATGGTTGCTGCAGGAGCTGATCCTGTACTCAGGCGTTGCCGAGCCGGTCGTGCGCTGGAAGAGGTTGTTGTTCTCCACGAACTCGCCGTAGCGCCACGTGCCATCCGGAGCGCCGGTGTATGTGCGGGCACTCGCGCCAGTACCGATCGTGAACGTGCCGCCAACGACGGTGACCGTTGTATTCATGGCGATCCACGACGGGTCGCCATCAGTTGCCGGATCGGTGTACGTGATCCAGTCGACGACCTTACGCTCGCCCGTCGTCGTCGTCTGCAGTGCCGGATGGCCGAGGTCGACGCCGAGGTCGAGGATGCCGATCGTCGTGCCGCGGCCGTCCCATGTCGGATGCGCCGCGACGAACTGTGGCGCGCCGGTGTCCCGGGTCGGCATGTACGCGTTCTGCGCCGGCGTGGTTTCCGGCGGCGTCGCCGCGGTGACATCGCCATCGATGTCCGGCGGGATCAGGTCGAAGACCTGGTCGAGCTCACTGGCGACGACGCCGGCGAGGTTCGCCGCGGTGTCCGCTTTGTCGGTCGGGACGTCCGCGCGGATGTAGCCGACGTCGGCGTCCTGCTTACGGACCGTCGCGCCGAGCGCGGTGAGGGCGTTCGCGACCGTTCCGGTGGCTGACTCGATCGTCGCGAAGAGCATCGTCACCCTCGGGGAGCCGTTCGCGGCCGCGGTGGCCAGACGTTCGCGGTCATGCTTCGAGAGCTTTGATCCGCTGGGTGGGTCGGCTAGAGCTGTGGATGCGATCGCGATGCTCGCGACCAACGCTGTCACAGTCGCCGTGGCGAGGACGCGTGCAAGATGCGCGCGGAGACGATGTGCGGCCATTCCTTGGGTCCCCTCCATACGTGCCTCGGCGCCACCCGCCGGCGCGCGCCGCAGTGTACGGAAGCGCGAGCCGCGCGTCAGACGCGAACCCGGGGTTTAGCAGCCACTAATCATCGGCGGAGATGCTGAGCCGCGAGCGCACTGCCGACCTGACGCTCGCATGCTTGGGAAAACCACCGTCCCGCTTCATCGAATGCACGAGGTCACCATCTACGGAGACGTCGAATGTGCCGGACTCCCACGGGATGAGCTCGATCGCGGACAGCTGCGCGCCGAATTCGTACATGAGCGCCTTGGTGAGGTCCAGGGCCTGAGGCTCGTAGCCACATTCGGCGCAGTAGGTGATCTTGACCTTGACCGGCTTCCCGGTCACACCGCCACCGCGGTCACGAGCTCGCGCAGCTCGCGCTGCACCTCGGAGTTCGCGAACGGCACCATGTCGTCGCGCATCTTCTGCAGCTCGGCCTGCAGCCTTGTCCGCGCGTCTTCCGCCAGCTGATCGACCGGCGCGTCGGGCGCGCCAAATTCCGGATGCGCCGCGAAGATCCGTTTGCGCTCCTGAGCGCGGCGCTCGGTGACCGAGGCAGGACGCTCGATCCAGTGAGCCAGCTCCCGGAAGTCGTGGTCGAAGAACGCGAAGACCGGGATCGACTGGTACTTGCCTTGATTGAGCCAGCGCTCCATGAGGTCGAGGTTCTGGTCGCGGTAGAACACGCGCACATCGAGTGTGGGCACCTCATCGGCGAGCCGGCCCAGGATGGGCAGGTTTGCGATCACGTCGCCGCACCAGTCCTCCGCGAGGACCAGAACGCGAAGCCGCCGCGGCAGCGACGTGAACGCGCGCACGGTCTCCGGGTCCAGCACGACACGGCTCTCGTTCTGCGTGAAGCGCTCCTGGTTGCGCGTCATCGCGGCCTTGAAGGCGTCGTAGGTGAGGCCCGTCTCCCAGCGCGTTTGGTCGAGCGTCATCTCGTCCCTCCACGTCGAATGTATCCGCCTTCAGTCAACAGACTGCGCACGCGGCATGTTCCCGGCCGGTCACGCGGATACACTTCGGACATGCCCACGATCGCCGATCCCTCGGTCACGCTGCGCCGCGGTGGCCTGGCATTCCGCCCGGCGACGCTCGACGACGCTGCTTTTGCGGCCGATGTCGCGACCGCCATGCGGCCGGACGAGCCCGAAGATCCGGCGTCCTGGCGCCACTGGTGGGCGACCGACGATCCGACCTGGACGAATGAGCGCTTCATCGTGCTACGCGACACGACACCGATCGGCTACGCGCGGCACAACCACGCACCGTGGGACCACATGAAGAAGCGGTACGGCCGTCTCGGTTTCGACCTGCTGCCCGCCGAGCGTACCAGCAGGCAGCTCGCGACCGTGTTCGACCTCATCGAAGAGCGTGCCAAGTCATCGGGCACGCGGATCTTCGCCACCTACGCGCGCGAGGACGACGAGTGGCTCGCGCGGTGGTTCGCCGGTCGCGGATATCACGAGGAGCGGCGGAGCAAGGCCTGGGAGCTCGACCTCGTGGCGCGGCGCGACGGGATCGAACAGATGGCCGCCGAGAGCCGCGCGAAGATCCGCGACGCGGGCATCACGATCCAGACGATCGACCAGGACCGCGACCCCGAGAAGTTCCACAAGATCCACGAGATGAGCGAGGAGGCCGCGTCCGACGTTCCCACCACGATCCCGCACGTGCGTCAGGCGTTCGAGGTGTTCGCGAAGTGGTTCGACTCGCCGACCGTGCGTCTCGATCGCATGTGGATCGCGCGTGAGGGCGACGACGTCGTCGGGATCTCCGTTCTGTCGTATCCGCCCACACGAGGGAACGTCTGGACCGACTGGACGGGCACCGCGCGCAAGGTCCGCGGTCGCGGCGTCGCGCGCGCGCTCAAGCTCGAAACGGTGATGCAAGCGATCGCCCTCGGCGTGAAGCGCGTGCGCACCGAGAACGACGGTGAGAACGCGCCGATCCTCCACCTGAACGAACAGATGGGTTACGTGCGGATCCCCGGCTGGGTCCAGTTCCTGAAGACCGCGGCCGACTGAAGGGCGCGCCTGTCAGGATGCTGTAACACCTCTGCGGTGGCTACGAATTCTGTACTTTCCCTGCGAGCCGTGACGCGGCACCCTGTTTAGTCAGCACCCCGCTGGGGCTTGGGAGGACAAACCGTGACGATGACCGCCAACGCAGCAACCACCGGCAACGCGTGGACGGCAAAGGCCCATGAGCTTGCCGCCGATTTCGCGACACGCGCCGCGGACCATGACGCGAACGACACGTTCGTCGCCGAGAACTACGCGAAGATGCGCGACGCGAA
>WNGB01014302.1_pt1 | contig 13424 bp, 3 predicted proteins | sample 5400681 | NCBI WGS metagenome assembly WNGB01 (sample SAMN13153367, study PRJNA577476) | soil metagenome | isolation source: 115 cm soil or saprolite under grassland replicate 2 | place: USA:California | collected 2016-06-15 | reverse complement strand
CTCGGTCGTGCTGGACATCGACACGGTGGCCGTGTCCGGCGTCCCCGGGTCTATATTGAGATCCGCGTCGAGCACCTGGACTTGCACGGATGCGCTGGATTGGTAGGAGTTGCGATCCATCTGGACGATTCCCTTCTGGCGCGTGATGCCGCCCGTGGCGACGACCGCGTAGGGCTGCGGTCCTTCGGGCACGTTGTATCCGGAGACCGTGATGGTCCAGATGCCCGATTGCACGCCGGTGCGCGCCAGGACGCCCTCGACGTTGTTCAGGTGGTCCGCGCCGGTCGCGTTCCGTTGCGACTCGCCGGGATTGTAGCCCGTGTATTGGTTGCCATCGTACGTTGTGCCATCGGGCCCCGTCACGACGAGGTCGAGATCGTTCACTAGGTTCGGACTCGACATCGGTGCGCCCGCGAAATCGCTCCAGACGAGCGTGACCTCGACGGGCATCGACGCGTCCGCGATCGCGATCTGGTACGTCACCGATCCGCCCGTGTCCACGCCGGCCCGGTAGTCGTCGAGCCAGAGGGTCCGCGCGTCGCCCTGGAAGAACAAGGCGTCGTCGAGGAGGATGCGCCCCCATCCCTGGTTGAAGTTCGGGTAGCGGTTCTCTCCGTTGTCGTACGCCCCCGTCCCCGCGATCTCCGTCGCGCCGTTGATCAGCGTCGCTTTGACGAGAGCCGCCGAGGGGACGAATCGATCCGAGGACTGCTTGGTCCCCGTCGGGTACCATCCGTCCATGTAGTATTGCCGGAGGAGCGCGACCGCTCCCGCGGCGGTCGGCGTCGCCATGCTCGTCCCGCTGAACTGGACGTAGTCGTCGCATTGTCCGCCGGGATCGCAGCCGTGTGCGGACCAGATGAAGACGCCGGGGGCAAGGACGTCCGGCTTCAACCGTCCATCGGCCGTGGGTCCGCGGCTACTGAACGTGGCCATCCGATCTCGGCTCGCTCCGTTCTGGGACGCGCCCACCGCGATGACGTTCTTCGCGACTGCGTAGGGGTTGAGCGTCGAAAGGCTGGGGCCGGAGTTCCCCGCGGCGTAGAGGACGACGAAGTCCGGATGGGTCCACACGAAGTCGTCCGTCTGGGACGCCTCGGAAATGTAGTCGCTGCAGCAGGAACCCCAGCTGTTCGTGTGGATGGACGAGTTGCGGTCCGAAGCCGCTTGGTACATGTCATGCAAATCGGAAGGAGGATTGATCGTCGCGCCATCAGTCGAGAGGTCTTGCGCTTGGACCGTCGCATCGAACGCCTGGCCGTCGTGAGGTCCCGCGGTTCCGTTCGACCCCGTCGCGTCTCCGTCGTACACGTGCCACGTGCCGTCGTCGCCCGCCACGGTCCCCGCGACATGCGTGCCGTGGTTGATCCCGTTGTCCGACGAATCCCCGCGGGCGTCCGAGGGGACGTAGTAGTCGGTGACCTTGCGGTGGTCCGGTCCCGGGACGGAGTGGAGCGGGTCCTCGAACGCATCGTGTTGATAGTCGAGTCCTGTGTCCCCAACCGTCACGAGCTGACCGGTCCCGAAGATCCCGTGAGCATGGACCGGTGTCGCGTACGTCGTCCCGTCGCCACTCTGGATCACCCACCTTGCGATGTCGTTGAACGTGTGCGGGCGGACCTCCCGATCGATCCACATCACGTCAGGGTTGCGCGCAAGCGGGACGAGGGCGTCTCGACCGATCTCCGCGCGGACCACACCGGAGGAGGACGCCGACCAGAGAATGTCGGTCGCCCCGAGAGCCGCCATGGCTTCGGCGACGTGCAACACTCCCGATCGCTCGAAGGACAGAACGGTAACGCGGAAGCGCGATGTCGCGGACGAATCCGCTGCGGTATCTCCGACCGCTCGGCTCGCGGTTCGTTGAGATGGCGTCGACCCCGCAAGGGACGGCGTTCCGTCGGCTTCGATAGCTGTGCGCGTGGACCCGAAGTCGGTCGGCTCTTCTTCCAGGAGGCGAGGGCTCAGCTTGAACGCCGGCTCGAACGCCCCGATCCAGCGGACTTGTGGAAGATTGTTCGCTCGCGCGAGCGCCGCGGGATTCGCTTTGACGACGAACGCATTGGAACTGACGTAGGCGAGCAACGAGAACCCGGCGGCGACGAGTTCCGCTTTTGCCTCTCGTGTGATCGGCGGATGCAGTTGGACAATGTAGAACGAAGATCCATCGGCCGTGGAATCCGCGTCACGCAACGAAGCCGGAAGATTCGGCGGATCGACGAGAGGATCGAAGTGGAACCCGTTCACGTTCAGAAAATGGGCGGCGTCGGGAAGGAACGGGGAATCGAGAGCCGTCCACGACACGCCAACGCGCGTTTCCGGTGGCGCGAGAAGAGCGACGGCGCACAGGACGAACGCGAGGACCGTGGACCGGACCCGGGACCAGCGAATTGCGTATGTGGGCACCGCCCCGAAGCCTCGCCGGGCGTCGCAGCGATGCGTCCTGGGGCCCGGCCCGCCGCCATCGCGGTGCCTAGGTGATAATGGGTCCGAACAAACATTCGACCGGTGAAAATCAGCCCTCGGTGAGAATCATTAACGATACCGCTCCTTTGGAAATTAAGGTACCCTAATCGGAGAGGTTTCCGCTACGTTCGGGTCGGGTTGACGGCTCACGATCTGCCGCAGGTTCGACACAATGAATTTCCGAGAACTCGGTGCGATCGCCTCGTCATGGTTGGTGTGATTTCGGCTCAGAAAATGCCCCGCGAAGGGCGCGCAAATTCTGTTCCACAGCCCTCATATCAGTCGCTCATAATCTGCTCTCGGTCTGCGGTGGGTTGATTGCCCGCCGCACTAAACAACAGGAGTGGGAACGCGTCCGATGTATCGGAGGCACGGGATCGACTGATCCGGAAAGCCAATCAAGTCCGGTCGCTGGTCCGCGCTGCGAGCGCGTTCCAAATTCCGATGGCTGCGTATTTCCCGCAGATCCAAAAGACCAAGTCGTTCCTGGCCGCGGGTTCGTATCAAGCCGCTCTCCTCGAGCTGGAGCAACTCGAAGTGGATCTCCTTCGAGTTTTTGTCGGACGGGTTGCCGTAGACCGGCGACCGAAAGAGGAACCGAGTCTCGCGTCGACGACCGTTCAGGTCGCGCCCGTTGCGGAGAGTCCTGTCCCCGCTCCCGTACGAGCTGCGCCAACCCCCGCACCCAGAATTGCAGTGCGCAGTACGGGGCCGAGCTTGCCGGTCCGGCGCGTGAAAGCCGTTCGGCCAATCGCCGCGCCCTCGAGGGTCTCGCGTCCCGTGAGGGTCGCAGATGCTTCGCGCGACCGGCATTCCGTAAGGCGCGCCACCTACGCGGCGCTGCTCATCGGTGTCATGGCCCTTGCCGCCATTTCAGTCCCAACGACTCACGCGGTACACAATGACGATCTATTCGAACTCGGCCCCGGGACGGGCGAGGGCGGCCTGACGAACATCCTCGGCGACGCAAATGCGCTCAACGGACCGGACTGGGCCGACATCTTCGACGGATTCGGCGTCTACCATCCCGGCGGCTTCGGCGGGCTCGCCGGAACCTTCATCAAAGATGATCTTTCTCAAAGTGGGTTCACCGACCGGTCAACCTTCTCCGGCGCCGGCGGGTCGAACAAGAACAACGATCCGATCGCCCCTCCGGGCGACACGTGGCATTGGGACACGGGGAATGTGCCGGCGAAGGACGACCTGGTGAACGTGTATGCGTACGCAACCCTGAGTCCAGGCGGCGACTTGATCATCTACGCGGGTTTCGAGCGCCTTGACCCGAGCGGTGACAGCCACATCGATGTGGAGCTGTTCCAGGACCAAGTCGCGCTGGATGGCAATGACACCAACGGATTTTGCGACACGAATGATGTCGACTCCCACAACGGGTGCCACTTCAAAGGCGACCGAACGATCGGCGACCTCATCGTCTCCATGGACTTCCTGAACGGTGGAGCTCTTGGGAGCGTCACCCTCCGGGAGTGGACAGGAACAGGGTACACCAACGCGGTTACACTCACAGGCTCGGGTTGCAACAGCGCCGACACGATCTGTGCATTCAACAACGGCGGCACGATCAACGGCGGTCCGTGGCCGAACTACGACCGTCACGGCTCCGAGATCATGAGTCTGACGAAGAACTCCTTCACGGAGTTCGGGTTTGACGCGACCGCGTTGTTCTCAGAGACGCCTTGCATCACGTCGATCATGGGCAAGACTCGCAGCTCCCAGTCCTTCACTGCAGAACTGAAGGACTTCGCCGGACCGACTCCGTTCCCGATTTGCGCAGCGAACATCCAGATCGCTCCAAACGATGTGAACGAGATTAACGATCCGCACACATTCACAGTGACGGTCACCCAGACCTCGGGAGGGTCGTCGACCCCCGCGCCCGACGGCACGATCGTGACCGTGACTCTCACGGCAGCGAATGGCGCATCGGTCACTCCCATCTCGGATGACTGCGCGTATCCCGGAACTGTCGGCGGCATCTGCACAGTGACATTCTCGTCGCCATCGGCGGGCGTCGTCACCGGCAGCGCGGAGGCGGATGTCATCATCGCCGGGAATTCCGTTCACGTGAAGACCGACGGCATCGCACCCAACTCCGGCCCCGCGACGAAGGTCTTCGTCGACGCATCCATCACGATCGGACCGTCCGCCGCGAACGAGGTCGGAACCGAGCACACGTTCACGGTAGCGGTCGAGGCGAACTCCGGGGACGGCGCGGGCTTTGTCCCCGCAATCGTCGGCCACGTCAGCTTCACCCTGACGGATTCGAACGGCGCATCCTCTTCGTTGAACGCAGGAGCGAGCACGTGCGATGATGCCGGCGACAACCTCGACAGCCTTGGCCAGTGCACGATTGTCTTCACGTCAAACGACGCGGGACTGGTCACGGGCCATGCGTCCGTGATGCTCGACGTCCTCGGTGTCTCCTTGACCCGGTCCACGGATGGCGTCTCGCCGAACTCGGCGGACGCCGTCAAGAGGTTCGTCGACGCGTCGATCTCGATCTCGCCGAATGCGGTGAACGAGGTCGGCGTCGTGCACACCTTTACGGTGAGCGTATTGGTCGATCGGGGCGACGGCCTCGGTCCGGTGGCGGCTCCTGATAATACCCCGGTCATCGTCGTGTTGACGGACGCCGGAGGCGCGAGCCACATAACACTGTCGGACGTATGTATCGCCCCCGGCACCTCGACCGGCGCCTGCACGGTCATGTTCTACTCGAACAGCGCCGGCACCGTGACGGGTCATGCTGCGGTGACGCTCGTCCTCATCGGGGTGACGCTCTCGCGGTCCACGGACGGCAACGCGCCGAACTCCGATGATGCGACCAAGCGGTTCGTCGACGCATTCATCACGATCGGTCCGTCCGGAGCGAACGAAGTCGGCACGGAGCACACGTTCACCGTCCATGTGGAGACCGACGACGGCTTCGGCGTCGATGACAACCTAGACGGTTCGACGTTCGACCCGCTAGAGGGAGCCGTGCCAGTGATTACCTTCCCCGGCGGAGTGCCTGGATTCGTCGACGCGTCCGATTGCGCGGACGGGACGAACGCCTTCGGAAATTGCGTGGTGACAATCAACTCGGAGGTGGGCGGCATCTTCACCGCCCACGCCTCGGTTACGGTCATGGTAGGCGGCGTACTCCTCGTGCGTTCGACCGACGGGACGTCGCCGAACTCGGGCGACGCGACCAAGCGATACGTCGACGCATTCATCGAGATCGGACCCAGCCAGGTGGATGAGATCAACGACTTGCACATCTTCACCGTCCACGTCGAACTGAACGACGGGACGGGCTTCGCTCCGTCCGCCGGAGCGATCGTGACGATCACGTGGGTCGGGCCTGAGCCCGACTTCGTGGACGCCAGCGACTGCGCAGACGGCACGGATGCATTCGGCGATTGCGACGTCGCGATCAGCTCGGCCGAGCCAGGCACGTTCACGGCGCACGCCTCCGTCGACCTCCTGTCCTTCGGGGTATCGTTGCACCGGGAGACCGATGGTGAGGGCCTGAACTCGGACGATGCGACCAAGGTGTTCGTCGATGCGTCCATCTCGATCACGCCCTCGGCGACGAACGAGGTCGGCACGGAGCACACGTTCACGGTGACCGTCAAGGAGAACTTCGGCGACGGCGCCGGCTACGTATCGGCGACGGACGGCCACGTCGACTTCACGCTGACGGATTCGAACGGCGCAACCTCCATCCTGAATGCGGGCGCGAGCACGTGCGACGATGCCGGCGACAACCTCGATTCCTCCGGTCAGTGCACGATCGTGTTCGTCTCGCTCAGCGCGGGCAAGGTCACGGGCCACGCGTCGATCACGCTGGACGTCTCCGGCGTCTCCCTGTCTCGAGAGACGGATGGCACCCACCTGAACTCCGGCGACGCGGTCAAGGTGTACGTCGACGCGTTCATCACCCTCAGTCCGCTCTTCGACACGAACGAGGTGAACGACGCGCACACGATCACGGTCCACGTCGAGATCGACGACGGACTCGGGATCGACTCCGATAGCGATGGATCGACCTTCGATCCGGCGGCGGGCGCCTTCCCCGTGATTTCGTTCGCGGGCACGCCGCCCGCGTTCGTCGACACCACGAGTTGCGACGCCGGCACGGACGCGAACGGGAACTGCGACGTGATCATCAATTCCGCGGCGGCCGGATTCTTCACGGTCCACGCGGCCGTGACGGTCGACGTCGGCGGCCTCTCGTTGTTCCGCGAGACCGGGACGGGCGGCTTCAACAGCCCGGATGCGGTCAAGGTGTACGTCGACGCGTTCATCGTACTGAGCCCGCTCGAGGCTGCGAACGAGGTGGACGCGGAGCACGTGATCACCGCGACCGTCATGCAGGACGACGGGCGGCCGGCGGCCGACCCCGACGGCGATGGCGTCGACGGATTCGGCGCGGCTCCGGACAACACGTTGGTCGAGTTCAGCTTCGCCTTCAACACGGCGGACGCGACGTTCGTCGGAGACGACTTCTGCTACACATTGGGCGGGAGCTGCTCCATCACGATCACGGCGAGCTCCGCAGGCACCGTGATCGTCCATGCGACGACCACGTTCGACGTCGGCGGCGTTTCCCTGACTCGGGCGACGGCCACCGGCGGCCAGAACAGCGAGAACGCGGTCAAGGTCTTCGTGGACGGGTACATCCTGATCGGTCCGGACGACACGAACGGGATCGGCGAGCTGCACACCTTCACGGTCCAGGTCTTCGTCGACTACGGCGGAGGCGTCGGTCCCCAGGCCGTCCCCGAGGGTACGCCCGTCACGGTGACCCTATCGGACGTCGGCGGCGCGCTCAACACGATCTCGAGCGACACATGTGCCTCCGTCGGAACATCGGGCGGGACCTGCACGGTCACGTTCACGTCCAACTTCGCGGGGACGGTCACGGGCCATGCGTCCGCGACCTTCACCGTCCTGGGCGTCACGTTGACGCGGGAGACGGACAACACCCACGGCAGCTCTGGTGACGCGACGAAGATCTTCATCGCGGGTGCGATCATCTGGCACAAGGTGGACAACGCGGGCCGGCCTTTGGGCGGCGCGACGTTCGCGGTCTGCCGGACGCTGACCCTTGACTCGTCGACGGATCCGGACACGATGGTCGACACGCCCGACGTGTGCTTCTCCGTCGTGGACGACGTGGACGGCATCGCCGGCGGGACGTTGGACGAAGACCCGGCACCCGGCGAGTTCTCCATGTCCGGGCTCGTGCTCGGGGAATACACGGTTCGGGAGGACATCGCCCCGCCCGGGTACGCCAAGGATCCCGACATCGTGACGGTCGACCTGACATTGGAGAACCCCACCGTTGAGATCCTCGAGCCGTTCCGCGACGCGAGGCCGAGTCTCAAGCTGACGTCGTTCGGGTACACAAACACCCCGACCGGCGTGCCCGATGACGGCGTCGTCTCCGGGACGACCGTGTACTCGTTCAGCGTGAAGAACTTCGGCGGCGCGGACGCGTTGCTGGACCTCGTGTTCGTGGTGAGCGTGCCCGGCGGCGCCGGCAGCGGCACCGTGACCTACGGCGGCTCCGGCGGATCGGCGGTCGCGAGCAGCGAGCCGGCCTTCGGCGACGACTGCGTCGCCGCGGGCTGCACGGTCACCTGGACCGGCGTCTCGGTCGCGGCCGGTGCGGAAGTGTCCTTCACGGTGACGATCGTCTACGACAACGTCCAGGACGGCACGCAGATCCGCGCCGATCTCGGCGCGACGTACACGGTGGACCCGAGCGACGGTGTGACCCGGACGGTCTCCGGCGCCCCGGCGAGCATCAGCTTCACCGTGCAGGAAGACTGAACGACCTCAGGGCGTGCGAACGCGCACGCCCACTCTTTCCTTTTTCCTCGCGTGCGTGAAGCGATTGTTCGGACTTCGACATCATGGCGGCAACGGATGGGCGAGCATGGCTAGCGTGGACAGTCGAGGATCCGGTTCGGCGCGAGACCCCCGGCCATTCGGGCGGTGGGCCAAGACGGCGCGCCTCCACCCCGCGGACCCGCCGATGCACGTCTCGGACGGCTCGGTGGCGGCCTCGTTCCTCGCGTTGGGCATGTTGGCCGTCCCCGCCTTCGTGTCGATGCCGCTCGAGCTCATCCCGTTCCATGTCTTCGGATTCTCGGCGCTCGCGGCGATCGCCCAGGACCATCCGTCGCGCTCGCGGATCCTGGACTACCTTCGCACCGTGCCGGGCGACCACTTCCGATCGATCGCGCGGGGGGTCCCGCTGAGCCTTGGCGAGACCCGCCATCATCTCAACATGCTCCTCCGTCGCGGCCACATCCGGGAGAACAAGGACGAGGGCCGCTGCCGCTATTACGTCAAGGACTGCCCGGAACGGAACGAGAGGGCCTCGCAGGAGTGGGCGGCCCAGAATCCCCGGATTCGCGTCCTGAACGCGGTGCACGACGGCCACGCCACGAGGCCGTCCGAGCTTGCGGCGTCGCTGGGGATCAGTCGGCAGCTCGCGTGGTACCATCTCCGCCGGCTCGAGCAGTCCGGCCGCATTCCGTCCGGAGGGCCCCGCTCTCAGATGTGATTCGGTCAAACGCTGTACTAGTCGACCCATATAGTCTCGGCGGAATACGCCGCCCGCTTCACCGATCTGGAGGGGGCATAATGATTAATCAAAAGAGGTTGAGTGCACAGGCGAACGTAGTTGAATCGAATGGCGACGTTGGGTCTCGGAAGGGCCGGTCTCGGTTCCTCCCGGCGCTCCTCGCGTTCGTGATGATCGCGGCGGCGTTTCTCGCCATGATCCCGAGCGCGAAGGCGGTCCACAACAACGGCGCATTCGAGCTCGGTCCGGGAGCCAGCACGGACGAAGGCGGGAAGACGAACATCCTCGACGACGGGAACGCAGCGAACGGACCCGACTGGGCCGGCTTGTTCGATGGGAACGGCAACTTGCTCGATCCGAGCAAGGTCGCGGTCTTCATCAAGGACGATACCTCGCAGTCGAGCTCGACCGACAAGACGACGTTCTCCGGCGCAGGCGGCTCCAACAAGAACAACGATGCAATCTCCGGAGCCGGCGACACCTGGCACTGGGACGAAGGCAACGTCCCGGCGAAGGACGACTTTGCGAACGGATACGCGTACGCGACGTTCGTCTCCGGACATCTCATCATCTACGCGGGCTTCGAGCGCCTCGACCCGAGCGGCGACTCCCACGTCGACATGGAATTCTTCCACGACCAAGTCCGGCTGGACGAGGCCGTGCCGTGCAACGACCCGGGCAGCGACCCGACGCCGTGCAACTGGCTCGGCACCCGGACCGTCGGGGACATTATCGCCACGATGGACTTCCTGAACGGCGGCGGCTTCGGCACCCTGACGATCTACGAGTGGTCTGGGACGTCGTACACGAAGCTCGCGAGCCTCACGGGCGAAGGCTGCAACCCCGCATCCGGCGGCATCCCGGCGGACTCGATTTGCGGCTTCAACAACGGAGGGACGATTAGCGGCGGTCCCTGGCCGAACTACGACCGGCACGGCAAGGTCATCCAGAACCTGCAGACGAACTCCTTCACCGAGTTCGGCATCGACGTCACGAGCCTGGAGGGCTTCACGCCCTGCATCTCGACGGTCCTCGGCAAGACGCGGAGCTCGCAGAGCTTCACGGCCGAGCTGAAGGACTTCGCCGGGCCCGCATCGTTCCCGCTCTGCCAGGCGTCGATTCAGATTCATCCGGACGACGTCAACGAGGTCGGGGAGGAGCACACCTTCACGGTCTGGGTGAACCAGACCATCTCGGGCGTCGGCAGCCCGGCGCCGGACGGGACGATCGTGACGGTCACCCTGACGGCGTCGAACGGCGCGGCCGTCGACCTGATTAGCGACAACTGCGCGACCGGGATCGTCGGTGGCAAATGCACGGTGACGTTCACGTCGCAGACCCCGGGCGTTGTCACGGGACACGCGTCGGCGACCGTCCAGCTCCTGGGCGAAAGCCAATTCGTCGAGACGGACGGCACGGGAGACAACAGCGGGGACGTGACGAAACGCTTCGTCGATGCGCGGATTTCGATTGGCGAGGATGACGTCAACCGGGTCGGCGAGACGCACACGTTCACTGTGACGGTCACGGAGAACGCCGGACTCGGAGCGGGCTGGGTGGCGGCGGCCGGCGAGCACGTCGACTTCACGTTGACGAATTCTCTGGGCGCCTTGGCCGTCCTGAACGCGGCCGCGAGCACGTGCGATAACGTCGGACCGAACACGGATGTTAACGGGCAATGTACGATCGTCTTCACGTCGAACACCCCTGGACTCGTGACAGGCCACGCGCAGTCGTTCGTCCAAGTGGGCGGCCTCTCCTTGTTCCGCCAGACGGACGGACTCGGCGGCAACACGGGCGACGCGAACAAGCGGTTCGTCGACGCACGCATCTCGATTGCTCCGGACGACATCAACGAGGTCGGCCAGACGCACACGTTCTTCGTGAAGGTGGAGAAGGACGAAGGCACTGGCGCCGGCTTCGTCGGCGCCTCTGGGGAGCACGTCAGCTTCACCCTGACCGACGCGAACGGGGCGGTCGACATCATCGACACGGGCGCGAGCACGTGCGATGACGCAGGCCCGAACACGGACGCATCCGGAATGTGCTCGATCGTCTTCACGTCGAACATCGCAGGGATCGTGACGGGACACGCCTCGGCTAGCGTCCACGTCGGCGGGATCGTCATCGCCGTCGCGACCGACGGCGTCGGCGGCAACACCGGCGACGCAAACAAGCGGTTCGTCGACGCCTTCATCCTGATCGGTCCGGACGACACGAACGGGATCGGCGAGCTGCACACCTTCACGGTGACGGTCAGGGTCGACGACGGCAGCGCGGCCGGGATCCTCGCGGCCCCGGACGGCACGATTGTCGCGGTCTCGCTGGCGAACTCAAACGGCGCGATCAACACCGTGTCGGCGGACACCTGCGTGAGCGGCACGTCCGCAGGCACCTGCTCGGTCACGTTCACGTCCGCCTCGGCGGGCACCGTGACGGGCCACGCATCGGTGGATGTCCTCGTGATGGGCGTTTCGCTCCACCGCGAGACGGACGACCAGGGCGCGAACAGCGGCGACGCCGTCAAAGTGTTCATCGCGGGCTCGATCGCCTGGACGAAGGTCGACAACGTCGGCCGGCTGCAAGGCGGGGCGACGTTCGAGGTCTGCCTCACCGCGTTGTGGAACAGCGACACCTCGGGCTACGATCCGATTACGCCGGAGTGCATGTCCGTCACGGACAACTCCGCACCCGACGTCAACTCGAACGATGGCGAGTTCCTCCTCGTGGACCTCGTCCTCGGCCGATACACGGTCCATGAGACGACCGCGCCGCCCGGATACGTACCGGACCCGCGGACGGAGACCGTGGAGCTGAGCCTGACGAGCCCCGACGCGACGATCGCCCTGCCGTTCCAGAACCAGCGCCCGATCCTCAAGCTGACCGGATTCGGCTACACGAACGAGCCGACCGGGCCGCCCGGGGACGGCGTCGTCTCCGGCACGACCACGTATTCGTTCAGCGTGAAGAACTTCGGTGGCGCAGCCGCGCTGCTGGACCTGTCCTTCATGGTGAGCGTACCTGGTGGGGCCGGTAGCGGCACCGTGACGTACGGCGGATCGACCGGATCGGCGGGGGCGAGCAGCGAGCCCGCCCTCGGCGACGACTGCATCGCGTCGGGCTGCACGGTCACGTGGTCCGGCGTCCCGGTCGGAATCGGTGCCGAGGTCTCGTTCACCGTGACGATCGTGTACGACAACGCGGCGGACGGCACGCAGATCCAGGCCGATCTCGGCGCGACGTACACAGTGGACCCGAGCGACGGTTTCGTGCGGACGGCGTCCGGTGCGCCGGCGACGATCATCTTCACGATCCAAGAAGACTGATCGCCGAGAACGGGCGTGCGGGACCGCACGCCCACTCTTTCATTTTCGTTCCATTCGTCGAGCGGACGCGATCCGCCGATGTGGTTGAGGCGAGCTTAAGTAAGGTCGGTGGCGTATCCGGGAGGTGGGGAGGGGCGGCGGGTAGTCCCTGCCGCATCCGAGCGATGGCCTCGCGTCGCGCGATCCACGGTTGTTCGGCGTTGTGGCTGGCGGGACTGCTCGTCCTCTCCGTCCTTCTGGTCGACGCGCCTCGCGTCGCGGCTCCTTCCGGGACCCTGCAAACGGTCCTGACGGGCCTGCAATTTCCCACGGCCATCCGGTTCGCCCCGGACGGCCGGATCTTCCTCCTCGAACGGTTCAGCGGCAAGATTCGAATCGTCGAGAACGGCTCTCTTTTGCCGACGCCGTTCTACACCCTCGCAAACGTCGCGACGAACGGCGAGCAGGGGCTGCTCGGCCTCGCCCTCGATCCCGATTTCCCGACCGAGCCGTGGGTGTACGCGTACTACACCCTCAACGACGTGGCGAACGGCACCGTGTACAATCGGATCGTGCGCATCCATGCGAACGGCGACGTCGGGGATGCGCTTGAGATCCTCCTCGACCACATCCCTGCTGGCGATTTCCACAACGGCGGCGTGATCGGGTTCGCCCCGGACGAGACGCTCTTCGCCGTGGTCGGGGAGAACGGGTACCCGGCGAGGTCGCAGGACCTGCGATCGTTGAACGGCAAGGTGCTGCGGATGAACCGCAACGGTACCGTTCCGCTCGACAACCCGTTCGTCGGGGACCCGAACGCGAACCCCTACGTGTACACGTACGGCCACCGCAACATGTTCGGCCTCGCCTTCCACCCGGTCACGGGCCGCGCCTACGTCACGGAGAACGGCCCAAACTGCAACGACGAGATCAACCTGCTCGTCGCCGGAGGGAACTTCGGATGGGGCCCGCACCAGACGTGCGCGACGCCGCCCCCGCCGCCCAACAACACGAACCAGGACGGCCCGGACCCGATCCTCCCGCTGACGTGGTAT
>WNGB01011812.1_pt1 | contig 13424 bp, 14 predicted proteins | sample 5400681 | NCBI WGS metagenome assembly WNGB01 (sample SAMN13153367, study PRJNA577476) | soil metagenome | isolation source: 115 cm soil or saprolite under grassland replicate 2 | place: USA:California | collected 2016-06-15 | reverse complement strand
GCGCGAACGCCTCCAACGTCTCCCAGGTGGGGCTTGACGTTCCTACGGTCTCGGTGCTCTTCTCTCTCACAGGCGGTGTCTCCTTCGTCGGGCGTTGACGCGCCCGGATTCACTTGCGCGAACCGAAGGTTACACCGCCCTCACTCGTTTACACGCCTTCTGACCTTACCTCGCGAAGACGCTGCCCTGATCCTGCTCTTCAGTCTCGTGGCCAGTGGGCAGATAGTTGCGGAGGATCGACGGCTGGCAGAAGATCGCTGGTGTGCTCAACCAGTACACGGCGGTAGCAGCATGATGATCATACGCGCGGTGCTCGCGGCGGCTCTCACCCTCGGCGGCCTGGCCGCCCCGCTCCCCTCCCTCGCCCAAGAAACGAAAGTCTGGCACATCGGGTTTTTCTACTTCGGATCGCGCCAGTCCTCTCTGGACACGGGCCGCTACAACTCATTTCTGCAAGGAATGCGCGAGCTCGGGTACATCGAGGGGAAGAATTTCGTCGTCGAGGCGCGTTTCGCGGACGGGGAGAGAGCGGCCCTTCCCGGACTGGCCGCGGAACTGATAAGGGGGAAAGTGGACGTGATTGTGGCGACGGGAACCCCGGTTATCAGCGCGTTGCGGAAGGCGACCAGGACCGTTCCTATCGTGAGCACCGTCTCGTCCGCGACGGCCGGTGACGGCTCCGCCGCAAGCCTTGGGCGGCCCGAAGGAAATATCACTGGACTGAGCAACTTTGCCCCCGAACTTAGCCAGAAGCAGGTAGAGTTGCTGAAAGCCTGCGTTCCAAAGTTGTCCTGGCTCGCGGTGCTGGTGAACCCCTCCAACGCGGAGCACTCGGAGCGACTGAAGCTCGTGGAATCCGCCGGGCGGAACGTCGGCATGCGCATTCTGGCGGTGCACGGCGGAACTCCAGACGAGATCACGCGCAGCTTCGGCGCCATGGCGCGCGACCGCGCCCAGGCCGTGCTCATTCTGGGCGATACGTTTTTTCTGCAGCAGGTAAGGCAGATCGCAGATCTGGCGCTCAAGTATCGGCTGCCCTCAGTATTCCTCAATCTGGAACATGTCGAAGGGGGCGGCCTGATGAGCTACGGCCCGAACTTCACCGACAATTTCCGCCGTGCCGCAAGCTACGTGGATAAAATCCTCAAGGGCGCGAAGCCGGCCGATTTGCCCATCGAGCAGCCGACGAAGTTCGAGCTGGTGATCAACCTCAAGACGGCCAAGGCACTCGGCCTGACGATCCCGCAGTCGCTGCTCGGGCGGGCGGATCAGGTCATCGAATAGCGCGTGCTCGACCAACGCGGCCGGCTCCTCGTGGCGGCGCTCGGCTTTGCCGGGCTTCCCCGGCCGTCATACGGCCGTGCCCGGCGCGCCTACCGACGCACCAGTGCCCAGCCGGATTTCTGGAGGTCCGTCATGACGTTGCGGCGGCGCCGTTCGCCGTTGCGTCGCTCGGGCGTCGCCCGCTGATGGATTCGGCGACGATCCGCCTTCCGTCGGCGACGATCCGCCTTCCGGCGGTCGAGGATCACGACGTCTTCGCTCTGGGTGACAAGTTTCATGTAGGCATACGTGCCTGGTCTCGTATGTGACACGATTAACAGCCTACCGGCCATAATCGCCTCCGTCGGGTTCGAATGACGACACGCGAACGTGGGAATTCCGACGACGCCGGAGGAAGGGACCTGTCGCGCGACGACCTGGGGTCCCCGTCGCACCGGATGAGGCGCTTGAGGTCAGAAGACTCCGCGACCGGGAAGACGGAAGGCGGCGGCATCGAACTGCGACGAAGCCACGCGCTCCGCATGATGCAGCCGCACGCAGGCGCGCTGGCTCATGGAAAGCGCGATGCAACGCAGGCGATCGACGATCTCCGCCGACTGGAAGAAGAAGCGTGGAGAATCCATTGACGCTGCCCCCGTCGGACATCAGATTAACGAGCGCGGGCTGGCGCGTCAAGGCTACGACCTCCAGCTGCTACGACCTCGAGCTCTCGCGCTAAGACGAGCAGGGGGGGCGACCCACGTTCTGTACCTGGGGGCGGAGCGGCAAGAACCGGTCGCTTCCGCGGTTCGATCACGCGGGAGGGCGGGACTGCCGAGAAGGGATGGATGTTCCGTCAAGAGGGCCTTTGTCCCGTCTATGCTCCTCCCGCGCTTCATGCCCATAGCGCCCGCGCGGCGCGACTGTGGGCTGGGGGCCGTCAGCGTGCGTCATCATCCAGCCGCCTCGGGGTTGCGGACACCCAAGTCTGCAATACCAGCGCGTCCCCACGTAGCCGTAAGCCGCCAGCTCGGCGGCGGCGCCGAGGTCGGACTCGAGCCCGTTCCCACACTTGCAGCAGGTCATCACCCGAACCGGCTCAGCAGCCAGACCAGCAGGAGACGTGTGCGAGGACGGCGGCGACGATGACGACGCACGAACTGCGTCTGAGGATGTTGGCACCCTCGAATGCCGGACCGTCGTTGCAGCGTACATTAAGCTTTCCCCCGCAGCGTACGGGTCCATCTCGTTAGGGGTCACGTCTTAGCCGGGCGCACCGGCGTCAAGCGCGGGCATCACTTCCTCCACTGGGAAGCGCCTACAACAGCAGCACGCCCGCTAACAACAACACGCTATGACGATAAGCTAGTCCCTCTCCTGTGACCGGCGTCACGGGCGTCAATTCCTCGGCTGATCACGCCAGGTGGCGACGCCTACGCGAGACCACGACGGCCTCCCCGGAGAACGGACCTCTTCGGGTTGTCGGGCCCGATACAACACCGTGTCGCTGTTTGACATGAGCGCTTGGGCCGGGCTCCCGCCGAAGCCGTGGCGCTGCCCGCGGTGTACGGCTACCATCGTGACGCGCGAGGCCGGGCCTCGCTGCCCGCGGTGTGGCTTCGTAGCGGGCACGTAGCCGGCGTTGTTTAAAACACGAACGACATGACCCGCACGCACCTTGACAGAAATACTAACGGAGAGTTAATGCCGCCTCGGAGACTGAAGACGGTATTGAAGAAGCTCCGCGAGGAAGATGGGATGTCAATGGCGGATCTGGCAGTGAAGGCAGATGTGACCGACGCCTACATCGCGACGCTCGAGACGGGTAAGCGGGCGAATCCTTCCCTTGAGGTCCTCAAGCGCCCAGGAGGCGGGGATACCATACGAGTGGCACTGAGATGGTGCGACCGTCCAGGAGATCGACGATCAGGACGTCCTCGGTAAACCGGACGTCCCTCACACGCTCGCCCGGGCGACGCTCCGAAGTATTCATGATAAACATGAAGACCGCGAAGGCGCTCAGCCTAACGATCCCGCATGAAATGCCCCCGGTGCCAGCGGGACAACGCAACCGCGCAGAAGTTCTGCTGGGAGTGCGGCACACCGCTCAAACGGCCTCCGCGCGACCGTCGTCGAACCGCCGCGTTCGGGCGCGTTCGATTCGATATGTCAGCAGCACGGTTCGACGCCGATGCGGACGCAAGGTTTCACGGTTCGCTCGACGGCGAAGCCGCCTGACGCCCGGCTCCCGATACCCAGCCTCTTCCGTACGGGCTCCCGGGGACCCCGTCGGCCGGGGCGCGTTTGATCGCGCTCGCCCGTTCTGGCAGGATCGCGCATCATGGCGTACACCCGGTGCGGTCCCATAGCCACGGACCGGCGCAGCCCGTGACTGCGCCCGTGAATCGCACGTGGGCACCCCCGTTGGGGACCGCCGTTGGTCTCGTCGTCGCGACACTGGCCGGCCTCCTCTCGCTCGCTACCGGCAGCACCGCGGTCGCCATCGCCCAAGGCCAGGTCGTCGGGCTCGCGTACCTCATCGCCGGCGGCATCGCCTGGCGCCGCCGTCCTGAAAACGCGACCGGTCCGCTGCTCGTCGCGATCGGGTGCAGCTGGTACATCGTCGACTTCCAGGTCGCGCCCCTACCGGTCATCGCGGGACTGGCCTTCGCGACGCGGCGGCTGGTCAACGTCCTCTCGGCGTACCTGCTGCTGGCCTATCCGTCCGGTCGCCTCGGGCCTCGGCGACATCACCTCGCTATGGGGTTCGTGATCGCCGTCACCGCCATCCAGATGCCGGCGCGCCTGCTGCTGACGGAGCGGATCCCCGCGGTCATGCCCCATCTCGACCGCGGGACGACGTTCGGCTGCGACTGTTCGAATCCCTTCGCGATCGTGTCCGCGCCTGGCGTGGCGGCGAGCATCGAGCGCTGGACCGCATTCCCGGCGGTGGCGGCCGCCCTGATCATCATGGGACTGGTCATCGCGCGCCTCACCGCGGCGACAGCACCGATGCGCCGCGTCCTCTGGCCCGTGCTCTTCGGGGCGATCGTGGCCCTCATGACGTTCTCGTTCTCGCTCCTGTCGTACACCCTCACGCCGGAGACCGCGCGGGTCGGCGGGCTGAGCTGGGTGCTGTCCCTGGCCCGGGCCGCAGTGCCCATCGGCTTCCTTGTCGGACTCTTACGGATGAAGATGGGCAAGGCGGCGGTCGCCGGCCTCGTCGTGGGACTCCACGGAGAGCGGACGCCGGCCTCGCTCGAGCGCGCGATCGCCCACGCGCTGCACGACCCGGCCGTCAAGCTCGGCTACTGGTCGCCGGCGGCCGGCGTGTACGTCGATGGGACGGGCAAGGTGTTGCCGCTGCCCAGGCCCGGATCGGGCCTCTCGGTGACGTACGTGGAGCGTGCCGACGAACACCTGGGCGCCATCGTCCACGACGCAGTGCTCGACGACGACAAGACCCTCCTCGATGCCGTGTCGGCCGCCTTCGCACTGGCGGTCGACCGGGACCGGCTCGCATCGACGGTCCACGCACAGGCCTCGAGCGCACGCCAGCTGCCCGACGGGCCGGTGACGTTCCTGTACGCGGACGTCGAGGGCTCGACGGAGCTGCTGGGCCTACTCGGCGAGCGGTACGCGGACGTGCTGGCCGAGGAGCGGCGCCTCCTCCGGACCATCATCCGCCAGCATGGAGGCTTCGAGATCGATTCGCGGGCCGACGAGTTCTTCGCGGCGTTCCCCGAAGACACCGATCCCGCCGGCGCCGCCATCGGGATCCATCGACAGCTGCGTAATCACCCCTGGCCCGCCGCCGCCGCCTTGCGCGTCCGCATCGGGCTCCACAGCGGCCAGCCGCAGATGACCGACGAGGGATACGTGGGCCTCGACGTGCATCGCGCGTGCCGGGTGGGCTCGGCGGGCCACGGCGGGCAAACCCTGATGTCGGAGTCCGCCCGGCTCGCATCGCGGCTGCCACCGGAGGCGACCGTGGAGCCGCTCGGCGCCTTTCGCCTGAAGGGCCTGCCCGGACTGGAGGCCATCTCGCAACTCACCGTGCCCGATCTGCCGGGCACGTTCCCGGCGCTCCGCTTCGAGAAGCCCGCTCCCGCGACCGGCTAGAGGAGCGCCTCCGTAGGCTGAGCTTAACGAGCAGTCGTCGTGCACGCCGTGGCTCGTGCTCAACGACGAGCCTCTCACGCGCTCGAGGAAGACCGTTCAGCCGAACGCCAGCTCGTGCGCCTCCCGTTCGATCTTTTTGTTGATCTGGGTGGTGACGTCGAACGTCCCGTGCAACACGCCCCAGCTCGCCATCCAGTCCCACGCCCAGCGCGCCTCGTCCTCCGGGATCGGGGTCGGCTCCCGGAGCTGGATGCGGCCCAGATTGAAGTCGTCGGGCGTCAGCGCCTGGACCGCTGGATCGCCAGCGGCCCAACCCTCCTTGAAGTACGTCACGTACCGGCGCTTGTCGGCATTGATGCGACGGACGGCGCGGATGACGCCCCGGAGGAATGCGGCATAGAGCTCGGGATCGAGGTCGGGACCGGCCACCCACGTCCCGTGAAAGAACGTCGTCGAGACCAGACGGCAGCCGGCTTTCTCGGCCACGGTGATCCACGGCTCCTGCAGCACCGTCGCCTCGAACTCGCCGCGCAGCATGGCCGCCAGCCGCTCGCCCGGATGGATGACGGCCGCGCACGTCGTCACCGCTTCCCGCGGCACGGCGCCCTCGAGCATCTGAAGCCCGGCGTAGGCCGTGCCGTTGCCGTAATCCAGCCCCACCTTGCGGTTCGCCAGCTCCTGCGGTACGTAGACCTTCGAGTCGGGAGGAACGACCAGCGCAGCACAGACGATCATCGAACGGCGTCCGACCTGCAGCGCACCCACGCGGCTTTCCGCCACCCGGCGGTTATTGCCGCACTCTCACCCCTGGAACATCGTGGCTTCGCCGCGTTCCTGAAGCCTGCCCTGATTCGTGACCGGGCTCGTCAACGTCCCTTCCGTGGTGGAGCGGATGTCGCGGGACTCGCGCGACATCATCCGGAGATCGAGTCCCTCGGCGCTGAACAGGCCTTCGTCGATGGCCACCAGCACGTCGAGGCTGCTGAACGCGGATACCGGCTCGATCGTCATCTTCATCGCGGTTCCCCCTCAGTCTGGGTTCATCTGATGGAAGGATAGCGGCTTCAAGGCAGATCCGCTACCTGAGAAGAAAGACTCCGGTCAGCGCAATGCTTCATCAATCTGACGACCATCCGCGAAGATCTGCCCTATTCGGCTTCCCTGCCTAGCCTTCATGGCTTGCCTCCGCCCGGATGCGTCGCCAGAGACCAGCATCGTTTACCGCCAGGGTCTCGGTTCCAGCGCCCGAGGCGATCAACCGCGGCTCTTGTACTGAATTGTTGTATATCCGCCACGTCATGGTCAAAAGCGTCACGCATCTTTCGTGGTGCGGTCGGCATCTGAACGAACAACAAGCGACATTGGGTCCGGGAAGCCGGGCTGAGGAGTCAAGGACATGAGCAGGAAGCTGGAAGGAAAGGTGGCAGTTGTGACCGGCGCGTCGAAGGGGATCGGCGCGGGCATCGCAAGAGCGCTGGCGAACGAGGGTGCGTCGGTGGTGGTCAACTATTCGTCCAGCAAGCAAGGTGCCGACCGGGTGGTGGCGGAGATTACGGGCGGCGGCGGCAAGGCGATCGCGGTGCAAGGCGACGTAGCGAAGCAGGCGCACATCGAGCGCTTATTTTCGGAGACGATGAAGGCGTTCGGCCGGCTCGACATCCTGGTCAACAATGCCGGCGTCTACGAGTTCGCGCCGCTCGAAGAGGTGACCGAGGATCTCTTTCACAAGCAGTTCAGCGTCAACGTCCTCGGTCTGTTGCTGACGACGAAGGAAGCCGTGAAGCACATGGCTCCCGAGAGCGGCAGCGTGATCAACATCGGCTCGAGCGCGAGCTCGATGCGGCCGCCGAACTCCACGGTGTACACGGGGTCGAAGGCCGCCGTCGACGCGATCACCGGTGTGTTGGCGAAGGAGCTCGGCCCGCGGAACATTCGTGTGAACTCTATCAATCCGGGGATGATCGAGACGGAGGGGGTGCATACCGCCGGGCTCATAGGAAGCGACTTCCAGAAGATGATCGAAACGCAGTCTCCCCTGGGACGCATGGGCCAGCCGGACGATATCTCGCCCACGGCCGTCTATCTGGCGTCGTCGGATTCGAAGTACATGACCGGGGAGACGCTGCTGGTGTCGGGCGGCCTGAGATAGGCGAAGGCCGCCGGTACGGCTACCGCTTACCGGGAGTGACGACCAACGCGTTCGGCACTCCCCATCCGCCGGGCAGCGATAGGTCCAGTCCCGGCAGTTTCACGAACAGCTGTGTCGACGGACCCCCGTCGAGGTTGAGGGCGTCCACGCATCCGAGCCCACTCTTCTCGGGCGAGCCGGCCAGGAAGCGCGCGAACGCATTCGCTTCGGCCTTCGTTGACACGACGAGCGTGACAACACTGCTCTCGGCACTGTACCTGGGGGCGGAGCGGCAAGAACCGGTCGCTTCCGCGGTTCGATCACGCGGGAGGGCGGGACTGCCGAGAAGGGATGGATGTTCCGTCAAGAGGGCCTTTGTCCCGTCTATGCTCCGTTGCTGTGCAGCCCGCCACACAGCCGCACGGCGCTCTGCACGATCACGTCGAACACCGGCTGCACGTCCGTCGGCGAGCTGGAGATCACGCCCAGGATCTCGCCGCTCGCCCTCTGCTGCTCCAGCGCCTCCGACAACGCCGCCCGAAGACGTTCGTTCTCCTCGATGAGCTGAGCCGTAGTTATCGACATGCTTTACTCCTAGCTCCGTTTATCGCCCTCACCCCAGCTCCAGCAGCTCCGCTTCCGCCTTCTCCAGCCAGAACCCATGTCCATCTCGCGGTACATCGCCGTCGCGGTGGTGAGGTGCTCCTGCGCCTTCTCGCGCTTACCCATGCGGCGGTGGAGCTTGCCGAGGCCGAGGTGGCAGTGGGCGACGAGGGGGCGCATGCCGAGCTCGCCGGCGAGCGCCAGCGCGTTGCGATAGTGGTCTTTGCCGCTCTCGGCAGCGTTATCTTCATGGCTCGCCTTCGTGTTTGATCGTTTGATCTTATGGCGTGCGTTGGCCGCGCAGGGTGGTGACCGTGAGCCCCGGATCGGCCTGGATCTCGTCCTCCGTAAACCGGACCTGACGCCAGCGCTTTGCGGCGAACATCTCGGTCTGCTCCCGAAACCGCGGCGAGGTCGTGTCGCCCGTCTGGCCGGAGACCAGTAGCGCCAACACCCGCGGACCGCGGTCGGTGAATTCCAAGACCATGACGAAGCTGGTCCCACCAGTGATCGGGTAGCCCTTGGCGGTAAGGAAACGGCTGCCCTCGACCCGCTGGGCGCGCGGCGGGTCGGGCTCGACCTTCGGCCGGTTGCTCCGGCCCTCGATCGCCATCGTCGGGGGCCCGGACCGCATCGGCCCAGGGCTCAGCGCCTGGCTCGCCCTCCCCCTCGTCGCTGCGCGAGCGTATCATGTGATCGAGGGATTCCTGCGTGCGTCTCACCAACCAGCGACTGGGAGCCGTGGAAGCGACGGGCGAGGAGGGTACACCGTGACATGCCGTGTGCTGCGCGCGATTGCTTTCGTTCTCGGTATCCTGCTGGTGACCGCCACCGCCGACGCGGGGTCGCCTGCGCGAGTGGGGTTCCTCTGCGCGATGTCTGGCCCGTCGGCCCATACCAGGGAGTTTCAGAGGGGTCTCCGTGAGCTGGGGTACGTCGAAGGGAAGAACATCGTCATCGAGTACCGATTCGCCGATGGGGACCTCGCTCGCTTCCGCGCCTTCGCCGACGAGATGGTGCGTCTGAAGGTCGACGTCATCGTCGCCGCGAGCACGGCGGCGATCGGCCCGGCTCGAGACGCCACTCGCGAGATCCCCATCGTCATGGCGCAGAGCGATGACCCCGTTGGAGCGGGCTTCGTCGCGAGCCTCGCCCGGCCCGGCGGGAATATCACCGGGCTCAGTACGCTGGCTGCCGAGCTGAGCGGCAAGCGCCTCGAACTGTTGAAGCAGGCCGTCCCCGGGCTTTCTCGTGTCGCCGTCCTGTGGAATACCGCCAATGCCTTTGGCGGAGCTCTGTTGAGGGAGACCGAGGCGGCGGCCCGGGTCGTCGGGGTGCGAGTCCGGCCGGTCGGGGTACAGCATCTGTCCGATCTCGAGGGCGCCTTTTCCGCCATGATTCGAGATGGCACAAACGGGCTCATCGTGCAGCCGGACATGATGTTCTTCGAGAACCGGAGCCAGCTCCTGGGGCTCGCGGCGCGGCGCCGACTGCCGGCGGTCTACGAGGAGAGAGAGTGGGCCGAGGCGGGCGGCCTAATCGCCTACGGGCCCTCGTACAACGACTTGTTCCGGCGCTCGGCCTCGTTCGTCGACAAAATCCTCAAGGGCGCGAAGCCGTTCGGCTTGCCGGTGGAGCAGCCGTCGAGATTCGACCTGTTCATCAATCTCCACACCGCCAAGGCGCTCGGCCTGACGATGCCGCAGTCGCTTCTTGTACGCGCTGAGCATGTCATCATGAAAGCCCCGGTGGCGCGAGCGCCGGCGGCAAATCCCTGCGCCGCGAAAAATCCCTGCGCGGTGAGAAACCCGTGCGGGTGGAAGTAGGCTGAGGACCCCAGTACGCGACTTTCGCCGCACACCTTGGGCACATCGACCGCGACGTATTCGTTCCGCTGTACCTCAGGGCGCCGTCAGCCGCAACCTCAGCGAGCCGGGTCCGGGCCGGATCCTCGTCACCGATCCAGAATTCCGCGCTTTCCGGTGATCACCAACACCCGATGCTCGTCCACGAACCCGGTCCAGTTGGCTGATAACTCCGCTCAGGATTCTGCATTTCAAGTTCTCGCGACCGCGGGTCCATGAGCGGAACTCCCGAAGCAAGAGCGCGGCGCGCATTGCCTTGGTGCCTGTCATCACGTCTCGCTGGTCAGCCTCCGACGCCAATGGGGCGTTCCGTACTGCATCGGCTATCGGCCCGGCCAGCGCAAGCAGACGTTGCATCAACCTTCCCGCTTCCTCGCGCAGCTCCGCGGGCAGTTCCGCCCAGAACATATCGCGAGGGCGCTCCCATCGGTCTCGTGGAATCTCCGCGAGAGCTGCTGCAGCTCGATCGAAGTACGCTTCAGCGTCCCTTCCCAGCGCGGCAAACGAAGCGCCGAGTGCTGCCTGCTCGGGTTGGTCAGTCACAGTTGCTCCTTCACAGACGAGATCGGAGTCGTACTCACACCGGCTTCCGGCACGGGGTGAATCCTACCGCTTCTTGCAACTGCTGGGTGGTCCGAAAAGAGAGATACGTATCTGACACCCGTCCTGGCGTCGTTCGCCGGGGACCGCCGTGACGGGCATTTACGCCGCGGCGATCGGCGGGGTATTTGACAGGCCCCGGAGGGCTTGGCGGACCGCCATCGGATGCACGTGGAGGGCCTGCGCGGTCGCCCGCCAGGAGTGGCCCTGGGCGCGGAGCGCCCACGCCTGGGCGATCTGAGCCAACGCTAGTTCGGTATAGGGGATCGGGGCGGCTTTCATTGACTGTTGTGTCGATGGCTCTATCGTCGCTCCAATCAGTGAGCCGGGTTTGTCACGACGCTGGCGCTCGGCCGGCGAGCACGCGTCGAGCTCGTCGCCTTCCCCTCACCTTCCAGTGGCGGTGTCGCAGCACGCCGCATGCACCTTCCTCACTTCGGGAGGTACCCGACATGGCACATGAGATCAGCGATGTGAGCGGCCGGGCCGAGATCGCGGACGCGGGCGAGACCCCGTGGCACGGTCTCGGGGTGAGGGTGGACGAGCTCCAGACGGCGGCGGAGATGCTCCGGCACGCCGGCCTGGAGTGGGGAGTCGGCCTGCAGCCGGTCTGCCGGCAGGACGGGCGCCCCGTCGACGGGTTTCGCTTCACGGTGCGCGAGGATCGCGACGTCGTCCTGGGCGTCGTGACTGAGCAGTACCAACCGATCCAGAACGCGCAGGCGGCGGAGGTGATGGACGCGCTCGTGACGAAGGGCGGCGCTCACGTCGAGGTGGCCGGCGCGCTCGAGGCTGGTCAGCGTTGCTGGATGCTGGCCCACATTCCAGCCGACTTCGAGGTGGCGGCCGGCGACGAAGTGCGGCCGTACGTCCTGCTCGCCTGGGGCCACGACGGCAAGCACGGGCTGGCCGCAAAGCTGACGCCGATCCGGGTGGTCTGCAACAACACCCTGACCGCCGCGCTGGGGCGGAAGTGGAGCAGCACGGCGGACGTCTACGTCCGGCACCACCGCAACGCCAGCGTCCGCATCGAGGAAGCCCAGCGGGCGCTGCGGCTGATCCGCAAGAAGGTCGAGGCCACGCAGGAGGCGTACGCGCAGATGGCGGCGACGGCCATCGACACGGAGACGTACTTCACGCGCCTGTTCCCGGCGCCCGAGCGGCCGGCGAGCGGCGGCGACGACGAGTACGCCGAGAAGCTGGCCCGCTGGACCGCGCATCAGCAGCGGCTGCTCCAGCTCTACGAGTCCGGCCATGGCAGCGACCTGCCTCGCGTGCGTGGCACCGCCTGGGCGGCGTACAACGCGGTGACCGAGTGGGTCGATCACCACTACCCGCTGCTGCAGTCCGGCAAGGTGTCCGAGACGCGGACGGCGTCGGTGCTGTTCGGCCGCTACGCCGAGCTGAAGCAGCGCGCGCTCACCGAGGCGCTGACGCTCGCCGCCGAGCACGCCGGTGGGTAACGCCGGGAAGAAGGGCGAGCCGGTCGAGCCCAACGGCAAGGGCCAGCCGGTCAAGGATAGGCAGCCGGCGTTGTTCGGCGAGGAGCAGCAGCAGGAGGAGCACAAGGTAAAGCTGATCCCTGCTGCTTCACGACGCGGCGCCGTACTACTGCTGGAAACGCATCCTCGTGACAGTCGGGGAAGACGTGGGCCTGGCCAGCCCGGAAACAGTCGATCGAGTCGTCAATCTGGCGCTCGCCTGGCGGATCGCCAAGGAGAAGAGCTGGTACGTCACTGCGCACCACCTGACGATGGCGATCCTGCTGATCTGCCGGGCTCCGAAGAGTACAGCGGTGGAAGATGTGCAGGCGCTCGTGCTGACGAAGATCCGAGCTGGCGGCGCTGAAGTCGAAGGCGAACTGGCCGCCGATTCCGGCGTACGCCCAGGATGCCCACACCGATGCCGGGAAGGCCGCCGGCAAGACGTGGAAGGACTGGTACCGGGACCGGCCCGGCGTCTGTGGCGTCCCGATCAACGTGTACACGGAGGAGCTGTGGGCGATGCGCCCAGAGTGGGATCCGCGGCGCGCGGACAGCGAGCGATAAGCGGTCGGTCGCGAGCTGGCGGAGCTCGAAGGCAGGATGCCCGAGCGAGGTGACGTGGTTGACGAGTTGCCGTGAGCAACGAAGCGCAGTCGGACGTTCACGCCTCGCTTTACGAGCAGTCAGCTTGACCGGGTAGAACCCGCGCGGGAGTGGGCCGAATGCCCAAACGCTGTACCTGGAGCGGAGCGGCAAGAACCGGTCGCTTCCGCGGTCCGATCACGCCGGAGGGCGGGACTGCCGAGAAGGGGGCCTTTGTCCCGTCTATGCTCTCTTGACGGCGAAAGGGAGTACGACGACGCAAGTAGAACAGTAAGTCTGCGCGGGCTACGCGCTCGGCGACACCGCCAGGGCATCGACGGCCTTCACCCCGTGCCCCGCGGGCAAGACCATCAGCGGGTTGATGTCCAGCTCCGCCAGATAGCCGGTGAGGTGCACGGCCAGCCACGAGACGCGGACCAGGGTGTCGGCGAGAGCCGCCACGTCTGCCGGTGGCCGGCCACGGAAGCCCTGAAGGAGCCGGGCTCCCCTGACGTCCGAGAGCATGGCCTGGCTCTCGGACAGGGTCAGGGGACAGCGCCGCACGGCAACGTCGTCGTATACCTCCACCATCACCCCGCCCGTCCCGAACAGCAGGACCGGTCCGAGCTGCGCGTCGTAGGAGACGCCGATGATGACCTCTACCCCCTCGGCCACCATCTCTTGCACCAGCACTCCGGAGATGGTCGCGTCCGGGGCATGGGCGAGAGCACTGGCCATGATCTCGGTGTAGGCGCGCCGCACCTCTTCGGCGCTCTG
>WNGB01010469.1_pt1 | contig 13426 bp, 18 predicted proteins | sample 5400681 | NCBI WGS metagenome assembly WNGB01 (sample SAMN13153367, study PRJNA577476) | soil metagenome | isolation source: 115 cm soil or saprolite under grassland replicate 2 | place: USA:California | collected 2016-06-15 | reverse complement strand
CCCTGCTGTTGTGGCTGGCCGTCGACGGGCTCCGGTCGCGCCACGAGGTGACTGCCGCGTCCCCCGAACGTCGATCGCTCCCACCGGCAGCGCGAGGATCGCTGGCGGTTCTCCTCAACCCCGGAGCGTGGGTGTTCCTGGGTACGGTGGCTTCCTCGCTACTCTCGGGTGCCACCCGGCTGGGAGGGACGGCGAGCGCCGTCCTGGTGGCGTTGGCCCTGATGATCGGTCTGGCGATCGGCGACGGCACGGTCGTGTTGCTCGGTGGCATCGGGGTCCGCCGGGCCAGCGAGCGGGTCGGACGATGGGTTCGGTGGATCCTGGCCACGTTGCTCGCAGGCCTGGGTCTGTGGCTGATGATCAGCGGATTGATCTCGTGAAGGGATGGCCATGCTTCGATCGGTGAAGCTGTCGCAGGTGTTCGAGTATCCGGTGCTGGAACGGTTCTGGCGGGATGCCGATGAGCTGGGGTTCCATGCGGTCTGGGACTACGACCACTTCTATGGGATGCGAGACCCCACCACGCCGACGTTCGATGGATGGTCGATGCTGGCATCGATGGCGACATGAGGGTGAGCATCGTGGATACGGCATCCCGTTCCCGCCGGCAGGAACGCGCATCGCCATGCTCGACGAGGCGTGCGACATCATTCGGCGGCTGTGGAGCGAGGACTCCGTCACCCACCAGGGCCGGTTCTGGATGCTTACGGACGCGCTGGCGAATCCCAAGCCGGTGCAGGAGAGACTCCCCATCGTCATCGGGGGGACCGGGGAGCGCAAGACACTCCGCGTGGTGGCTCGGCACGCCGACGAGTGGAACTTCAGTCCTCTGCATGACTTGGGACCGGAGGGTCCGCGAGAGTTCGCCCGCCTCTCCGGCGTCCTGGACGAGCACTGCGGAGTCGTCGGGCGGGACGCAGGGGACATCCGCCGGTCGATCCAGATACTTCTTCGACCCGACGACCTCGATCAATTCGGCGCGAGCCTGCGGCTCCTCGACGACTTCGAAGCCGCGGGTGCCGAGCACGCCGTCCTGGGCTTCGTCGCTCCGCCGTCACGGGCGATTCTCGAGTCCCTCGTTCCCGCATAGTCGGTTCGGCGCACGCGTAGTGACTGGTTACGTGATCGGGGTACACGATCGAGCAGGAGAAGGAGATCATCCTGGCCCGGCTCGTGTCGGTCACCCTTTGATGGCGCCGGCCATCAGGCCGCGGAGGAAGAAGCGACCCAGGAAGATGTAGACGATCAGTGTGGGAACTGCCGCCAGGAGGGCTCCGGCCATCTGCACGTTCCATTGGACGATCTGACTCCCGGCCAGGTTGTTGAGCTCGACCGTCACCGGCCAGCTGCCGGGCGAGGTGAGGATGATCGCGAAGAGGAACTCGTTCCAGATCGACGTGAACTGCCAGATGAGAGCCACTGCGAAGCTCGGAGCCGATAGCGGCAGGATAACGTACCAGTACGAGCGCAGGATACCGGCTCCATCCATGCGCGCGGCCTCCAATACGTCGGTCGGGATGGTCGCGTAGTAGTTCCGGAAGATCAGCGTAGTGATCGGGATGCCGTAGACGATGTGGACCAGGACTAATCCGGGGAGGCTTCCGTAGAGCCCGATGCGCCGCAAGAACAACACCAGGGGGATCAGGACGCTTTGATACGGGATGAACATGCCAAACAGGAAGAGCGTGAAGATCACGTTGGCACCCCGGAACCTCCACTTCGAAAGCACGTAACCGTTCAGGGATCCCAGCAGGGAAGAGATGGTGGCCGCCGGGATGGCCATGACCAGGCTGTTGCGGAAGTGAGGCCGGAGGGCATCGAACGCTGCCCGGAAGCTGTCGAGGTGGAACCCGGCGGGAAGCCGCCACATCTTGGAGAGGTCCACTTCGGCGAAGCTCTTCAGCCCCGTTATCAACAGGACGTAGATCGGCAATAGGTAGAAGGCGGCCATCGCGGCGAGGGGGAGGAGAAAAAGGAGACGCGTCCGCGACCGGGGCATCAGACCCCCGACTCCTCTCGGAGACTGAAGAACAGGTAGGGCACGACCAAGAGCGCCACCCCGACCAGGAGGAGGAGGCCAATGGTCGCGCCCCGCGCGTAATTGAAGGCATCGAACGTGGTGGTCCACATGTAGATCGACGGCATGTCCAGACGGAGGTCCCCGGCCCCTCCCATCGCCACGATCAGGTCGAAGATCTTCAGGGAGATATGCCCGAGGATGATGACGGCAGAGAGGGCCACCGGCCGGAGCAAGGGCAGGATGACCCGGCGATAGATCTGCAGTTCGCTGGCCCCATCCACTCGGGCAGCCTCCCGGAGGTCATCGGGGATGCTGCGCAGACCACCCAGGAAGAGGGCCATCATGAATCCGGACATCTGCCAGACCGCCGGAAGAGCTACGAAGGTGATCCCCCAGGGAGGGTGCGTGGTGTGCCAGTTGTTCGCCAGGACGCCGAGGCCGGCGTCCTTGAAGAGCAGGTTGAGGCCGCTGGTGCGAGTACCGGTGGCTGGGTTCATCAGCCAGCGCCACACCACTCCGGTCACGATGAATGAGATCGCCATCGGGAACAAATAGATGCTTCGGAACACGGCCTCCCCAGGGATTCCCCGGTCGAGCAAGATGGCAGTGGTCAGTCCGACGACGATCGCGCCCGTCAGGAAGAAAGCGGTGAAGTAGAGCGTATTGCGGACGTCGATGTGGAATCTGGGATCGCCGAACAGCTTCTGGTAGTTGCTCCAGCCTGCCCACGCGTAGTTCGCGACGAGCCCCTTCCACTTGCTGAAGGACACGCGTATGGACCAGCCGATGAAGCCATACACGAAGATTCCGATAGCGATGACGGACGGCGAGATGAGGAGGCCGGCCAGGAGCCAGTCCTTCTTGATGCGCTTGATGCGGCTGATCATCTCCGCACCGCCCCCTGCTCTTGGTCGGCCATTGGTACCGGCACTGGCGTCAGCCGATCTCTTACCTGATGTGATCGAGCCCGGGCCAGCCCCCGCACGTGCGGGGGCTGGCCCAGATCGTGCCCTAGCTCACGAACACTTACCCGCGTCCACGCAGGCTTGAGCCAATGCCTTCTGGAAGCCCGCCTTGTCGTTGTTGGTCAGGAACAGCCCGAGCGCGGTGTCGATGTCGGTGCTCCAACTGCTGCTGGCTGCAGCGCCGTGGGCCAGGCTCCCGACGATGGTGTCGGTCTTCCACTGATCCAGCGACCACTTCTGGTACTCGTCGTACTTACCCGGGTCGGCGTCCGTCCTGGCAGGGATCGATCCCTTGATCGGGTTGAACGCGTCCTGTCCCTCCTTGGACCCGGCCACGGTCAGCCAGGCCATGGTGCCGGCCTGATTGGGCGAGTTCTTCGGGAGGACGAAGACGTCTGCCAGCATGTCGAAGACGCCGTCGGTTCCCGGCGAGGCCGCCCAGCCGAAATCGGCGTTGGGCTTCAGCCCTTGGGCCTTGAAGAAACCCTCCGCCCAGTCGCCCATGACCGTGAAGGCGGCGTCGCCCTTGGCCACCAGCCCGGCCGCTTGGTCCCAGGTCAGACTGGAGTAGTCGCTGTTGGCATAGGTGAGCGCGCGGGCGAAGGTACCGATGGCAGCCGTCACATCGGAGCCATTCCAGTCCGTGGACCCGTTCCACAAGCCGGTGTACTTGTCCGGACCCAGCGTTGCGAGAAGGATCGTTTCGAGGAGCTGCTTCACGGCGAACTTGTCCGCGTTGCCGAGCCCGAGGGGGGTGACGCCTGCTGCCTTCAGCTTGGCGGCGGCGGCGAAGAAAGCGTCCCATGTGGTCGGCACGTCGACCCCATTCTTCTGTAGGACCGCCGCGTTGTACCAGATGACGTTGGCCCGATGGATGTTCACCGGTACCGCGTAGATGGTCCCCTTCTCGGTGAGGAGATCGATGAGACCCTTCGGCATCACGCTCGTCCACCCCTGCTGCTGGAACAGGGAGTTGAGGCTCTGGAGTTCGCCGGCGTCGGCATAGTTGCTGAGGACCTCCTGGCCGGCGTGCGACTGCCAGGAGGCGGGCGGCTTGTTGGCGGACAGACGAGTAGCAAGCACTGCTCGCGCGGCTGATCCGCCTCCTCCGGCGACCGCCGCGTTGTCGAAGGAGAAGTTCGGATACTTCTGGTTGAACACCTTTACCAGGGCGTCCAGCGCTTGAGCTTCCCCCCCAGCGGTCCACCAGCTGAACACCTCTACTTTCTTGCTCGTGGTGGTGCTCTTCTTCTCACCGCCCCCTCCTCCGCAGGCCGTCGCCACGAGCCCCACCATCAGCGCCAGGATGATTCCCTTTCTCATCATGTCCCCCTCCTTGAGTCGCCGTGCCCTCCGTCCCGGGCCCCTTCCCTTTGTACGTTGCCTCACCCCTCTCCGAGATTCATGCCGAGGTCTCTGCGGCAACGAACGGTTCCTCGTGGTGAGCTGCGCCATCCTGGACCAGCTCCCGGGCTGCCCGAACGGGGAACGTTCCCCGGACCACCAACTCGGTAGGCAGCACGACCGTCTGCGGGCCGCGGTCGTCACCGGCAAGGCGAGCGAACAGTAGCTCGGCGGCCCGGCGCCCCATTTCCAGGGGATTGTGGCGAACGACCGTCACGGACAGAAGGTCCGCCAGCTCGAAGTCGTCGAACCCGACCAGCGCAACCCGAGCCCCCGGATGCCGCATCGCCCGAAGCGCCCCGACGCTCGCCCGGTTGTTCGTGGCGAAGATCGCCGTGGGAGGATCAGGCTGGGACAGCAGCTCGCGCGTGGCGGTCTCCGCCTCGAGTACGTCGCGGGCGCCCAGGCGCAGCAGGGACTCATCGAGCGGAGCGCGAGCATCCGCCAGAGCCTCCCGGAATCCATCCACCCGTTTCCCGATCGTGTAGATCGTTCCCGGGTCACCGACCACCCCGATCCGCCGATGCCCCTGTCCAACCAGGTGCTCCGCGGCCAGCCGCGCCCCACCCGCGTTGTCGAGCAGCACGACGTCGGCCTCGATGTTCCCCGGCGGTCGGTCCATGAAGACCACGGGCATCCCCTGCGCCAGCTCGATCTCGAGGTACCTGTGATCCCTACCGGCGGGCACGAGCAAGAGGCCACTCACCCTGCGCTCCAGGAACGCGCCGACGAGCGCTCGCTCTGAGCGCGGGTCCTCGTTGGAGTTGCCCAGGATCACCTGCTGCCGCCTGGCCTGCGCCACCTCCTCCACCGCCCGGGCGATGGCGGAGTAGAAGGGGTTCCTGATGTCCTCGATGATCAGCCCCAGGCTCGAGGAGCGCTGGCGGCGTCGAAGGTTGCGGGCCATGTCGTTCGGGCGGTAGCCGAGTGACTCGATGGCCTTCTTGACTCGGGCCGCGGCCTCGGCCCCGACTCCACGCTCTTCGTTGACCACACGGGAAACCGTCTTCAGGCTGACCCCGGCGGCGCGGGCAACGTCCCGCATGGTGGAACGCGGCCTCATGTTTGGCTGGCCCCTCCTTGGTCCGACAACGTTGTCGCACTCAAACATGATCAGTTCCGGCTTGTCAACCCGGGTGGGAGGAGATCGTCGCCCCTTCTGAGACAACGTTGTCTAGCGCACAAAGCTGATCCAAAAAAGCGCGGGCAGGACTCGGCGCCGCCCGGTGGGCGTTTCCGGGCGGCGCCGACCTCTACAACCCGACCACGTCCTCGCTGTATCCGCGGTGGTCGAAGCGATCCCCGAGCCCCGCGGATCCGAATCCGAAGCCGAAGCGGCCCGGGCCGCCGCAGAGACCGATGCCACCGCCCAGAGGCCACGCCGGGCTCGACTTGATCCGCTGCTTGATCGCGTCGGCCTGCACCTTGGTGATGTTCCCCTGGGCCAGCGCGGCGTCGACCCTGTCGATCGCGGCGTTCTTGATGGCTGCGATGAGCCTTGGGCGAGCGACACCGAGGCGACGGGCAAGGTCGGTCAAAGCGGGAGGGATCCCGTTCACCACGTCGCCGATCTGCGAATCGAACCGGCCGAGGAGGGCGTTCTCCTGAGCGCTGGTGATCTGGCCACCGGACACAGAGTCGTCGAGCTGGGCCTTCTTGGCCGTCCGGAGCGCCGCCTCGAGCCCGTCGACGGACTTGTCCTGATCCCCGGCGACCTGAGCGAGGGTCTTCGACCGCAAGGCCTCCATCAGGTTCGCCTCGGAGATACCCAGGTAGTTCGCCGCGGCGGTCAGCAGGCCGGTTCCTCGACCAAGATGACCCTTTAAGAACCCGCCGTGGTGCCCGAACCCGCCCAGCCCGAGGCCCAGCGGACCGTGCAGGCCGAATCCGCCCAGGCCTTTGGCGTCTCCGGTGTTGATCCGTTCCCGGACCCGATCCGCCTGGGAGCTGGTGATGAAGCCGTTGTCCTCGGCCCACTTCACGTCGGCGAGGGCCATGGCCTCGAGCGCGGCGTCCAACTTCGAGCGCTGGATCCCGAGGCGCCGGGCCACGTCGTCCAGGAACGCGTTCCGTCCGAGGGCCCGGGACTTCCCCTGTTGGGAGGACGGGGAAGGTGAGGGCGACTGCGATTGGGCCAGGGCAACCCCTGCCCCGATGAGGATCAGTGCGGCGAGGCCGAGGGCGATGGCGTTACGGGACCGGAGTCGCATTTTCCGCCTCCTTGCGGCCGAACGGTCTTCGGTGCAACACCACATCGAATCACCGGGGCTTTAGAAATCCCTGAGAATCGTGCAACAGTTTCCCCAGAGATCGGCTGCGCGGATGCCGATTCATCCAACTCTGGGCGGACTCACAGCATTCCTTAAGGTTCGGATGCTGGACTAGCCTTTCACGAAGGAAGGGGAAACGAGCGATGGAGTCCTTGACGATGTCGACGACGCAGGGGTCCACCCCGCCGGACGATCGTGCGCGGGTTCTCGTCGTGGACGACGAGGCCTACATCACCGATCTCGTTGCCACGGCCCTGCGGTACGAGGGGTTCGAGGTGACGTCGGCCGCGAACGGCCGGGATGCGCTGTCCCTCGTGGAGTCGTTTCGGCCCGAGCTGATCGTCCTTGACGTCATGCTTCCCGACGTGGATGGATTCGACGTTCAGCGGAAGCTGATCGACCGGGGACGACGGGTCCCCGTTCTCTTCCTCACCGCCCGGGACGCCACGGAAGACAAGGTCCGCGGTCTCACCATCGGGGGAGACGACTACGTCACGAAGCCTTTCAGCCTGGAGGAGCTGGTCGCCCGCATCCGGGCGATCTTGCGGCGGGCTCGGGGTTCCGGGCCCCAGCCCGAGCGACTGAAGTTTGCCGACCTGGAGATGGACGAGGACTCCCACGAGGTGTGGAGGCAGGAAGAGCCCGTGGATCTCACCGCCACTGAGTTCAACCTCCTGCGGTTCCTCCTCTCGAACCCCCGCAGGGTGCTCTCGAAGAGCCAGATCCTCGATCATGTCTGGAACTACGACTTCGGGGGCGACTCCTCCATCGTCGAGACCTACATCAGCTACCTGAGGAAGAAGGTGGACGGACGGGGGCCCAGGCTGATCCACACCGTCAGGGGCGTCGGGTACGTGCTTCGGCTCCCGCCGGAGTGATCGCATGCCGCTCAGGCTGAAGCTGCTCGTCGCGGTCATCGTCCTGGTGTTCGCGGGCCTGGCCGTCTCGAACGTGGTGACGTACACGTCTCTTCGTTCGTCCCTGCTGAACCGCGTCGACCAGCAACTGACGGCGGCAGAGTTTCCCGTGGCCCACGCCCTTGGTGAGGGCCGGCCCTTCCCGGGCAACCCTGGGGGACCGGATTCGCAGTTCCCCGCCGGCACCTATGGCGCGGTTCTCGACTCGAAGGGTGTCGCCCTCAAGGACCGCACGTTCACATACGAAGGGTACGCAGGGACAGCCCCGCCGAAACCGTCGCTTCCGTCCACCCTCCCCAGGCTGGGAGCGCCGGACAACCGTCCGGACATCTTCACGACCGGTGCAGCCGACCGTTCCTCGACTCGTTTCCGCGTGCTGGCGGACGCGGTGAGTATTCGCACCGGGACCCAGTCGCAGCAGGGAATTCTGATCGTGGCGATCCCACTGACAGATGTGGAGGACACACTCTCGCGCCTTCGCCTCATCGAGGGAATCGTGTCCGGCGCTGTCCTTCTCGGCCTGGGATTGCTCTCCTACTGGCTGGTCCGTCGGGGACTGCGTCCTCTCGAACGAATGGGTGAGACGGCGGGGGCGATCGCGGCCGGAGACCTCACCCGTCGCGTCGAGCCCACTGACGAGCGCACAGAGATCGGCCGCCTGGGCCTGGCCCTGAACTCGATGCTGGCGCAGATCGAGGCGGCCTTTGAGGAGCGCCGGGCTTCGGAATCGCGGCTGCGCCGGTTCGTCGCCGACGCCTCCCACGAGCTCCGAACCCCTCTGACTTCTATCCGGGGGTACGCGGAGCTGTTTCGGCGCGGGGCGGACTCGCGGCCGGAGGATCTCGCCAAGTCCATGAGCCGCATCGAGGCGGAAGCATCCCGCATGGGCGTGCTGGTGGACGACCTGCTCCTCCTGGCCCGGCTCGATCAGGGACGACCGCTGGAACGAGAACGGGTCGACCTGGCCAGGATCGCCGAGGACGCGGCGGAGAGCGCTCGTGCCATAGACAGCGGGCGCCCCATCAGCGTCGACGTGGAGGGGCCGGCCTCCGTGGTCGGTGACGAGGGAAGGCTCCGTCAGGTGCTCGACAACTTGTTGGACAACACCCGCGTTCATACGCCCAAGGGGACCCCCGTCCGAGTGAAGATCAGGCGTGCAGACGGTGAACTTGTCCTCACCGTGGCCGACGAAGGGCCGGGGCTGTCCCCGGAGGTGGCCATGCGGGTGTTCGAGCGCTTCTACAGAGGAGATCCCACCCGGTCCAGGGGGACCGGCGGAGCGGGACTCGGCCTATCGATCGTCTCCGCGATCGTGGAAGCCCACGCCGGGAAGGTGAGCGCCACGTCCTCGAACGGAGCGGGCACCACATTCGAAGTACGCCTTCCTGTCGGCTCCCCGGAGGAAGATCCCCGGCCCGACGGAGCCGGCGCCGACGAGTCGGCTTCGGCCAGGGCATCTGACTAGGCTTTCTTGCGGCGAATGGCCCTCCGCATCACCGGGCGAGCCTCTTTCCGCCGGGCCACCTCCTTGAAGCCGGCCCGGTCGTACATGCTCTTGGCCCCGAAGAACATGAAGTCCGGGTGGCTTCGCTCCTTCTTGTCGATGGGGTAGGCCTCGAGCAGGGTAGCGCCTTGCGAACGTGCGTAGTCGATGGCGCCCCGCAGGAGCGCCTCGGAGACTCCTCTTCCCCGCGCTCCCTTGTCCACGAAGAAGCAGACGATCGACCAGACCGGCTTGTCGTCGACCGGCTTCATGATCGGGGAACGCCGGAGCTTCACGTAGTCCTCGCGGGGACTGAGGGAGATCCATCCGACCGGGCTCCCGTCCTCGTAGCCGATTAGGCCGGGGACGTGGCCCTCGTCTACCAGGGACTTGAGCGCCCTCCTGTTCTGTTGGCCCGGGCCGATGCCGCTCTGCCCCGACTTCCGGTAGTACATGCACCAACATCCGCGGACGATCGAGGCTCCCGGACGGCCGAACAGCTCCACAAGATCCTGCCAACGGTCCTTCGTCAGCGGGTGGACCTCGAGCTTCACGGCTCCCTAATGTACCGGTTGGACCGCCGAGCGCAGTATGGAGCGCGCGATTCGGAGGGCGGTCAGCCCCGTCACCAGTCCGCACGCGGCAACCACCGCCAGCCGGAACAAGCTCGAGCCTGCATCCGTCCCGGCGGTGAGGGCATGGACCGTGCTCAGCGCGAACAGCGCGAAGCTGGAGAAGGCGGCGGCGAGGGCCCACGCCGACAGGTAGCCCGGTACGAGCCTGGCCAACCGAACGCCAGCCCAAACTCTCAGCAACCTCCGAGCGTGGATTCAGGTGCGGCTCAACCGTGGCCTGTTTCATCCAGAGGTTCTCGCTGCGATGCGGCGAAAGAAGGGAGGAGACATGTTCTTCACCCACGTTGGCCGTGAGCTTCGCCGCAGGCGGCGACAGGCCGTCGTGGTCGCGCTCGGGCTCGCGCTCGGGATCGCCTTGGTCGTCACCGTCTCGGCGATGTCCGAAGGAGTGAGTGCGGCGCAGGAGTCGGTACTCCACTCGCTCTACGGCGTCGGCACCGACATCACGGTCACCCAGGCGGCCGCTGCGGGCACAGGAGGGCCGGCCCGGTTCGGATTGAACCCCGCGGACCGAGCCAGCAGGGCGAGGCGTTCTCTCGCGATCAGATCCTCCAGAGCCCGGGATCCGCCGCGATGTCGGCGGATCGGGTCTCGAAGCTCTCCAACCTGTCGGGCGTAAGCCAGGCCTCCGGTGGCCTCTCGCTCATCGCCATCCATCTGGAAGGGACGTTCCCGGGCCTTCCCAGCTCGGGCTCCTCCCGCCCCGCTTCGCCGGCCTCTCGGGCAAGGTCAACAGGATCTACGTCAAGGCCACGAGCGCCTCGGCCATTGCCAGGATCAAGGCGGAGATCCAGAAGGTGCTGCCCAAGGCTACGGTGACCACAGCCGATGACCTCGCCTCACAGGTGAGCGGCTCGCTGGCCAGCGCCTCGAACCTGTCGGGGAACCTCGGGACATGGCTCTCGGCCTCCGCGCTGATCGCCGCGTTCGCGGTGGCGAGCCTTCTCACCATCTCCGCGGTCGGCAGGCGGATCAGGGAATTCGGCACGCTGAAGGCCCTGGGTTGGCGGACCCGGAGGGTAGTGGGCCAGGTGATGGGCGAAGCCGTCGTGCAGGGGATCCTGGGCGGGATCCTCGGCATCGGCCTGGGTGTGGGCGGCACGTTCCTGGTGTCGAGGCTCTTCCCGAGCCCGAAGGCCACTGTGGGCGCTGCCGGCACCGGTAGCGCAGTGACCGCGCCCGGCCCGATCGGCCAGGCGCTCCAAGCCGCGTCTCACACGGTCACCGTCCCGCTCAGGGCGCTACTTTCGGCGAGCCTGTTCGCCCTGGCCATCGGCCTTGCGCTTGCCGGCGGCGTCCTGGCGGGGCTCCTCGGCGGCTGGCGGGCGGCCCGCCTCCGTCCGGCGGAGGCGCTGCGGCGGGTGGAATGAGCTCGCCAGGAGAAGCGAATGACGTTCGAGCCACCAGGCCAACACGGGAGAAAGGACCCCAGATGTACGAGCTTCGGAAAGTAACCAAGCTCTACCGGAAGGGCCGAGCGGCCATCAAGGCGCTCGACGATGTGAGCCTGTCGCTCGCCCAGGGCGAGTTCCTGGCCATCCAGGGGCCGACCGGGCAAGGGAAGACCACCTTGCTGCAGCTGCTCGGCGCGCTGGTCGCCCCACGACCGGCTCCGTGCTGTTCGAGGGCCGGGACCTCGCTCGGATGCGAGAGGGGGCGCTCACCGAGATGAGGAGCCGAAGCTTCGGCTTCGTGTTCCAGGGTTCCAACCTCATCCCAACGCTGACCGCCCAGGAGAACGTGGAGACGGCCCTCGTGCGGTTGGGTGTCAGCGCGTCCGAGAGAAGGCAGCGAGCTCGTGGCGCGCTCGACGACGTGGGCCTTGCCCCTCGGGCTCGCCACCTGCCCTTGGAGCTCTCGGGCGGAGAGCAGCAAGTTCGACGAGCGAGGCCGTGGGCACCGGGTTCGTCGTCCGCTCGGACGGAGTGATCCTCACGAACCATCACGTCATCCAGAATGCGCTGGAAACAAAGGTGACACTTCCCGACGGTCGCACTCTGTCGGCCCGCGTGCTGACGACCGATCAGGCGCACGACCTGGCGGTCCTGAAGATAGACGCCCGCAACCTCTCGACGGTCACCCTCGGCGACTCCTCCAAGGTGGCGGTGGGGGAGCGGGTGATCGCCATCGGCTATGCGCTCGACCTCTCCGGAGCGCCCACGGTGACCTCCGGGATCATCAGCTCGATCCAGCGGACCATCGAGGTCCAGGACTCGAGCGGAGGGCCACAGACCTCAACCAGGACGTATCACGATGTGATCCAGACCGACGCGGCCCTCAACTCGGGGAACTCCGGCGGGCCGCTGGTGACCCTGGACGGCGAGGTCATCGGGATCAACGCCGCCGGCAGCAGCCAAGCGGAGAACGTCGGCTTCGCCGTGGCCATCGACGCGGCGAAGTCCATCCTTCAGAAGCCACTCGGAACGTGAGTTTCGCTACTCGGAAAGGGGACGGGCCATGTCGCGATGTCCTGTGTGCCGCTCCGTGCGTGTCGTGATCGTCCTCAGCTCCACTCGCCATGCGTTCTGCACGAGGTGTGGGACCCGCTGGATCCAGGAAGGAACCCGGCAAAGAGCGATTCAGCGCTTGGCAGGCGCGACCATCGCTGCTCGATCGACCCGACCGAGGTAAAGGGGAAGTGCGCCGTTAGGGTTCGGGGGTTTAGGGGGCGCTGGGCATCCGCGTCTCGGACCGCGCCGTCTCGGTAGCGGTCTTCCGGGCGGCTCTGTCGACTTCGCCCGGCAGATACACCCGGAAGGAGGCCCCGCCTCCGTCGCGCTCCTCCATCCAGGCCCGCCCGCGGTGAAGCTCCGCGAACCTGGCCACCAGGGAAAGCCCGATGCCGACGCCGGGCGGGGGTCCACCTCCCTCTGGCCCCTGCCGGAATGGCTCGAAGATCGCCGTGCGAAATCCTTCGGGGACGCCCGGGCCGTCGTCCTCCACGACGATCAGCACCCCAGACTCCTGGGCCGTCACCCGCAGCCAGACATGGGTGTCCGGGGCGTGTGCCTGTTCGCGTTGACCAGCAGGTTCTCCAGGATGCGCTCCACCTTGGCCGCGTCGATGGGCACGACTACGGAGCCGAGATCTTCATGGATCCTGTTGCGGGGGAGCCATTCCAGTCCGTCGAGCACGCTCTTGGCCAGAGCCCCAACGTCCGTCGGGCCCAGTGCAGGCTCGACCACCCCGCGCTGCAGCCGGTCCAGGTCGAGCAGTGACGAGCCGGTTGAGCCTCCGCGCGTTCGCCGCCAGCCTGGCGGCCAGGTCACGACGATCTTCGGCCGAGAGCCCGGGCGTAGCCCGTCACGAGCATGACCACGGCGAGTGCCACCAGGGTGCTCCGGACGCGCCACATGCGGAAGCCATAGAGGCGATAGAGGACCGAGATGCTCAGCCAGATGAAGTGAAAGGGAACGGTCTGCCATGCCGAGAGCCGGAGCATGACGACGAGGATCGCGGTGGCAAAGGCTCCCCAGGCGAGCTCGGGCACCTGGTTGCGTAGCTTCGACACGACTGGCGACAGAGATCCGCCAACCGCTCCCTTGGGCGCCCGGTCCCTGACATGCATGCCAAGCCACCTGGCCTTCAACGAGTGAGATATCGGTGGTCGTGGCAAACAACTGAACGTGACGTCGTTGTGCTCAGCCAGTTGCCATGGAGTCAAGGCGCGAGCAGCCCAGACCGATGCCTCTTTCATGGTGCCGACCTCCTCGTCGAGAGCGGTCGACCAGC
>WNGB01013162.1_pt2 | contig 13430 bp, 15 predicted proteins | sample 5400681 | NCBI WGS metagenome assembly WNGB01 (sample SAMN13153367, study PRJNA577476) | soil metagenome | isolation source: 115 cm soil or saprolite under grassland replicate 2 | place: USA:California | collected 2016-06-15 | reverse complement strand
AACCGTCGATATTTGCCGGCCCGGCACCTTCCGCGGTCGTGACCCCTGTCGACCTCGCGCCAGCCAGTGTGCTCGATCCCTTCTCGGTGTACGAAAAGGGCGAGGCGCTGCTGCGCAATCAGCTCGTGGCGCTCTCTGCCTGGCACCTCGTGAATATCGCGGTGGAGTACGAGCTCACGCAACTGGACATGGATACGCTGAATCGATTACCGGCTGCCGAGCTCATCGAACTGATCGTACAAGGCGTACGGCACGAGATCGACAGCCCGCGGCCGGCGTAGGGAGGGCGACGGCGCCCGATGTAGCGGAGCGCGGGCCTTTCAGAGCGCGTCATAAGGGCCTGGCTTGTGCGTACGCACTGAGCCAGAGCGGATAGAGCGTGCGGAACGTATCGTCCACCATCGTTGCGAGCTTCGCTCTGTCGCCGAGAATCCTCGCATCCTCCGGTTTGTCCAGAAACAACCAGCGACCGACGAAGATCCACTCACGCTCGGCAGCGTTTCGACAGGTGAGCAGCCACTCGACGGCCCGGTCCGGCAAGAGATCGACCGCGGGCGGGTGATTCGCGTATTGAATGAATCCGCCGTTCGCGCCCATCCATTTCGCGAGGTCGCGTTTCCACGATTTGTCGAGCGCGCGTTGAAAACGATCGAAGTGCGCGAGCGTGCGCTCCTGCCCGTCGACGCGATTCGGATCTTGACCTGCCTGTGAACAATTGAAGCCGATGCCGGCACGGAAGCAATTGGAGGGGAAGGGAGGGCTGCTGAACCATCCGAGGTTGAACTGGGGCTCCCAGCGGCCCCCGTGGTGGTACGCGTACATGTGGCCTCGCCCGCCAGGATGGCAGCTGTTCGCGTGAAACAGCTTCGATCCGGTTTCGCCTTCGGCGTGACGCGCCTGGACGATTCGGGTGGCAACACCGGATGCGTTGACGGCGTCGAACAGCGCTTCGATGCGCGGCCGCAGCGCTTTGGCGGCCTCCTCCGGCGACAGCGATTCGAGCGTCGCAAACTCGCGCGGGGAGAATCCGGTCGTTGCGCGCTCTTTCGCGGTCGGTGTCAGCGCGCGCTGTTTGCGGACCTCGGCGAGAAGCCGCGTCGCGATTGCGTTGGACGGATTGAGTGCGAGCGCGGAACGGAGAGCCACAACCGCTTCGTCGAATTGCCGCTGCTCGAGGTGGCATCGTCCCAACCGCGTCCAGGCTGATTCGCGCGTCGGATCGGTGCCGACGATCTCCGTGTTGACGCGGACTGCTTCGTCGCCGAATTCGGACTGCTTCATCAGCTCGAGCGCGCGGCGCTCGAGCTGGTTCAGATCCACCTGGCCGCCATCATGCGGCACGTGCGACAGGCCCTGCGATCATCTCGGCTTCTTGTCTCCGACCTGCTCCTTCTCCCGGTTCAACTCAACGATGTCGACGCTGTCGGCCGCCTGGCCCAGCAGGTGGCGGCAGAAGTAGTCGGCGCGAACCCAATTGAAGTACGCGCTTCGGTCGCCGTACCCGTGCCGAACGCCGGGAATCACCAGCATATCGAATCGCTTGTTCGCCTTGATCAACGCGTCGGCCATCCGCATCGTGTTCGCCGGATGCACGTTGTTGTCGATGTCACCCGTCGACAACAGCAGGTGCCCCTTCAGGTTCTTCGCAAGCTCCGAGTTCTTCTCGATGTCGAATTCGAACGTCGCGTTCCCGTCCTTGTCGAGCGTTTCTTTGATCCCGTGGTTCTTTTCGCTCCACGTGTTGTTGTAGATGTTGTTCTCGTGGTTGCCCGATTCCGATACTGCCACCTTGAAGAAGTCGGGATAGACGAGCATGGCTGCCGTCGACATGAACCCGCCTCCGGAGTGTCCCCAGATGCCGACCTTGTTGATGTCGATGTACGGGAAGCGCCGCGCAAGCTGTTCGACGGCGGCTTTCTTGTCCGCGAGGCCGTAGTCGCGAAGGTTGCCGTACCCGTAGTTGTGATACCACTTCGATCGCTGGGGGTTCCCGCCGCGATTGCCGACCTCGACGACGACGAAGCCGAACTGGGCGAGGGACTGGCTGTTGCTGCGCGGGTTGAACGTCTTGGTGACGCTTTCGGTCTGGGGCCCCGGATAAACGTACAAGATGACCGGGTATTTCCTGGCCGGATCGAAATCGAACGGCTTGTACATGACTCCGTACAGATCCGTCACCCCATCGTCCGCCTTCACTTTGAACGGCTCCGGAAACTTGAACCCGGCTTCCTTGAGCGCGCTGACGTCGGGCTCCTCGAGCTTCGTGACGACGTTGCCGAGCGTGTCGTACAGCGCAGCCGACGACGTGGCATCCACGCGCGACACGTTGTCGACGAAGTACCGGTTCGAGTCGGCGAGGCTCACGGCGTGGGACGCATTGCCGGGATCGAGCAGCTTGATGGCGCTACCGTCGTAGCCGACGCGGTAGAGGTGCGGGTAGTACGGATCTTCGCCGGCTTCCCTGCCGACCCCGGCCACGTACGCGACACGCGCTTTGTCGTCGAGTCCCTCGATTCCTGTTGTGACGTATTCGCCGGCCGTGAGCGCGTTCTTGAGCGCTCCGGAAGCCGCGTCGTACACGTAGTAATGGCCCCAGCCGGTTCGCTCGGACCAGAAGATCAAATCCTGACCGGCACTCGCCAGCCGAAGCGGTTTCGTTTCGATATAGGTATTCAGCCGCTCTTCAACGAGCACCTTCACGTCGCCCGTATCCGGTGCGGCTATGCATACGTCGACTTTGTGCTGATCGCGGCTGATGCGTGTGAAGTACAGCTTGTCCGACGTGTCGCTGAGCCACATCGGCGGAGGTGCGTCCGGGTTCTGCCCACCGCGGCCGCCGCCAGCGAACCGTGACGACACCGGCGCGCTCGCAATCTGAAGCGTCTGATCCTTGAAGCGATCGGCTTTCACCTTCGTCATCGTCCTGGCAGCGACGTCGAACACGTCGATCTCGTACTGGGTGACGTTGGGCTCGCCCGGCATCGCATACCGATACGTCTCGAGCTTCGGGCGCGGCTGTGCCAGCGCGTTGATCACCCACAGCTCCCCGAGCTTGCGCTGGTCGCGCCGCACCAGCGAAAACTTCTTCGAGTCTTTCGACCACGTGACCTGGATCGCGGGGACGCGAGCATTACCGCCAGTGGCCGCGTCTTGTTCGTCGACGGTCTGTTGCTGCTCGCCCTGCTCCTGCTGCTGCTGTTGTTGCTGCTGCTGCTGCTCCTGCTGTTGCTGGAGCTCCTGGGCGGAGCGCGCGAAGCTGTAATGCTCTTCGCCGTCCTTCGTGAGCTGCGTCTCTTTGATCGCCGGATCGTCGCCCTTCTTCTGCGCGAGGGCGTAGCTGTCGGCGTCCATCGTGAACAGGTTGTGGTTGCGCGCGAACACAATCGTCTTCCCATCCGGCGAGAGCGACGCCCATCGGGGCCGCTGCGGCGCTTTGTAGTCGTCGTCCAGCAGGTCGACGTTGCCGGTCGCGACGTTGTATTCGAAATGGAGCGTTCGGTTCTTCGACGGCTGCGCGCCGCGACCCGCTGTAGCGCCGCGCCCGCGCTGACCTTGTTGCGGAATGTGGAACGCAGAGCTCGCGGAGCTCGCTGAGAGATCAAAGCTTTGCGTGCTCTGCGTGCTCAGCGTTCCGTCCGGCCCACCGCCGGGGGGTTCCTGGCCGCTGACTTTGGTGCCGCCCTGAGAGTCCGTCATCACCGGCTTCTTCGGTTTTGCGATCTCGGCGTCGCGAGGCACCTGCACGTCGAACTGAAACGCCGCATCCTTCCTGACGAACTTCACCGTCGTGAACGGCAGGTGCTGCGCATCGTATGGTTCGCGCGTAATCGAAGTGAGCGTCGCGGCCATTTTCACGTGGTCGAATAGCGGCGCCTTGGCTCTCCTGAGCGGATCGACGAGGTAGAACTTCCGTCCGTCGCGGGTCTGATAGGCGTACCAGAATCGATCGCTCGTTTCGAGCCATCGCGGCGCGACGGTCGTATCGAAGACCAGGCGGCCTACCTTCTGCGCCGTCCAATCCGACGCCAGCTCGTAGTTCGGCTTCGGTCCCGGGACGATTTGAGCCCGAGGGGTCGCGAACGCGACGGCCAGGAAAGACGCAGCGATGCACCACGTGACGAGACGGCGCGGCATAAGCACTCCTTGACTGGGGTCAGATCTCAATTTTGAGCGCGTGGGTTTCGCGCAAAAATCGAGACCTGACCGCTCGGGGGAACCCCTCGAGGGAACTCGGAGGGGAAAACGCCGCTATTATGTACGATTCAGCATGGGATCCACGCCGATTCGGCGGAAGCGACGCGCGTCGGTGAAACCGGCCGCGCGCCCGCGCGAACGCCTCCTGTCGCTCAAAGTGAGCGACGCGTTCAGGCAGTTCGTCCTCGATCAGTTCGAGGAGCTGGGCGAGGTGGTGCCGCGGTCGATGTTCGGCGGTGTCGGCCTGTACCGCCGGGGAGTGTTTTTCGGCATCATCGCGCGGGACACGTTGTTCCTGAAGGTCGACGACGAAAACCGCATCGATTACGAGCGCGCAAGAACGAAACCGTTCAAGCCGTACGCGCATCGCTCGGGCACGATGGAGTACTTCGAGGTGCCCGTCAGCGTCCTCGAGAGCGCGTCCGAGCTCGCGGCGTGGGCGCGCAAATCGATCGCGGCTGCCGAACGTCAGTAAGTCACCGATTCACGAACCTACGCATTTGCCAGCTTAGGGCCCTTACCAACGTGGTTCTGGTCGCCCTTTCCAGTACCACACGATCAGATCGGTCGATGGTGGCACGCCGCCGAGCTCGCGAAGCCGCGTCGCGTTCTGCGCGCGATGATGGTGGCTGTGCATGGCGCACTGTGTCAGCGCTTCGGTGATCGTGATCGTCAGCGGCGGATCGTTGAACCATGGGACACGAATCGGTTCATCGAGGCGTTCGTCGGTCAGCGCCTCCAGGCCGCGCCGCATTTCCTCGTGACTGCCGCGCGCGTACGCGCGCAGATCGTCGAAGGTCGCAAAGTCGTCGGGCTTGGTGAGGTCGAACGGCGTGGCGCCACCGCCGACGCCCCAGAAGAAGGCCCGTTGGACCATGTGGATGTGATGGAGCCGGTCGCGGATGGCTTTGTCGTCGCGGGCCGCAGCGTGGGCGCCGAAGGCGTTCCAATGTTCGGCATCGGCCCAGAACTGATGACCAAACATGTCGCGGAGGATTGGATTCATGCGAGGTGTCGCTCGGCGCCATTATCGTTGATCTGCGGGAAGCGTCGGACTAGCCTACGTCCGCGTCAGACACCGCGAACGGAGGTCATGATGAGGGATTTCGCGATCGAGCTCACGGATCGGCCGGGCGAGTTGGGCCGCGTGGCCACCGCCCTTTCACGCTATGGAGTAAATCTCAAGGCCGTGACCGGCCTGGCGATGGGCCATCACGTTCTGGTGCGGATCATCGCCGACGATGTGGAGGCGGCGCGCTCGGCGCTGCAGGGAGCAGGCATCCGGTTTACCGAAGGCGAAGTCGTGCAGGTGATGCTCGAGAACCGCGCGGGCGAGCTGGCGGCAGTGACGACGAAGCTCGCAGAGGCCAAGGTGAACCTGCAGGCGATCTATCTCACCGGCATCGTCGACAACCTCGTGGAGCTGGCGATCGTGACCGACGATCCGAAGAAGGCGAAGCGGATGTTGGAGTGAAGAGCTACGTTCGAAATCAGAAGTACGAGTCAGAAGTACGAAGTCAGAAATGAGCCCGCGCCGGCGGCTTTCGTGCTCCACGCGTGTGACTCGAAACAGGAAGGACGGGAGAGCCATGGCCAGGAATTTTTGCATCAGCTGTGTCTTCGCGTTCGGGTTGTACAGCGTTTCACCCGTCTTCGGTGAGACCGCTTGCGAGCGGTTGAAGTCGCTGTCGCTTCCCAACACGACCATCGCCGCGGCCGACGCGGTACCTGCGGGTCCTTTCAGACCGCCGGCCGGTGGGCCTGCGGGGCCGCCACAGCAACAACCGCCGGCTATCGTCCTCCCCGCGCATTGCCGAGTCGCAGCCGTGCTCAAGCCATCCAACGATTCGAGCATTGGAGTCGAGGTGTGGTTGCCGTCCGACGGCTGGAACGGCAAGTTTCTGGCCGTCGGCGGTGGGGGCTGGGCTGGCTCGATCAGTTACGGCGCGATGGCGACCGCTCTACAGGATCATTACGCGACGGCATCGACCGACACGGGACACAAAGGAGGCGGCGGCGATGCGTCCTTTGCGATCGGTCATCCGGAAAAGATGGTGGACTACGCCTACCGTGCCGTGCACGAGATGACGGTCACATCGAAGTCGGTCATCAATGCTTTTTACGGCCGGAGCGCGCGGCTGTCGTACTGGAGCGGCTGCTCGCTCGGAGGCCGCCAGGGGCTGATGGAGGCGCAGCGGTATCCCGAGGATTTCGATGGCATCGTCGCCGGAGCGCCCGCCAACTACCACATCCACCTGACAGCCGCCGACATGGTCGCGAGCATCGCCGCGCGCAAGAGCAAGGACAGCTTTCTTTCCGCTGAGAAACGGGCGCTCTTGAACCAGGCCGTGCTCGCGCAATGCGACGCGAGGGACGGTGTGAAAGACGGATTGCTCGCCGATCCGCGCAGCTGCCGCTTCGACCCGTCATCGCTGCTGTGCCGGGAGAGCGAATCCGACAGCTGTCTGACCGCGCCGCAAGTTGAAGCCGCGAAGGCGATGTACGCTCCGGCGAAAACGAAAAGCGGCGAGATGATCTATCCAGGCTTGCAGCCCGGCACCGAGCTGGCGTGGGACCCGCTGACGAGCGGGCCGGCGCCGATATCTCTCATTCAAGGCGCGTTCATGGTCGCTCACGACGATCCGAACTGGGACTGGCACACGTTCGATCTGGATCGTGATACCGCACTTGGCGATCGAAAACTCGGCTTTCTTCACGCGATCAATCCCGACCTGCAGGCGTTCAAGGCTCGCGGCGGCAAACTCCTGCTCTACCACGGATGGAGCGATCCGCTGATAGCGCCCGAGAACACGATCAATTACTACTCGAGTGTGATCTCGAAAATGGGCCGTGGACAGGATGGCTGGCTGCGGCTGTTCATGGCTCCGGGCATGCTGCACTGCGGTGGCGGGCCTGGTCCAAATCAAATGAGCTGGCTGGGCGCGTTGGAGCGCTGGCGCGAATCGGACGCCGCGCCCAGTCAGATCACGGCGTTTCACGCGTCGAACAACCGAGTGGACATGACGCGGCCGTTGTGTCCCTATCCGCAGGTCGCACAGTACACCGGCGTTGGCAGCACGAACGACGCGGGGAACTTCATCTGCAAGGCACCGTGAGGTGGCGCGACGGTGTGGCGGCATGGGCGAGGAAGGTGACGAGCGAGTAGACGCTTCCCCAAAGACTCGTCGCTACCCATTCAGCGCAGACACGCGGCTGCCTTCCGGGCGCGCCGCGCACATTCCTCGATGAGCGAGGCTGAGCCCGATTCTTGCAAAACACGCTGCGAGCGCAACGCCTGCGCACTCGGAGTTCACATCGTGATTGATGGCTTCAAGATCGAGTTGACTGCCGACGAGCTCATTCGTCACCTCGACAAACAGATTCAACGCCATCACGACTGCGCCGTCGAGTGCGACACGAAACGCATCCGTTTCGAAGCCGGCGCACAGATCTGCGACGATGAGAACGAGGTGCAGCTGGCGGCGTGCTGGATTGGGTACGGTGACGATCTCGAACGGCGGGCCGCGCGTCACAAGCGTCACGAAGCCGCCCTCGCGTTTGTTCGCGATCGCATCCTCTTGCACGAAATCTATCGGCTCGGCATCGCGGACCTGCGCGAACTTGGGCTGTGGATCACCAGCCGGAAGCCAGTCGCGGCCGATTGACGAAAAAAAGGCCCGACGTGTGGCAGCCGTCGACGATCGGCCATCAGGCATTCTCTACTACGGCGTGCTGGCCCCGCGCGCCGCGTGGCGGGCCGCGCTTGTCCGCGGGGCGCCGCATGGTGTCGATCTCTCGCACGTGGAATCGTCGGTGGAGGCTGACGAGGACGCGGGCCGCGTCAAGCCGTCCCGGCCCGGTACGTATCAATGGGCCGAGTTGATGCGGCGAACCTTCGAGCTCGATGTCCTGGTGTGTCCGCGCTGCGGCGGGCGGCTGCGCCTCGTGGCCCTGATTGAGCAGGCGGCTGTGGTGCAGCAAATCCTGCGACACCTCGGCCTGCCGACGGCAGTACCTGAGACGCGGCCGGCACGGGCGCCGCCCCAGCGACTCGAGACACTCGAGGATCAATCCCAAGACGCTCCTGAATTTGATGCCAACTGGTGAGGGCGTCGCGTCCCACGAGGAGGGGTGCCGGCGCGGCGCGGCGCTCCTGTTCCCTGCGGTCGTTTCCGTTTGGTCTTCCTGCCGATTTGGCGATAATCGGGCTTCAGACGGCGGGGAGAGGGGCGGTAACCGCGAAACGGCCTTAATATCTCCTATCGTCTGTATGGTGATGTCCATTAGGAGAAGGGGTTGCTCCAACGCGCGCACTCCGTGCGTTGAGGCCAAGCGCTTGACTTTCGGGCTGCTCGCGAACTATTCAGCGCAAGCTCATTCATTTATTTTCCAGCTGCCGGCGAGGACGCCTTAGCCAATGAACAACACGCTGACTTACAGACCCGTTGCAGAAGTGCGCGCAAGCGGGCTGTCTGCCCTGGGCACGCTCGCGCTCCTGAGTTGTTTAGCAGTGGCGTGCGGTGGCGGAAGCTCTCCGACCAGCCCCACTCCCGTGCCAACCCCGACGCCGACTCCGGCGCCAACTCCGACGCCGCCTCCAGGACCTAGTTTCCACACCGTCGACCTGGGCCCGATCGCGAACGGGCGCGAAAGCAACATCTCATCGCCGATAGGTCGCCGCACGTTCGCCGGCGTTCCGTTCGAGATGGGCTCCGGGCAATTCGCGGCCTTCATCAGGCAGCACGAGGGTCATCCTGAGTACCCGACCGAAGCCACGCTTGCGCTCTCAGCCGGTAGCGCCAACCTCGTCCATGTCTTGCTCACAGGTGTGTACGTGGTCTCGGTCGCTGCGTCGCGCACGGTTGGCGATATCACGCTGTCTTTCGCAGATGGCGGTGTGTTGACGGTGCCGATCGTGTCGTGGTCGACGTTCCGCGAAGGTTGGCGCTACACGGACGAGCCCGCTCGGGTGATGACTGCCCCTGCTCCCCCGGTCACGTGGGACAATGTCTTCGAACAGGCGCAGTCACGCGCAGGGCGGCCAGCTGTGGGGCTCATCGATCGAATTACCATACAGATTCCCGAGAACCTCACTCGTGTCGCGCTGGTGTCGCTGCGCGTGCGCGATACATCGAGCACCACGGTGCAGTCGGTCAGTCCTGGCATGAGCGTACACGCTGTGACGCTCGAGTCGCGCTGAGACGTGCGATTCGATTACGCAGCGCGTCCTACAGCAAACTCAGGAGCTGATCCACGATCAAGCTTCTGCAGATCCCATGAGCGAATACTCCATCGGCATTGAAGACCATTATGCATGGGCCAATCTGGTGAGCGTCACGACGTCTGGCCCCAACGAAATCATCCTGGACAAGCGACGTGTCGAGTTGCTTGATCGGCGGCTTTCGGCTTCCCCTTATCACCATCAAACGCTTCATATGCCGTGTTCAGGAGCCGAGAAGCTCGTTCGAGATGTGAAGACATCTGCCAACAAGCGCGCCCAATCGGCCCTCTCGTCGCTCATCGGAGAACTCGCGCCGGCAAAGTGTCGCGGCATCGCGATCCGAGTACCTCCGCTCCCCGACCTGTCTGCTACTGTCGCAGAGGTTCACGCGAATGCTTGGATCATGAATCGCGCCGACGGCATGATCTACCATCACGCTCTCACGCAGGCTGCGACGCAACTCGACCTGAGGGTTTTCTATTTCGAGAAGGACAACGTTCTTGAACTCGCGGCGCATGCCCGCGGGAAAACCGCCCGCGATCTCGAGCGTCGATTGAAAGCGTTCGGAACGACCCTCGGACCGCCCTGGCGCAAAGGTCATGTCGTCGCCTGCGCAGGCGCGATCTTCGCGCATATATACGCAACACAACAATGACGAGCCAAACCAGGTCGCGTGTCACTTCGTTCGCTCCGCAGTTCCTCGTCGACGATCTTGCGCGATCCATCGCGTACTACCAGAGGCTGGGTTTCAGTTTCGGCGAGCCGTGGGGCGGGTTCTACGCCATCGGGTGTCTGGATGGATTGGAATTACACCTGAAGGAAGCCCCCAAGAATCCGGCCGAGCGCCAGCATCGTCGGCAAAACGAGCACCTCGACGCCTCGGCGGGTGTCGACGGCATCGAGGCGTTCTACGAACACTGTGTCGCAAGCGGCGCGAAGATCCTTAAGCCGCTCGAGCCGACGCCTTGGGGCACGAAGGACTTCTATATTGAAGACCCTGACGGCTATATCGTCTGTTTCGGCGGCACGCCAACGACGTGAAGATCCGGGAAATCGTCGAGGGCGACCGGACCATTGGGTGCGTCTGCGCCTGGCCTGCGAGCGGCCTTGTACACAGCGAGTACGTGGTCGCTGCCTGACAGGCGGTTGCAGACCAGAAAAGAAGCCGAGATGAGGCGCGCGATTCTCTTTCCGACGATGTTGCTGGCCGCGAACACTGCCATCCTCGGTCAGGTTCGCCTCGAGATCACACTCAAGCAAGGCACACCCGGGGAAGCCAGAACACGAGAGCAACTGCAGCGTCTCCTCGACGCCTACGACTTGTCGCCCTGGATCTACACGAAATCAATCGTCATCGACGAGAAGGCGATTCCACTCAGCCACCCCGTGCTGACCCTGCACACCCGCCAAGCAAAAGATGACGACCTCTTTGTGTCGACGTTCCTCCACGAGCAGCTGCACTGGTTTCTGATGGAGCGCTCCGAGGCCACAGCACTGGCGATTGCCGACCTGCGAAGGCTCTTCCCGACCGTGCCGGCGGGAGGAACGGCCGGCGCGCGCGACGAGGAGTCGACGTACCTGCACCTGCTGGTGTGCTACCTCGAGCAGCACGCCGATATTCGAGTACTAGGCGAGTTGCGCACGAAACAAGTCATGGACTTCTGGGGACGAATGGCTTCACAACGACCTGACCCCGAAGAGGCGAGCAGGAATCTCGTTTCGATCAGCCCGTTCTTCATCGTGAAAGACCTGCGGGCCTCGATCTCTCACTACATCGAACGCTTCGGCTTTCAGCTGGACTTCCAGGGTCCACCCGACGACGTGTACTATGGCCACGTAAGCCGGGACGGGATCGGCATCATGCTCAAGGCTATCCTCTCCGACGTGCTTCCATGTCCAAACCACACCCGGCAACGAATGGGCGCGCTGGGATGCCTACATCTACACCCTGGACCCCGATGCGCTGTTCGACGAGTTCAAGCGGCGGGGTGCGTCGTTCGTGAAAGAGTTGTCGTTCATCGATGACGGCCTGTGGGGCTTCGAGGTCACCGATGCCGACGGGTATGTCCTTGCTTTCTTTCGGCTCCGCAACGAGTAGGTGCCTCCTATCGTCCGTCGAGATCAACGTGAAGAAGAAACCTACCTTCGACGACGGCCTGTCGATTGATCTTCATCCAGGGGCCGAACGGTTTTTTCAGTCCGTCTCGATACGCTGACCGATGGTCAGCTTTGGCGCTGAATCACGATTCTCAGCAATCGCGATCGTACTGAATCTGGCTGCGCGGCGCGCTGCCGACTCGACAGACGCACGCGCCTGCTTTCAAGGAGATAAGCGCCGGCCTTCAACGAGAAGCAACATCGAATGCTGCCCAGAGACCGGACACTCCAAACATCGCGTTTCAGGCCTTCCGCCGCATCCCGACCGAGACGCACAACCACGCGAACGTCAGCGCGCCAAACGCAAGCGTCAACGGCACCAGCGACTCAGCGGCGCCGACCGCGACGATGCGCCAGTTGACCTCCCCGTCGCCGATCCACAACCCACTCAGCACGTTGATGAAGCCGAGCATCAAGCCCGCCAGCCCCGAAAACAGCGCCGCCAGCGAGATCGGCCGGACCATTGCCAGCCGCTGTTCGGACGGCGACAACACGTAGGCCAGTCCCGCCGCAATCGGAAACAGGGCGATGAGCATGCTCAACAGGGCGGCGATGCTGGCCTGACTCAATACATGCAGCAGTTCCACGCAAACCTCGCTTTCACAGGGATAAAACGCCCGCCGCGTCGGAACGTGACCACCCGCCTCCGCTAGGGCTTCGGCGAGGCAACATGTCACAATCCGGTGTCGAATGCGTTATGACAGCGATGGACCGGGAGTGTGAGCTCGCCCTCGTCGCCCGGCTGCGTGCCGGCGATGCCGACGCCTTCGACCGCGTGTACGAAGCGTTCAACGCGCGGCTGTTCAATTTCCTGGCGCGGCTGGCCAGAAACCGCGATACCGCCGAAGATTTGCTCGAGGAAACCTGGCTGCGATTCGTCCACCACGCGCCAAGGCTCAAGACGGACACGACGCTGGCGCCATTTCTTTTCACCATCGCCCGCAACCTGCACGTCAGCTACTGCCGGTCGCGGCTCCTCGAGGATTCATGTTCGATCGATCTGATGGGTCTCGGGCCGTCGGGAAGCACCCGGCCGTCGCCGTTCGAGTCCACGGTTGCCAACGAGACCGGGCATCGCATCGAGCAGGCGCTGGCCGCGATGCCCGCCATTTACCGAGAAGCGCTGCTGCTGGTGGCGGTCGAAGGCATGAAACCGGCTGAAGCGTCCATGGTGTGCGGCATTTCGCCGGACGCGATGCGGCAGCGTATCAGCCGCGCCCGCACGTTGGTCGCTCGAAAGCTGGATGAAGAGAATGACCCTTTGCTGGTGACCTTGAAAGCGGTGACCGCATGATCGAACAACTTCCGTTGCTCGCACCCAACTCCACGCGCACGGATCGCACGCGCGCGCGTTGTCACAAGAAGCTGGCTCGCCTGTCTCGGCCGCGCGAGCGTTTCCTGGTCGAGCGCGCGGTCCTGCTGAGTTTCGGCACCATCTATCTGTCGTCGTTGGCGCTCGCCGTCGCGAGAATGATGACCAGGTAGTATTCGGCGGCAAAGGAGGGACCGCTGCACTCAAATCGATGAAGACCGAAAAAAAGGCCCGATCGTCTTTCGACGATCGGGCCTGGTATTACTGCCGGCAGCGACCTACTCTCCCACACCGCCGCCGAGCATGCGAGGCGGCCCAAGAAACGGAGCCCATGCCTGCATGGGAAACTGCGAGCAACGACAACGCTGCCGTGTACAGACGAAAGCCCGCGAACCGAAGCTCGCGGGCCTTCTTGTATTACTGCCGGCAGCGACCTACTCTCCCACACAGTTTCCCATGCAGTACCATCGGCGGTATCAGGCTTAACTTCCGTGTTCGGAATGGGAACGGGTGTGACCCTGATCCTATGACCACCGGCATACTTCA
>WNGB01009722.1_pt1 | contig 13430 bp, 11 predicted proteins | sample 5400681 | NCBI WGS metagenome assembly WNGB01 (sample SAMN13153367, study PRJNA577476) | soil metagenome | isolation source: 115 cm soil or saprolite under grassland replicate 2 | place: USA:California | collected 2016-06-15 | reverse complement strand
GCTCTGCGTCCAGCCAGGCGCCGAGGAGGCCGAGCTGTACGCGTCGGTCTCGGACCGGGTCCGCCTCGAGGGGCGCGGCGCCACCCCCGCACGCAGGCTGGCCCTGCGCAGCCTGCAACGCCTGGCGGGGTCGAGCCCGCGGGCGCTGGCGCCGAGCCTGGAGAAGGCGGGCTGGCCCGACCTGGCCCGGCTGGCGGACAAGATCGACACCACCGAGAAATCCCGACTCCTGGTCGAGCTGCTCCGCCGCTACCGCGCCGCTGGCGACAAGGTGGTGGTGTTCACCGCCTTCCGGCACACGCTCGGCTTCCTGGCCGACCTGGCGGCCACCGCGGGCCTGCCGGCCGCCGTCTACCACGGCGGGTTGAGCCGAAGGGACAAGGAGGAGACGGTCCGCTCGTTCCGGGACGAGCTGCCGGTGCTGCTGACGACCGAGGCCGCCGGTGAGGGGCGCAACCTCCAGTTCTGCCACGTCATGGTCAACTTCGACCTGCCCTGGAACCCCATGCAGATCGAGCAGCGCCTGGGCCGCATCCACCGCATCGGCCAGGACCACGAGGTGCTGCTGACCAACCTGGTGACCAGCGGCACCGTCGAGGAGCGGATCCTCGGCGTGCTCGAGGCCAAGATCAACCTGTTCGAACTGGTCGTCGGCGAGCTGGACATGATCCTGGGCCGCGTCGAGGAGGACTTCGACTTCGAACGCTTCGTGTTCGACACCCACGTCACCAGCCGCGACGACGCCGAGCTCCAGACGCGCCTGGAGTTGCTGGGCGACGACCTGGTCCGAGCACGCCAGGACTACCTGGGCAGCCGCGGCCGCACCGACCAGCTCATCGCCCCCACAGAGCCGTGACAGCCACCGACCCGGCCCTTGCGTTCTGGCTGCGCTACCTGGAGGCCAGCGGCGGCCTGCACGAGGACGCCGACGAACAGGCCCTGGCGGTGCTGCCGGGCCAGCTGCAGGCCACGCTCGGCCTGCCCGAGGAGATCGCGGTCACCACCGACCCCGAGGTCGCGCGCGAGGACGGGGCGCTGCTGCTGCTCCCCGGTCACCCGGTGCTGGACCAGGCGGCAGCCAGCGTCCTCGACCGGGGTGACGCCGGCTTCGCGGGGCTGGCCTGGCCGGAGGGGGCGCCGCCGGCGCCGGCGGCGCTGCTGGAGCGGGCTCGGGAGCGGTTCGACATCGACCACGGCCGCATCGATGCGGAGGGTCACCCGGCCCGGGTGTACCTGCCCGTGCTGCGGGTGGGGGCGCTGGTCTCCTATACCGCGGGGGCGGGTGAGCGCTTTCAGGAGCGTGAGGAGGTCTGGGTCGACGGGCGCACCGGCCTGCCGCTCGGCCACAACGTGATGGCCGCCGTCACCGCGGCGCCGCGGCTGCCCGCCCCCGACACCCCCCACCGGGCGCTCACGCCCGACCTGGCGGTGGCGCTCGCCAGGTCGCACGAGCGGATCGTGGAGCGGGCGCTGGCCCGCCTGGAAGTCCTGGCCAGACGGGCGCAGGCGCCACTGCGCGAGGAACTGGCCAAGACCGACGCCTACTATCAGGCCGCGCTCACGGCGATCGCCAAGCGCCGCGAGCAGGCCGAACCGGACCGCCAGCGGCTCCTGGACGCCCGCGCCGAGGCGACCAGGGTCGAGCACGCCCGCCGTCGGGCCGAGATCCAGGAGAAGTTCCGCCCCGGCCACCAGCTGCGGCCGTTCCGCCTGCACCTGCTGCTGGTCCCGGCGCTCGAGCTGCCCGTGCGGGTGCGCCGGGGCCAGGCCGCGCACCCGTTCGCGCTCACCTGGGTCCTTCCCCGCGCCGGCTTCGTCGATCCCCGCTGCCCGCACTGCGGCGCCGCCGAGCGGCTGGTGGCGGGACGCGACCGGCTCGGCTGCCGTGCCTGCCTGCAACGGCCCCGCCAGGCCGCGCCGGCGCCTCCACCGCCAGCTCCCGCCCCACCGCCACCAGCGCCGGCGGCGCCACCCGAACCGCCCGCCCCAGCGGCGGCGCCGGCACCCAGGGCCGCGCCGGCCGCACGGACGAGCCGCAAGCCCACCCGCCGGCCGGCCCGGTCGCCCGCTGCCGCGCCCGCCGCGCCGCCCGACCGGGAGCTGGAGCGGGCGTGGCGGGCCGCCAACAAGCTGCCGGCCGCGTTCTGGGAGGCGGTCGCCAGCGGCGAACGCTGGCCGCGCAAGCAGGTGGTGCCCGGCTCTCCCTTGAGCGTGCTGTACCGGCTGTACGGCGCCGAGGGGCCGGCGTGCGCCGTGGGGATGGCGCCCGGCCAGAGCCGGCGGCTGGCCAGGATCAGCATGATCGGGGCCAGCTCCCTGCTTGGCCGCGTGGCGGTGGTCACCGGCGGCGTCGCCCTCGACGACGGCTCCAGCTACCCCTACACGCTGCGCTGGCGGCTGCAGGCCGCCAAGGCGGCGGTCGAGGAGGTCCTGCCCGCAACCGACACCGCCGGACCCACCCTCCCGCACCGCGACGGCCTGCACCCGGCGCTCGCCCAGTGCCTGTACGACCAGATCCCCGGCACGCCGGCCCAGCTCGACCTGGTCGCCGCGGCCCTGTGGAGCACGGCAGCCCGCCACCTCGGCCTGCCGCTGGTCGTCCGCGGCCTCGCGGCCTGGTGGCGGCTACCGGACCCCGCAGCGCTCCCCCATCCGCCGCCGGTGCTCGCCGCTGGCCTGGCCGCCCTCACCGGTGGCCTCGCCGGCGCCTGGCACCCCGTCCAAGCGGTGGCCGCAGCCTTGGGCGTCGACCCCGCCGACGCCACCGCAGCCGCCGACGACCTGCAACAGCGCCTGCGCCTATCACCCCAGCAGCCGTGGTGACCGACGCAAGCCGGCAAATGCTTGACTTGGATCGACCGTCCAGCGGGCCTTCCTACTCACCCGCCCCGGGTGGCTGTCCCGCCGGTCTCCGCCTCGGGCCTTGGCTCATCCTTGGCGCGCACCGCTCGGAAGCCCGAATCGTCGCCAAGGTGGAAGTAGATGTGCCCACGCAACGAACCGTCCTCGTCCAGCGCCGCCCAGCCACGGCCGCTGGCGGGATCGCTCTCGTCGTTGCCTTCCCAAGTGAACTCGACGCACGGGCGCCCGTCGCGCTGGCCGCTGTGGCAGTCCATCCACCCCTCGACGGCGATGAACCGGAAGCGGCCGGTCCGGTCGGCGCTGAACTGGATGTAGCCGGGACCCAGGAGGTCGATGGCCTCAGCATCCCAGAGGTCCATCTCCACGATCCGCCACATACCGGTCAAGCTCATCGCGGTTCCTCCCGATCCTCGATCCTCGGACCTCGACGGGCGCGTCTCCTCCTCCCGCGTCCTCTCGCGAAGCCTACGCGCATCCCGCGCCGCGCCGTGGGTCGTCATGAAGCGGCCGAGCACGGCGATGCTGGGGGGTTCAGCGTGCGCGCCGACAGTCCACCCTTCCGGCAAGAGTGTCGCGCCATCCGAGCAAATGCGCCAACAAGTCCAAGGTCATCCGTGATCTGCTGGGCATCGGGCGGATGGAGGTGGAGCTGAGCCGGCGGGAGGTGCTGGCCCACCATGCGCTGGCCTGGCTGGTCGAGGTGAGCGGAAGCCTGACTGCAAGCTGCAGCTCATGCCGCCGTGAGCCGGGCCGGTAGCACTGCCTACCGCCAGATGTCACCATGGCCACGAACCCCACCGAGACACGAGGTAAACCGGCCGACATGCCAGGCTCCATCGGAGCACCCACCGATCCCGCGGATGAGATCGCCCGCCGCCGCGAGCAGATCCTCGAGCTCGCCAAGCGGCACGGTGCGCACAACGTCCGCGTGTTCGGTTCCGTGGCCCGCGGCGAGGCGGATGCCGCCAGCGACGTTGACTTCCTCGTCGACCTGGAGCCCGGCCGCAGCCTGCTGGACCTCGGCGGCTTGGTCATGGACCTGGCGGACCTGCTCCGCCGCCCGGTCGACGTCGTCACCACCCGCGGTCTGAGAGCCCGCATGCGCCAGCGCGTGCTCAACGAAGCCATCCCGGTGTAGATACGCGACGACCGCGAGCGGCTCCTCGACATCCTCGAAGCCATCGAGCGCATCGACCGCTACGCTGTCCGTGGCCGCGAGGCGTTCGAGCACGACGAGCTCATCCAGAACTGGATCACCCACCAGCTCCAGATCATCGGGCGAGGCCGCGGCGCGCATCACCACCAAGCGACAGGAGAATCACGACCAAGTGCCGTGGCGCCAGATCATCGGGATGCGCAATGTCCTCACCCACGGCTATTTCGACATCGACCTTGACATCGTCTGGTCAGTGGTCGAGCGCGATCTCGGCAAGCTCCGCTCACAGGTCGAGGCCATCGTGGACGAACGCTGACTGCCCTGCCTCGCGCTCAAGAAGAACGCCTCGGCGGCCTCGGCTGGGAATGCCTCGCCGGACGATAGGCAATTGCACTCGACGGATCCCAGAGACGCACGAGGCAATTTGTCCGACCCTCGCTCCGAAACTCATCAAGATCATGCGCCAGCCGGTACCACTCGTGCCTACTCGCTGCTACTTGCTGCATGCGTTATCATAGCCGCGACCTGCACAAAAGCGGATTCCTGCTGGTCACCGATGGTGAGAAATAGCTCAGGTATTTCGTTGTAAGCGACACGCTCTATCCACCTGAGCTACACGCCCGAGAGATCTATTATCCCAGCTCAGACGCTATGTTTCCTCCAGTCCACTGAGGCATGCGATGTCGTCTCTCGGGAACTTTTCCGGGACTCTTCCGGAACTCTTCCGGGACCAGCACCTCCAACTCTTCCGGCAACTCCGACGAACCCTGGACAGGACACTCCCGCATGGCCGGGATCTCAAGCCCCCCACCCCAACCCCCCGCCGCCCCTCAAACCGCTGGCAGGTCCGCTATCGGGACGGTACCACCCAGCGCTCTGCTGGTATCTACCCCACCAAGGCCGAGGCTCGCAGCGTCACCCGCGCGGTCGAACGGGAAGATCTCGTCGCTTGTTCCGACCGGCTCTCACCCGAGCCGGCATCCCATGCTGTTCGGGAAGTACGTCAGAACGATCTGGTGGCCAGTGTGGAAACCCGCCCACCCCCGCTCCACCGACGGCACCAGAATCAAGCTCTACACCCGGATCCTGCCCCGCTTCGGTGACCTGCCCCCCGCCCAGCTGGACGCCGACGCCATTACCGCGTAGCAGCGACCTTGCCAAGGCCTGCCTCCCCGCACGATCGCGACCTACCTGTCGCTTGTTGGCGCCGTCTGTAACGCCGCCGTCGACGACGGCCACCTCCACCACTCCCCTCACCACCCCGGGCGGTCGGCGACGGCCCGGGACCTCACCGCCACGCCGACCGAGCCGCGCCTACCCCGCCTGATCTGGCTTATCCACCTGCAGGTGCACCGCCACGCCGACGTGATCGCCCCCGGGATCGCCCCGGCTCCGGCGCCCTGGTGCTGCAGGCCGCCCACTGGCGCGAACTGACCACCCTGCGCTGGACCGCGATCAGGACGTCATCGCTCACGTCTTCCTCTTCGGCACCGATAAAGACTTTCAGGCGAGGAGGGCTACGCAACTTCTGGCAGCGCAAACCTCTCTTGCGCCACATCCCCTCACCACCTGGGCCGGGCGCAGGGCGGTTCCCGAGCCAGAACGCCCGAGGTGACGGCGGCCGAGGGTCTGTACTGCCCGCAGGCCTCGGATTCCTGGTAGCCGGAGTTGATTCGAGCACGGGTCAGTGGCGATCAGACTGGAGCAGGCCTGCGTGGGGAACCATCCTGGGTCGGGTCCAGGGGCCGGCCGCCCGCCACGGGGAGGTGAGAGTGCTCTCCAGAGGCCGTGATGTGCTGCTGGCGCTGCTGGCTGGCACGGCCGGCTGCATCGACGCCCTGAGCTACCTGCGCCTGGGCAACGTGTTCACCGCGAACATGACGGGGAACGCGGTGCTGCTGGGGATCGCGACCGGTCAGCAGGTGGCCGCCCGGGCGCTGCACTCGGCGGCGGCCCTGGCGGGCTTTGTGCTCGGCGTGCTGGCCGGCGCGGCGCTGTGCGGCCGGCGCCATGGGTCCGAGGCCGGCTGGCCGCCCAGGGTGACTCTGGCGTTGGGGGTCGAGCTGGTCGTGCTGCTTGTCTTGGCCGGCGGCTGGGCGCTGGCGGGCGAGGACCCGGCGGGAGGCGCCGAGTACGTCCTTGTCGGCGTCGCGGGGCTGGCCATGGGCCTGCAGAGCGCTGCGGTGCGGCAGCTGCGGGTCGGCGGCGTGGCGACCACCTACGTGACCGGGACCCTCACCGGCCTGCTGGCCGACCTGGCGCTTGGGGGCGCCTCGCGCGGGGTGCTGCTGCGGCAGGGCTGGGTGCTGCTGGCCCTGGTGGCCGGCGCCGTGGCCGGCGCGGCGGTGGTCGGTCTGGCCGGCGGCGTGGCAGCCCTGATCCCGGCCGTGCTGGTCGCGGTCGTGGTGGCCGTGGCGGCGCGGGCCAGGCCGGCACCCCGACACAGCCAGCCAAGGGAGAGTGCGTGATGAAGGCGGGTCGTGTGCGCCGACACCCGGCGACGTGGTGATCCGGGTCACCTCCAGCGCGATCTGCGGCACGGACCTTCACATGTACGACGGACGCACTGGCGCCGAGCGGGCGCTGGTGCTGGGCCACGAGCGGCTGGGCACCATCGAGGAGGTCGGCGCTGCGGTCACCCTGCTGCGGCCAGACGAGCCGGTGGCGGTGCCCACGCACCTGTTCTGCGGGACCTGGTCGTGGCCCGTCGTGCCCGTCCCGGCCGCGTCGTCACCCACCATGGCCGCCTGGAGGACGCGCCTGGCCTGCACGAGTGCTTCGAGCGGCGCGCCGACGGGGTGATCAAGGCGCTGCTACGGCACGGCTGACCGGCGGCAACATGCCGAACAGGCACATGGCGACCGTGATCGCTGGGTTGACCTGGCCTACGGACTGGCGTCCGATGAGGCGCTGGTGGGGAGAACTGGCCAGACACGAGGCGCCTCAGGCTGTGACCCTTGGCGCTGGTCAGGCTGGCGGGACGCCGAAGAGCATCAGGAGGCCTTGGCCGCGCTGCTCCAGGGCCGGTCGGTTCGAGACTGCGCTGCGGCCGACGCCGCGACGAGACAAAGGATGATCAGGGCCACGGCGATGCCGAGCGGAGCGCTGTCTCGGAGGACCAGGAGGGCGCCGCCAAGCCCGCCCAGGAACATGGCGAGCGTCGAGAGCAGACGCCGGGCAACCTTGGACGCGGCCCCGCCGGCCAGGCGTCCGTCGGCGAAGATGCCGGTGATCGTGAGCGTCAGCACGGTGGTGGTGAGGTCGGGAACGGCGAGCTTTCGGACGGCGGCGTTCTGGGTGCCGGTGGCAAGCCCCAAAAGGATGATGAGGACATAGCGTGCCACGCCCGATCCTGGGCTGCCGGCCGTCGCGGCGACGGCCGTCGCCGCCGCGAGCAGGAGTGCCTCGACGGCGCTGGCGACGGCGAGCAGGCGGCCTCGGTGTGCACCCAGCCGCGCGATCAGCCGGCCGCCGATCAGGGCGCCCAGGGAGAAGGCGCCCAGCGCGGCCAGGGAGGCTGGGATGGAGAAGCCGGCGGCACCTGCCAGCGCGAACCCCAGGAACACGACGTTGCCGGTCATGTTGGCGACGAACACGTGCCCGAGCACCAGATAGCTGAAGGCGTCGACGAGACCGGTCACGATGGTCAGGGCGAGGAGCAGGGGCGGAAGGGGTCCGTGCGGGTCGTCGGCGGGAGGCACCATCGTCCGCCACGCGTCCACCAGTGGTGTGGTCACGTCTGCCCCCTTTCACGGGTCGCGAGGTGACCACGAACGAGGAACATAACGACCCCCCACGTGGCCACCGTGCAGGCGATGAAGGCCGGCCTGCCCGTTACGTGGACAAACGTGGTTGCTGTTGCTGCCCTCGCCTCCTGCGGCCACACTCTCGTGGTGCAGGCGAAGCATTGTCACGCCGTGCTGCCTGACGGTTGACGGTCTTCTGATCGTCGTATGCAGGTTGTGACCCGTCAAGCGGCTCGGGCTCGTCCGGGTGTCGTTGCGCTGCTCCTCGCGTGTTCCTTGGTCAGATGATTGAAGGAAGGCGGTGGCGCAGCAGCAATGACGGCAAGCGCTGGACGTGGAGGACACGTGCGACCAGCCCACTACCGACGATGATCACGCGAGGTGCGGCCTGGTGTCGCCGCGTCGTGGCTGCCTTGCTCCGAACCTGTTGCGTAGAAATCCTGCGTTAGAATCGACGGGGCGTTTACGGGGGAGTTGCGTGGGGTCCGCCTGGTCGCGTCGGTATCGCGGACGGCTCGAGGTCGAGATCGTCCTGGCCTTCGTCGTGGGCGCCGCCGCCTTCGTCCTCGCAGCGCTGCTGAGCGCGACCGCGCGACCGCATGTGCCCGCTGCGCTGCTGGGCTTGCTCTTCATCCTGGTCATTGTGGCCGTCGCCCACTTCGGCGGGATCGCCTACGCGCTCCCGGTCGGGGTCGTGAGCATCCTGGCGTTCGACTGGTATTTTCTCCCGCCCCTGCGCGTGCTCGACGCGGCGACCGTGTTCGTGCTGGGTCTCTTCCTGGCCATGTCGGTCGTCGTCGGCGTCCTCGCCAGCCGCACCGCCCGCCGCGCGACCGCGTCGGAGCAGGCACGGGGCGTGCTCGCCGACGAGCAGGCGGCGCTCCGGCGTGTGGCGACCCTGGTCGCGCACCAGCCGTCGCCGGCGGAGGTCTTTGCGGCTGTGACCGAGGAGGTCGGCAGGCTCCTTCGCCTCGATATCGCGCAGCTGCTCGTCTATGAGGGCGACGGGACGGCGACGGTCGTCGGGGCCTGGGGCCTGCGAGGTGCGCCGGTCCCCGTCGGCACGCGAGTGGCGCTCGAAGGCGACGACGTTGCCACCCGCGCCTTCCGCACACGACGGACGGCGCGCATCGACGACTACACCGGCGCCCAGGGCGCGACCGCCGGGCAGGTTCGCGCCCTGGGGCTTCGCGCTGCGGTCGGGACGCCGATCCTGGTCGAAGGGCGGGTCTGGGGGGTGATGACCGCCGGCTCCTTGCGAGCGGAGCCGCTCCCAGCGGGAACGGAGCTGCGCATTGGAGCGTTCACGGAGCTTGTCGCCACGGCGATCGCAAACGCCGAGGCACGGACCGAGATCGGGCGACTTGCGGAGGAACAGGGGGCATTACGGCGAGTCGCAACGCTTGTGGCGCGAGGCACGCAGCCGGGCGAGGTCTTCGCCGCCGTGGCCGAAGAGATCAAACGGGTCCTGGACATGGACGTCACCTGCGTCGTCCGCTACGAAGCCGACGCGACCGCGACCGTCGTCGCGACGTGGGGCGACGACAGTTTGTGGCCGGTCGGCTCGAACTGGCCGCTCGCGGGTGAGAGCGTCCTTGGGCAGGTGTTCCGCACCCGTCGTCCGGCCCGCATGGACAGCTACGAGCAGGCAGCCGGCGAGATCGCGGCACTGGCGCGCCGGCTCGGAAGGCGCTCGGGTGTCGGCGCTCCGATCGTGATCGCCGATCGGCTGTGGGGTGCAGCGGTGGTGAACACCGCGGCCGGCCCGCTGCCGGCGGCTGTCGAGGAAAGCATCGCCAACTTCACCGACTTGATCGCGACCGCGATCTCGAATGCGGAGACCCGCGCCGAGCTGACCGCGTCCAGGGCTCGTGTCGTCGCCACGACGGACGAGACCCGGCGCCGGCTCGAGCGTGACCTGCACGATGGGATCCAGCAGCGGCTCGTTTCGCTCGCGCTCCAGGCCCGCGCAACGGCGACCACGACACCCGAGCCTTCGAGCGCGATCCAGGGCGAGCTGTCGCTGCTTGCCGACGGTCTGGGGGCCGCGCTCGACGAGCTGCGGGAGATCTCCCGCGGCATCCACCCGGCCATCCTGTCCGAGGCCGGCCTCGCTCCGGCGCTCAAAGCACTGGCCCGTCGCTCCGCCGTCCCGGTCGCACTCGACCTGGATCTCGACTCGCGGCTCCCGCAGGCTCTCGAGGCGGCCGCCTACTATGTCGCGTCCGAGGGGATCACGAATGCCGTCAAGCACGCGCGCGCGTCGGTCATCGAACTGCACGTCCACTGCCGCGACGGCGCCCTCACCCTTTCGGTCCGCGACGACGGCGTCGGAGGCGCCGATGCGAGTCGCGGCTCCGGCATCATCGGCCTCAAGGACCGGGTCGAGGCACTCGGCGGGCGGATCTCGGTCGTCAGTCCGTCCGACGGCGGAACCACGCTCGCGGTGCAGCTCCCGGCCGCCCTGGAGAACGCGTAGCCGGCATGAACCAGCCGAGTTGCTGGAATCCGCAATGGAGATGCTGAGGTGGGCTCGATCAGGGTCCGGCCAATGTCCGCGGATGAGATGCAGGCCGCCTGCCACGTGATCGGGCTTGCCTTTGCCGGCAATCCGAGCACCCCGGCGACCGGGCCAGAGCGGCATCGACCATGGAGCGGGTGGTACGGATCACCCGCGAACCGAGGTGTCCACCAGGAACGTCAGCCAGCCTAGGCGCCGCCGGCGGGCGGGTCGGGAAGGTCGTCGAGGAACCCGGCGGCCGGCACGAAGAACAGCGTGCCGGTCACGGCGGTGGAGAACTCCAGGATCCGGTCGTGGCCCGCCTCCTGATCTCCGAGGAACATCCGCTCCAGCATCCGCTCGGTGACCGTCGGGGTGCGGGCGTACCCGATGAAATACGTGCCGAACTCACCGCGCCCGACGGTGCCGAAGGGCATGTTGTCCCGCAGGATCTGCCGCTCGGTCCCATCGGGGTCGACGATCGTGGTCCGCGCCACATGCGAGTCGGGCGGCTGGACGGCGTCGTCCAGCTCGATGCCGGACAGCTTGGTGCGGCCGATCACCCGCTCCTGAGCCTCGACCGGCAGGGCGTTCCACGCCCGCAGGTCGTGCAGGTACTTCTGCACGATCACGTAGCTCCCGCCGGCGAACCCCGGGTCCTCGTCGCCGGTCAGCACCGCCGCGCCGGCTGCCGGCCCGACCGGGTTCTTGGTCCCGTCGACGAAGCCGAGCAGGTCGCGGACGTCGAAGTACTTGAAGCCGTGCACCTCGTCGCGGACGGTGACCGACCCGCGCAGGCGGTCCATGATCTGGCTGGCCAGCTCAAAGCACGGGTAGCGCCGCCCGGCCCGGAGGTGGAACAGCAGGTCGCCTGGCGTGGAGGGCGCGCGGTGCACTGCTCCGGTCAGCGCGCGGAACGGGTGCAGTTGGGCTGGGCGCGGCCCGCCGAACAGGCGGCCCCAGGCGTGCGAGCCGATGCCGACCACGCAGCTGAGGCTGAGCTCCGGCACCCGGAACCCGACGGCCCGCTGCAGTGCCGGCAGGTCCGACAGCAGGTCCCGCGCGACCGGTTCCCCGCCCGGATCGATCGTCGCCACCAGGAAGATCGCGGAGGTCGTCAGCGGGCTCAGCACCGGCTGCGGGACGACCTGCCGGTCCGGCTGCCGGTCTGGCTGCGCCATCGCCACGCGCTCCCCCGCTCGTCGCATTCAGGCAATCCTGCACAGATCAACGACTCCCCCGGGACGCGGCCCAGCCGGACGCATCGCGTCCGCCGGCAGGACGGAGGGGAGCCGCAAGAAGACTACCCTCCGTTGGCAGGGCGCGGCTGAGGTTCTGGGAGGCGCGGCCGAGGTCACGGTGCCGATCGTACGAAGGAGGGGGAACGGTGAAGGTGGGTGTGGTCGGAGTCGGCGCCGTGGGAGCCGCTACGGTGCTGTCGTTGATCGAGCGGGGCGGGATGTGCCGGGAGATCGTCCTGGTGGACCGCACGATGGCGCGGGCCGACGGGGTCGCCACCGACATGCGCTACGCCACCCCGCTGTCCCCGACGGTGGACGTGCGCGCCGGCGACTACCACGCGCTGGGCGATGCGGCGCTGGTGATCATCACCGCCGGGGTCAACGAGCGGGCCGGCGGCGCCACCGACCGGTCCGACCCGCAGGGACGGCTGCGGCTGCTGGACACCAACGCCAAGGTGTACGCCGAGATCGTGCCGAAGGTCGTGGCGGTCGCGCCGCGGGCGGTGCTGATGGTGGTCACCGACCCACCCGACCCGCTGGCCGACCTCACCCGCCGGCTGGCCGGCCACGACCGGGTGTTCTCCACCGGCACCCTGATCGACAGCCTGCGCTTCCGCGTGCACCTGGCCGACCGGCTGCGGGTGCGGCCACGCGACGTCCAGGCGATGGTGGTCGGCGAGCACGGCACCTCCGAGGTGCTGTTGTGGTCGTCGGCATCGGTGGGCGGCATCCCGGTCCTCGACCTGCTCGGCCAGGACGGCCAACCCGTCGACAAGCTCAGGCAGCAGATCGAGAACGACATCCGCTATGCGAACATCACCATCATCGAAGGCACCGGGGCCAGCCAGTACGGCATCGGGGCGGTGTCGGCGCGGCTGGCCGAGGCGGTGCTGCGCGACGAGCGCGCCGTTCTGCCGGTGGCCGCCTACGCGCCACACTACCAGGTGACCTTGTCGCTGGTCAGCGTGCTGGGCGCTGGCGGGGTCCAGCAGATGCACGAACCCGTCATGACCAGCGACGAGCGCGCCGCCCTTGAGCGCAGCGCTGCCGCCCTGCGTGAGGCGGCGCGCCGCGTCCTGGCTGTCAGGCCATGACCGCCGCATCCCGCCTCGTGCCTATCCTTGGCTCACGACGCCTCTTGCCGCCTGTTGGTGCTGCTCGGGCTGGAGGTGGCGTCCAGGATCGTGGCGACGACCGCCGAGTAGTCGAGGTCACCGGCACCGGCCTGGGCCGCCCGCTCGAGCCAGCCGCGGGCGGCCGCTGCGAGCGTGAGGTCCTGGCCAGGCCGGGTGGGGGTCTGGGTGACCAGGCGGAGGTCCTTGAGGGCGTGGCGCAGCTTGAAGCTTGGCGGGTAGCTGCCGGACTGGATGTTGGCGCGCTTGGCCTTGACCGTGGCGCCGATCGGCGAGTCGGCGAGCACGTCCAGCAGGGTCGCGCGGTCCAGCCCGAGCGTGTCGCCCAGTGCCAGGGCCTCGCCGAGCGCGGTGATGGCCACGCCGAGCGTCAGGTTGTTGACCAGCTTGGTCGCCGCGCCCGCCCCTGGCCCGCCCACGTGGTGCGGGGTGCCAAGCGGCGCCAGCAGCGGCTGGACGTGCTCGAAGGCCGCCTGGGTCGCGCCGACGTAGATGGCGAGCCGGCCAGCGGTCGCTTCGGGAACGCTGCCACGCACCGGGGCGTCGACCAGGGTGACGCGGCTCGGCAGCCGCGCGGCGACCGAGCCGATCACCTGTGGGCCGACGGTGGACATGTCGATGAGCCACTGCCCGGCCTGGAGCGCGCCGGCCAGGCCGTCGTCGCCGAACAGCACCTGCTCCAGCGCCTGCGGGGTGGCCACCATGGTGATGGCGGCGTCGGCTCCGGCCACGGCCTGGGCAGGCGAGGAGGCCGCCGAGGCGCCCCGGTCAACCAGCGGCCCGGTCTTGGCG
>WNGB01034490.1_pt1 | contig 13431 bp, 10 predicted proteins | sample 5400681 | NCBI WGS metagenome assembly WNGB01 (sample SAMN13153367, study PRJNA577476) | soil metagenome | isolation source: 115 cm soil or saprolite under grassland replicate 2 | place: USA:California | collected 2016-06-15 | reverse complement strand
CCGCGCCCCGCCTCTCCCACCGCCTGGGCCACGAGGTCTTGTTCAAGCGCGAGGACCTCCAGCCGGTCTTCAGCTTCAAGCTCCGCGGGGCCTACAACCGCATCGCGCACCTCTCCCCCGAGGAGCGCGCCCGGGGCGTGATCACGGCCAGCGCGGGCAACCACGCCCAGGGGGTCGCCTTCTCGGCGCGCCACCTCGGCTTGCGGGCGGTGATCGTGATGCCGAAGACCACCCCCGAGATCAAGGTCGGGGCGGTGGAGAGCCTGGGGGCCGAGGTGGTGCTGGCCGGCGACAGCTACTCCGACGCCCAGGCCCACTGCGACGAACTCGTGGCCGAGGGGAAGCTCACCTTCATCCATCCCTTCGACGACCCCCTGGTGATCGCGGGCCAGGGAACGATCGGCGAGGAGGTGCTCCGTCAAAGCCACGGCCGGCTGGACGCGGTCTTCGTTCCGGTGGGGGGAGGCGGGCTCATCGCGGGCATCGCCGGCTACATCAAGACCCTGATGCCGCAGGTGCTGGTGGTGGGCGTGGAGCCGTTCGAGGCGGACGCGATGTACCGCTCGCTGCAGGCGGGAGAGCGAGTGCGGCTCGAGCAGGTGGGACTCTTCGCGGACGGGGTGGCCGTACGGGAGGTGGGTGAGGAGACGTTCCGCTGGGCGCGGCGGGCCGTGGACGGGGTGGTGCGGGTGACGAACGACGCGATCTGCGCCGCGATCAAGGACGTCTTCGACGAGACGCGGAGCGTGATGGAGCCGGCGGGGGCCCTCGCGGTGGCCGGCCTCAAGGCGTGGGTGGAAGAGCACAAGGAGCGGGGCCAGCGGCTGGTGGCCATCCTCTCCGGCGCCAACATGAACTTTGACCGGCTGCGCTTCGTGGCGGAGCGGGCCGAGGTGGGGGAGGCGCGGGAGGCCCTCCTCGGGGTCACGATCCCGGAGCGGCCCGGCGCGTTCCGCGCGTTCTGCGCGGTGATCGGCCCCCGGGTGGTGACCGAGTTCAACTACCGGCTGGCCAGCCGGGAGGCCGCTCACATCTTCGTGGGCCTCAAGACCCGCTCGCGCGAGGACGCCCGCGACGTGGCGGAGCGGCTCCGCGGGGAGGGCTACCCGACCGAGGACCTGACCGACAACGAGATGGCCAAGCTCCACGTGCGGCACATGGTGGGGGGGCGAGCGGCCGCGGTGAGGGACGAGCGCCTCTACCGCTTCGAGTTCCCGGAGCGGCCGGGGGCGCTCATGGAGTTCCTGCAGAAGCTCGGCGACCGCTGGAACATCAGCCTCTTCCATTACCGCAACCACGGGGCGGACTTCGGACGCGTGCTCTGCGGGTTCGAGGTGCCGGACGTCCAGCGGAGCGATTTCCAGGGCTTCCTGGACCGCCTGGGCTACCCGTTCATTCCCGAGGAGGGGAACGGAGCCTACGAGCTCTTCCTGGCGGGAGGCTAGGGTTTTCCTCCTACCACGAAGAAAGAGCGAAAACGCGAGGGAGCATCAGAGAGCGCTTGACAAGCCCGCCCCTTGAACGTAACCTACCGAACGGTCGGATGAGTGCCTCGACGAGAACCCGGTTGGGCATGCCCGCGAGGGTCGCGGTACGACTGCCCCTGCGACTGCTGGGGCTGATCTCCATTCGAACGAGGGGTCCGGTGATCTAGGCTGAGGCCAAGCGAGACCAACCAGGACCCCCGAGGCGAAACACCTCGGGGGTTTCGTTTTTGGGGTCGGCGGGACCGAGGGAGGAGACGAGAGTGCAGCTGACCGGCGCGCAGATCATCTGGGAGTCCCTGGTGCGGGAGGGGGTGGACACCGTCTTCGGCTACCCCGGGGGCGCGATCCTCCCCGCCTACGACGCCCTGCTCGACTACCCGAGCAGGGGGCGGCCCACATGGCCGACGGCTACGCCCGGGCCAGCGGCAAGGTCGGGGTGGCCGTGGCCACCTCCGGCCCCGGGGCCACGAACCTCACCACCGGCATCGCCACCGCGATGCTGGACTCGATCCCCACCGTGTTCATCACGGGCCAGGTCCCCTCGAAGGTGCTCGGGACCGACGCCTTCCAGGAGACGGACGTCACCGGAATCACGCTTCCCATCACGAAGCACAACTACCTGGTGACCGACGCCCGCGAGCTGGCCCAGGTCATGCGCGAGGCCTTCGTGATCGCGAGGTCCGGCCGTCCGGGGCCCGTGCTGGTGGACATCTGCAAGGACGCGCAGCAGCAGAAGGTCGAGTTCACGTGGCCGGAGGCGGTCCACCTCCCCGGCCTGCACGAGCCCGAGCCTCCCGCGGAGGAGGACCTCCAGCGGGCCATCGCGCTGATCGAGAAGGCCGAGCGCCCGTTGATCCTGGCCGGGGCCGGGGTCATCCGTTCCGGCTCCTCGCAGGTCCTCCAGGAGTTCGCGGAGAAGACGGGGACCCCGGTGGCCCTGACCCTGCTCGGCATCGGCGGCTTCCCCCAGAGCCATCCGCTCTGCCTGGGGATGATGGGGATGCACGGCGAGGCCTTCGTCAACCGCGCGATCCAGGGGGCGGACCTGCTGCTCGCGTTCGGCATGCGCTTCGACGACCGGGTGACCGGCAACCTCAAGACCTACGCCCCGCACGCGAAGAAGATCCACGTGGAGATCGACGCTTCCGAGGTCGGGAAGAACGTGAAGGTGGACGCCGCCCTGATCGCCGACCTGCGCGCGGCCCTCGTCGCCTTGAACCCGCGGGTGCCGGTGCTGCGGCACGACGCCTGGCTGGCCGAGATCGGGGCCGGGCGGCAGGAGACGCACTCCCGAGACATCATCCATCAGCCCGACGGCGGGCGCCTCCTCGCCGCCCACGTGATCCACGACCTCTGGGAGGCCACCGGCGGCACCGCGGTGGTGGTGACCGACGTGGGCCAGCACCAGATGTGGGAGGCGCAGTACTACAAGCACGACCAGCCGCGGACCCTCATCACCTCGGGCGGCCTCGGCACCATGGGCTTCGCGCTCCCCGCGGCCATCGGAGCCAAGATGGCGCGCCCCCAGGCGGAGGTCTGGGTGGTGGCGGGCGACGGCGGGTTCCAGATGACGCAGTGCGAGCTGGCCACCCTCCAGCAGGAGAAGCTCGACATCAAGATCGCGGTGATCAACAACGGCTTCCTGGGCATGGTCCGGCAGTGGCAGGAGTTCTTCTACGAGCGCCGCTACGCCTCGACCCCGATGCTCTCCCCCGACTTCGTGACCCTCGCGAGCGCCTACGGGATCCGCGCCCACCGGGTCAACCGCCGGGCCGACGTGATTCCCACCGTGGAGCAGGCCCGCAAGTTCGAGGGGCCGGTCTTCATCGAGTTCCAGGTGGAGCAGGAGGACTCGGTCTACCCGATGGTTCCGGCGGGGAGCGACCTCAGCGCCATGATCCGGCGCCCCGCGGAGACCCCCGCAGAGGTGGAGGGATGAGAGCGGAGCAATCCGTGGAACTGCGTCTCCCTCCCCCAACGTGGGGAGGGATGGGGTGGGGGGTCGATGAACGATCGGAGGGGGGGTCGATGAGAGATCGGGATAGGGTGGGGAGTCGAGAATGAAGCATACCCTCGTCGCCAAGGTGTCCGACCAGCCCGGGGTGCTGAACCGGGTGGCCAGCCTGTTCCGGCGCCGGGCCTTCAACATCGACAGCCTCACCGTGGGGGGCAGCGAGACCAAGGACGTCTCGCGCATGACGATCGTGGTCGACACCGCCAAGGCCCCCGCCCACATCGTGGAGGCCAACCTCCGCAAGCTGATCCCCGTGGTGGAGGTGAGGGACGTCACCCACCTGCCCACGGTGGACCGGGACTTGGCACTCATCCGCGTGGGCTGCGCCCCCGCCGAGCGCGCGGAGCTGGCCAGCCTGGTCGACATCTTCCGGGGGCGGATCGTGGACGTGGCCCCGGACTCCGTGATCGTGGAGGTCACGGGGGACCTGGAGAAGGTGAACGGGCTGCTCGAGCTGCTGCGCCCGCGGGGGATCCTGGAGATGGTCCGCACGGGCAAGGTGGCGATGGTGCGCGGCACCGCCAACGGGAACGGCCATCCCGGTCAGCACGCGCAGGCCGGAATCGAGGGGAGACATTGACAATGGCACGCATCTATTACGACGCGGACGCGGACCTGAAGGAGCTCAAGGGCCGCCGGGTGGCCGTCATCGGCTACGGCAGCCAGGGCCACGCCCACGCGCTGAACCTGCGTGACAGCGGGGTCGAGGTGGAGGTGGGCCTGCCCGGGAGCAGCCGCTCGCGGGCGAAGGCCCACGCGGAAGGCCTCACCGTCCGCGAGGTCGCGGAGGCCGCGAAGCGCGCGGACATCGTGATGATCCTGACCCCCGACACGGGCCAGGCCAAGCTGTATCGCGAGGAGATCCGGCCCCACCTGAAGCCGGGCGACACCCTCATGTTCGCCCACGGCTTCAACATCCGCTTCGGCACCATCGAGGCCCCCGAAGGGGTGGACGTCTCGATGATCGCGCCCAAGGCCCCCGGCCATCGGGTGCGGGAGGTCTTCAAGGAGGGCCAGGGGACGCCCGGGCTGCTCGCGGTGCACAAGGACGCGACCGGCCGGGCCAAGGCCACCGCCCTCGCCTACGCGAAGGGGATCGGCTGTACCCGGGCGGGCGTGATCGAGACCACCTTCGCGGAGGAGACCGAGACCGACCTCTTCGGGGAGCAGGCCGTGCTCTGCGGCGGGGTCTCCGCCCTCGTGAAGGCGGGCTTCCAGACCCTGGTCGACGCCGGCTACCAGCCGGCCATCGCCTACTTCGAGTGCATGCACGAGCTGAAGCTGATCGTGGACCTCATGTACCGCGGCGGCCTGAACTACATGCGCTACTCGGTCTCCGACACCGCCGAGCACGGGGACTACACGGGCGGGCCGCGTCTGGTGACCGAGGAGACGCGCCGGGAGATGAAGCGGATGCTGGAGGAGATCCAGAACGGGACCTACGCCAAGAGGTGGATCGCGGAGAACGAGGCGGGCCGGCCCTGGTTCAACGCGACCCGCCGGGCGGAGCGCGAGCAGCTCATCGAGAAGGTGGGCGAGCAGCTCCGGGCCATGATGCCGTTCCTCGATGCGGTGACGGTCACCCCGGAAGGCGACGTGAAGCGGGTGGCGGCCGCGCAGCCGGTAGGGGTAGCGAAATGAGCGCTCGAATTACGATCTTCGACACCACGCTTCGGGACGGGGAGCAGTCCCCGGGTTGCAGCATGAACCCCCCCGAGAAGCTCAAGCTGGCTCGCCAGCTCGAGCGCCTCGGCGCGGACGTCATAGAGGCCGGCTTTCCCATCGCCTCCGCAGGCGAGGTCGAGTCGGTCCGGGTCGTCGCGGAAGAGGTCCGCGGGGCCAAGGTCGCCGCCCTCGCCCGGGCCAAGGAGCCGGACATCCTGGCCGCGGGCAAGGCGCTGCGCGGGGCCGCGCGCCCGGTCATCCACGTCTTCCTCGCCACCTCGGGGATCCACCTCAAGTGGAAGCTCAAGATCACCCCCGAGGAGGCGCTCAAGCAGGCGGTGGAGGCGGTGCGGCTCGCGAAGTCCCTCGCCCCCGAGGTCGAGTTCTCGGCCGAGGACGCCACGCGCACCGACTACGGCTACCTCCGGGAGGTGCTGAGAGCCGTGTTCGAGGCCGGGGCCTCGACCCTGAACGTCCCCGACACGGTCGGCTACTCGCTCCCCCACGAGTACGCGGAGCTGGTCGGGAACCTCGTGAAGGACATCCCGGGAGCGGTCATTTCCGTCCACTGCCACAACGACCTCGGCCTCGCGGTAGCCAACTCCATCGCGGCCGTGCAGGCGGGGGCCCGGCAGGTCGAATGCACCATCAACGGCATCGGCGAGCGGGCGGGAAACGCCTCCCTCGAGGAGCTCGTGATGGCGATCAAGGTACGCGGCGAGACCCTGGGCGCGGAGACGGGAATCCGGAGCGAGCTGCTCGCGCCCACCAGCGCCATGCTCTCCGGCGTCACCGGGGTCTGGCCGCAGCCCAACAAGGCGGTGGTGGGCCGCAACGCGTTCGCCCACGAGGCGGGGATCCACCAGCACGGGATCCTGGCCAACCCGCTCACCTACGAGATCATGACTCCCGCCAGCGTGGGCGTGAAGGAGACCCTCCTCGTGCTCGGCAAGCACTCCGGCAAGCACGCGGTGGAGGCGCGCCTCAAGCACCTGGGCATCCGCCTGTCGCCGGCGGAGGTCGAGGAGGTCACGACCCGGGTCAAGGAGCTGGCCGACCGCCGGAAGTTCGTCTACGACGAGGACCTGCTCGCCCTGCTCGAGCACGCCCCCGAGCCGCGAGCGCGCCTCGTGCGCTACCAGGCCCTGGCCGGCAACCAGATGCTCCCCACCGCCACCGTCGAGCTGGAGGTGGAGGGCCAGCGGCGCACCGCCTCCGCGATCGGCAACGGGCCGCTCGACGCCGCCCTCAAGGCGGCGGACGCCGCCCTCGGCTTCGACCTCCAGCTGCTGGAGATGCAGACCCGGGCGGTCACCGCCGGGAAGGACGCGCTGGCCGAGGTCATCGTGCGCGTCCTCCACGACGGGATGGAGGCAACCGGCCAGGCGGCCAGCACCGACACCATCGAAGCCACCCTCAAGGCCTACATCTCGGCGGTGGCGGCGGCGCGCGTGGCCCGCGCCGCGCCCGTGGAAGCCACCGCGTGAGCCAGGGACCGCGGACGCTCCTCGACAAGCTCTGGGAGGCGCACCTCGTGTCGCCTCCCACCAAGGATGCGCCCGCGGTCCTCTACATCGACCTCCATCTCATCCACGAGGTCACCTCGCCCCAGGCCTTCGCCCTGCTGCGCGAGCGTGGCCTCGGGGTGCGCCGGCCCGACCGGACCTTCGCCACCATGGACCACGCGATCCCCACCCGGCTCGGCTCCGGAGGTGGCCGCGCCCCCGCCTTAGGCGCGGCCGCGGAGCAGATCGGTGCCCTCGAGCGGAACTGCCGCGACTTCGGGATCCGGCTCTTCCCCGTGGGCAGCGACCGCCAGGGCATCGTTCACGTGATCGGGCCCGAGCTGGGCCTCACCCACACGTCCTGGCCACCCAGTGCCTGCTGCAGAGCAAGCCGAAGTCGCTCGCGGTCGAGGTGGAGGGCCGGCTGCCCGAGGGCGTCACCGCCAAGGACCTGATCCTCGGCCTCATCGCCCGCATCGGCACCGCGGGCGCCAGCGGCCACGCCATCGAGTATCGCGGCTCCGCCGTCCGCGCGCTCTCCATGGACGAGCGCATGACGGTCTGCAACATGTCGATCGAGGCGGGGGCGCGGGCGGGGATGGTCGCCCCGGACGACACGACGTTCCAGTACCTGCACGGCCGGCCCTTCTCCCCGGCCGGCGCGGACTGGGACACCGCCCTCGCCCGCTGGGGTCGGCTTCCCACCGATGGCGGCGCCGCCTTCGACCGGGTGGAGCGCTTCGACGCCGCCCGCCTGGAGCCCATGATCACCTACGGCACCAGCCCTGGCATGGGCGTTCCCGTGCGCGGGGTGGTCCCCGATCCGGCGGGGGACCCCAGCGTCGACAAGGCCCTGCGTTACATGGGCCTCAAGCCCGGACAGCCCCTCCTCGGCCAGCCGATCGACGTGGTCTTCATCGGGAGCTGCACGAACTCGCGGCTGACCGACCTCCGCGACGCGGCCCGGGTCTTCGCCGGACGCCGGGTGGCCCCCGGGGTGCGCGCGCTCGTGGTGCCGGGCTCGCAGCAGGTCAAGAAGCAGGCGGAGGCCGAGGGCCTCGACCGCATCTTCCGCGAGGCGGGGGCGGAGTGGCGCGAGTCGGGCTGCTCGATGTGCATCGCCATGAACGACGACAAGCTCCTGCCCGGCCAGTACGCGGTCTCCACCAGCAACCGGAACTTCGAGGGGCGGCAGGGCACCGGGGGGCGCACGTTCCTGGCCAGCCCCCTGACCGCGGCCGCCTCCGCCGTGGCCGGGCGCATCGCCGACGCCCGGGAGCTGCTGCGATGAGCGAGCCCATCCGGGTGATCCGCTCCCGCACGGTGGTCCTGCCCGTGGACAACGTGGACACGGACCAGATCATCCCCGCGCGCTTCCTGGTGACGACCACGAGCGCGGGGATGGGGGCGGCCCTGTTCGCGGACTGGCGGTACGGCGCGGGCGGCCAGCCGAAGGCCGACTTCGTCCTCAACCGGCCCGAGGCGGCGGGAGCGCGCGTCCTCGTCGCGGGTCGGAACTTCGGCTGCGGGTCCTCGCGGGAGCACGCGGTGTGGGCGCTGCGCGATTACGGCTTCCAGGCGGTGGTCAGCGCGAGCTTCGCCGACATCTTCCGGAGCAACGCCCTCAAGAACGGCCTGCTCCCGGTGACCGTGGACCCGGCCACCCACGCGATGCTCCTGGCCGCGCCCGGAGCGGAGGTCACGATCGACCTCGGCGAGCGCTCCCTCCAGCTCGAAGGCCGCACGCGAGCGACCTTTCCCATCGACCCGTTCGCGCGCTACTGCCTGTTGAACGGCGTCGACGAGCTGGCCTTTCTCCTCTCGCGCGACGGCGCGATCACCGCTCACGAAAGAGCGGCGGGTCCCCTTCCCTGGAGGTTGTCATGAAGCCCACGGTCACGGTTCTCCCCGGCGACGGGATCGGCCCCGAGGTCACGGCGGCTGCCCTCTCGGTCCTGCAGGCCTGCCTGCCGGTCGAGGTCCGGGAAGGCCTGATCGGGGGGGCCGCGATCGACGCCACCGGGGATCCCCTGCCGCCGGCGACCCTCGATCTGCTCGAGCACTCCCAGGCCGTGTTCCTGGGCGCGGTGGGCGGCCCCAAGTGGGACGGCGGTCCCGCGCGGCCCGAGCAGGGGCTGCTCCGCCTGCGCCGCGCGCTGGGCGTCTTCGCCAACCTCCGGCCCGCCCGCTACCTCGGCCTGCCGGTGCCGCTCCGCGAGGGCTTGGCCCGCCACGCGAACCTGCTCGTCGTGCGCGAGCTGTCGAGCGGGGTCTACTTCGGCGAGCCGCGCGGCATCAGCGCCACCGAGGCCGTGAACACCTGGCGCCAGACCGCGGACGAGGTCCGGCGAGTGGCCCACGTGGCCTTCCAGCAGGCCCGGAAGCGGCGCAAGCTCGTGACCTCGGTCGACAAGTCCAACGTCCTCGAGGCCTCGGTCCTCTGGCGCCGGGTCGTCACCGAGGTCGCTCGGGAGTACCCCCAGGTGACCCTCGAGCACCGCTACGTGGACGCGGCCGCCTTCGAGGTCCTGCGCTCGCCCCAGCACTTCGACGTGATCCTGACCGAGAACCTGTTCGGCGACATCCTGAGCGACGAGCTGGCCGCGGTGGCGGGCTCCATCGGCGTCCTGCCCTCGGCCTCCCTCGGCCCCGGCCCCGGCCTCTACGAGCCGGTCCACGGCGCCGCCCCCGATATCGCCGGCCGCGGCATCGCGAACCCCACGGGCGCCCTGCTCTCGGTCGCCCTGATGCTCGATCACGCGTTCTCCCGGCCCGATATGGCCCGGGCGGTGGAAGGAGCGGTCCTGGCCACCCTGCGCGAGGTCCGCACCCCCGACGTGGGCGGCACCGGCACCACCGCCCAGTTCACCCACGCGGTGCACCGGCACCTTGCCTGGTCGCGCTGGACCGAGGTGGGGGAGGAGCCGCAGCCCGCCGCGGACTGGGGCGTCTGATGGAGTCCCGCTTCGTCTGGATGGACGGCCGGCTGGTCCCGTTCGAGCAGGCCACGGTCCATTTCCTCAGCCCGGCCATCCACTACGGCCTCGCGGTCTTCGAGGGCGTGCGCGCCTATCCCACCCCTCGCGGCCCCGGCATCTTCCGCCTCCGCGAGCACGCGGAGCGGCTCGTCGACTCCGCCCGCATCTTCGGTCTTCGCGACCTCGGCTACGGCGTGGCCGAGCTGGCCCTCGCCATGTCGCAGACCGTGGCCGCGAACGGCTTCTCGGCTTGCTACATCCGGCCGGTGATCTACATGGCCTCCGGAGCCTGGAACCTGAACCTCGACACGGGCCGCCACGCGGTGGGGATCGCGGTCTGGGAATGGACCCAGTTCCTGGGCGAGGAGGCGTTCGCGCGCGGGGTGCGGGCCAACGTTTCGTCCTTCACCCGCCATCACCCGAACGTGATGATGACCAAGGCCAAGATCTCGGGGAACTACGCCAACAGCGTGCTCGCCAAGACCGAGTCGGTGCGCCTCGGCTTCGACGAGGCGATCATGCTCGACCCCTACGGCTTCGTGGCCGAGTGCACCGGGGAGAACCTGTTCCTGGTGAAGGACGGGAGGATCCGCACTCCGGACAGCGCCACCGTCCTCGAAGGCATCACCCGCGACGCGGTCCTCACCATCGCCCGCGACCTCGGCCACGAGGTCACGGAGGGCCCGGTCAGCCGCGACCAGCTCTACGCCGCCGACGAGGTGTTCGTGTGCGGCACCGCGGCCGAGGTGGTCGGCCTGCGCGAGATCGACTTCCGGCCGATCGGGGAGGGCCGGACCGGTCCCTTGACCCGGGAGATCCAGCGGGTCTTTCACGCTGCGGTGTCCGGCCAGGACCCGCGCTACGCGGGCTGGATCACGGTGGTGACGCCCGACTGCCTGCCCGCGGGGTGGGACACGGAGAGCGGAGCCGGACGAGCAGCGGCGGTTCCCTTCCCGCAACGGGCGGCGAGCGAAGCGGGATTCACTTCCGCGGAGCGAGCGGGGGGTCTGGGGGACGCGGCTCAGCGTCCCCCAGCTCAAGTGACGAGGGATAGGGTGGGGGGTCGATGAACAAACACGCCGCCGTGAATTAGGCATTGACAGCGCCCGGCTTCGACTGGATAATCGGCGGCGATGACGCAGGCGGCCGTGATCACGCGAGTGACGATCGCGGGCCGTCGTGTCCCGGGCCCCATGGCGATGCGAATTCGCAGCCGCCGGGGTCCCTCGCGCGCCCGCTAGCCGCAACCGCCGGCGCAACCGGACGAGGCCCTCGGTGGTGATGGTCGCCGAGGGCCTCTTGCTTTTTGGATAGGGTGGGGCGTTGAAGGAGCGGAGCCGGACGAGGACCAGCGTTCCCCTCCCCCTACGTGGGGAGGGATAGGGTGGGGGGTCGATGAAAATGGGTCACGTGACCGGGCTCCGGTGCAAGGGTTGTGGCAAGGAGTTCGAGAAGAAGCCGGTGGCGGCCTGCGAGGAGTGCTGGGCCGCCCTCGAGCCCATCTACGACCTCGACGGCATCCGCCGCACCTTCACCCGCGAGTCGATCGCCATGCGTCCCCGCGACCTCTGGCGCTACCACGAGCTGCTCCCCACGGACGGCGAGCCCACGGTGGGCCGCGGGACCGGCTTCACGCCCCTCATCCCCGCTCCCCGCCTCGGCGTGCGCCTGGGCATCCGCGACCTGTGGGTCAAGTACGACGCGGCCTGTCACCCGACGCTCTCCTTCAAGGACCGGCTGGTGGCGGTGGCGTTGACGAAAGCCAAGGAGTTCGGGATGGACACCGTGGGCTGCGCCTCCACCGGCAACCTCGCCAACGCGGTGGCCGCGGGGGCCGCGGCCGCGGGGCTCAAGGCGGTCATCCTGGTCCCCGAGGACCTCGAGGCGGCCAAGATCGCGGGGACCGCGATCTACAAGCCCATCCTGGTGGGCGTGCGCGGCAACTACGACCGGGTGAACCGCCTCTGCGCCCAGATCGCCGACCAGCACGGCTGGGGCTTCGTGAACGTGAACCTGCGGACGTACTACGGCGAGGGCTCGAAGACGGTCGGCTTCGAGCTGGCGGAGCAGCTCGGATGGAGGCTGCCCGGCCACGTGGTCTCGCCCATGGCGGGGGGCAGCCTGATCGGGAAGGTCGAGAAGGCGTTCGGCGAGCTTGCCACCCTCGGCCTCGTCGAGGCCGCGCCGTTCAGGGTCCACGGCGCGCAGCCCCTGGGCTGCAACCCGATCGTGGGGGCCTTCAAGGAGGAGCTGCCGGCGGTCAAGCCGGTCAAGCCCAACACGATCGTGCGCAGCCTGGCCATCGGCGATCCCGCCGACGGTCCGGCCGCCCTGGCCACGATCCGCCGCACGGGCGGCCGCGCGGAAGACCCGACCGACGCCGAGGTGCTGGAGGGGATCCGGTTCCTGGCCGAGACCGAGGGCCTGTTCGGCGAGACCGCGGGGGGGACGGTGGTGGCGGCGGCGAAGCGGCTCGCCGCCGGGGGCGCCTTCGCGGACGGCCGACCCGTCGTGCTGCTCATCACGGGACACGGGCTGAAGACGGTCGAGGCGCTCGAAGGCTCGAAGCTCTTCGACACCGTCATCGACGGCAAGCTCGCCGAGTTCGAGGCGTTCTGGGCCGAGCGGGGGGCGGCCGCCTGATGGGCATGCGTGGGCCCGCCCGCGAGCACGACGCTTGCGGCATCGGCTTCCTGGCCTCGCGCAAGGGAGTGGCGGAGCGCCGTCTGGTCGACATCGCGCTCGGCCTCTGCCGCCAGTTCGACCACCGCGGCGCGCCGGGCCACGGAGCCGGGATCCTCCTCGACATCCCGTGGGCGCTCCTCCTCGACCGCTTCCCCGAGCACGCCCGGGTCATCGCGAACCGCGACGCGGCCCTCGGCGTGTTCTTCCTCCCCTTCGACGCGGCCCCGCGGGCCCACTGCGTCGAGATGGTCGAGGAGCTGGCCTCCCTGGCGGGGGCCGACGTCCTGGGCTGGTCCGACGTGCCCCTCAACGTGGAGGCCCTGCCCGCGGGATCGGCCGCGCGGCGCACCGCGCCGGTGGTGCGGCAGGCCCTCTTCCGCCGCACCGCACCGTCGTCTACAAGGGCCTGGCCGAGCTCAGCCGCATCGCCGAGCTCTACCCCGACCTGCGCGAGGAGCACGTGGTCTCGCGCTTCGTGCTCTTCCACAGCCGCTACTGCACGAACACCACCACCGCCTGGCGCCGCGCCCAGCCCTTCTGGGCCCTCGCCCACAACGGGGAGATCGCGACCATCCGCGGCAACGTGGCCTGGATGCACGCCATCGGCCGGGACCTCGTGAATCGGCTGGGGGACCGCCACCCGAGCCTCAAGCGGATCGCCGCCCGCGTCCGGTCGATCATCTGCGCCGGCGGCTCCGACAGCGCGAACCTGGACGACATGCTGATCGCGCTGCTCGGGGGCGGGCTCTCGCTGCCGCAGTCGCTGATCGCTCTCTTGCCGGAAGCCCCGTCCATGGCCCGCGCCAACGCGACCCTGGCCGCCTTCCACGAGGCCATTAGCGTCCTCCTCGGGGCCTGCGACGGGCCGGCCGCGATCGTGGCCTGCGACGGCGACGAGGCGGTGGCCCACCTCGACCGCAACGGCCTGCGGCCGCTGTGGATCATGACCACCCGCGAGTACGCGGTGGCGGCCAGCGAGCTGACCGGCACCCTCGACGCGCTGGGCAAGGTGGAGATGCAGCGGCTCTTCGGCCCCGGCGACACCGCGGTGGTGCGGCTCTCCACCGGCGAGGTCCTGCTGACGGAGGAGGTGCGGA
>WNGB01028620.1_pt1 | contig 13432 bp, 16 predicted proteins | sample 5400681 | NCBI WGS metagenome assembly WNGB01 (sample SAMN13153367, study PRJNA577476) | soil metagenome | isolation source: 115 cm soil or saprolite under grassland replicate 2 | place: USA:California | collected 2016-06-15 | reverse complement strand
CCTTCGCGCAACGCCTCGAGATAGAGATCGCCCAGCCGCGTCGCTTCGATGATGGCCAGCGCCTCGCCGCGCTCGGCGATTTCGATGCGGGTGGCGATCGGCAACGCCTTGAGGCCGACCAGGGCGCGAACGATCGAAGGTTGCGTATTGCGCAGCACGCTTGCGGGCACCTGGGCGTGCGCGAGGTCCATGGCCATCAGCGCCGGGCCGTCGATCTGGCCGGCCGGCACGGTCATAGCGGCAAGGGCGGCGGCCGTGTCGCCTTGCAGCACCCTGCAAGCCGCATTGGCGCGGCCGGAAAACGCTTCGGTGAGTTGCGACTGCTGGACCACGGCGCAGGCGCCTTGCCGTTCGCCCGCCAGCATCAGGGCGTTGGCCACCGTCGAGGCGACGGCCGGATCGGCGTAGCCCCCGGCATTGCGCACCATCTCGTTCAGGCTCTCCGCTTCGCCCATGGCCGCGAGCTTCTCGACCTTGCGCATGAACAGGCTGGGCGGAGGACTGCCATCGGGTGCAGGCGGCGTGAGGGCGCTCACCAGAACCTTGAACTGCAGATCACGCAGCGCCCGGCTGCGCGGCGCGTTGGGCAACGCCGACACAAGCTGCTTGGTGGTGCCGAGCGAGGTTCCCGCCCAGGCGTTCGCCGGCATGCCTCCCGTGGTCGCCGTCAGGAAGCCGGTGGGTCTGTCATCGAAATTGGTGACCTGCGCGTCAGCCGGTGCAGCCATCAGCACCGAGATCACCGCGGCCGTAGCGGCGGCCAGGCTAGAGCGTGCGGCCCAACTTGGGTCACCGGGCACATTCCGCCCGGCTGATTCCAGCCGAACGGAATGTGCTTTAGCGCGCGAAGCGTTCATTGGGGACGGGGACCTCGAAGTGGCGCACCGGCGGACGGGGTTCGATCACGGCAAGCGCCACCAGGCCAGCAATCAGCAGGCTGATGACGACCACGGCGACCACCGGCCCAAGCTTCAGGGTGGGCACGCTAAATCGGTTTCTGGAACGGAACAGGGGCACGACGCGGGCAACCTACCTCGGCTAGCGCCCAAGCGGCAATCGCGCACAATCCTTATTGTCTTCGGCGAGCCCCCTCGCTTGAAACGATGGCCGGAATGGGCGACATCCATGGCTTCAAGTTCATCATGGACGCCCGTTCACCCTTATTGCTGCCGCGCACCGTCGCCCTTGTGGGCTTGATGGGCGCGGGCAAGAGCGCCATCGGCAAGCGGCTGGCGATGCGGCTTGGCCTGCCGTTCGTCGATGCCGATGACGAGATCGAGCGCGCCGCCGGCTGCTCGATTGCCGAGATCTTCGAGAAGTACGGCGAGGCCGACTTCCGCGCCGGCGAGCGCCGCGTCATTTCGCGCCTGCTCGACGAGTCGCCGCACGTGCTGTCGACCGGCGGCGGTGCCTATATCGATCCCGAGACGCGCGCCCTGATGCGGGCCAAGGCGGTGACGGTGTGGCTGCGCGCCGAGCTCGACGTGCTGTTCGACCGCGTGCGCAAGCGCGGCCATCGGCCGTTGCTGCGCAATGGCGATCCCAAGGAAGTTCTCGCACGGCTCATGACACAGCGTTATCCGATCTACGCCGAGGCGGACATTGTCGTCGATTCGACGGCACAGCCCGCCGATCGCACCACCGAGCAGGTGATCGAGGCGTTGCGCGCCCATCTGCAGTCCGAGAAGACACCGGCATGACCACGCACACCATCCGGGTCGAGTTGGCGGGCCGCGGCTACGACATTGCGATCGGCCCCGGCCTGATCGACCAAGCCGGCGCGCTGTGTGGGCCCCTGCTGGCGGCGCCCAAGGTGACGATCGTGAGCGACGAGACCGTGGCGCCGCTCTACGGCCCCCGGCTCGCGGCCTCGTTCGGCAAGGCGGGCATCAAGGCCAGCGCGGTCACCGTGCCCGCAGGCGAGAGCAGCAAGGAATTCTCAGCCTTCGGCAGGCTCATGAACGACCTGCTCGACCAGCGGCCCGATCGCAGGACAACGCTGGTGGCGCTGGGCGGCGGCGTGGTCGGCGATCTCACGGGCTTTGCCGCGTCGGTGCTGCTGCGCGGCGTCGACTTCATTCAGGTACCGACCACGCTCCTGGCCCAGGTCGATTCGTCGGTCGGCGGCAAGACTGGCATCAACACGCGCCACGGCAAGAACCTGGTGGGCGCCTTCTATCAGCCGCGCCTGGTGCTGGCCGACACCGACGTGCTCGACACCCTGCCGCGCCGCGAATTGCTGGCGGGCTACGCCGAGGTCGCCAAGTACGGCCTGATCGACGATCCGGAGTTCTTCGCCTGGTGCGAGGCCAATGGTGCCGGCGTGCTCGCCGGCGACGCGGCCAAGCGAACCTACGCCATCGAGCAGAGCTGCCGGGCCAAGGCGCGCATCGTGGCGGCCGACGAGCGCGAGACCACCGACCTGCGCGCCCTGCTCAATCTCGGCCATACCTTCGGTCACGCACTGGAAGCCGAAACCGGCTTCAGCAGCGACCTGCTGCACGGCGAGTCCGTCGGCGCCGGCATGGCCATGGCCTTCGACCTGTCGGCGCGGCTGGGCCTTTGCCCCGCTACCGACGCCGAGCGCGTGCGCCGCCATCTCGGCAGCGTCGGCCTGCCCATGCGGCTGCGCGCGATCGGCGGTGACAACCGTCGGAACTGGGACTCTTCCCGCCTGATCGATCACATGCGCGGCGACAAGAAGGCGGCCGACGGCAAGCTCACCTTCATTCTGGCGCGCGGCATCGGCAAAGCCTTCGTCAGCCGCGAGGTCGACGAGAAGGTCCTGCGCGGCCTGCTCGACGACGCTGTTGCCGCCTGAGGCCCGGATGGAAGCCGAGTTCCACCTCGACCTGCCGATCGCCGTCGCCGCGCCGCTGGTCGTGCTCTGCCTGGCGCTCGGCGCCTACATGTCGGGGGCCGAGACGGCGATCACCGGCGCCTCGCGGCCGCGCATGCATCGGCTCGCCCAGCAGGGCAACAAGCGCGCCGCCATGGTGAACGGCCTGCTCGACCGCAAGGACGAGGCGGTGAGCGCCGTGCTCCTGGGCAACAGCGTGGTCAACATTCTCTCGGCCTCGCTGACGACGGCGGTGCTGACCGCCCTCTTCGGCGCCGCCGGCATCGTCTACGCCACGATCGCGGTGGGCGTGATGGTGGTGATCTTCGCCGAGGTCATGCCCAAGACCTGGGCGCTGCTGCGCGCCGACCGCGTGGCGCTGATACTGGCGCCGTCGATTGTCGTGACACTCGCCGTCCTGGGGCCGATGGCGCGCGGCGTCGCCTGGATCTCGCGCTTCTTCCTCAACCTGATGGGCGTGCGCGTCGATCGCACGCCCGATGCCGAGGAGCATGCCGACGTGCTGCGCGGCGCCATCGAGCTGCATGGCCATGGCCAGACCGACGAGGCGGCACCGGCCGAGAAGGCGATGCTGCGATCGGTGCTGGATCTCGCCGACCGCATGGTCGGCGACGTGATGACCCATCGCGGCAGCGTCGTGGTCATCGACGCCGACCAGGCGATGGACGCCATCGTCAGCCAGATGTTGGAAGCGCCCTACACGCGCATCCCGGTCTATCGCACCGAGGCAGACAACATCATCGGCGTCGTCCATGCCAAGGACCTGTTCCGCGCCGTCAAGGCGGCGGGCGGCCCCGAGACGGTCAAGATCGAAGCGGTTTTGACGCCACCCTGGTTCATTCCCGAATCGACGACGTGCTTCGACCAGTTGCAGGCCTTCCGCGCCCGCCATGAGCACTTCGCCATCGTCGTCGACGAGTACGGCGCGCTGCGCGGCATCGTCACCCTCGAGGACATCATCGAGGAGATCACCGGCGACATCGAGGACGAGCACGACGCCATCAAGCGCGGCGTGGTCCGGCGCGAGGACGGCAGCATGATCTGCCAGGGCGACGTGCCGATCCGCGACCTCAACCGCGAGTTCGCCTGGGGGCTGCCCGAGGACGTGGCCATCACCATCGCCGGCCTGGTGCTGCACGAGGCCCGGCGCATCCCCGAAGTCGGCCAGACCTATGCATTTTACGGATTCCGCTTCGAAATTCTGAAGCGCGAGGGCACGCGGATCGCCGAGTTGCGCATCGTGCCGCCCGTCGCCATAGAGGCTGCCAGCAACTGAGACCCACCTGAGAGGACTGCCATGCCGCTTTCGCCGCCGGTCGGGCGACAGCACCTCCATACGCGCCGCGTCACTTGCCAGGGGTTCTTCCGCGAGGATGGCCTGTGGGACATCGAGGGCCACATCACCGACGAGAAGACCTACGGCCATTCCAACGAATGGCGTGGACCGTTGAAGCCGGGCGACTTCGTCCATGACATGTCGATCCGCCTCACGGTCGACCATCGCTTCACCATCGTCGACGTCGAGGCCGTGACCGACAAGTCGCCCTATCAGATCTGTGGCAACGTCGCGCCCGACTTCAAGAAGCTGATTGGCTTGCGCATCGGCGGCGGCTTCCATCGCAAGGTGAAGGAGCGGCTGGGCGGCGTGCACGGCTGCACCCACATCGTCGAGCTTCTAGGCCCGGTGGCGACCACGGCGTTCCAGACCGTGTCGTCGGGCAAGGCACGCGAGCTGAGCCTCGCGCACCGCCACAAGATCGGCAAACCGCCCAAGCCCGTCGATCCCAACGCGCCCAAGCAGAAGCCCTATGTCATCGACAACTGCTACGCCTGGGCCGCCGACGGGCCGGTGGTCAGGCGCTGGGCGCCGCACTTCTACACGGGCCCTGATGCCGAAGCCGTGCGTGCCGCCGCGGTCGGCAAAGACTTCGAGATGGATGGCTGATCTGAGCGCGGGCCTCTGGCCCGCTCATGAATGCGGGCCAGAGGCCCGCGCTCCCCTAAGGCTTCTTGTCTTCCGCCGGCGTCAGCGTCGTCAGCGCCAGCGCATGCAGGCCGGCGTCGAGCTCGGCCTTCAGCGCGGCGTAGACCAGGCGCTGGCGCGCGACGCGGCTCTTGCCTTCGAACGCGGCCGACACGATCTCGACACGGAAATGAGTCTCGCCGCCTTCGCGCCAGCCGGCGTGGCCGTGATGGCGCGACGACTCGTCCTCGATGGCAAGACGCACGGGCGCGAACTCCGTCCGAAGCTTGTTGTCAATCGCCGTGGCGACTTTGCCCATCACTCGCCTCTCTTGCCGCGCCAAACAGTTGAACACATATTAGCTGAATGCCCCGACGGCGAGCGAAACCCTTGACGGCCACCGACGGCGCAGCGCCGCACCAGCGGGTCTGCGAGGCGTCGGGCTGCCGATTGCACGGCGAGTATCGCGCGCCGCGCGCCCGCGACCGGCTGAACGAGTATCGCTGGTTCTGTCTCGAGCACGTACGCGAATACAACAAGAAGTGGGACTACTTCGCCGGCCTCGGCGCCGAGCAGATCGAGGCGCATATCAGGGCCGACACGACCTGGCGCCGCCCGGTCTGGCCGCTTGGCGCCCGCCGCAGCAACGGCCCTTACGTCCATCTCCATGACCCGTTCGACCTTGCGGACGATGCGGGCCTCGGCGAGCGGCCGCAGCCCAAGTTCGATGGCAGTGAGCAACTGACCCCCGCCGAGCGGACGGCCCTTGATGTCCTTGAACTTTCCTGGCCCTCAACCCGGGCAGACGTGAAATCTCGTTACAAGGAACTGGTCAAACTGCACCATCCCGATGCCAATGGCGGGGCACGGGATGCCGAAGAAAAACTGAAGCAGATCAACGCCGCCTATTCCACTCTGCGGGCATCGGAGCACCTTCCGGCCGAGTGATTAGCCCTATTCAAGGCAGGCACGGCAATTGGTCGCTTGCGGTGCACAAAACAGCCTGCGATCATTGATTTAGCCCGCAATTTGGCGGGCTTTGTTTTGTAGGACGACTTGTGATGGCCTCTACGACGACCGCGGCCCGGCAGAACGTCTCGGGCATGCCGGATATCAAGGTTTCTGCCCGTCAGCTCTTCGGCATCGACACGGACATGGAAGTCCCGGCCTTCAGCCAGGCGACCGAGCACGTGCCGGAGGTCGACGACGCCTACCTGTTCGACTCCGACACCACGATGGCGATTCTCGCGGGCTTTGCGCACAACCGACGCGTCATGGTCCAAGGCTACCACGGCACCGGCAAGTCGACCCATATCGAGCAGGTCGCGGCCCGGCTGAACTGGCCTTGCCTGCGCATCAACCTCGACAGCCACATCAGCCGTATCGACCTGATCGGCAAGGATGCGATCGTGCTGCGCGACGGCAAGCAGGTGACCGAGTTCCGCGAGGGCATCCTGCCGTGGGCGCTGCAGAACCCGACGGCCCTGGTGTTCGACGAGTACGACGCCGGCCGCGCCGACGTCATGTTCGTGATCCAGCGCGTGCTCGAGGTCGACGGCAAGCTGACGCTCTTGGACCAGAACAAGGTGATCCGCCCTCACCCGGCGTTCCGCCTGTTCTCGACCGCCAACACCGTGGGTCTCGGCGACACGACCGGCCTCTATCACGGCACGCAGCAGATCAACCAGGGCCAGATGGACCGCTGGTCGATCGTGACCACGCTGAACTACCTGCCGCACGACCAGGAAGTGAACATCGTCGCTGCCAAGACGCCGATGTACGACACCGACGAGGGTCGCAAGATCCTGTCCGCCATGGTGGCGCTGGCCGACCTCACGCGCGCGGGCTTCATCGCCGGTGACATCTCGACCGTGATGTCGCCGCGTACGGTGATGACCTGGGCCGAGAACGATCGGCTTTGCCTTCCGTCTCACCTTCCTCAACAAGTGCGACGAGGTCGAGCGCAGCACGCTCGCCGAGTACTATCAGCGCTGCTTCGGCAAGGAATTGCCGCCGTCGAGCGGCAAGGGCGGCAAGCTGCACTGACGAGGTGGCCTAGATGGCCAAGGACACTACGCCGATCGAGGAATTCCGGCGCGTCACCGCCACCACCATGCGGGCGGTTTCGCGCAAGGAAGTGAACGTCTCGTTTGTGCCCGACGGCGGCTCGCTGCTGGGCAGCGAGGCGCGCATCACCGTGCCGGCGCGCGACCTGCCGGTCGAAGATGTCAGCCGCGTGCGCGGCGAGGCCGATTCGATGGCGCTGAAGATGCGCCATCACGACCGCAAGACCCATCTGCGCCGCGTGCCCCGTGGCGAGACCGCACGGGCGATCTTCGAGGCGGTCGAGCAGGTCCGCGTCGAGGCCCTGGGCGCCCGCCGCATGGCCGGCGTCGCCGACAACCTCTCGGCGCTGTGGCGCCAGCGCTCCGACCAGCGCGGCCATGCCCGCATCAAGTCCAAGGACGACGCGCCGATCGCCGACGTGATCGGCCTGATCGCCCGCGAGCAGCTCTTGGGCGCGTCGCCGCCGGAAGCGGCCAGGGCGATGGTCGACATGTGGCGCGCCGATGTCGAATCCGCTGCCGGTCGCGACTTCCAGAAGCTGCGCGAATCGCTGACCAACCAGGAATCGTTTGCCCGCGCCGCCCGCCAGCTCATCCGCGATCTCAAGCTCGGCGACGAATCGGCCGACCTGCAGGACGAGGACGACCAGGAATCGCAGGACCAGGAGAACGCCGACGGCCAGTCCAACGAAACCGGCGACGATCAGAGCGATTCCAGCGAGACCCACGGCTACGGCGCCCAGGGCGAGGAGAGCGAGGACGCGTCCGACCAGGACGACGCCTCCGAGACCGTCGCCGACCAGGCCCAGACCGAGATGCAGATGGGCTCGGGCGACGAGGAGGAGCCGGGCCGGGCCGAGCGTCCGTGGCTGCCGCCGGGGGCGCTCAGCAACGAGCCGCTGGGCCAGCAGTATCACGCCTATACGGTGAAGTTCGACGAGATCGTCGATGCCGACCAGCTGTGCGACGCCGAGGAACTCGGCCGCCTGCGCAACCATCTCGACCAGCAGCTCAGCCACCTGCAGGGCGTGATCGGCAAGCTCGCCAACCGCCTGCAGCGCCGCCTGATGGCACAGCAGAACCGCTCGTGGGACTTCGATCTCGACGAAGGCACGCTCGACGCCGCGCGTCTCGCCCGCATCGTCGCCAATCCCATGCACGCCCTCTCCTTCAAGAAGGAAAAGGAGACGAACTTCCGCGACACCGTGGTGTCACTCTTGATCGACAATTCCGGCTCCATGCGCGGCCGGCCGATCACGGTGGCGGCGATGAGCGCCGACATCCTTGCCCGCACGCTCGAGCGCTGCGGCGTCAAGGTCGAGATCCTGGGCTTCACGACGCGCGCCTGGAAGGGCGGCCAGAGCCGCGAGCAGTGGCTCGCCGCCGGCAAGCCGGCCAACCCGGGCCGCCTCAACGATCTCCGCCACATCATCTACAAGCCGGCCGATGCGCCGTGGCGGCGGGCCCGCAAGAATTTGGGCCTGATGCTGCGCGAGGGCATCCTCAAGGAGAACATCGACGGCGAGGCACTGCTGTGGGCGCACAACCGCCTGCTGCCGCGCACCGAAGAGCGCAAGATCATGATGGTGATTTCCGACGGTGCGCCGGTCGACGATTCGACCTTGTCGGTCAACCCCGGTAACTACCTCGAGCGGCACCTGCGCGACGTCATCGACTGGATCGAGACGCGCTCGCCCGTCGAGCTGATCGCCATCGGCATCGGCCACGACGTCACGCGCTACTACCGTCGTGCCGTCACCATCGTCGACGCCGACCAGCTCGGCGGCACGATGATGGAGCAGCTCGCCTCGCTGTTCGACGAGGAAGACACCAAGGCCGTGCGCGCCGCCCGCGGCCAGCGAGCCAACCCCAAGGCCGCAGCGGGCAAGTCGGGCCGCCGCGCGGCCTGATCTTGCGCTCCATCCTCCGCTCACTGTTCGTCGTCTGCCTGCTCGCGACCGCCTGCGCCGGCGCCTCGCCGCCGCCGGCGGTGGCGCAGGAGCAGCCGCTCGAGATCAGGAGCGCCTCGCAGCCCTTCAAGATCGACGACCCGTCGGCCAAGATCATCGGCCGCCTGGTCTGGCGCGGCGGCATCATGATGACCGCCAACTCACGCCATTTCGGCGGCTGGTCGGATCTGCATATCTCGGCCGACGGCACGACCTTGACCTCGATCTCCGACGAGGGCGCCTGGCTCACCGCCGACATCGAGTATGACGGCGAGGCCAATCTCGCGGGCCTCAGCAACGCGCGCATCGGCCAGCTCCACGGCCTCGACGGCAAGCTGATCGCGAGCAAGGCCGAGGCCGACGCCGAGGCGATGGCGCGCCTACCCGACGGCTCGTGGCTGGTCGCCTTCGAGCGCGACCACCGGCTGTGGCGCTATCGGACGCTGACCGCCACGCCGACGCCGTTCGAAGGCCCGGCCGAGATCGGCCGCCAGCCGGCCAACGGCGGCATCGAGGCCCTGACGGCGCTCGACGACGGCCGCGTCATCGCCATCAGCGAGGAATACAGCGAGCGGCCCGGCACGGTGATGGGCTGGATCGGCACGCCGTCAGCCGGCGGCCGCTACCAGTGGCGCTCGTTCAGCTACGCCACCATCCCCGACTTCCGGCCGACCGCGATCGCCCGGCTGCCCGACGGCTCGTTCACCGTGCTCGAGCGGGCCTTCGACTTCGCGCGCGGCGTGCGCTGCCGCGTCATGCGCTTCGACGCCAACCAGCTCGTGGCCGGCGGCACGGTGCAGGCCGAGGAGCTGGCGCGGCTTGCCTCGCCCTACGCGGTCGACAATCTGGAAGGCATCGCCTCGACCCGCGGGCCGCGCGGCGAGACGCTGTTGTGGCTGATCTCGGACGACAACTTCAATCCGCTTCAGCGCAACATCCTGCTGCTGTTCGAGCTGGCAAAGTAAAGGCCGCTTACGCGGCCTTTTTTGCATCCTTCTTGGCCTTGGCCGAGACGACCCGGCGCTTCAGCACCTTCATCTCGGGGCTGAGCTTGCTGTCGTTGGTGCCCAGCAGGTAGGCGTCGATGCCGCCATTGTGCTCGATGGTCTTCATGCCGCGCGGGGTGATCCGCAGGCGGACCGTGTGGCCGAGCGCGTCCGACAGGACCGACCCGACCTGCAGGTTGGACATGAACCGGCGCCGGGTCTTGTTGTTGGCGTGGCTCACATTGTTGCCGTATTGCACGGACTTGCCCGACAGGGCGCAACGACGAGGCATGGCGGCTTCCGCTAAAAAACGATCCCGCCGGAGGGCGGGAAGGCCGGCTTTTTAAGGGTCTGGCAGGGGGTCGTCAAGCGAACCAGTCCACCACCCGTTCGCTGATATCCTCGACCTGATCCTCCGGAATCACCCGTCCGCGGGCCGAGATTCCCGCCTGATGCACGGTTTCCGGGTCGCCCGAGACCAGGGGGTGCCACCAGTAGAGGTCCTGCTTGAAATGGACCAGCCGGTAACCGCAGGTCTTGGGCAGCCAGTCCATCTTGGCCACCACCTTTGGGGTGAGCTGGATGCAGTCCGGCACGATCTTCTTGCGGTTCTTGTAGTCCCGGCAGCGCGCCGTCTTGGGGTCCAGAAGCTTGCAGCAGGTATCGGTCTGGGCGAGCTCGCCGGTCCCCTCGTATTCGAGCTTGTTGACGCAGCACATGCCGCAGCCGTCGCAGAGCGATTCCCACTCCTGCTTGGACATCTGGGCCAAGGTCTTGCGCTTCCAGAACGGCAGCTCCTGCTGGACTGCCGCCCGGCGGGCGCGACGGACAAGGGACTTAGCGGCCATGGAATGCCTTTAGCATAAGACGGGCCGCGGCGGCGGGGGTTGCTCGGCCAGCCTCGACCTCGCGCTCCAGGCCCGCCACCAGTTTCTTCACCCCGGCATGCTTGCGCAACTCGGCCAGCAGGGTTTCCCCCACCTCGTTCCACATCCAGGCGCGTGCCTGGTCGGCGCGGCGGCGGGCGATGCCCTTCTCGCCCACGGCCTTCATGAAGCGCTCGATGATCTGCCAGACCTCGGCCACGCCCTCGCCCGTGAGCGCCGAGGCCGTCGTGACCTCGGGCGTCCAGCCGGCGGTCGGCGAGCGCAACATGCGCAAGGCATGCTGATAGTCCGACGCCGAGCGCCTGGCGGTGGCCAGAAGATCGCCGTCGGCCTTGTTGACCACGATCAGGTCGGCAAGCTCGATGACGCCGCGCTTGATGCCCTGCAGATCGTCGCCCCCCGCCGGCAGCAGCAGCACGATGAACATGTCGACCATGTCGGACACTGCCGTCTCGGACTGGCCGACGCCGACGGTCTCGACGATCACCGTGTCGAAGCCCGCGGCCTCGACCAGCAGCATGGTCTCGCGCGTGCGCCGCGCCACGCCGCCCAGCGTCGCGCCCGCGGGCGACGGCCGGATGAAGGCGGCGTTCCGGCGCGACAGCTCCTCCATGCGCGTCTTGTCGCCCAGGATCGACCCGCCGCCGCGCTTGGACGAGGGATCGATGGCGAGCACGGCAAGCGAGCGGCCGCGTTCGAGGAGGGACAATCCGAAGCGCTCGATGAAGGTCGACTTGCCGACACCCGGCACGCCGGTGATGCCGAGCCGCACCGATTTGCCGGTATGCGGCAGCACGGAGGACAACAATGCATCGGCGCGCTCGCGATGGTCGGAGCGTGTCGACTCGATCAGGGTGATGGACTGCGCCAGCGCGCGTCGATCGCCGGCCAGCAGCGGCGCAAGCAGCGGGTCGCCTTTCATGCTGCGGCAGACTTATCAGCGGTGCCGGTGGAACGCCAGCAAGGCGGCAAGACCGGCGATCACGTAGAAGACCGCCAGCGTCCAGCCCAACCCGGGATCGCCGACCGCATCCATCGCCGCACCCGCAAGCGGCCGGCCGATCAGGCCGCCCAGGATGTAGAGCATGCTGAAGGCGGTGTTGGCGCGCGCGATGTCGCCGCCGGCGATGCGCTGGCCGAGCAGCGCCAGGCCGACGGGATAGATCGAAAACGACAGGCCGCCCCACAACGCGATCACGGCGATGACCATCAGCGACTGCGCCGACACGGCCGACAGCAGCACGACCAGCAGGGCGCTGGCCAGCGTGCAGCCCGCCAGCACGGCGCGCCGGTCGAAATGGTCGGCCATCCAGCCGATCGGCCACTGCAGGACCACGTTGCCGATGACGAAGGTGGAGAGCCAGAGCGCGCCGATCTCGGCCGGCACGCGACCACGACCTGCAGGTAGCCGCTGTCCTCGGCATGCTCGATCTTCGGCGCAGTCCGCCAGTAGGGCAGCAGCGGCAGCGCCACCAGCAGCGCCAGCCCGGCGCTGGTGAGGAACGGTTTGGGCCCATAGACGCCGACGACCTGCAGCACGAACGGGCCAAGGGCGAGGCCAAGCGCCACCAGCATGGCGTAGACCGCCATGACGCGGCCGCGGCGCTTCTCCTCGACCACCACGTTCATCCAGATCTCGCTCACCACCCAGGGCACGCCGCCCACGGCGCCATGCAGGAACGTCAGGATGAACCAGACGACGACGCTGTCGGTCAGCGTGTAGCCGACGGTCAGCGCTGAGCCCGCGACGACGGCGCCGATGATGAACGGCACGGCACCCCAGCGCGCCGCCAGTCGCGGGATGTGCGAGGCGGTGGCCAGCATGCCGACGCCCCAGGCGGCCGCCACGATGCCGATGGTGAGGTTGTCGTGGCCCTGCCGCTCGAGCGCCAGCGGCACCAGCGGCATGGCCGTGCCCGCCTGCAGCCCGATCGCCGCGCAGGCAGCGAAGACGGGCAGCAGCGAACGCCAGGACGACACGGCGATCGTCGTCATGACCTGTCGATCATCGACTGGACGGCGCTTCTCAAGACGGACAGATCGTCGACGACGATCCGCCAGACCTCCGCATCCGCAACGTCATCATATTCGTGTCGCAAAACATTGCCGATGTCCGCCACCTTGCGCCAAGGAATGTGCGGCTGACTCGCCTTCACCTCCTGCGGGAGGCGACGGCTGGCCTCCGAAATTCGCTCCAGACAGCGCTCAACTGCATCGCGCAACATCAGGTTTGCGCGATAGGTCGCAAGCGTATGGCCGCTCGTCCAAAGACGTATCCGCTCGATGTTGTCGAGCATTTGTACCAGATAGAGCTGCGAATCCGGGGTAGCCATCAAAAGATCTTGATGGCGTCTTCCACCATCCGCTCGCGCACCAGCGGGTTGAGGGTGTCGCGGCGGCTGACGTCGACCGGCAGCCTGAGGGCATCGCCGAGCAAATGCATGATGCCGATGCGATCCATCAGGGAAAAGCCAGATTCGTCGGCGACGTCGATTAGCACATCGACGTCGCTGGCCTCGTTCCGGTCGTCGCGAGCAGACGAACCCACGAGAGCAAGCGACTTCACGCCGGCCCGCTTCAGGGCAGTTTCCTCAGACCGAATCACGGCGATGATGGCGTCCCGATTCATCTGCTTATATTAGCACATCTGTATCCGGACCGCGGCGCTACTCGGCGACACGCAGATGTCCCTCGGCGCGGAGCGAGAGTGGTTCCTCTTCC